>Ga0187894_10001469_pt1 | contig 30192 bp, 26 predicted proteins | sample GBC1701081metaG_FD_136650 | JGI IMG/M metagenome (GOLD analysis project Ga0187894, IMG submission 136650) | White microbial mat communities from a lava cave in the Kipuka Kanohina Cave System on the Island of Hawaii, USA - GBC170108-1 metaG ...
CGCGATCGGGCTGCGCATCCCCGACCCCGCGCTGCGCTACGACGCCGAAGCGAAGCAGTGGCGCCACGGGCCGATCGACTGGGACGAGTTCCGCAGCGTGCTCGCGGGCGGCGGCCCGTGCGCGCGCGATCGGCTGCGCGTGCGGCGCGACGTGCACGAGCGCGGCGCGTGGGTACGCGCCGCGGCCGAGGCGCACGCGGCGAAGCACGCCGGCGCACTCGAGGCGGGGGCGCAGCGATGAGCGACGCCACCGAGTTCACACTCTGGGAAGTGTTCGTGCAGGAGAAGACCGGCGCGCCGCACACGCACGTCGGCAGCGTGCACGCCGCCGACGCGGAGCTCGCGCTGCAGAACGCGCGCGACACGTTCGCGCGCCGCGACAAGCTCGCGTCGATCTGGGTCGTCGAGGCGGAGCGCATCGTCGCGTCGCGACCGGAGGACGCCGCCGGCCTGTTCGAGCCCGGCCCCGCGAAGATCTACCGCCATCCGCGCTTCTATCGCCCGGCGAACCCGAAGCAGAAGCGATGAGCGCGGCGCTGCTCGAGTACTTGTTACGGATCGGCGACGACGCCCTCGTGCTCGGGCACCGCGGCTCCGAGTGGATCGGCTTCGCACCGGTGCTCGAGGAGGAGCTCGCGCTCGGCAACATCGCGCTCGATCAGCTCGATCTCGCGCAGGCGGCGCTTGGGTTCGCGGCCGAGCTCGAAGGGCAGGGGCGCGACGCCGACGCGCTCACGTACCTCCGCGACGACGCGCAGTTCCACAACGCGCTGCTCGTCGAGCAGCCGAACGTCGACTTCGCGTGGGCGATGGCACGCCAGGCGCTGTTCGGCGCGTTCGCGCTGCCGAGCTACCGCGCGCTCGCCGCGAGCACGCAGCCGCGGCTCGCCGCGGTCGGCGCGAAGGCCGCGAAGGAGGCCGAATACCACGCGCGCCACGCGCGCACGTGGGTGCTGCGGCTCGGCGACGGCACGGACGAGAGCCGCGCGCGCATGCAGGCCGCGGTCGACGAGCTGTTCCCGTATCTCGGCGAGCTGCTCGAGAGCGACGCGGTGACGCGCGAGCTCGCGGCCGCGGGGATCGCGCCGGATCCGAGCGCGCTCGCGGACGAAGCGCTCGCGACGATCGCCGCGCTGCTGCGCGAGGCGACGCTCGCGCAGCCCGCGCCGGGCGCGTTCCGCCCGCGCGGCGGCCGCGCCGGCCGCCACAGCGAGCACCTCGGCCGCATGCTCGCGGAGATGCAGGTGCTCGCGCGCGCTCACCCGGGAGCGCGCTGGTAGCGGAATGGCCAAACGGGGTCTGACCCCGTTTGGCCATTCCGCGGTCCTTGCGTGCACTTGGTGTGCAATGATGCGCGAGCCCTGCCCCCACCCGGAGTGCCCTGCATGCGTCTTCGCTCGCTCTCGCTTCGCTTCGCGCTCGCAGCCGCCGCGCTGTTCGCTGCGCCGATCTCCGCACAGGAAACGTCCGCTGAGGAGCGGTCCGCGGCCGAGCCCGCGCTGCCGGCGACGATCGAGGAGATCGTCGTCACCGCGCAGAAGCGCGCGCAGAGCGTTCAGGACGTCCCGATCTCGGTGGCCGCGATCGGCGGCGGCGAGATCGACGACCTGAAGATCTCCGACACGAACGACATCGCGGGGCTCGTGCCGAACCTGCAGGTGAATCAGGTGATCGGCGACGGCGCGCCGGTGTTCTCGCTGCGCGGCGTCACGATGAACGACTACAGCGTGCACCAATCGAGCCCGGTCGCGGTCTACACGGACGAGGTCTACGCGGGGCCGTCCGTGTTGCAGCCGATCGCGATGTTCGACCTCGACCGCATCGAGGTGTTACGTGGGCCGCAGGGCACGCTCTACGGCCGCAACAGCACCGGCGGCGCGGTGAACCTGATCACGCGCGCGCCGAGCTTCAATGACGGCGGCTACTTCACCGGCGGCTTCGGCAACTACGAGCGCTTCGAGGCGCGCGGCGCCGGTGAGCTGACGCTGATCGACGAAGTGCTGGCGGTGCGCCTCGCCGGCTTCTGGACCGAGGCGAAGGGCTGGGCGAAGAACCTCTCGCCGGGCATTCCCGACGGCAACAGCACCGACGAGTGGGCGGTGCGCGCCTCCGCGCTCTGGAAGCCGACGGACAACGTCGAGGTCATCGCGCGCTGGTCGTCCGGCCGCTCGCACCCTGAGAACTACGGCGTCTACGCGGCGAACGTCAGCGAGATTGCGGTCGAGAACGGGGACCCGACGGCCGGGATCGGCGCCGGGGTCTACTCGCTCTACAACGACCTCGCGATTGCGAATCCTCCGGCGGGCCCCTACGTCACGCCGCGCGACTATTTCCGCACCGGCCTGGGCAAGTTCACGTGGGAGAGCGATGAGACGCGCAAGCGCAAGCGCGAGATCGATCAGGCCTCGCTGCACGTGAACTGGGACATCACGGAGTCGCTCACGATCACGTCCGTCACGTCCTGGGTACAGGGCGACTTCGCGAACCCGGAGGACTCGGACGGCTCGCCGCTCCACGTGATCGAGGCGAAGTACTTCGGCGACGGCGACCAGTGGAGCCAGGAGCTGCGGCTCACGTCGGACTTCGACGGTCCGTTCGACTTCGTGGGCGGGATCTACTACGCGCGCGAGGACCTCGACATCGCGACGGATCTCTTCTTGATGACCGACGTCGACTTCAACCTCGATGGTTTGATCGACTCGGACGATTGTCTCGATCCATTCCTCGCGGCAGGCGACTTCGATCCGGGTCCCCCAGAGGTCAACCCGCTTCCGGCGCCGTCTCCTTCTGCGGACGGCCAGAATGCCGATGTCATTCTCGACAGCCTGGGCGTTGGCCTGCGACTCCGCAGCTTCGTCGCGCTCGGCTGCGGCTATCGCAATGACTTCCAGCAGCAGCGCCGCTCGATCGCGGGCTTCTTCGACGGCAGCTGGGCGATTCTCGAGAACACGTCGCTGCTGTTCGGCGTGCGGGTCACGAACGACCGCACCGAGGTCGACGGCTTCCGCACCGCCGTCGAGGGCGCAGGTGTGTTCCTGTTCGACACGATCCCGAGCAGCGACGACGAGATCGACGATACCGAGGTCACCTGGAAGGCAGGCGTCGAGCAACGCTTCAGCGAAGACGTGCTCGGCTACCTCACCTACAGCCGCGGCTACCGCTCGGGCGCGTTCAACGGCCAAGCCTTCTTCGATCCGTCCGAGTTCAACGCGGTGGATCCCGAGACGCTCGACGCGTTCGAGATCGGCGCGAAGAGCACACTGGTCGACGGCCGTGTGCAGCTGAACGCTGCGCTCTTCTTCTACATCTACAAGGATCAGCAGCTGATCGATGTCGACCCGGCGACGGCTGCGCAGACGCTCGTGAACATCGACCGCACGGAAGTCCTCGGCTTCGAGATCGAGACGATCGCGCAGATCACCGATCGCTGGCGCATCTCGGGCGGCGTCGGCTTCCTCGATGGCGAAGCGAAGAAGGGCGTCGTGAGCGGCATCAGCGTCAAGGGCGACACGCTGCCGAATGCGCCCGATTTCAGCGCGTCGCTCGCGAGCGATCTCGACCTGTGGGCCGGCGACTTCGGCACGCTGTCGTGGCACCTCGATGGGAACTACGTCGGCGCGCAGTACTTCACGCTGCCGCACGTGCGCCGCACGCTGGTCGACCACTATGCGCTGTTCGACACGCGCTTCACGTTCGAATCGAGCAGTGAGAAGTGGGAAGCCGGCTTCTGGATCCGCAACATCGGGAATGACTTCTATCGCACCGACATCATCTCGCTCGCTGGCTTCGGCCTCGACTACACGCACGTCGGTCCGCCGCGGACCTACGGCGGCGACGTCACGTTCCACTTCTAATCAGGGGGCGAGATGCGCCGCGCGTCGCTGGCTCTGGTGCTGAGCGCATCGGCGCTCGCGGCGTCGGCCGCGCTCGCCGCGTCGCCGGAGGAGCTGCTCCGTAACACCTGCGGCGGCTGCCATCAGCCCGATGCAGCGGGGCGCCTCTCGCGCATCTCCGCGCAGCGCAAGACGCCCGAGGGCTGGGCGATGACGATCCAGCGCATGGAGGACCTGCACGGGATCACGATCTCGTCGCAGGATCTGCCGCTCGGCAGCGAGGACGCGAAGCGCACGCTGGTGAAGTACCTCGCCGACACGCAGGGGCTCGCGCCCGAGGAGACCGCCGGCTTTCGCTACGCGCTCGAGCAGCGCCTCGACGACTTCGAGCCGGTCGACGCCGACTTCAAGCTGATGTGCGGCCGCTGTCACTCCGCGGCGCGCGTGTTGTTACAGCGCCGGCCGCTCGACGAGTGGCAAACGCTCGTGCACTTCCACCTCGGGCAGTACCCGAGCACGGAGTACTCGGCGGGCGGACGCAGCCTCGACTGGTTTCCGATCGCAGTGAACGAGACGGCGCCGATGCTGGCGGAGAAGAATGGGCTCGAGAGCGCGGCGTGGGAGAAGTGGAGGAGGGCGAAGAAGCCGGCGCTCGCGGGCGAGTGGCAGCTCTACGGGCACCAGCTCGCCAAGGGCGACTTCTCAGGGGTGATGCGCGCGGTGTCCGCCGGCCCCGATCAGTACGCGCTCGAGTTCGACGGTCGCTACGAGCGCACGGGCGAGAAGATCGCGGGCACTGGCAGGGCGACGCTGTACACGGGTTACGAGTGGCGAGCGACGCTGACACTCGCAGACGTGAAGTGGCAGCAGGTGTTCGCGGCGGGCGCAGATCGGCTCGGGCCGACGCTCTCCGGCCGCATGTACGAGCGCGACCACCCGGAGCTCGGGATCGAGCTCGGCGCGACGCAGGGTTTCCGAAAGTCCGTCCCGGTCGCCTCGCCTCGCCACGACGCTGCCGGCGCCAGCGCCGGCACTGGAGCGGACCGCGTTGCAGTCGACCCGCCCTATCAGGTCGCGCGCGTCGGCGACGGCGGCGGCCCGATTCCGAAGGAGTACGCGGTCTTCGACGCGGTCGCGTGGAGCAACGGTGCGGATGGAAAGCCCGAGACGGCGGACGACGTGCGCATCGGCGCGCTGCCCGCCACCTGGCGCGCCCTGCCGTGGGACGAGAAGGCGCGCGACGACCGCGACGTCGAGTTCGCGGGCGTGATGGATCCGAGCAGCGGCGTCTTCACGCCCGGCGACGCGGGCCCGAACCCCGCGCGCAAGTACGGCACGAACAACGCGGGCAATCTGAAGGTGATCGCGACGGTGAAGGACGGCGAGCGCGAGCTCACGGGCGAGGCGCACCTGATCGTGACGGTGCAGCGCTGGATTCACTCGCCGATTCCCTGAGAAGTCGCGCGCGAGCGGAGGAGCGAACAGGATGCACGGCGAGGTCGAGCTCGTTCCGCACAACCTCCATCGCGTCGCGGTGGATGGGCGCGAGCTGCTGTTCCACGTGCCGACGACGAGCCTGTTCGAGCTCGATGCGCCGGCGCGCGACGTGCTCGATCTCGTCGCGCGCGCGCCGCGCTCGCGCGCGGCGCTGCACGAGCAGCTCGCGCTTCGCCACGACGCGCGCGCGATCGCCGAGGCGATCGACGAGCTCGCCGCGTGCGACGTGCTGCGCGATCCGCGCGCGCCGGCTCCCGAGCCCGCCGCGAAGAAGCGCGTCACGTCGTTCCCGCTGACGACGGTCGTCCTCAACGTCGCGACCGGCTGCAACCTCGCGTGCGGCTACTGCTTCAAGGAGGACCTGACGAGCGTTGCGAAGAGCGAGGTGATGGACTTCGCGACCGCGCAGGCGGCGATCGAGATGTTGTTGCGCGAGTCGCCCGGCCGCCGGCGCTACAGCGTCGTCTTCTTCGGCGGCGAGCCGCTGACGCAGATGCCGCTGCTCGAGCGCGTCGTCGCGTGGGGCGAAGAGCGCTTCGCCGCGGCCGGCGCGCGCGGCGACTTCTCGCTGACGACGAACGCGACGCTGATCACGCCGCGCATCGCGGACTGGCTGAACGCGCACAACGTCGGCGTCGCGGTCTCGATCGACGGCCCGCGCGCCGTGCACGATCGCCACCGCACGACGCGCGGCGGAAACGGCAGCTACGGCGCGGTCGCCGCGAAGGTGCGCGTATTGCGCGAGCGCTACCGCGCGCGGCCGCTCGGCGCGCGCGTCACGCTCGCGCGGGGTACGACCGAGGTCGGCGAGATCTTCGAGCACCTCTCGCGCGAGCTCGGCTTCGACGAGGTCGGCTTCGCGCCGGTCACCGCCGGCGACGACGCGCGCTTCAACCTCGTCGAGCCCGAGCTCGACGCGGTGTTCGACGGCTTCCGTGCGCTCGGCGACGAGCTCGTCGCCGCTGCGCTGCGCGGCGAGAAGCTCGGCTTCTCGAACCTGCTCCAGCTCCTGAGCGACCTCTACTACGGGACGAGCAAGTCGCTGCCTTGCGGCGCGGGCTACTCGCTCGTCGCGGTCGATCATCAGGGCGGCGTGAACCTCTGCCATCGCTTCACCGGCTCGCAGCTCGGCACGTTCGGCGACGTCGCGCACGGCCTCGCGCGCCCCGAGCTGAGCGCGTTCCTCGAGCGCCGGCTCGACAAGTCGGGCGTCGACTGCGCGACGTGCCGCATCCGCAACCTGTGCTCGGGCGGCTGTTATCACGAGAGCTACGCGCGCTACGGCGATCCGATCCGCCCGACGCTCCACTACTGCGACCGCATGCGCGCATGGATCGATTACGGGATCGAGGCCTACGCGCGCATTCTCGCCGCGAAGCCGGAATGGTTCGCTCGCACACTCTCGCCGCGGAGGGCGCCGACATGAAGCACTTGAAGCCGCTCAACGGGAAGGCCGCGCAGACGGAAGCCGCGGCGCGCGCAGGCAAGCTCGAGGAGGTCGTCGCGATGCAGACCGTCGCGGGCTGCACCGCGACCACCGACCCAGGCTGGGAGGTCGACGCGTTCGGCGGCGTCGGCGGCCTGTGCCAGCCGATGGAGGCCGACCTCTACGGCTGCGCGGATCCGTGCTGGTGGCCGGCGCAAGTCCCGGACGTCGCGAACTCGTACCCGGACTGGACGAAGGGCGCGGACTCGGCAGGGCGCGATTGGCGCAAGCTCGGGCCGACCTTCCCGGAAGAGAAGTGATGGCGCGCGCTCTCTCGCGGGCGCTCGCGCTTGCCGCGCTGGGCGCGCTCGCAGCGGGCTGCGTCGCGACGGGCGGTGGCACACGGGCGCCGGGCGCCGGCGACATGATGGTCGTCGCGAACCGCCCCAACAACTTGCATCTGGTCGACCTCGGCGCGCAGCGCGTCGAGCGCAGCTGCGCGCTGCCCGGCCCGCCGACGCCCGGCGTGCTCACGCTCAGCCCTGACAACTCGGTCGCCTACATCATCGGCGGCGGCATGGGCGAGATCTGGGGCGTGCGGCTCGCCGACTGCGCGCTCGTGTTCTCGGCGACGCAGACGCAGGGCAACGAGCGCGTGCGCACGCTCGGCGGGATCACGGTCTCGACCGACGGGAAGCAGCTGTTCATCTATCAGGCGCCGGTGAAGCTGTTCGTCGATCACTATGAAGTGCAGGACACGCGGATCGCGGTCTACGACACGAGCGCAGGCACGCACGCGCTGCCGGCCCGCACGCTGCCGGCGCCGCGCCAGGTCACGATCATGAAGACGGGCGCGGACGGGACGCTCTATCTCGGTGGCCCGGACATCGTCGCGATGAATCCCGAGACGGGCGCGACGCGCGTCGCGCTCGAGAGCCGCGACCGCAAGAGCACCGGCTTCGGGCCGCGCGACGTGCTGACGGTGTGGAACATCGGCGAGAGCTCGGGCGAGTTCGTGCGCATGTACAGCGCGCTGCGCTGGAAACCGGGTGCGGAGGGCGACCTCGCGCAGGGCGAGCCGGTCTGGGGCTACGAGAAGGTCGACCTCGCGAGCGGCAAGGCGAGCGAAGCCGTGCTCGGCCCGCTCGAGGTCACGCTGTTCACCGGCATGACGCGCCCCGGCCGCCCCGACCAGTTCTACGCGACGCTGACGCAGCTGCAGCGCTTCGACGTACCGAACGCGCGGCTCGACCGCAGCGTCGACCTCGAGCACAGCTACTACGCGATCGACTTCGGGACCGACGGCAGCACGCTCTACTTGACCGGCACGTTCAACGACATCGCGATCTACGACGCCGATTCGATGACCAAGCTCGGCAACATCGTGCTACCGGGCGGGGACATGGCGACCGGCGTCCCGAAGATCTTCCGCCGCCGGTAGCGCGCGCGACGGCGGTACGCTGCCGCGCGATGACCGAGCCGCTGCCCGCTGCCGAGCGCCGTGCCGCGCTGCGCTGGCTCTATGCGTTCGTCGCGCGCGAGCGCACGCGCGTGGCGGTGCTGCTCGCGTTCGCGCTCGCGACGACCGCGCTCGCGCTCGCGCAGCCGTGGCTCACGCAGCGCATCATCGACGACGGGCTGCTCGCGCGCGATCGCGCGGCGCTGTTCGCGAACGCCGCGTGGCTGCTCGCCGCCGGGCTCGCGGCGGTCGCGCTCGCCGGCGCGAGCCGCATCTTCCACACAGGCCTCTCCAGCCGTGTGCTGTTCGCGCTGCGCGAGGACGTCTACGGGCACTTGCTCGCGCTGCCGCCGAGCTGGCATCGGCACTGGCGCACCGGAGACCTGCTCGCGCGGCTCGACGGCGACGTCGCGGAGCTCCAGCGCTTCAGCGTCGACACGCTGTTCGCCGGGCTCTCGTCCGCGCTCGGCCTGATCGGCGCGCTCGCGCTGATGGTGAAGATCGACGCGCGCCTCGCGCTCGCGCCGCTCGTGCTCGCGCCGCTCGAGGCGCTCTGGCTCTGGCGCATGCGCCCGCGCATCGAGGCGAAGAGCCGCGCGCTGCGCGCGCGCGGCGGCGACATCTCGAGCTTTCTCGCCGAGACGCTGCCGGCGGTGCGCGCGATCCAGAACGCGGTCGCCGAGGCGCGCGAGCGCGCGCGGCTGGGCGTGCTGAACGCCGGCTACGCGGCCGAGCTGTTACGGCTCCAGCGCAGCGAGTTCGCGGCGGCTGCGCTTCCGCGCGCGCTGCTCGCGGCGGCGCGCGCCGGCGTGCTCGGGCTCGGTGGCCTGTACGTGATCGAGGGCCAGCTCGCGCTCGGCGCGCTGGTCGCGTTCGGCGCGTATCTCGCGCTCTCGATCGGGCCGGTGCAGGCGCTGCTCGGCATCGCGGTCGCGTGGCAGCGGCTGGTCGTCAGCCTCGATCGCGTCTGGGAGCTGCGGCGCGCGCCGCTCGCGGAGACCGCCGCCGGTGCGGCTGGGACGGCGGGCGGCGCCGCAATCTCGCCCGGCGACCTCGCGTTCGAGCGCGTCAGCTTCGCGTACTCGGGTGCGGCGCCGATCCTGCGCGACGCGAGCGCCGTCCTTCCGCTCGGCAAGAAGACCGCGCTGCGCGGCGTCTCGGGCATCGGCAAGACGACGCTGGTCGACTTGTTACTGCGCCACGAGCGGCCGGACGCCGGCCGCATCCGCGTCGCGGGCGTCGACCTCGCGGCGCTGCCGCTCGCCGCGTGGCGGCGACGCGTCGCGCTCGTGCCGCAGGACGTCGTGATCTTCCGCGGCACGCTGGCCGACAACATCCGCTTCGCCGTTCCGGAGGCGAGCGATGCGGAAGTCGCCGAGGCCGCGCAGCGCGCCGGCCTCGCGGATTTGATGCGCAAGCTGCCGGGCGGAATCGCGGCCGCGCTCGGCGAGCGCGGGCAGGGCCTCTCGGGCGGCGAGCGGCAGCGCATCGCGATCGCGCGCGCGCTGCTGCAGCGGCCGTCGCTCGTGATCCTCGACGAGCCGACCTCGGCGCTCGACGCCGGCGGGGAGGCCGCGCTGCTCGCCGAGCTGGACGCGCTCTTCGCGTCCGCGACGCGCCTCGTGATCAGCCATCGCGACGCGCCGCTCGCCGGCGCCGATCAGCGGCTCGTGCTGCGCGATGGGAAGCTGCTGCCCGACAGCGGCGGCGCGTGATCCGCATCGCGCTCGTCGACGCCGGCGTCGCGCCGGAGCATGCGCCCCGCGTGGTCGCGGCGCGCGCGTTTCGATTGCGCGAGGGTCCAGGCGACCCCGAGAGCCCAGCCGGCGACGTCGCCGCGGAGGACGGGATCGAGGCCGTCACACGCGGCGCGCTCGCTCACGGCCCGGCGCTCGCGCGCGTGCTGCTCGCCGAGCCGCGCGCGCGCCTGATCGTCGCGCGCGTGTTCGACGCGCGGCTCGTGACGACCGCGGCGCAGCTCGCCGCGGCGCTCGACTTCGCCGCCGAACAGGGCGCGGCGCTCGCGAGCGTGAGCGCCGGGCTGCGCGAGGATCGCGAGGTGTTACGGAGCGCGGTCGCGCGCGCGCACGCGCGCGGCGTGCTGCTCGTCGCCGCGGCTCCGGCACGCGGCGCGGCGGTATTCCCCGCCGCGTACGCCGGCGTCGTGCGCGCGACCGGCGACGCGCGCTGCGCGGCGGGCGAGCATTCGTGGCTCGCGAGCGCGCAGGCCGACTTCGGCGCGCACGCGAGCGCCGGCGACGTGCAGGGCGCGAGCGCCGGCTGCGCGCACGTCGCCGCGAAGCTCGCGGCGCTGCTCGCCGCGGGCGCGCCGCCCGACCAAGCGCTCGCGGAGCTACGCGCGAGCGCGCGCTACGTCGGCCCCGAGCGGCGGCTATGAACCGGGGTCAGACCCTGCAAACTTGCAAAGATGGCGCCGCTCTGGTCGTCACACTCCGCGCGCCTCCGGTCGATGCACGCGCAGCCATGTCGCGACGGCACCGCGCGCGTCGTCGGGAAGCGCCGCAAGTACGCGCGCCTCGCTTTGGGCGCCGCGCGCCGCAGCGCGCACGATCGGGGCGAGCTCGGCGCCGGCCACGACCCACGTGCCGAGCGGGCGCTCGGGCGTGATCACGACCTCCCGCTCTTCGATCCAGCCGTCGCACACGACGGGGCGCGGCTCGATCGCGAGCGCGCCGCCGGCGAGCGCTGCGGGCTCCGGCGGCCACGCGGCACGTGCGCGCCAGAACGCGCCGCCGTGATGCGCCGCGCCGAGCGCGTAGAAATCGCGCGTGATGCGCGCGAAGCGCTGGAAGACGTCGCGCGCGCGATCGGCTGCGAAGCGGCGCGCGAGCGCCGCGCGCTCGGGCCGCCGCAGCAGCGTGTTCACGACCGCGGGCGCGACGAGCGCGGTCGAGAGCGCCTGGAAGACGCCGTTCCCCGACAGCGGGTCGACCGCGAGCGCCGCGTCGCCGACGCGCAGCAGGCGTTCGTCCCGGTCCGGCAGCGCCCCGAATCCGCGCAACGGAACCGCGGGGTCCGACGCCGCTGTCATGCCGAGCACCGCGGTGGCGGCACGCGCGAACGGGTCGCCCTCGGGCGCCGCGTCGTGCAGCCACTCCCGCGCGAGCGGATCGCTCCGCAGCGCGCGCTCGAGCGCTGCGCGCAATCCGCTGCGCGCGGGCGCATCGGCCGCGTCGAGCGCGAGCTGCGTCGTGAGCCCACCGCGCCCGTCGTCGGCAAGCCACGCCCAGCCGTTCTCGAGCGAGATCACCGCGGTGCGCGCGGACCGCGCTCGATTCGTTCGCCAGCGCTGGACGATGCAGGTCGTCTCCGGGCCGCGCTCGCGCGGGCCGCCGGCCGGTGCGGCGCGGCCGCGCGCCTCGACGGCGAACGCTGCCGCGAGCGTCTCGCCCGAGGCGATCTCCACTCGCGCGCCTGCGGCATCGGCGACGACCTGCCTTGCCTCGTCTCGAAGCACGCGCACGCCGTGCGCCGCGAGATCGGACGCAAGCGCCGCGTCGAACGCGGCGCGGTCGACCTGGGCCTCGCCGGCAATCTCGCGCTCGTTGGAAGCCCAGCGCACGACGCGCGAGCCGGCCGGCTCGATCGCGGCGAGCGCCGCGTCGAGCCTACTCGCGCGCAGCGCCTCGACGACGCGCTCGGAGAAGCTCTCGCGCCGGGGGCGCAGGGCGGGCGCGGCCACGACCGCGACGTCGTAGCCGAGGCGCGCGAGGCCGAGCGCGGCGACCGCGCCCGCCGGGCCGGCTCCTACGACGACGATCGATGGAGTCGCTGCCGTCATGCGCAGAGTGTGCGTTGCCCGCAGCGTCGCCGCTCCCGAGCGCACTCGGCGCCCAACGTGACCTCTACGTGACCCCGCGCCATCCGCGCGCCGGCCCGGCCACTACCGGCGCGGGAGGCCTCCATGCTGCGCAAGCTGTCGCTCGCTCTCACCACGTTGCTGTCGTTCGGCGCCGCGCTGTCGGCCGGCGCCGTCACGCTCGAGATCACGATCACGGGCACGATCAGCGGCGGCTCCGACGCGGACGGCTCGGTGTTCGGTCTCGGTCCGAACGGCGACCCCGCCGGCCGGCCGATCACGATCGTCTTCCGGCTCGACACAGCGAAGGCTCCGGCCGACGGGGCGTCTTCGCCGACCCTCGGCGACTACCGCGTCGAGCGCGGCTTGGGCTTTCCGCTCGCGACGCCCGAGCCGCGCGTCGACTTCGTCGCAGCCACCTGGACGATCAACGGCATCTCGCGCACTTCGTTTCTGCCGAATCGCGATCAGGTGGATCACATCTTCCTGAGCGATGGCGCGCAGCCAGGCGGCGTCGACTCCATCTCGCTGCGCGACGGCAGCTGGGATGGCACGCCCAGCGCGAATGACCGTCTGTTCTACGTGACGATCGGCGGCATCGTTTCGGACATCGACATGCTCGAAGGCGACGCGCTGCAGCAGCCGCAGGGCAGCCTGACGGCGCTAGCGAACGCGCAGAGCTGCGGGCAGTGCGCCGGCTTCTGGGAGGATCACACGGGCGGAAGGAACGAGAGCGCGAGCTGGTTCATGACGTCGACGGGGCTCGCGATCTCGTATCGCGTCGTGCCCGAGCCAGTGCTCTCGCTGCTGCTCGTCGGCGGCGCCGCGGCGCTGATCGGGGCGCGAAAGCGGAGGAATTAGGGTCCCGTTCCCTCGCCGCCGCGAGCGGAGGCGAGCTTCCCGCGTCATCCTGGCCGCGTGGGGGCGAGCGAGTTCGCGCCGGACGAAGCGGCGCGCGGTACGGGCACGACGAAGCGCGTCTGGGCGCTCGCGTGGCCGGCGATCCTGACGAACCTGCTGCAGTCGGCGGTGGGATTCGCGGGCGGCACGATCGTCTCGCGCGAGCTCGGGACCGCCGCGATCGCAGCGACCGGCGTCGGCGGCCGCATCTTCTTCGTGCAGCAGGTGCTGCTGATGGCGGTCACCACCGGCACGATGGCGCTGGTCGCGCGAGCGTGGGGCGCCGGCAACCGCGTCGAGGCCGAGCGCGTGACGCGGACGTCGCTGTGGCTGTGCGGCGCGCTCGCGCTGCTGCTCGCCGTGCCGTGCGTGCTGTTTGCTCGCGAGCTGGTCTCGCTGGCGTCGCTCTGGGGGCTCGACGGACCGACCACCCAGCTCGGCGCGACCTACGTGCGCTGGGTGAGCCTCTCGACGCTGCCGTTCGGCGCCTCGCTCGCGATCGCGACCGCGCTGCGCGCGGCCGGCGACACGCGCACGCCGCTGCTGATCAGCATCGCCGGCGCCGCGCTCACCGTGTTCGCGCTCTGGGTGCTCGTGATGGGGGGCTTCGGCGTGCCGTCGATGGGCGTCGCCGGCGCGGCGGCGGCGATCGCGATCGGCGCGAGCGTGAGCGCGGCGATCTCACTGAGCCTGTGGCGCTCCGACAAGCTCGTCGTCAGCTCGCGACCGGGCGGGAACGACTTCGACGCGGCGCGTATTCGCCGGCTGATGCGGGTCGGCGTGCCGACGGGCGCCGAGGGCTTCTCGTTCCAGATCGGGTTCGTCGTCTTCATCGGCATCATCGCCCGCTACGGCAACGAGGCGAACGCCGCGTATCAGCTCGGCGTGAACGTGCTCGCGTTCTCGTTCCTGGTCGGGCAGGCGTTCTCGATCGCCGCGTCCACGCTCGTCGGCCAACACCTCGGCGCCGGCGACGAGCCCGGCGCGGAGCGCAGCGGCTGGCGCGCGATGGCGCTCGCGATCGGCGTGATGGTGGTGTTCGGCGCGGCGATCATCGCGTTCGCGGGGCCGGCCGCGCGCTTCATGAGCCACGACCCCGCCGTCGTCCGGCTCACCGTGGTGTTCATCTGGGTGCTCGGCTCCGTGCAGGCGTTGATGGCGATCGAGTTCACGCTCGGCGGCGCGCTGCGTGGCGCCGGCGACACGATCTTCCCCTTCGTCACGGTGCTGGGCGGCCTCACGTTCGGCCGCCTCGCGTTCGCGGCGCTCTTCATGTGGCTCGGCAAGGGCATCGAGTGGATCTACGCGGCGCTGATCGCGGACTACATCATCAAGGGCGGGCTGTTCGTCTGGCGCTTCCGCAGCGGCCGCTGGAAGCGCACCCTCTCCGAGCGCGAGGAAGCGCTCGTCCTCGGCGACGCCCCCGAAACCGAGGCCGGCTGACCCCGCTCGCAAGTCACCAAAACGGGGACGTTCATACTTCCCGGTGACTTGTGTGCCACTCCTCAGCGCGGCCGTGCGTGCAAGACTGTCCCTCATGTCACCGGTAGGTATGAACGTCCCCGGGTGGTGACTTTGGGACGAGGGGCTCGGCGATGGCGGAGATCGAGTTCGAGGAGTGGATGAGCGATGCGGACGCGGCGCTCTGGCACGCGGAGCGCGACCCGCGGCTGCGCTCGACGATTGCGCTCGTGTGCGAGCTCGACGCGCCGCCGGAGCGCGCGCGCTTCGACGAGGCAATCGCGTACACGCTCGCGAAGATTCCGCGCCTGCGGCAGCGCGTCGTGCAGGACGCGCTCGGCCTCGCGCCGCCGCGCTGGGAGGACGATCCGCACTTCGATCTGCGCTTCCACGTGCGCCACGCGACGCTCGGCGGCCAGGGCTCGCTGCGCGCGCTGCTCGACATGGCCGAGCCGATCGCGATGCAGGCGTTCGACAAGGATCGGCCGCTCTGGGAGCTCTACCTGGTCGACGGCCTAACAGGCGGCCGCGCCGGGATGATCCTGAAGCTGCACCACGCCGTGTCGGACGGCATGGGGCTGGTGCGCATGACGAGCGCGCTGGTCGAGCGCACGCGTGAGCGCGATCCGCGCAAGGCCGAAGAGGCGAGCGCCGACTTCGAGCCAGGAGAGCGCAGCGAGGCCGCGCGCCTGCGCGATGCCGCGCGCCGGCGCGGCGAGCAGCAGCGCACGAGCGCCCAGCGCCTCGGCCGCGCGCTCGCGAACGGCGCGGCGAGCTTTCTGCGCGATCCGCGCGCCGCGTTCGAGGACGCGCGCGAGACCGTGGAGTCGATCGCGCGCACGCTGCGCCCGGTCGACGAGCCGCTCTCGCCGATCCTGCGCGAGCGCGGCATGGCGCTGCGGCTGTCCGGCTTCACGGTGCCGCTCACGGATCTGAAGCGCGCAGGCGAAGCGCTCGGCGGCACGCTGAACGACGCATTCGTCACCGCGATCTGCGGCGGGCTGCGCATCTATCACGAGAAGCATGGCGAGCCCGTCGAAGCGCTGCGCATGACGATGCCGATCAACACGCGCGAAGGCGAGAAAGGAAACCGCGCCGGCAACCAGTTCGCGCCGATGCGGATGATCGTGCCGGTCGGGATCTCGGACCCGCGCGAGCGGCTGCGCGAGATCCAGGGGCTCGTGCGCGAGCAGCGCGCGGAGAAGGCGCTGCCGCTGGTCGACGACATCCTCGGCGTGATCAACGCGCTGCCGCGCGCGGCGTCGCTCGCGCTGCTCGCCGCGATGCTGAAGGCGATCGACTTCGTGACGAGCAACGTGCCCGGCCCGCGCTTCCCGGTCTACCTCGCGGGCGCGAAGATCGAGCGCATGTTCCCGTTCGGCCCGCCCGCCGGCGCGGCGCTGAACGTCACGCTCTACAGCTACGACGGTCTCTGCCAGATCGGCGTGAACTGCGATCGCGCCGCCGTTCCCGACGCCGAGCTGCTGACGGAGTGCCTCGAGCGCGGCTTCGAAGAGGTGCTGGCCGCGGCGCAGGACACGACCGGACGCTCTCGTAGCGAATGACAAAAAGGGGTCAGACCCCAAACGGTGTCAGGCCTTCCTCGCGACTGCCTTCTGCAGCTCTTCGAGCGATTCCGCGAACAACTCCTTGAAGCGCCATAGGTCGGGCACCAGCTCGCGGCACGAGATCAGGCCCCAGTCGAGGTGATCGCGGTAGCTCTGCACCGTGATGTTGAGGCCCTGGCCCTCGGCGACCGCGCTCACCGGATAATAAGTCTGCATCTCGGCGCCGGCGCAGTAGAGCGCCTCGCGCGGCCCCGGCACGTTCGAGATCACGACGTTGAACGGCGGATTCAAGCGGTCGAGGATCTTCGTGCGCGCGATGATGCGCGCCGCCTGAGAGATCAGCGCCGGCGTCGTCACCTGCGTCCAGTCCTGCAGCAGGTTCGCCGGCACTGCCTCCTGCGCGCGCTTCGCGTTCGCCATCGCCTCGTGGATGCGCAGCAGGCGCTCGAGCGGGTCGTCGAGATCGGTCGCGAGCGTGCACAGAATGCTGCCGACCCGATTCGTATAGGCGTGGCGCTCGTCGTCGGTGCGCACCGAGACCGGCACCATCGCGATCAGCGGGTCTTTCGGCAGCGCCTTGCGCTCCTCGAGGTAGCGGCGCAGCGCGCCCGCGCTCAGCGCCATCACGACGTCGTTCAGCGTCGTGCTGGCCGCGCTCTTCACGCGCTTCACCTCGTCCAGCGCCATCGAGAAGAACGCATAGCGGCGGTGCGGCGTGATCGAGCGATTGAACGGCGTGCGCGGCGCCGGCGTCTGCGGGATCGGATCCGCGTCGACCGCTGCGCTGCGCCGCCGCAACAAGTCGCCCGCGACGGGTAGGCGATCGAGGCCGAGCGTCGCCACCGCAGTCGTGAGCGCTTCGTTCGATTGCGAGAGCATGCGCACGGTGCGGAACGCGGTGCGCGCGATGCGGTCGGGCGCGCGCACGAGGCCGCCGAGCCCGCGCACCAGCATCTCGCCGCTGCTCGGAATGCGATCCGGTACCCACGGCCGCTTCGGCGGCGGAATCGCGACGCCTTCGCGCACGCGATCGAGGATCACCTGCATCATCTCGGCGCCGGAAACGCCGTCGATCGTGCAGTGGTGGATCTTCATGTAGAGCGCGACGCGGCCGCTCGCGAGGCCCTCGATCACGTAGGCCTCCCAGAGCGGACGGCTGCGGTCGAGCGCGCGTCCATGGATCCGCGCGACCAGCGTCGCGAGCTGTTCGTCGTCGCCCGGCGGCGGCACCGCGATCTCGCGCAGGTGGAAGTCGAGATCGAAGTCGGGATCCTCGATCCAATACGGATGGTCGAGGTTGAGGGGCACCTCGGCGAGCCGCCGGCGGTAGGGCGGGAGCAGATGCAGGCGCTCGCTCAGCGTCCGCTCGATCGCCTCGTAGAGTGAGCCCGCTTTCAGGCCGCTCACGTCGTACGTCGTGAGCGAGCCGACGTGACCGAGCTGGCCGCCGGCCTCCATCGTCAGGAAGGTGTTGTCGAGCCCGCTCAGCTGCTGCATCCGGTGCTCCTGTCGTCTTGTTAGGCCAATCGGGGTCTGACCCCGATTGGCCAAGTCCCGCCTCCGGGAGTCAGGCCGCCGGCACTTTTTCTACGATGCGAAGCGGCGGAAGCTGCGGCGGCGCGCCGAGCGTGGCGTCCTTCAGCGCCGCAAACGAGTCGCGAATGCACGACTCGTAGAGTTCGGGATCGGGCAGCAGCTCGCGGCACGAGGTGAACGAGATCACCGCGCCCCCGTTGTAGCTGCCGATCGGATGGATCAGGCCCATGCCGTCCATCACCGGCCCCATGCCGTACTGCACGACGAGCTTGGCGCCGCTCATGTAGAGCGGCACCTGCGGGCCGGGCACGTTCGTGATCACCGTGTTCAAGAACGGCCGAATGCGGTTCGCGAGCCCGAGCCGCGAAGACGCGCGCCAGCCGAGGCCGGCGAGCCCGCCGGGCACGAACTGCGTCATGTCGGTGAGCGAGCGCGCGCCGATCGCCTCGGTGAGCTTCTTCGAGTGGCGCGACGCGTCGGTCACCGCCTGCAGCCGCTCGAGCGGGTCCGCGATGTCGCTGCGGATCGCGACGCTCATCGTCGAGACCTGATTGCCCGCGCTGCCCTTCTCGTCCTCGCGCCGCACCGAGACCGGACACATCGCGATCAGCGAGGTCGCCGGCAGCTCCTTCTTCGCGGCGAGGTACGCGCGCAGCGCGCCGCCGCAGATCGTCAGGATCACGTCGTTGACGGTCGCGCCGGTCACGGACTTGCGGATTTCGCGGATCTCGCCGAGGTCGAACGCGACGCCGCCGACCGCGCGGTGCTGCGTCACGCTGCCGTTGAAGCGCGTGCGCGGCGTCTCGCCGATCTCTTCGATGCGGCCGCGGCGCTGCTCCTCCACGTAGCGGCGAATGCCCGGCACCGTCTGCGCGAGCACGCGTCCGAGGCGGAACGGCGAGCGGATGTTGTTGGCGACGGCGCGCGACAGCAGCTCGAGCGCGCTCGGGTCGGGCTCGGGGCGCCACGGCTTCCCCGGCGTCGGCGTCGGCGCGTCCGCGATGGTGTCGTGGATCGCGGCCATCAGCTCGATCCCGGACACCCCGTCGATCGCCGCGTGATGGATCTTCATCAGGATCGCGAAGCAGCCCGGCGGCGCCGCCGGCATCTCGCCGAGCCCCTCGATCAGGTAGATCTCCCAGAGCGGGCGCGAGAGATCGAGCGGGCGCGCGTGCAGACGTGCCGCCTGCTCGCAGAGCTGCCGCCAGCTGCCGGGCTTCGGCAGCGCGATGTGCCGCACGTGGAACTCGAGGTCGAAGCTCGCGTCTTCGATCCAATACGGGTGATCGAGATCGAGCGGCACGCGCGCGAGCTTCTGCCGGAAGCAGCGCGCGAGATGGAGCCGGCTCTCCAGATCCGCGAGCAGCTTCTCGTAGCTGAGCCTTCCGCCCGGAAGCGTCGACGGGTCGTAGATCGACAACGAGCCGATGTGCGTCGACGCGTTCGGCGTCTCGAAATACAGGAAGGACGCGTCGAGGCCTGATAACTGCTGCATGGGGGGCGGCCTCCGCCGGTTCGAGGTGCCACGGGCTACCGGTAGAGTGCGCCCCTCCAGCCGCTGCGGTCAAACGGTTTCCAGTCGCCGAGCGGCCGCGCGAGCCGGTCCGCGATCGCGTACAGCGCGAGCGGGTGGAAGCCGAGCCCGCAGTGGCTGCCGACGATCTCGAGGTTCTCGGTGCGCTCGCTCTCGGGCTCGCGACACGTCTGCCAGGCGACGATCCCGTCGCTGCGGGTGTAGATCGCCGTCGACGGAACCGGCGGCGGCTCGGCGGACGGGCCGCCGAACGGGCTGGCGAGCGTGATCACTTGGCGCACGCGCTCGGGCAGCCGCTTCGCGAGCTCGCGCGCGAACACGCCGCCGAGGCTCCAGCCCACCAAGCTCACGCGCCCGCTGTGACGCAGCGAGAGCTCGAGCAGCCGCGCGCGCAGCCGCGCCGCGAGCCCGGCCTCGGGGCCCAGATTCCGGCCGAGGCGCCAGCCGTGGGCGAAGTAGCCGCGCTCGCGCAGGAAGCTGCGCAAGACGCGCGTCGAGCGGTCGCTCGCCATGAAGCCCGGCAGCACGAGCACGCCGTGGCCGTCGCCGCGCGGAGCGAGGCGGAGCAGCGGCCACGCCGGCACGAGGGTCTGGGCTTCGAACGCCGCGCGCGGCGCCTCGAGCGCCGTCCACAGTCGACGAGCCGGGAGCGGGCGCCCGCCGGGAGCGGCTTCGGCCATGGGACTTTCCTCCGCGTTCGCGACTCGCGCTTGCTTGGGATACCAAGCAGATGCTAGGGATGCCACATCATGGCTCTCAAGCGAACCGGCGTTCGCCGCCGCGCGCTGGGCGAGTTCATCCGCAATCAGCGTGCGATCACGCGGCTGACGCTGCGGCAGGTCGCCGCGCTCGCGCAGATCTCGAACCCGTATCTGAGCCAGGTCGAGCGCGGCGTGCACGAGCCGTCGGCCTCGATCCTGAGGCGGCTCGCGCACGCGCTCGAGATCGCACCGGAGGCGCTGTTCGAGCGCGCCGGCCTGCTCGACTGCGCGGAGCGCGCGGAGCGCGACGTCGAGACCGCGATCCGCCTCGACGACCGTCTGACGGCGCTGCAGAAGGAGACGCTGCTGCGCGTCTATCAGGGCTTCGTCGGCGTGAGGCCCGCGAAGTAGTTGGCCAAACGGGGTCTGACCCCGTTTGGCCAACGTGCGAGCGGAGGGCGAGCGATGGCGGAACGAAAGCCCGGACCGGTGCTCGTGACCGGCGCGAACAGCGGCATCGGCCTCGCGAGCGCGCTGCTGCTCGCGAAGCGCGGCTGGGACGTGCATGGAACGGTGCGCAGCGAGGCGAAGGCGGAAGCGCTGTGGGCGGCGGCCAAGCAGGCCGGCGTCGGATCGCGCGTTCACCCGGTGCTGCTCGACGTCTCCGATCACCGAGCGATCGTCGCAGCGTGGCCCGAGCTCCCGGACTTTCACGCAGTCGTGAACAACGCGGGCTACTCCGAGACGGGCGCGATCGAGGAGGTCTCCGCGGAGCGCGCGCGGGCGCAGCTCGACGTGAACGTGATCGCGCCCGCGGTGATCGCGAGCTGCGCGCTGCCGGCAATGCGCAGGCGCGGCGCCGGCCGCATCGTCAACGTCTCGTCGATCGCGGGCCGCGCGGTCGTGATGCCGCTGAACGGCTGGTACCACGCGTCGAAGTTCGCGCTCGAGGCGCTCTCGGACGTGCTGCGCGTCGAGGTCGCGTCGTTCGGCGTGAAGGTCGTGCTCGTCGAGCCGGGCTTCTTCAAGACCGAGATCGGCGAGCGCAGCCGCGGCCAGACGCGCGCCGCGCGCGAGCACGCCGGCTCACCGTACGCGAAGGCCTACGAGCGGATCGCGTCCGGCCTCGACCTCGTCGAGCGCTTCGCCCCAGCTCCCGACGCCGTCGCCCGCGCGATCGCGACGGCGATCGAGAGCCGCCGCCCGCGCGCCCGCTACTTGGTCGGCGCCGACGCGCTCGCCACCGCCGCCGCGATCCCGTGGATCCCCCGCGAGCTCACCGACCTCGGCATGCGCCTCGCCGGTGGCCTCTTCGGCAGCGCAGCACCAGCCAAGGCCTCGAGGCGCAAGCGCGACTAGAAGGCTCTCCGCCACTCGTCGGCAACACAGCGAGCCCCCGCCAGACCGCGCGGCGGCGCCCCGAATCAGGGCCGTCACTCGTCGAGCGTAAACCCGACCTTCATCGTCACCTGATAGTGCGACACGACCCCGTTCTCGATGTTCCCCCGCACGTTCGTCACCTCGAACCAGCGCAAGTTGTGCAGCGTCTTCGAGGCCTTGCCGATCGCATTCTGGATCGCGGCCTCGACGCCGCTCGCCGACGCCCCGGTGAGCTCGATCGACTTGTAGACGTGGTCCATGCCGGTCTCCTTCGCAGCCATCCTGCGCCCATCTCCGCCGCGCACGCAAGAAATCGCCCCCGCGGCGCGGCGCCGCATTTCGCGCGCGCGATTCGCTGATACAGTGCGCGCGCCCCAGGAACCCGCTCCCCTCCGTCGGAGAAGCGATGTCCACTGCGCTCTCGCCCGAACTGCGCTCGAAGATCGAGAACACGATTCGCGGGCTCACGATCGACGCCGTGGAAGCCGCGGGAATCGGCCACCTCGGCGCGCCGATGGGCCTCGCGCGCCCCGTATTCCAGCTCTGGGACCGCCACCTGCGCTTCGATCCGAGCGATCCCACGTGGCCGCTGCGCGACCGCTTCGTGCTTTCCGCCGGTCACGCTTCGATGCTGATCTACTCGCTGCTGAACCTGTTCGAGTACGCGCTGCCGCTCACCGAGATCCAGCGCTTCCGGCAGCTGCACTCGAAGACGCCGGGGCACCCGGAGCACGGCGAGACGCCCGGCGTCGAGGTGACGACCGGCCCGCTGGGGCAGGGCTTCGGGCACGCGGTCGGGATGGCGCTCGCCGGCAAGCTCGCGCGCTCGCGCTTCGGCCGCGGCGGCGAGGGCCCGGGACATCATTTCGTCTACGTGGTCGCCTCCGACGGCGATCTGATGGAAGGGATTACGTACGAGAGCGCGTCGCTCGCCGGCCACCTGAAGCTCGACAACCTGGTCGTGCTCTACGACGACAACAAGGTCACGATCGACGGGCCGACCCGCCTCACGTTCAGCGAGAACGTGCGCGCGCGCTTCGAGGCGCAGGGTTGGCACGTACAGGAGGTCGACGGCGAGGACGTCGCCGGCCTCGACCGCGCGCTCGAGGCGGCGCGCGCCGCGACCGGCCGGCCGTCGATCCTCGTGCTGAAGACGACGATCGGGTACGGCAGCCCGTGGGCCGGCCAGTCGAAGGCGCACGGCGGCCCGTTCGGCGCCGAGAACGTGAAGGCAACGAAGGCGAAGCTCGGAATTCCGCTGGAGCCGCTCTTCCACGTCGCGGACGAGGTGCGCGCCTACTGCAAGGAACGCGCGGGCGCGAAGCGCTTCGAGCGGATGCTCGCGGACGAGAAGCTCGCGGCGTGGCGCAGCGCGAACGCCGACGCGGCGGCGAGCTGGCAGCGGGTGCGCGATCGCGCGCTGCCGGCGGACCTCACCGAGCAGCTCGTCGCCGGCCTCGACGCGAAGAGCGCCGCGACGCGCGCGCACTCCGGCACCGTGATCGGCCGCATCGCGGCCGCGGCGCCGGGCCTCTTGATCGGCGGCTCGGCCGATCTCGCCGGCAGTAACAACACGAACATCCCGAACGGCGGGACGGTCGGGCAGGGCGACGACCCGTTCGCCGGCTCGATCGTGAACTTCGGCGTGCGCGAGCACGCGATGGGCGCGATCACGAACGGCATCGCGCTCGACGGCACGTTCGCGCCCTACTGCGGCACGTTCCTCGTGTTCAGCGACTACATGCGCCCGAGCGTGCGGCTCGCCGCGCTGATGAAGGCGCGCTCGGTGTTCGTGTTCACGCACGACTCGATCTTCGTCGGCGAGGACGGCCCGACCCATCAGCCGATCGAGCACGTCGACGCGCTGCGCGCGATTCCCGGGCTCGTGGTGTTCCGCCCGGCAGATGGGGTCGAGACCGCGCTCGCGTGGAGCTACGCGCTGAAGGACGCGCGCGGGCCGGTGGCGTTCGCGCTCACGCGCCAAGCGCTGCCGGTGCTGAAGCGCGAGTGCGCGTTCGACGCGCGCGACGTGCTGCGCGGCGCGTACAAGGTGCGCGACCCGCGCGGCAGGCCGGACGTCGTGCTCGTCGCGACGGGCTCCGAAGTCGCGGTCGCGTGCGACGCGGCGACGCTGCTCGCGGAATCGGGGATCGCGGCGCGCGTCGTCTCGGCGCCGAGCCTCGAGCTGCTGCGCGAGCAGGGCGACGCGTACGTGCGCTCGCTGCTCGAGCCGGGCGTGCCCGCGGTGGCGGTGGAGGCGGGACGCGGCCAGGCGCTGCGCGCGCTGATCGGCCCGAGCGGGCTCGTGATCGGGATGGACGGCTTCGGCGCCTCCGCGTCGTATCAGGCGCTCGCAAAGCACTTCGGCTTCGTCGGGGACTCGGTCGCCGCCAAGGTGCGCACATTCCTCGGGCGCTGACGCGGTCGTTCCGGGTCGATGCCGTTGCCTCGAGTCGCGGCCGCGGGTAACCGATGCGGCCGATCATGGCGATGACTCCGAAGCTGCTCATCCTCGGCGCGATCGGACTGTGCGTGCTCGGCCTCGCGATCGCGACCGGGTACGCGAAGCCGGGCTCCGCGCGGCGCAGGCTGGCGCGGCTCGGCGCGACCGCGTTCTTCGGTTTCCTCGCATCGCTCTTCTGGCTCTCGCCGTTCGGCGCGCGCGGCGGATTCCTCACCACGATGGCGGTGTTGTTCTCGGTCGGCGGCGCGATCAGCGCGTGGAAGCTGATCGCGGAGCACGGCGCCGGCGACACTGCGCGCGAGAAGAGCGCGACGCACTGACGGCTCGCGGCGAGGGCGGCACAGGAGCGGCGATAGCGGCCCGCTATCGGTCGCATCGAAATGATGTCTTTGCCGCCTCCCTGAGCGGAGCCGATCGTCCTCCACGTCGCGGCGCCGGGGCCGCGTGGAGGACAATCGTCGATGCTGACCGTGGGAGATCGCTTTCCCGATTATGCGCTCGAGGCGGTCGTGAGCCTCGAGCGGGGTGAGGAGTTCGCGACGCTGACGCCCGCGAGCCACGCCGGCCGCTGGCGCGTCGTGTTCTTCTGGCCGATGGATTTCACGTTCGTTTGCCCGACCGAGATCGCGGCGTTCGGCGAGAAGAGCGACGAGCTTCACGCGCGCGGCGCGCAGCTGCTCGGCGCGAGCACGGACACGCATTTCGTACATCTCGCGTGGCGCAAGCAGCATCCCGCGCTGCGCGCGCTGCCGTTCCCGATGCTCGCGGACACGAAGCGCGAGCTCGCGACGGCGCTCGGCATCCTGCATCGCGAGGAGGGCGTCGCGCTGCGCGCGACCTACATCGTCGACCCCGCCGGTGTGATTCGCTTCGCGAGCGCGAACGACCTCTCGGTCGGCCGCAACGTCGACGAGGTGCTGCGCGTGCTCGATGCGCTGCAGACCGGAGAGCTGACGCCTTGCAACTGGAAGCCGGGAGAGAAGACACTGGCGGCCGCCTGATGCGAGCCGCGCTTCGAGAGGAGAGCACGATGACGTACCGGAGCCCGAGCCCGCTTTCCGAGAAGGACCGCGAGCAGATCTCGGCGTCGCTGAACGCGCGCCTCGCGGACGGCCTCGATCTGCACAGCCAGATCAAGGTCGCGCATTGGAACGTGAAGGGGCCTCAGTTCGCCGCGCTGCATCCGCTGTTCGAGACGTTCGCGCTCGGGCTGGCGGTCCATAATGACACGATCGCGGAGCGCGCGGTGACGCTCGGCGCGCAGGTGCGGGGCACCGCGCGCTACGTGGCGCGCGCCTCGACGTTGCCCGAATACCCGCCGGATGCGACGCGCGATCTCGTGCACGTGCGCCTGCTCGCGGAGCGCTTCGAGCAGTACGTCGTCGGCCTGCGCGAGTCGCGCGATCTCGCCGCCGAGCTCGGCGACGAGGACACGGTCGACCTGCTCACCGCCGCCGTGCGCGAGTTCGAGAAGCACGCGTGGTTCCTGCGCGCGTCACTGGCGGAGTGATCGGCGCCGCCCGCCCAGCGCGTCGCGATGGGGCGCCGCCGGCGGCGCGCTGGCTCGATTCAGGTCAAGCTTGGCGCTCCAGAGAGTGACGACCTCGCGAGCCGGTTCTTCCGATGCTCGCATTCGAGAACCCCGCGCGACCCCGCCTGCCACCTTCGCTCGCGTGCGGACCACTCCCGCTTCGGGGCACTCGAGCGGCAATGCGATGGAGCGGCTCATGCGGACCACACTCGCGGGACTCGTCATCACCTTGTCGATCGGCGGCGCAGCGCACGCGGCCATTTTGTACGACAGCTTCGGGCCGGGAGACGTCTACGACACCAGCTCCGGCTGGACGATTGGCGGTGGGAGCCGCACCGAGACCGGCGGCTTCTCGCAAGCCCTTCAGTTCATGCCGTCGCTCTCGGCGAACGTTTCGACCGTGGAAGTTGCACTGTTCAGCGTTCAAGGCGGGAGCCAGGTCATCGGAATGCTCATGACCGACGCGGGCGGTCTGCCGGGGTCGGTCCTCGAGACGTTCAGCTTCGTGAACGTCGTGGGTGATCCAACGATCTACCTCGCTGCATCGTCTGCGCACGCGTCGCTTCAAGCCGGAACGCCGTACTGGTTCGCGCTCACCGCGCCGGATCTAGTCGACGACGAGTTCGGATGGAATCGAAACGTGAACCCGCCGTTCGTGCCCAACGCTCAGCGGGTCGGAAGCGGGCCGTGGGTGCTCGACTCTCCCGACTACCGTGGGACTCTCCGCGTGACGGGTGTAGAAGCTCCCGAGCCTGCATCGTGGAAGCTGGTGGCAAGCGCCTTGGCTGCGCTCGCGTTTTTGCCCAGGCGTTCGGGCGGCGCTCGATCGGGCGTGCGATCTCGATCAGCCGCGACGCGTGCGGTCTGAGCTCACGCGCCACGGAAAAACACGAGCGGCGAGAGGCGCTCTGGCCACCGCGGGTCAGTGATAGTCGTGCGACTCCGGCACGTCGGCGGCGCCATGCAGCGGGCGCACCTCGCGCACGCGCACGTGGATCACGCCGTCGACGTTCTGGATCGGGCCCGCGATCTCGATCAGCGGCGACGCGTGCAGCGGGCCGCGCAGGCGCTCGAACTGGTCCGGCGTGAAGACGCCGTTGGTCGTGCCGGTCTCGTCCTCGAGCGTGACGAAGCAGAAGCCCTTCGCGGAGCCGGGGCGCTGGCGCACGATCACGTGGCCGGCCGTGCGGACGTATCTCCCGTTCGGGACGCGCTGCAGCTCGCGCGTCGCGAGCACGCCGCGCGACCGTAATGACTCGCGCAGGTGCGCCATCACGTGCGGGCCGGTCGTGAGGCCGGTGGTGCGGTAGTCGGCGAGCGTGGTCTCGAGCGGCGAGAGCGCGGCGAGCGGGACCTCGCGCTCGGCGTCCGGAGGCGGCGTGCCCGCGAGCAGCGAGCTGCGGTCGCGCTCGAGCGCCGTCACCTGCCAGAGCGCCGCGCGCCGCTCGCTCGCGCGCGCGTCGAGTGACGCCAGCGCGCCGCTCTCCGCGAGCGCCTCGATCTCGTTGCGCTTCGGCGCCGCGCGCTGCGCGAAATCCGCGAGCGAGGAGAACGGCGCCGCCGCGCGCTCCGCGACGATGCGCGCGCCCGCCTCCGCCGAGAGCCCGCGCACGAAGCGCAGCCCGAGCCGCACGGCGAGCTGATCCGCGCGCTCGAGCGTGCAGAGCCCCTGCGAGCGCGCGACGTCGATCGGCAGCACGCGCACGCCATGACGCTCGGCGTCCTTCACGAGCGTCGCCGGGCTGTAGAAGCCCATCGGCCACGCGTTCAAGAGGCCCGCGAGGAACGCCGCCGGGTGATGCGCACGCAGGTAAGCCGACGCGTACGCGATCAGCGCGAACGAGGCCGAGTGCGATTCGGGGAAGCCGTAGAGCGCGAACGAGGTGATGCCGCGCACGACCTCTTCCTGCGCCGCGCCGACGATGCCGCGCGCCGTCATCCCGCTGCGTAGGCGCGACTCGATCTGCGCCATGCGCTCGGCCGAGCGTTTGAAGCCCATCGCGCGGCGCAGCTCCTCGGCCTCGCCGCCGCTGAAGCCCGCGGCCGTCATCGCGAGCCGTAACAATTGCTCCTGGAAGATCGGTACGCCGAGCGTGCGCTTCAGGATCGGCTCGAGCATCGGGTGCGGGTAGACGACCGGCTCGCGGCCGGCGCGGCGATTCAGGTACGGGTGCACCATCTGCCCGACGATCGGGCCCGGCCGGATGATCGCGATCTCGACCACCAGGTCGTAGAAATTCGCGGGCTTCATGCGCGGCAGCGTCGCCATCTGCGCGCGGCTCTCGATCTGGAACACGCCGATCGTGTCGGCGCGCTGGATCATCCCGTACGTCTTCGGGTCGTTCGGCGGCAGATGCGCGAGATCGATCTCGACGCCCTCGTGCTCTTGGATCATCGGCAGCGTCTGCTCGAGCGCGTCGAGCATGCCGAGCCCCAATAAGTCGATCTTGATCAGGCCGAGGTCCGCGCAGTCGTCCTTGTCCCACTGGATCACGCGCCGGCCGGGCATCGCGGCCGGCTCGATCGGCACGACCTCGTCGAGCCGTCCCGCCGCGATCACGAGCCCGCCGGTGTGCTGGCCGAGGTGGCGCGGCAGGCCCTGCACTTGGCCCGCGAGATCCAATAACAGCTGGATGCGCGGCGCCTCCGGGTCGACGCCCGCACCGCGCAGCAGCGTCTTCACGTCGTCGAGGTCTTCGCGGAAGTGCAGGTGGTGCAAGTGCTTCGAGATCTTGTCGCAGGCGTCGGCGCTCATGCCGAGCACCTTGCCCATCTCGCGGAACGCCGAGCGCGTGCGGTAGCTGATCACGGTCGCGGTCATGCCGACGCCGTGCGGGCCGTAGCGCTGATACACGTACTGGATCGCGCGCTCGCGCTGATCGCCGGAGGGCAGGTCGAGATCGATGTCCGGCCACTCCCCGCGCTCCTCGGAGAGGAAGCGCTCGAAGAGCAGCTCCATGCCGACCGCGTCGACCGCGGTGATCTCGAGCGCATGACAGACCGCGCTGTTCGCCGCGGAGCCGCGACCCTGGCACAGGATGTTCTGCTCGCGCGCGAAGCGCGCGATGTCCCAGACGATCAGGAAGTAGCCCGCGAGGTCGAGCTTCCCGATCACCGCGAGCTCGTGCTCGAGCTGCGCGCGCACGCGCGCCGAGAGCTTTGCTCCGTAGCGCTTGCGCGCGCCTTCGTAGGTGAGGCGGCGCAGCAGCGCGGCCTGCGTCTCGCCGGGCGCGGTCGGGAACGTCGGGAAGCGGTAGCCGAGATCGGCGAGCGTGAACTCGCATTGCTCGGCGATCGCGTGCGTCGCGCGCAGCCAGGCCGGACGATCGGCGAAGCGTTCCGCCAGCTCGCGCGGGGAGCGCAGCACGCGTTCGCCGTTCGGCAACGACAGCTTTCCAGCGCGGTCGAGCGTGGTGTGATGGCGCAGGCAGGTGAGCGCGTCGAGCAGCTTCTTGCGCGCGGGCGTCGCCGCGCGCACGTCGCCGCTCGCGGCGATCGGGATGCGCAGCGATTCCGCCAGCGCGACCGCGCGACGCGAGCTCGCCTCTTGCACGCGGTCCTTGCTGCGCGCGACGTCGACCGCGAGGCGCGAGGCGAACGTGCTGGCCGCGCGGCCGAGCCAGCGCCGCGCTCGCTCGCTTGCCTCGGCGCCAGCCGCGCGCCCTAACGACTCTGCACTGACCAGCGCGAACAGGCCGCCGGCGTGGGCTTCGACTTCATCCCAGCAGACGCGCGCCTCGCCCTTGGGCGCGTTGCCCTGCGCGACGGTCAGCAGCCGAGCGAGATGGCGGTAGCCCGCGCGCGACGTCGCGAGCAGCAGCAGCGGCCGGCCCTCGACGTCGGAGAGCTCGGCGCCGACCAGCGCGCGCACGCCCGCAGCCTTCGCAGCGCTGTGGAAGCGCGGCATGCCCGAGAGCCCGTCGCGGTCGCCGAGCGCGAGCGCGCGATGCCCGAGCTCCGCCGCGCGCGCCGCGAGGTCCTCGGGATTCGAGGCCGCCTCGAGGAACGAGAACGCACTCTTCGCGCGCAGCTCGACGTAGTCGGGGGAGGGCATGAAGAGCGAGTTTCGCTCTAGGTTCGCTCAGCAGGCAACCCTCTAAAGAATGGGCGTCCCCGAGGGCGCAGGCCTTGCCCCGCGAAGGAATCGCGCCCTCCGCACTCCACGCGGAACACTCGGCGCATGAACGTCGCGATTGCCGCGCTGCTGCTGCTCGTCGGTTTTCTGAATCTGGCGCCGGTCGTCGGCGTGCTCGGCGCAGGACGCCTGCAATCGCTCTACGGCGTCGGCGTGCGCGATCCGCAGCTCGCGATCCTGCTGCGCCATCGCGCGCTGCTGTTCGGCATCGTCGGCGGGCTGCTCGTCGCGGCCGCGTTTCGCGCCGAGCTGCGCCGCGCCGCGATCGCGGCGGGCCTCGTGAGCATGCTCGGCTTCATCGCGATCGCGCGGCTCGAGGGCGGCGCGCACGGACCGCTCGCGAAGATCGCCGCCGCCGACTGGCTCGGCAGCGCGGCACTGATGGCGGCGCTCGTGCTCGAGCTCGCGCGACGTGCGGCGCCGGCGACCGGCGCGCCGTGAGGAGCCTTGCGCACGCGATACGACGTTCGCACCTAGTGGCGTGATGAGTGGGCCGCCGCCTCGCCGCCGAGCTCGTGCTCTCCGGCGCCGCCCAGCAGGCGCACCAGCAAAAGCGAAGAGTGCATTGATCGCCGCGCGGCGGCTTCGGCGTTCGACAAACGCCATCTCGATGTGAGCCGAGCCCAGCCCACGTAGCGAGCTCGAGTGGTCGTGGGAGAACCTCTCGACAGACGACCCCCGCAATAACTCTTGCGGTGCTCACCCGAATAGGGGTTGCTGGCCGACGACCTGATGAGACAAAGTGCGGCCCATCGAGGCGCTGATGCGGAATCTGCTCCTGCTGTTAGGGATCGCGGCTCTCACTGCCGAAGCGGCGTACGCCGGCTGCTGCACGATCCGCAAGCTCGATGAGCTGTTCCCGACGGTGACCCTGCGCGTCTGCGAGCCGAACGCATCGGGCGATTGCGGAAGCGTGCTCTTCGCGGGCGCGCTCTCGGTCGACGAAG
>Ga0187894_10001470_pt1 | contig 30181 bp, 23 predicted proteins | sample GBC1701081metaG_FD_136650 | JGI IMG/M metagenome (GOLD analysis project Ga0187894, IMG submission 136650) | White microbial mat communities from a lava cave in the Kipuka Kanohina Cave System on the Island of Hawaii, USA - GBC170108-1 metaG ...
AGGCGAATCCGCGACTGCTCGTCACACGCAATTCGTAAGTCCCTGTGGGCACGCCCTTCAGAACGAATCGTCCCTGATTGTCAGTGGTCGCTGACGCGATGACAGACTGGCGGGCGTTCAGCAGGGTGACCGCCGCCTCCGGCACGGACGCGCCGGTCGAGTCTTTCACTACGCCAGCCAACTTGGCGCCGCCTGAGTCATCGTCAACCGGAGCGGCTGCCGGTTGAGCTTTGACAAAAACTGTCGAAAGCAGAACGCAGCAGAGCAGTAACAGATATCTTTGTAATCTCATTGAAACTCCTGCGGAAAATGTGGGACGGACATCCTCAGAATCCATAACGGCCTTGTCGAGGCGCGTGCGATGGTAACGTCGCCTCCGAACTACTACCAGACATCGTAGATCGAGGATCGAGGATCGAGGATCGAAGATTGAGGATCGAAGGAAGATTGTCCTCCGTTGCGGAAAGGTTTGGACAGATGCCACGGGCTTGTCCCATTGGCGTCTACACAAATCTTTGTGCCGGAGGCACAGCGGATATTAGTCGGTGGTGGAACCACCGGAAACGGTTGAAAAGACCATCCAGCCCCGGCAGGGGCGACGGACTGAGCTTGGTCTGTCGCCCTTTTTAGGGCTGGAAGATTGGGTGGATGCGGTTCCGGTGATTGCATCACCGGCTAATATCCGGCGTCCCTCCGGGACGAAAACGCATCCACAACGGAGAGATCGTCATCTCTCATTGCAATTTCGAGACGACTATTTCAATCGCGTTGTGGACGGTCAGAAGCGTGGAGCGACTGGTCGCCAGCAAAATCGTCGAGGTCAGGATCGCCGCAAAACAAGCCCAGGGCCAGGCTTTTAAGCCGAATGGACACTTGCTGGGCGAACCGTCGTCGAGCGCGGCCAGTTGAGTCAATCGCTGCACGCGCCGCGCGATTCCGCCGGTGTCATCGCCGATGAGCAAAGCCCCCGCCGGCATCGCGGGTTTGACTCCTTCGGGAACGAGCCGCGCGATTTTGACCAGCGCTGAAGCCAGGTCGAGCGCGGCGGCGGCGCCGCCCCTCGCCGCGCGCTCGTCGGCAGCCGCTTCCGAGGCTTCAGCCCATGCGCGATCCAGGCGCTCTCCGCAGGGAACAATCGCCATCGCGTCGTGACAGGCGCGCAGCAAGGCGCGCTTGAGATTGTCTCTGGCCGCAAGGTGTCCGCTTTCGTGCGCGATTGCGGCGGCCATCTCTTCGCGAGTCAGCGATTGAAACAGATGATCGGCGATGAAGAGTTTCGGGCGAATGACGCCGACAATCGCAATGACGGGGAATTGGTGGCGCAAACGATAAGCCGGAATCGGGATTTGATCGAACTTGACCGGCTCGGCGCCACGCAGCCAGTTGTTGATCAGCCCGCGGGTCGCAATCCACGCCGCGACGCCACGCCAGAATGCAAGCAGCAATCCGCCCGCCGAGACCGCCGCCAGGATGGCCAGCTTCAAACTGACCGGCTCGACTACGCGCCGGGGTTCGTGCTCGATATAAGCGGGTAATAACAACGCGCCAACGCAGACGACGGCGATGATTGCCGGAAAGACGCGCAGCGCGAAGAGCAGTCGCGAGCGCGCCGCAGCCGGCCAGTCTTCGGCGCGACCGCGGAACACGCGCCACAACGCGGAAGCCATCAGTGAAGCCAGCGCGTTGAGCGTGAGCAGCGCCGCCAGCGTCAGACAGATTCCCAACAGTTCGAACATCGGTTTCACTCCTTTCGTCCCAGTTCGCACCGCTTCTCCCGGATCAACCGGTCGAGTTCATCCAGCAGCGCGCGGTCACGCTCGCTCACCGCGTCAATAATGCAGGCCAGGATCGGCTCGACGCCGTCCGAACCTCGCCCCAGCAGCGTGTTGATCACGTCACGGGCGACGCCGCGCTCGAATTCATCGGGAGAAAAACGGGGCGAGTAGAAAAACGCGCGGCCTTCCTTGCGCCTGTTGAGCAACCCCTTTTTGTGCAGACGGTCGAGCGTCGTCATCAACGTCGTATACGCCAGTCGCTCCTCAAAAGCCAGGTGGATATCGCGCACGCTAACTTCGGAGGCGTCATTGGGGCGCCGCCATATCAACTCCATCACTTCACGTTCGAGCGGCCCGAGTCCGGGCGGCGCGACTTCGCCCGTTCGTTTGGATCCCTGTGGTGTGAAGGGGAGTTTCATGCGGGTGAGTATTCGTGACCTGGCGTTTTCTGTCAAACACTGCGCGTCTTTTATGGAAATCAGTACCGCGAGCGGTAGCGAGCGTGGCTTCCGCAGTCGGCCCATTGATGGAGCCACGCTCGCTACCGCTCGCGGTACTGATTATTTCCTCATGCGCTTGCTCCTGCAAAACCGAATGCTATAATCCGCGCGCGCGATGACCAGCCACCGCGCATCGTCGTTCAATCAATCCAACTCATTGAACAATTTCTCAACTCGATCACCCAGAAAAGGAGTCGCGATGAAGAAGACTGCTTGTATCGCTCTTCCGTTCACTCTCGTTTCGATCTGTTGCATCGTCGTTCTGGCGCAGGAGACTCGCCAGAACATCACTCCTGAGAAAAAATCCGAATCCAAAACCGCCGAAGCCGCGCCCACGCTCTTTCCGTATCACCCGATCAGTTCGTGGACCGGCAAACGATTCATCTTTCTGCCCAAACCGAAAGGCTCGGAATCGGGGACCTACGAAGATTTCAGTCGCGCAGTCACACATCAGAAATACACCGGCCGCACGGCCCGCGCGGTCTCGGCCAGCGATTCGGGCGTAAACGCTTATATAGAGTTCGAGATGGAAGACGACGGCGAACGGCTGCGCGTCTTCACCCCGGCCAGCAAAGAGTCGGTCAGAGGAATGGCGCTCGTGGACGACATCGAAAACGCCCGCAAACAATGGGCCGGCAAAACGCTCTGGAGCAAAATGTTGATGCTCTCGAGTTATGACGAACAGAGCGGCGCGGTCACGATGACGCCGGTCAGAAAATATGGGCCGCTCAAAGTCGTTGATGTCGTCCCGGGATGGGATGAAGAGAAGCCTGTCCGCTTCAGGCTCGAAACGCCGGATGGCAAACACGGCTTCGTTGATCTGAATCTGAGCGGGACCAACGTCCAGAAAGAGGCCAGACATCTGAGCCGGTTTGAAGACCACTTGCTGGCCGAAGACCCCAGGCTGAAATACAAATGGCCCGCGGACATATGGAGGGCGATTGAGAAGGGCCATGTCTACGCGGGGATGACTGCGGACCAGGTGAAGATGAGCTGGGGCGAGCCTGACAAGGTCACTCGCACAGCGGCTGGCGAGGTGTGGACCTATCAAAGCGGCGCACTGGTCTTCAAGAGAGGCGTCATGACCGGATCGCAGTGACAGAGGGGAGTGGGGAGTGGGGAATGGGGAGGAGTGGGGAATAACTTCCTTGTCTCCTTGTCTCCTTGTCCCCCACTCCCCACTCCCCATTCCCCCTTTGTATTGAAAAGTGCACTCATATCTCATACTGTTCGCCTGCGATGGCGGCGAAATACTGTCCCACTTGTCAAAAGACTTTCACTTCGACTGAACGTCTGTGCCCCGACGATCATTCCGTTCTGTCGCTGCGCGATCCCTATCACCTGGTGGGCAGGACTTTGCTCGACAAATACCGCATCGAAGCTTTGGTTGGATTGGGGGGCATGGGCGCCGTTTACCACGCTTATCATTCGGGCATAGACCGCCGCGTCGCCTTCAAAATCCTTCAGCCGAATATCGCCCTCAGCAACGCGCGCGTGGTGGAGTTGTTCGAGCGCGAGGCGAAGCTGGCCGGCCGGCTCACGCATGAAAATATCGTTGACGTGAAAGACGCCGGGCACACCGATGATGGCATCGCCTACATAGTTATGGAGTGGCTCGAAGGGCGCACGCTCGATGACGAACTGCTGAGGCAAGGGCGCCTCGGCTTCAGACGCGCGGCGGGAATTGTGCGCCAAATCTCCGCCGCGCTCGGCGAGGCCCACGGCAAGCACGTCATCCACCGCGATCTCAAACCGGGAAACATCATGCTCATTGATTCGCCCGGCGGGCGCGATCACGTCAAGGTGCTCGACTTCGGCATCGGAAAGGTGATTGAGGAGACGACGGCCAGTTCTCCGGTTTCGGCTGTGATGGGCACGCCGCATTACGCCAGCCCTGAGCAGTTGACCGTGGGAGGGCATGTTGACGGACGTTCCGACATCTATTCGCTCGGCGTCATTCTGTACCGTATACTAGGCGGAAGGCTGCCTTTCAACAGCTCTTCGATGAGCGAGTTGATCCGGATGCAATTGACCGCGGACCCGGCGCCGCTCTCCGGACTGCGGTCTGAGACTCCCCCCGGGATTGATCGCCTTGTCAACAGCATGCTCGCAAAAGACCCTGCGCGGCGGCCCCGGAGCGTTGCCGAAGTGGTTGCGCTGCTCGACCGGGCGCTCGGTCAGTCAGAGATCGCCGAGAGCGAGACCGCGAGATTGGCGGATGTTACGCCGGCAGGTGAAACGACCATTCTAAGAGGGCATAATCCGGGCGAACAGACAACTGAAGAAATGCACGTATCCGCGCCGCCGCGCGCGAATTCATCGGAGACATTTTCGACCAGGACATACTCGACCAACGTTCAATCAGCAAGCCGCGCCAACCCTTATACGCTTTATGTCACGGTAATCCTAGGAGCGCTGATAGCAGGCGGCTATGGCGTTTATCGCTACGTTTTCAATAGCGGCGTGAACGTTCCCGGTCAGCAGGAAAGTAGGCGGGCTTCCGGCGCGACCCAGCCTTCGCCTTCGGCGTCCCGCGCGGAGGTTCCGGCGCCATCGCCGATCCCAACCGACGCCGCAAAGCCGGAGACACGAACAAACCGGGCGGAGCGACCGGCGGATGATTCGACGCCGCCCAATCGCGCGCAACCGGATGATCAGCGGCCGGCCGATAGGCATTTTGAGCGGGCGCAGGCGCTGTATCAGCAAGGCCGGTATCGCGCCGCGCTCCGCCAGTGTAATCTGACTCTCAGACTCAACCCGCGGCACAGGGAAGCGAGGGAGCTTAGACGCAAGGTCAGTGAGGCCATCAGAATTCTAGACCCTCGATAACCTACGGTCAGTAGATCGCGAAATTGGGGAAAAAGAGTATTTTCCATTTCGCGATCTACTGACGGTACATTTTCGGAAGAGCGACCGCGTATGCCAAAGATGTTTCTGGTTTTTGCGTTGTTCATCATCGGCCCCGTCGCGTTGGTCGCATCTTTGTTTGAGGCACCTCAAGCGGTTCAAAACACTCGCCCATTGACGCTCAAACAGGTTGAACAATTGATTGAGAGCAGGATTGACGATGAAGTCATAGCGCGCGAGATACGCGACCGAGGTCTGGCCTTCAGGCTGGCCCCGGCGACGCTCGAACAATTGATCAGGCGCGGCGCGGGCGAGCAGACCAGACAGGCGCTCTTGCGGCAGGAAGAGCGCGCCGCTTATGCGGTTTACGTAAATGAAAAGCAGGATCCCGCGAAGCGGCTGTCGCTGGGCAAAGAATTTTTGCGGCGGCATCCGCGGAGCGAGCGCGCCGCGGAGGTCGAATCGGGAAACCGCGGCGCGGCGCTCGAAATCTTCAACGCCGCTTCCAGGGCTTTCTCGGCCAACCCCGACGCGGCGAGTCTCGATCGGCTGCTGGCGCTGGGCCGCGAGCTGTTGAGCGAGAGATCAAATCAGGCGGGCCAGGCCGACCGGGCAGCCGCCGTGCAAATCACGTCACAACTGGCCCTGGCCACGGCCCGCGGCATGATCGGCAATTTATACAGCGACCTTGAACAGAGCCGGGCTTATGCCAATCAGGCGCTCAGGCTGTTGGAGGATACAACCCCGCCGCCCGATCTTGACGCGGAAAGCTACGCCAGATTGCGCGTCAACAGCCTCAGCGTGCTCTATCTATCCCAGGGGCTTTACCTGCTGCGGCAGCAGAACCCCGATCCCGAGCAGGCGATCAGCTTTTTGAACAAAGCCGCCGAGTTGAAAGACGGCCCGAGCGCCAATGATCCGAACACCTATTGGCTGCGCGCGATTGCCAACGACCTGATCTACCAAAAACTGGTCGAGGAATATCGGGCCATTCCGAAGAGCCGTAGGTTCGGCAAACAGGGGCAATCGCTCTGCGCAAAGATCAACCCGACCACGAACCGGCTGATAGACGATTACGCGCGTGTCATCGCGTTGAGCGCCGCCGCCGGTTCGCGTCAATTGCAGGAGGAGGCGCTGGCCGCGCTCAAATCGCTTTCGACCACCGACCGGCCCTGCCTCGCCGGACGGCCTGATTTGGTGGATGAATTGCCGGCGGAAGAGAACCGCTTCGCTCTGATCATCGGAGTCGAAGATTACCTGGACAACCGCATCGGCAAATTCAATCACGCGGCGTCTGACGCGCGCGCGATGGCTGATGCGCTGGCGCAATACGCGGGGTTTCGTAAAGAGCAAATTGTCCTGCTTGCGAGTGGCGAACCGGCCGAGCGCCAGCCGCTGCGCAGCGTGATCTTGCGGCAACTGGCGCATCTGCCCAATCGCGTTTCGCAAGCCACGCAGGCCATACAAGCCACGCATGATGGATTGCTGCTGATCTATTTCGCCGGGCATAGTGTTGAGCGCGGCGGGAAATCTTATTTGTTGCCGACTGACGCGTTGACCGGCGACGACGCCTTGCTCGCGGAGACCGCCATCAGCGTCGAGCGGATCAAAGAGTTGATCCGGGCGAGCGGCGCCAGCCAGGTGATGCTCGCCTTCGACGCCTTTCGAGAGGAACCTCTCAGCGAAGCGTTCACGCGAGGATTCACTTTCGACACGCGCAATCAGGAGGTTGTCGCGTTCGCTACATTGGTGGCGACAGGCGTCGGGCAGCGCGCTTACGAATCGCCGGCGAAGAAGCAAGGCTATTTCACCGCCGCATTTATCGAAGCTTTGAAAGGCCGGGCGGCGGTCGGCGGTCGCGGAGTCACACTGGATCGGCTCGTCAAATATTTGCAGGAGAATGTGCCGGCGGAGGTTCAGCGGGATTTAGAAGCGCAACAGCGGCCGCTGGCCGTCATTGAAGGCTATCAGGCGGACGAATTGACGCTGGCCATTTCCGAAAGCGGCTCACAGAAGCGAAGTCAGCCGGCCAAGCCCGATCCGGCGGAGCTGGCCCGCGCCGCCAAAACCATTCACATTCGCTCGAAGACACGCTACCTCAGGCCGAAATTGCTGGAAGATGAGTTGCTCAAGCAGCCCGGCTTTCAGGGACTGGGGTTGAAGATCGTCTCGGTTCCGCTCGCCGCCGATCTGGTGGTTGAGGTGACGCTGCCTTTTCTGACCTGGACGTGGACTTACACCGTCACCCATCAAGCCAGCAACACCCCGCTCGCCGACGGCAAAGTGAGAGAGATCACCGCCGGGACCGCCTCGCCCAAACTGGCGAATGACCTGGTTATACGCCTGCAAGCGTTGCGCGCGCCAGCCGCGCCGAAGAGGTGAACAGGAAAATTTGCTCTGGGGCGCACGCGGCTCGCGTGCGGGCTGAGCGGAGAAGGCGCACTGCGATGAAAGTATAGATTTCAAGAAAAAGATTTTCACCACGAAGAAACGGACTCGCATCGAAAGAAGAAGAAAGACCCAATAGATCCGGTTTCTTCTCTTCGTTTTCTTCGTTTCTTCGTGGTTTATTTTATAGTAGCCCAGCAAGCCCGCACGCGAGCCCCCCCCAGGTTTCTGGTTTTGCTCATCAAATAAAGTTGTGGTAACTTCCGCCACTGCTTCAGACCAATCACCCCGACTTAATCCATGCGTCATTTGCTCGAACAACCTCAGGAAGGAAGAACTATGTCCAAGCTTTCCATTCGTGACCTCGACTTGGCGGGGAAGAGAGTTTTCATCCGTGTTGATTTCAACGTTCCACTCGAAGACGGCAAGGTCGCCGACGACACGCGCATCAGGGCGGCCATTCCCACGATCCAGTTTGCGGTTGATAAAGGCGCGCGCGTGATTCTGGCCTCTCACCTGGGCCGGCCCAAAGGACAGCGCAATCCGAAGTATTCGCTCAAACCCGTGGCCGAACATCTGTCGAAAGTGATCGAACGCCCGGTCGCCTTCGCCGGCGATTGCATTGGCGATGAGGCCGCGAAAGTCGTCAATGCAATGAAGGACGGCGACATCGCGCTGTTCGAAAACCTGCGCTTTCACGCCGAAGAGGAAGCCAACGATCCGAAGTTCGCCGAACAGTTGGCTTCGTTATGCGACGTTTACGTCAACGACGCGTTCGGGACGGCGCACCGCGCGCATGCTTCGACCGAAGGAATAACGAAATTGGTCGAACAGTCCGCCGCCGGATTCCTGATGGAGAAGGAGCTTCGCTATCTGATAGAAGCTCTGAGCAGTCCGCGCCGCCCGTTCGTGGTGATCCTCGGCGGCGCGAAGGTCTCGGACAAGATTCAGGTGATCGAAAACCTGCTGAAATCCGCCGACGCGGTGTTGATCGGCGGCGCGATGGCCTACACGTTCCTGAAAGCGCGCGGACTCGAAACAGGGAAGTCGCTGGTCGAACCGGACAAGGCCGGCCTTGCCAGCCAGCTCGAAGCCAAAGCCAAAGAGCGCGGCGTCAACTTGCAACTGCCCGTTGATCACGTCGTGGCGGCCGGCCCCGACGACGGCGCCAATGCGAAGAATGTCGGCGTCGAGGCCACGCCCGCCGACAAGATGGGACTTGATATCGGCGAGGCAACGCAGAAGGCATACAGCGACATCATCGCGTCGGCGCAGACGATCATCTGGAACGGGCCGATGGGAATGTTCGAGAAGCCGCCGTTCGATCGTGGGACTCGCGCCATCGCGCAAGCCGTCGTCGAAACCTCGGAGAAGAACAACGCGACCTCGATCATCGGCGGCGGCGACAGCGTCGCGGCGATCCAGGAGGCGGGCCTTGCCGACAAGATCACGCACATCTCGACGGGCGGCGGCGCGACGCTCGAATTGCTGGCGGGAGACACGTTGCCGGGCGTGGCCGCGTTGACCGAAAAATAGCGGAGTTTGTAGTCCCGCCTTCAGGCGGAAGCGTTCGATATCACAAACTGGATCTGCAGCGGACACTTCCGCCCGAAGGCGGGACTACAAACTGATTTTCCAAGGAGACTTTTATGCGCACTCGATGGGCGCCGCAATTGGTTGTATTGAAGCTATCCTTGTTGTTGCTGGCGCCGGTGGCGTTCAGCCAGACGGCCGCCGCTCAGCAATTCCGTCTGGGCGAGATCGAGGTGGAAGGGTTGCGGAAAGTCGGCAAAGACAAAGTCATCGAAGCGAGCGGCCTGAAAATCGGCCAGGAGGTTGACAAGAATGCGCTCAAGGCGGCGGCCGACCGCCTTCACGATACCGGCTGGTTCAACAAGGTCTCTTACCGGTATGAGTCCGCCGAAGGCCAGGTGGATGTGACCTTCGAGGTCGAGGAGAAAGTTCTCTCCACCGGCCCGGTCAAGCTGGGCGAGATTGAGTTTTTGGGATTGCAGCATATCCAGCGCGACCTGGCGCTCAAAGAGACCGGGCTGCAATCAGGGCAGCTCGTTGACCACGCCGCGTTTGAAGCCGCCTCGAAACGGTTGATGGCCACGGGGTATTTTTTGAAGGCCACTTTTCAGTATCAACAAGTGGGCGAACAGATGCGGTTGACCTTCGAAGTGACCGAGCGCCGGTGGGACGCGCCATGCGTTTTCGACAACTTCGTCTGGTTCACCGATCAGGAGTTGGTCGAAATCATCCGCCGGGATATTCCGCCGTTCAACGGGTCGGCGCCGGAGATGGGCGGTGTGATCGAGCGCGTCAGCAAGACGCTCAACGGCCTGATTCAACAGCGCGGCCTGGCCGGTCACATCAGCTACAGCTTCCTGGCGGGCGATCAAAATAACGCGCACGTCTTCAGTGTCATCGGAGTCCCGCTGCCAGTCTGCTCCGTGCAATTGACCGGGGCGTCGGTCACGGCGGCGCCGCAACTGCTCAAAGCCCTGAAGCCGCTCATTGACAGCCAGTATTCGCGCTCGCAACTCAGGGTCTTCGTCGAAAACGACCTTATGCCTTATTACCGGCAACGCGGCTTCCTGCGCGCCGGGTTCGGCCTGCCGCAGGTCAAACCGGCCGACGGCTCCGACAAGAAATGCAAGAACGGGGTGATGGTGAATCTGCCTGTGACCGAAGGCTCGCCTTACGTCTGGGACAAGGCTGAATGGACGGGCAATCAGGCGCTGACGGTGGCCGCGCTCGACGGCTTTCTGGCGATGAAACCCGGCGTGGTTGCGGATGGGCAAAAGATAGAGTCCGGGTTATACGCAGCCAAGGACGCATACGGCAGGCAGGGATTCATCGAATCCAGGCTGACAGCCTCGCCAAGCTTCGACGACACCAATCTCCGCGTGTCTTACCGCATCGCCGTCAAAGAAGGGCGGCAATACCGAATGGGCAGACTGCTCATCACCGGCTTCCCGGAGAAAGAGATCGGCAAGCTGCAGGAGCGATGGAAATTGAAGCCCGGAGATGTGTTCGACGCCTCCTATCCGGACGGCTTCGTGCGAAAGCTGATGCAGGACGGCGCCAAGAGACCGCCCGGTGTATCGCTCAAACCGGATCGCGCGAAGCTGTCGGTTGATGTGGCGCTTACTTTTTGATTTGGGTCAGTACCGCGAGCGGTAGCGAGCGTGGCTTCCACCAGAAACTGGATTATGCGAGCCACGCTCGCTACCGCTCGCGGTACTGACCCGGAAGCAAACCCGAGGGAGTTAATGCGCAAACCAGTCATTGCCGGAAATTGGAAAATGTATAAGTTAATCGGCGACGCGGTGGCCACGGTCACTGCGCTCAAACCGCTGGTCGCAAACGCAAACCATTGCGAGGTCGTCGTCGCGCCGCCTTACACCGCGATCAAGGCCGTCGCCGACCGCCTGGAGGGATCGAACATCAAAGTAGCCGCCCAGGACGTTGCTCCCGAGACGAAACAAGGCGCGCACACGGGCGAAATCTGCGGCGACATGTTGAAAGACGCGGGCGCGACGCGCGTCATCATCGGCCATTCCGAGCGCCGCGCAATGTATGGCGACACCGACGAGGTGGTCAATCGCAAGATTCGCGCGGCGCTGCATTTCAATCTTACGCCGATTGTCTGCATAGGCGAGACGATTGAAGAGCGCGACGCGGGGCGCGAAGAAGAGGTCGTGGCCGCACAACTGGAGCGGAGTTTGGCTGATTTGACAGCCAATAACCTGATGCGTATCATCGCCGCTTACGAACCGGTCTGGGCGATAGGCACTGGACGTACCGCGACGCCCGAACAGGCCCAACGAATGCACGCATTCATTCGCCAGTGGATTTCACAACACTTCGATTTATCAACTGCTGAAAGTTTGCGGATTCTTTACGGCGGAAGCGTCAAGCCGGAGAACATCTCCGACCTGATGCGCAAGGCCGATATTGACGGGGCGCTGGTAGGCGGCGCGAGTCTCGACGCAGAGAGTTTCGCGAAGATCGTCAATTACGACCGGTAAGCGATTTCGCAATAGTCCAAATTGTTTGGGAAGGTAATTAGCCTTGTTCATATTTCTCAAAGTAATTTTCGTTCTGGTCTGCATCTTCCTGATCCTGGTCATCCTTTTGCAAGCAGGAAAGGGCGGAGATGTAGCGGCGGCCTTCGGCGGATCGGGCAGCCAGACTGCGTTCGGCCCGCGCGGCGCTCAGAAGCCGCTTGAAAAAGCGACTGTCGTTGCCGCGCTGATCTTTATGTTCCTCGCGCTTGTCTTTTCGCTGCCGGGGTTCGGAACGAATTCGGTAGTCAACGAGGGCGCGTCGCCGGCGACTCAACCGTCGCCAGCGTCCAAACCGGCGGCGGCTCCTTCGGCGGCTCCGGCTGTTTCGCCAAGCCCGGCGGTTTCAGCGAGTCCGGCGGCGAGCGGCGCTGAGACCAAAGCTTCTCCCGAGGCCAAAGCTTCACCGGCCGCTTCGCCCGCGAAGCAGTGACGAGTTCTTTCAGGCCCCGATGGCAGGCCCCGATGGCAGGCCCCGATGGCAGGCCCCGATGGCAGGCCCCGATGGCAGGCCCCGATGGCAGGCCCCGATGGCAGGCTCGGATGGCGGAACTGGTAGACGCGCACGTTTGAGGGGCGTGTGGGGCAACCCGTGCGAGTTCGATTCTCGCTCCGAGCATTTTTATTCTCAGATCCGGCCTAACGGTTACGTTAGCGCCGGATTCTTTTTTTGTACACATTTTTGAGGAATGGAAGCGTGGGGCGGAAGATCACAGAAATATATCTGTCGATGTGTGAAAGAACTTGGCGAGCGCCTTCGCGTGCGCTTTGCTGATTTCACGCTTGCCGCTAATGACTTCTGATGTGATGCCCCTCGATCCGAAGATGTGAACAATGTCAGCTTGTCTGAGATGGTTCATATCCATCATCGCGATCAGGGCTTCGCGCGGGGTGGGTTTTTGCGGTTTGTAGTATCTTTGCTCGAAGTCGCTAATCAGATGACCGAGCAATTTCATGAGCTTGAGTTCTTCCGGTGTCAGGTTCTCGCCCTTGTCCATCAGCCTGTGAAGAATTTTGATCATGCGCCTGTTCTGCGCAACCGTCTCGATGACCTCAGGTAGGGTTTCGGCGAGGAGTCCCGCATACGCCTTGGCGTCGAACTGCGCTTTAGCAGTCCTTTTTCCACTTATCTTCGTCGTATTTCGCATGTGTCATTACAGCCCTTATGGAAACCAGTTCGGTTTCGTAGTTGATTTTTGCGATCAATCGGAAGTTGTTCCCGCCGATGTCGAAGATCACGCACGACCCGTAAAGGTCGGCGGCGCGGAAAGTCTTTTTCACGTCATTGAAGCTTTTCCACTTCGCTTCGAGCGTGACGTTGCGCCAGGTATCCAAAGATGACCGCGCGCGAGCGTGTTTCCTTGCGAACTTTTCCACCAGTTCATAATTGGCCACGTTCATTCTTTTGCCTGCCCCGTATCCGTCTCGTCGCTCACAATGCTCTCACCTTGAGAACAGATTGTCAACGCGCTTGCCTCTGCTCATTCTTGTGATCGGACGAGCCATTGGCGCGCCTACTTTGTGTACTTCTCCAACACCTCGCGCACGGCCTCAGGCGCGTAAAACTCCCGCGCCAGCGATTCGGCGGTGTAGTGGGTGAACGCGCCTTCTTCGGTGTAACCCAGGTAGCGCATGCCTTAGGGGCTGGCGTCGAACCGCCCGTCCGGCAGCAGATCGAGCCACGCGCCGGGACCGAAGCTGTAGCGGTAAAGAAACGTCTCGCCTGTCCGGATATCCCAGAACTGCAACCGCCCCGCCGCGCCTGCTGCAACCAGATACCTGCCGTTCGGCGCGAAAGACACAGCGCATACTGTTCCCAGATGCCCTTCAAAAGTTCGTAGCAATTCGCCCGACTTGACCCGCCAGAGCCGGACCAGGTTGTCAAAACTTCCGCTGACAATCGTCTCGCCATCCGGCGCGAACGTGACCGACATCACCCAGTGGGTGTGGCCTTCGAGGGAGCGGAGAGCTTTGCCCGACTTGACCTGCCAGAGCCTGACCGTGTTGTCAGAACCTCCGCTGACAATCGTCTCGCCATCCGGCGCAAAGGCGACTGAGTTCACTGTGTTGGTGTGGCCTTCGAGAGTGCTGAGAGCTTTGCCCGACTTGACCTGCCAGAGCCGGACCGTTTTGTCATAACCCCCACTGGCAATCGTCTCGCCGTCCGGCGCAAAGACGACCGACATCACCCAGTTGGTATGGCCTTCGAGGGAGCGGAGAGCTTTGCCAGACCTGACCTGCCAGAGCCTGACCGTGTTGTCAGAACCTCCGCTGACAATCGTCTCGCCATCCGGCGCAAAGGCGACCGACCTTACCCCATAGGTGTGACCTTCGAGAGAGCGGAGAGCTTTGCCCGACTTGACCTGCCAGAGCCTGACCGTGTTGTCAAAACTTCCGCTGGCAATCGTCTGGCCATCCGGCGCAAAAGCGACCGAATTCACTGTGCTGGTATGGCCTTCGAGAGAGCGGAGAGGTTTGCCAGACTTGACTTGCCAGAGCCTGATCGTTTTGTCGTAACCTCCACCGGCAATCGTCTCACCGTCCGGCGCAAAGACGACCGACCTTACCCCGTAGGCGTGGCCTTCGAGAGTGCTGAGAGCTTTGCCCGACTTGACCTGCCAGAGCCGGACCGTTTTGTCATAACTTCCGCTGACAATCGTCTCGCCATCCGGCGCGAACGTGACCGACATCACCCAGTGGGTGTGACCCTCGAGAGAGCGGAGAGCTTTGCCAGACCTGACCTGCCAGAGCCTGACCGTGTTGTCAGAACCTCCGCTGGCAATCGTCTCGCCATCCGGCGCAAAGGCGACCGACGTCACTGTGTTGGTATGGCCTTCGAGAGTGCTGAGAGCTTTGCCCGACTTGACCTGCCAGAGCCGGATCATGTTGTCAAAACCTCCGCTGATAATCGTCCGGCCATCCGGCGCAAAGGCGACCGACATCACCCGGTTGGTATGGCCTTTGAGAGAGCGGAGAGCTTTGCCAGACCTGACCTGCCAGAGTCTGACCATGTTGTCAGAACCTCCACTGGCAATTGTCTGGCCATCTGGCGCAAAGGCGACTGAGTTCACTGAATCGGTGTGGCCTTTGAGAGTACGGAGAAGTCTGCCAGACTTGACCTGCCAGAGCCTGACCGTGTTATCAGAACTTGCGCTGGCAATCGTCTGGCCATCCGGCGCAAAGATGACCGACATCACTGAGTCGGTGTGGCCTTCGAGAGAGCGGAGAAGTCTGCCCGACTTGACCTGCCAGAGCCTGATCGTGTTGTCAGAACCTCCGCTGGCAACCGTCTGGCCATCCGGCGCAAAGATAACCGACATCACTCTGTTGGCATGACTTTCGAGAGTGCGGAGCAGCGTTCCGTCACTTGTTCGGTAAAGCCAGATCACGCCGTCATCGCCGCCAGCGGCCACAAATTTGCCGTCTGGGTTACAAGCGACGGCGTTCACGCTGCCGATCGCGCCGATTTGAGCGACTGGGCGCAATCGCTTCTTAATTACCTCGCCGGGCAGTTTCAGTGCCCGCGTCTCGGCGAGCGTGGCGTTGACGAAACTTTCAGACCTGAGTTCCCGAGTGCTACGGAAATCGCTGCCGGTTAGATCGGATTGGCTGAACGAAGTGCGTCCCAGCAACGCGCCGACAAAATCCACCTCGCGCGCCGAAGCGTTTTCGACACTGGCTTCGGTCAGGGTCGCCGAGCGTAAAAAGGCGCGGTCAAGCGTCGCATGGTTGAGCTTAGCTTTCATCAAATCGGCTCCGATCAGATCGGCTCCGGTCAGGTCGGCGCATTCCAGCGTGATCTCTTGCAACCGCGCCCCGGCCAGTTTGGAGTTAGCGGGAATGCGTCCGGCGAGCGCCGTTTGCAACTCGCCGATGCTGCGAATCTCTTCCTCCATCCCAGCGCGGATCCGCGCGCTCCAATACAGCAGTTGCAGCGCATTTTCCGAAACGTCGGGCTGGTAATCGGCGACGAGGATTTGCCGCAACGGCTCGCGCATCAGGTCTTGTTCATCCAACCGCGTCAGGAAATAGATCGTCTTCTGATCGTATCGCCGCGTGTTGAGCAGTTCGCGCAACGCCGCCGCGTCCTCCAGGCAATCGTTGATCTTGCGCCCGACGAAGAATTCGCCGAACGAGCGGTGCATAAACGAGAAGTTGCCGGCGTCGTCTCGTTTCAGGAAGCTGGCGCCCTGCATCTCGTTGGCAATATCCGCGATCTCTTCATCGCCGATTTCGAGCTTGCGGTCAGCGACCAACTTCTCGACAAACGGAGCAAGCTCGCGGAAATGCGCGGCCTGCTTTTCATCACGCCACATCCGCCACGCCAGTTCAAGCATCAGCGCGAGTTTGACGTTGCGGTCGAGTGTGAATTTACGGCCTTTGCCCTCTTCGCGCTCGATCCAGATGTTGGTGTAGACATTGTAAAGATTGGCGGCGTTGACCTCCTGCCCGGCTTTCAGCTTCGGCAGCGATTTGACGATCATATCTAGCAGCAGCGGTCGCGTGGCCAGGTCTTTCAGGTTGTAGATGGCTTGAATCTTTTGCCAGTCCTGCTCGTGCTCGCGCGGGCGGGCTTTCTTCAGGTAATCCTGAATCTGCTGGTCGTCGAATTCCCGCAGGTAGACGACCTCGGCGTTCGACCGCTGCCGCAGTTCGCGGTAAAGCTCGGTCTCGACTTCTGAAAGGCGCGGTCCTTCGCCGATGACTCTGACCTGTTCGTTGCGGTCTTTGAAGTAATGCGTGCGGCAAGTGAGTATGACTTTGCCCTGAAGTTCGGCGGCGCGGCTCAGCTCGCGGAAATTGCTTTGCGTCACGTCCCATTGCACGCGGTCGGCCATCTCGTCGAAAGCGTCGAAAAGCAGAATAATCTTGCCCAGTCGAACCAGATGCTCGAATCTTGTGAAGTTGATGTCGCGAAGACCGCGCTGGCTGAAATGGCTGATGATGATGCCTTCCAGCGAGACCTCCTTGCGCACGTCCTTGAGCGGGATGAGCACCGGCGCGGGATGTCGCAGTGGGTCATCGCGGAAGCTGCGCGCCAGGTTGTAAGCCAGAAATCCGGCCAGCGTGGATTTGCCCGTGCCCAGGTCTCCGAGAAGGACAAGCTGATTCCTGCGCTCCTCGCCCAGCCATTTGCTGAGGTGAGCGAGCGCCGGCATCCGCTCGTAAACGATGTCGGTGACCAGATCGGGCCGGATGAACCAGTCTTCGCTGTTCCATTTTTCGCTGGCCAACTTTTCATAATCGGCGATCAATCCGTCGGCGTAGTTGTCGAGCGGAACCAGATCGCGCAACAGTTCGGCGTAGGTGACGCAATCAATCCCTTTCTTTTCGAGCGCCGCGCGAGTGTCCGCCGCGAAGCCTTGCGATGAGACAGCGATCCATCGGTGTCTCGGCATTTCCTGCTGCGCCAGACTTTGCTGGGCGAGAATCTGGTTTCGTTCGTCCGCGGTGATGCGCTTGTCTTTGCATTCGACAATGAATTCTATGCTCGCTCCGCCGAGCTTTTGCCGGATGGCCAGATCAATCTGCGCGCCGTTGAGTTCGATGTCCTGCTTCGTCTCGAAACCCAGCAGGCGATAGAGCGTTGCGACTTCATCCTCAAACCGTTTGCCTTTGGCGTAATTTCGCCGCCCGCGCTCAGCCGGATCGAGTTTGTGTTCGCGGAATTCAAAATCCTCCTCGCGGGCGAATTCGCGGCGCGGCAGATCGAGCGCTTCGATCAACTGGCGCAGGCGCAGATCGAAATCATCGGGGTTGCGGAAATCGAGGAGGAGTATCCCACGCAACGTCGGTTCGATCTCGCAGTCTTCGATCAGCGCCGGAATCAGCGGACGCTCTCTGGAGAGGATGTCGGGCGATTGCTGGGCGTAGCTTTCCGCGCGCGTCCAGACTTTGGTGTCTTTGAAATAGCCGTGGCTGAAGACGGCGACCATCTTGCGGGAGCGTTTTATCCCGTCATTGATCCGCGCCGGCAGATTGTCGCCGGGCTGGAGTTCCCATCCGTCGAACCACACGCGCACGCCCTGGTCGCGCAAACGTTCGGCGAGTATTTCGCACCAATCTTTGTCTTCGCTGGCGTGGCTGAGAAAGAGGTCGTATTTGTATTCCTGTTCCTGATCAGGCATATCGGCGTCCCGGTAAAAGGTGAACTGCGCACGGGCTTCGGATTGCGGGCGGTAAATTATCATCAAGACGCGAAGAGGCCAAGAAAAACTCTGTCTTTGGATATATACTTGAAGCGTGTGCAAATTGAACTCGAATGAAATCAGCGACTTGAAATGGCGAAGCCTGTGGAGTGCTGCGGCTTTGACGCAGCACTCCACAGGCTTCGCCGACCTCGAACGGTCTTGTACAGACTTCTGTTCTGAAGGCTGGATTCATAGGTGAAAGGCTGCGCATATGCAAAACATAACAGTCGAATCAATTCTTCAGCAGGTGGCGATGCTGCCTCCCGGTGAACAAACGCGGCTGCGCGCTTTGCTGCTCAATGGCGATAGCGAACAGAGCGCGCTTCGACGCGAACCTCCGATCAAATTCGCCACGCCGGTACCCGAACCCGATTTGACGGGCGCGATGCAATGGCTTGCCGACAATTCCGAGCAATACACCGGACAATGGGTCGCGCTTGACGGCGGCAGACTTATCGCCCACGACGCAAATCACGATGAAGTGGCGGAGGCGGCTAAAGTGGATGGAGCCTATCTGCCGCTCATCACCTTCGTCGAACCGAAACCGGAACGCCCTTTTGTTAGAGTCTGATCAATGCCCCATCAACTCTCACCTGCACCCATACAACTCGCGATCCTGATTCATCCAAGCTGATCATCTTTGCAGGAGGCCCAATTTATGAATAGAAGAATCGCACTGGCTTTGATCGTTATTGCTATTCTCCCGACGGTGTTGATTCAAACGGGCGGTTTGAACCGCGCCGCCGCGATGGAGCAGCTTCCCAACATCGTCTTCATTATCGGCGAAGACCTGGGACCGGAGCTTGGCTGTTACGGCGACAAGCTGGCGCGCACGCCGAACATTGACCGGCTGGCTCGCGAGGGAGCGCGGTTCACTCGCGCGTTCACGCACGCTCCGGTGTGCGCGCCGAGCCGTTCGGGGCTGATCACCGGGCAATATCCGACGACCATCGGCACGCATCATATGCGCTCGACGCTGCTCAAACCGCCGCCGCTCTTCACCGACTATTTGAAGAAGGCCGGGTACGCCATCGCGTGGCCGGCGAAGACTCCCTACGGCAAGACCGATTTCAATTTCACTCCGCCCGAAGGCTGGAGCGATGTCGTTACCGATTGGACTCAGGAGATTCCGAAGCGACCTTTCTTCGGCTATTTCAACGTCGCGACTTCGCACGAGAGCCAGGTGCGCGCCACGCCCGAACAGCACGCGAAGAACACCGCGAGGTTGAAACCCGAAGACCGGCAGGATCCGGCGAAGATGGTTTTGCCGCCTTATTATCCCGATACGCCCGAAGTGCGAAACGACTTCCGGCAGTATTACGAGATCGCGACAGCGGTTGATTACAAGGTCGGCGACGTGCTCGAAGCGCTCGACCGCGCGGGCCTGGCCGATAATACAATCGTGTTTTTCTTCGGCGATCACGGGCGCGGAATGCCGCGCAGCAAGCGATGGGTTTACAATCAAGGCGTTCACGTCCCGTTGATCATCCGCTGGCCGGGCAAAATCAAGCCAGGCTCGGCGCGCGAAGACCTGGTCTGCTTCCTCGATTTCGCGCCGACGCTGCTCTCGATAGCCGGAGTCGGGATTCCGAAAGAGATGCCGGGGCGCGTGATCATCGGGCCGAAGACTCAGCCCGAGCCAAAGTACGTCTTCGCCGCGCGCGACCGGATGGACGAGACCTACGACCGCATTCGCGGTGTGCGCGAGCGGCGGTTTCACTACATCCGCAACTTCCATCCCGAACTGCCTTACGCCCAAGTGGTGTTGTACAACGAAGAGAATCCGATTATGCAGGCGTGGCGGGGCGCTTTCGCCGAGGGCAAATTGAACGGCGTTCAGAAACAGTTCTTCGCTCCGACAAAACCGCCGGAAGAACTCTATGACGCCGAAGCCGATCGGCACGAGATCAACAACCTGGCCGGTTCGCCGAAGTACCAAAAGAAGCTGAAAGAGATGCGCGCGGCGCTGGACCGCTGGATGAAAGAGACCAACGACCTCGGCGCGATTCCCGAAACTGAGTTGATCAAGCGCGGGCTGGTTGCGGATAGGTTGAAAGAATACGCGGAGCGGAAGAGACGATGATCGAAGATTGAGGATCGAAGATAGAAGATCGAGGATCGAGGATTGCGATGAGTGATGTCCTTCAATCTTCAATCTTCGATCCTCAATCTTCGATCCTCGATGCTCGATGCTTCTTCACCTTATCATCAAAAGATACCAGGCAAGCAGAAACACCTGACTAACCCAGACCAGCGAGAAGATCCCCAGACCCTTTCCGGCTTCAGCTTTGCGAGAGCTGAGATAGGTCGCATAAAAGATCATCGCCAGGGCGAGCATCGCTTGAAAGGTCGCCACCCCCGACAGATGGCTCCGCCGGTACAGGAGCGCGCCTCCCGCAATCGCCAACAGAATACCAATCCAGACGTATTTCATCGTGAACCTCAGTATTCTGGTTGCCCTGTCGGATTGATTGACCATCAGGATCGCCGAGTTGCGCGACAGCCCTGTCACTATTACCGCGCCCGCTCCAAGCGTGAGGCCGGTGGCGAGCATGAGCAGTCCCAAGAAATCCAGCCACGGAAATCCTCTTTCTCCGAACATCCCCATTTTGATCGCCAGAACGGTCTTAAACATTGAATACTTCGAGACTCCTTTGAAGTTTTCCACAGCGCCCAGGCCGAGCGAGTAGCTGCCGGTAAAGTGGTTGGGGTCATAAAGCGCGACGAAATACGGTTGCCCCGCCGTCAACTGTATCCGCTGCTCATTTCCGCGAAAAAGCCTTTCGAACGTGCGCCTTTCAAAGAAGGCGCTACGCTCTCCTTCAGGCGCCATGATCACCCGCGCCCGGAACCCTTCGGGCAATGTGAATGGCAGGCTTGCCGGCGAATTTGATTGTTGTGACGGCGCAATGTCGCGACCGATGATGACAACAGCGGGCCGGAAGTTGTAATTGAATTGCCGTACCGGGACCATCGCTTCGACGGGGATGGATTCGCTCTTCGCGGGCACGAAGGTATAGAGATCAACCTCGTTCGGCCATTCCAACCGGCCATAGATGGCCAGGGAGGCGAGTGTGGGGTCGGTGATCGCTATTGCTCTTTGTGAAAACTGCGAAAAATTGTCGCAGGGCACGACCCGCGGCGCATTCCTGAACTGATCTTCGAGCGCCGGACGATGAGCGCGGGTGTTGGGCGTCAGCGCAAGCAAGAGCCACGCGCCGATCAAAAGGCGAGTCAGTTTTGAAACGGAAACGCTTTTTATTCGCCAATAACCGACCATCCGCCGTGACGTATGCAATCCATGCGCCGTTGGGCGCCGTTGGCAATGGTATTATCCAGCCATCGAACGCTGAAGCGCATATACGGTTGTCCGTTTTCATCAAGACAGGTGTATTCGATAACTGCAGAGGCAAGGCCGCGCGCCATTGCGGGCTTGCGCCTTTGCGTGAGACGTCTCCTATGTCATTACTAAAACATTCTCCGAATTTCAGTCTCGAAGAGGCTGCGGCGTTGGCGCGGGAAATTTACGGCGTTGACGCGAGGGCGTCCGCGTTGCCAAGCGAGCGCGATCAGAACTTCCTGCTGAGGGATCAATCCGGCGAAAAGTACGTTCTCAAGATCGCGAACGCGTTGGAAGACCGCGCGCTGCTCGAAGCGCAACAGCAGGCGATGGCGCGCATCGCCGAGCGCGCGCCGCTGTGCCAGCGCATCGCGCCGGCTCTGTCCGGCGATTTTTTGACCGAAATTCAATCAGCGTCGGGCGCCGGGCATTTAGTGTGGATGGTTACCTGGCTGTCGGGCGCCACTCTCGGCGGCGTCAGGCGGCATTCGCCTGAGTTGTTACGCGATCTCGGACGGCGCGTCGGCCAGATTGATCGCGCGCTTGTTGGTTTTGACCATCCGGCTATTCACCGCGATTTTCACTGGGACCTGGCCAACGGCCTGAGTGTGATTCGCGAATACGAGTCGTTGATCCCGGACGCCGAGATGCGGCGGCTTGTCGGCAAGCTCGCGGATGAGTTTGAGCGCGATGTCGCGCCGGCGCTGCCGAGGCTCCGCAAGAGCGCGATTCACAACGACGCGAACGATTACAACGTGATCGTCGGAGGCGGCGATGATCTTTACACGAAGAACCAGAGCGTCATCGGGCTGATTGATTTCGGCGATATGATCCACAGCTTCACCGTGGCCGACCTCGCCGTCGCAATCGCTTACGCCATTCTGAACAAGCCCGATCCGCTGGCCGCCGCGGCTGAAATTGTCAGAGGCTATCACGCCGAATACGCGCTCACCGAAGACGAGATAGCCGCGCTGTTCGGCCTCGCGCGCCTGCGGTTGCTCATGAGCGTCTGCATCAGCGCGCATCAGCGACGGCAGCGGCCCGGCGACGATTATCTGGCCATCAGCCAGCAACCCATTCGCGACACGCTGCCGAAGCTCGCGCAAATTCACCCGCGCTTCGCGGAAGCGGTCTTCCGTCACGCCTGCGGGTTGCCGTCGTCATCGAATGTTGTGATCGAATGGTTGCGAGCCAACGCGCGGACGTTCGCTTCGGTCTTGTCCGATGATTTGCGCGTCGCGCCCTGTCTCGTTCTTGATTTGAGCGTCGGCAGCCCGCTTGTCAGCGGCGATGAGCGTGAAAACGCCGAGCCGAAATTAACCGAGCGCATCTTCGGCGCGATGGCCGCGGCGGGCGCGAAGATCGGCGTCGGGCGTTACGACGAGGCGCGGTTGCTTTACACCTCGCCGTTGTTCGCCTCCGGCGGCGCTTTGACCGATGAACAACGAGTGGTTCATCTGGGCGTTGATCTTTTCACCGAAGCCGGGGCGCCGGTCTTTGCGCCGATTGAAGGCGAGGTTCACGCCTTCGCCTTCAACGCCGCGCCGCTCGATTACGGCCACGTGATCATCCTGAAACACCGGACGTCGGACGGCCACACGTTCTACACACTCTATGGCCACTTGAGCGCGGAATCGTTCGAAGGCCTGAGCGCCGGCAATCCGGTCGCGAAAGGTGAAAAGATTGCGACCATAGGCTCGCCCAGTGAGAATGCCGAAAACGGAGGATGGACGCCGCACCTGCACTTTCAGATCATCATCGATCTGCTCGATTCCGATTGCGATTTTCCCGGAGTGTGCCGCGCGAGCCAACGTGAAATCTGGCGGGGTTTTTCGCCCGATCCGAACCTGATTCTCGGCATACCCGAAGATCGGTTTTCGCCGCGAGAGCCGGGCAAAACCGAGATGCTCGCGACTCGTCGCAAACGGATCGGCAAAAACCTGAGCGTCGCATACAGAGAGCCGGTCAAGATCGTTCGCGGGTGGATGCAGTACCTGTTCGATGAAGAAGGCCGCAGGTATCTGGACGCTTACAACAACGTGCCGCATGTGGGCCACTGCCATCCGCGCGTCGTGGCGGCCGGGCATCGGCAGATGTCCGCGCTCAACACCAACACGCGCTATCTTCACGGTTTGATCAACCAATACGCCGCGGCGTTGTGCGCCACGCTGCCTGATCCGCTCAGTGTATGCTTCTTCGTCAACTCAGGGAGCGAAGCGAACGAACTGGCTTTGCGGCTGGCGCGCGCTCACACGCGGCGGCGCGACATGATCGTGCTCGAAGCCGCGTACCACGGCCACACCAACACGCTGATTGACATCAGCCCTTACAAACACGATGGGCCGGGCGGAACGGGCGCGCCCTCCTGGGTTCATACGGTTCCGATCCCAGATCTCTATCGCGGCCCGTACAGGCGCGACGATCCGCGGGCGGGAGCGAAATACGCGCGGCATGTGGTTGAGATCATCGAACGATTGCGCGAGAGCAGGGTTGGTCTGGCGGGATTCATCGCCGAATCGGCGCCCAGCGTTGGCGGGCAGATTTTCTTTCCCGAAGGTTATCTGGCGGAGGTCTACGCCGCGGCGCGCGAGGCGGGCGGCGTCTGCATCGCCGATGAAATACAGACCGGGTACGGGCGGATCGGGACTCACTTTTACGCTTTTGAATCGCAGGGCGTCACACCGGACATCGTCGCGCTCGGCAAACCGATAGGCAACGGCCACCCGATTGGCGCGGTCATCACGACGCCTGAGATCGCGGCGTCGTTCGACAATGGAATGGAGTTTTTCAGCACGTTCGGCGGAAACACCGTGTCATGCGCCATCGGCCTGGCGGCGCTCGATGTGGCGCTCGAAGAGAAGCTGCAATCGCATGCGTTGCGCGTGGGCGACCGGCTGTTGGAAGGCTTGCGACGGTTGATGGATCGTTATGCGATTGTCGGCGACGTGCGCGGCTCAGGTTTGTTCCTCGGCGCCGAACTCGTGCGCGACCGCAAAACACTCGAGCCTGCGTCGGAGGAGGCTTCATTCATCTCCAATCGCTTTCGAGAACACGGGATTTTGCTGGGCACGGACGGGCCTTTTCACAATGTGATCAAGATCAGACCGCCGATGCCCTTCTCCGAAACCGACGCCGATCTCCTCGTCGCCACGATGGATAAAGTACTAGTCGAGGTGTAGGAGCGTGGGGAGTGGGGAGTAGGGAATGGGGAATGGGGAGTGGGAAACAACTTCCCTGTCTCCCTGTCTCCACTCCCCATTCCCCATTCCCCACTCCCTACTCCCCACTCCCCATCCTTCAAAACTAATCATATTAAAGCTCCCAGACAACGGGCGCCGGTTACACGCGTGATTTAATTCTGGCGCCCTCGTTGCAGCCATACCCGCTGGAGGACAGTTGCGATTGTTAATTAGGAGTAACAAGGCTAGTAACAATCGCGCTGGCGCGCTTGCAAAGCAAGGCGGCCCGACACGTCAATGCGCCGCAGTCCTGGGTTATTGACTTGAATATGAAATATGGAGGAGGCTATGAACAGACAAATCAGGAATGTCATTACAAGTTTGATGATCTCAGCATTTGCAGGAATCGGGCTGGCGGCGTTTGCGCAAAGCCCGTCTTGTTGTCCGGAGCCGGTTTGCGCACAGCCGGTTTGCGCACAGCCGGTTTGCGCACAGCCGGCTTGTCCACAACCCGTGGTTTGTTGTGAGCAGCCGACGTGTGGGGATCCTTGCCTGGATAAGAAAGATCTGGTCAAGCGCATCGAGAAGAACGCGGATGGTTTGCGCAAGCACTTTAAAAAGTCGCTCGAATGTGTAGATGGGTGCGAAGCGGAAACCTACAAGGAGAACGTAAGGAACTTTGAACGCGCGACCGATCGGTTGCGGAAGGATTTCGATGACTGTGGTGACATGAGCGCGCAAGTGCGGGAGGTGCTCGATCTCGCCAACTGCATCAGCGCCTACATGGATCCTTGCAGCCTGAACTCGAAGGCTCTGGCCGATTGGACCGCGCTGCGCGGCGACCTGGAGACGCTGGCGGGTGAGTACTGCACTACAGCGAGCTTTCAGCAACCGGTGAGTTTGCAGCCCGCTTGCGTGGTGCAGCCGGTGCAGGTCGTGCAGCCCGTTTGCTGCCCGGATAATAACAACCACTAAACGAACGCCTGCTCCGTTGCGGAAAGGTTTGATTTGCGAGCCTTGGGGGTTAGTTTTCGGTGGGCAGGTTGGAAGGCCGATCCTAACATCAATCCTTCCGCAACGGAGCAGGGCTTCTATTCTGGCCGTGTCGCGCGGCGACCAGAGATGGTTACTCTTGTTAGCTTTGGAGTAACAAGGCTAGTAACATTCGCGAAGGAAGAGCATTTTCCATATGCCATTTGAGATTTGGCATTTGTCATTGCCAGACTGCCTCAAGTCAATGCCCGACGAAAATCGGGCAATTTCTGAAGCAATGACAAATGCCAAATCTCAAATGGCATATGGAAAATGAAACTCTTCATCACGTTTCGTGATCTACTGGCTGTACATTTTCGGAGGAGTCGTTCATGTCGCAGTGAGCGACGCCCAGAAAGAATGAAAATCAACCACGAAGAAACGAAGGGCGCGAAGAAAGAACATAAACAAACCGATGCCGTAACGTTTCTTCGTGGTTGATTTTCCAAGGAGGGGCAATGGCTGAAGCAAGAAGGGTAATCGAGATAAGAGCCTTGAATGTGGCGAAGGATTTCCGAGGGATGCCTCTGCTCGCGGCGGACACTGGGGCGAAACTGGGCGAAGTGTATGACGCAATACTGCAGCCGACCGAGGGACGCGTGATGGGCGTCGTTGTGCGCACGCTCGACGGCGATGATCTGCGGTTGAGGATAAGCGACATCATCATCGGGCAGGACGCGGTTATGACTTCCGGAGAATCTTTCGAGCATGCGGGCGACCACGCCGGCGAGATGGCGGGCGGGATCAGAGCGGTTGACGAAATGATCGGCTCAAACGTCGTGACCGAAGACGGCAATCTGCTGGGCCGCATCAGCGAAGTCTATATCCGCGTCGACAAGCCACAGGCAGTCTACCGCGTCGCTGAATCCACATTGCAAAAGTTTTTCGGTGGAGGTTTCTTCCTGCCGGGCGACGCGGCGCGGTCTTATGCGCCGGACGGAACCCGGATGATCGTGCCTGCCGATACCGAGGAACGATACGCCGCGTCGTCATTGGCCGAGGCGCTTTAGGACCGAGAATTGAAGATCGAAGATGGAAGATTGAGGATCGAAGAATGCGATGAGTGATGTCCTTCTATCCTCGATCCTCGACCCTCGATCCTCGATCCTCGATCCTCGACCCTCGACCCTCGATCCTCGATCCTCGATCCTCGATCCTCGATCCTCGATCCTCGACCCTCGACCCTCGACCCTCGATCCTCGATCCTCGATCCTCTTCTTGTCAGAGCGCGCCGGCCTTCTCGAAATAAGGCTCCATGAGCTTGATCCCTTCAAGCCCGGGCAGCGTTCCTATCTTGGAATCTATCTCGCGCACAAGCTCGCGAGCCGATTCAGCGGGAAACAGGGTCGTAAACAATTTCTTGACCTCTTCAGGGCTTTTGATTCCGGCGCCGACCGGAACCCAGTTAAATTCGAGCAGCTTTCTCGCCAGAATCCGCGCCCCGTTCGATTCCAGCAGCAATTCGCGCGCCTGATTGAAATACCAGGCGAAATGTCTGCGCTCCTGTTTGGCGATCCGGTTGCAAAGGATTTTTAGAACCGGGTTGCGGGTAAGTCGCTCGAGGTATTCGTATCCGCGCAGTGTCGTCATCTCCTGAATCGCCCCGAAAGAGAGATAGACCGCGGGGAATTGATTCGAGAAGATGCGCGACAGCAATGGGGCGAAGACCGCTTCGAGCCATTCGTTGAAGCGGGCGCCGCGTACCACCTGCTCGACACGGTCTTCTTCCAGCGGGCTGCCGCACACCTCCATCAACCTGGCGAGCTCGTAACCATGAAAGAACTCTTCGTAGCTCCACGTCGTGAGAAACGCCGCGACCGAGGGCTTGAAGGCGATTTTCATCCGGAGAAGCACCTTCAAGTAACGGATCGTCTGGTTTTCAACGTCTGAAAAGTAAGTCAGAAGGAACTTCTCGTCTTCAGTCAATCCGGCCTCTCTAGCCTCATTCCAATCAATGTCCGAAGTGTCAACTTTGGCGGAGACGGAAACGTATCGATCAATGTCGGATTTCATCGAGGTTACTCCTGGGGTTTTTATCAGCTCATTAATTTCACTGGGCGAAGGCGCCGATCACAACCAGCGCCGCTCCGATCACGACGTGCAGGATGTCATCAACCCGCGTCCATTTAAACAAGTGTTTCGGAAATAGGCCGAAATAGCTCGCCATCGCCTGATAGATATCAAGCAGGCCGAACCCAAGGTTGAAGGCTTTAATCGCCGCCGGATGATTGATCATAACGATGACGGCCCCGATCACGCCGAAGGCTATGTGGAAAATATTGTACGGGACCGCGCCGCTGGTCGGGCTTTTGTCCGAAGGGATGATGAACCCCAGAATCCCGACGAGCACAAGCGCCGGGGCAAATATCGCCAGAATGAAAAAGTTCAGGTCGTCGAAAATCATCGAGGCGATCCTTTCACTATGAACCAAGGTGAACCGAGAGAGCTAGCGCACGCCTAGCAGCTCCACCTCGAAGATCAGGGTTGAGTTCGGGGGGATTTCGCCAAGGTCACGTGACCCGTAGCCAAGCCCGGGCGGTATGATCAACTTTCGTTTGCCGCCGACTTTCATCGTCATCACACCTTCATCCCAGCCTCTGATCACGCGTCCGACGCCGATGGGAAACTCAAAAGGCTGGCCGCGATCAACGGAGCTGTCGAACTTCGTCCCGTTTTCAAGCCAGCCGGTGTAATGAACTATCACGGTCTTTCCTGGCGAGGGGTTGGCGCCGGCTCCGACGACTTCATCGACATATTTCAAGCCAGTGGCGGTGGTGTTCTCCAGTCCAGACGGAGAGAAGTATTTCCAGAGAGCGGCTCCTATAATCGCCAAGGCTATGAGCAGGGACACGATCAGCCAGAGATTGGATTTCCGGTTACCAGGTGGTTGAGCCGTAGCGCTGCGCCCTTGACCAGGGTTCTGGTTTGGTTTCGCTGCCAAATTGAAATCTCCTTGCTTACAGATTGTGATGCGGGATGCGAAAAAACGTGGACGAATATACAGATTTGAACGGCGGGACACAACCACACAGGAAGGGGCGAAGAGGATTACGGAAAAGACGGAAAAAACGGAATAGACGGAAAGTTTCCCGGCCTGTTTCCGTTTGTTCCGTCTTTTCCGTCTTTTCCGTAATCTTCTTGCCTACCCTACTGAGTAGTCACAAACGCTCTTTCTTTACGGTCAGGCCGCTGACAGAAGAGCGAACGGGCGATCCTCCTGACGGATTGAATACCTCAATGATCAATCGAACTGATCGTGAGTATGCTGATTGTGGGTATGTCGATCTTGAGTATTTCGACTGTGCGATGTTTTGTTGAACAGTCGCGACGCCGCGGCAGCCACGAGACCACCCGCCAAAAGCCGTCCGACGGTCATCAGTTTCGACCCTCTGTTCCCGCCGCGCCCGCGCCAGACACTTCTTTTTTGTTGTGGCAACGCCAGCGATCCCAATCCGGCCCCTAAACCCAGCAACGCGCTGCGCAGCAAACTGCGTTTAACGCTCCTCCCGCCGCCGAAGTTGTGAAAGAGCGGTGTTGAGAGCAGGGCGCCGGCCAGCGTTCTCTGCTGCGGCCCTCTGCCAAACGGGTTGTGGAGACTCATTCGCTTACTCAGAAATCCCAGCGGCGAATGGCTCGGACGCGCCCGTCTTGCTGTTTCGTTGGCAATCGCCGCGGCGGCGGCGCCCGCCAGGCCGTACCCCAAAGCTTGTAATGTTGTTTTGCTCGTTGAATTCATATTTCACATTCCACCTTTTTAAATGCGCTCAGAAAGACTCATATCCAAAACGTATAGGCTGGGTATACGCAAAGCTCGGGCCAAGGGGGGTAGCCTACGGAGGTAAAACCAGCGATGGCCGCAAGCTGTTATTTCCTCCGCAGATGGATTCGATCAACGCGTGATGAATGAGAACTCAAATAAGCGAAGATAGGCTGGCATGTACGGCCTCGGAACAAGTGATGAAAGGCGAGTGCGGCCGCTATGGGTGGTCAGGGCTCTATCTCCGGAGTTACAGGCGCATGTCGCAGCTCAAACAACTTAATGTTAGTGTCCGCTGTTTATGTCCCCGGAGAGACTGTGGATGAGGGAATGGTTCGGTAGCATTTCCGCCGTGGTCACGTCGAACCGCGCGCGCGGCTTGCGGACGTTGATTGCAATTACACTGTCTCGATTGAAAGGAGTTAGTTGGATGGCAAAGTCCAAATACGACAGAAATATTGATAAAGGCGCTGCTCAGCAGCGCAACGCCGGTCAAGGAATGAAGAGAGGATGCAATAAGCCGGGGATGCCAGCTGAGGAGCCTATGGGAACCGGCCAGCAGGGCGGCGGCGGCGCGAAGAATCAGGGTGGCTCGGCGAAGCCTAACCGGGAATCGTCGTGGCGTCCCAAATCGGACAGCGATGAGAAAGACTAACGCCGGCGCGTAATCGTCATACAATATTGCATTCGAAGTGGGAGGGACGAGCCGCAATACTCGTCCCTTTTGTTTTTGTGATCGTCCGCGCGACTCGCCGGATTGTCGTTTCGCTCAACTGAGAGTGAAATAGATCGTGGTTCCCACGCCCACGCGTGATTCGATCCAGATCCTCCCGTTGTGGCGCTCGACGATCTTTTTGACAATGGTCAGTCCCACGCCCACGCCGCCGCCGAATTCGCCACGCTTGTGCAGCCGTTTGAAGATGCCAAAGATCGTTTCGTGATGGCGCTCCGGAATTCCCATGCCGTTATCGCGAACGTAAAAAACCGGCGACGGGGCGACGGGGCGATGGGGCGACGGGGCGACGGGGCGATGGGGCGACGGGGCGACGGGGCGATGGGGCGACGGGGCGACGGGGCGATGGGGCGACGGGGCGACGGG
>Ga0187894_10001471_pt1 | contig 30180 bp, 29 predicted proteins | sample GBC1701081metaG_FD_136650 | JGI IMG/M metagenome (GOLD analysis project Ga0187894, IMG submission 136650) | White microbial mat communities from a lava cave in the Kipuka Kanohina Cave System on the Island of Hawaii, USA - GBC170108-1 metaG ...
CGGCACCGTCGCCGTAGACGAGGATGCCGCTCCAGAGCTGTGGCGGCGCTTCCGGGCCGTACCGGGCGATCATCGTCTGTTTGGCGTGGCGCAACGCCGTCGCCACGTCGTGGCCATCGCGGAGCCGCTCATAGAACGCCTCCATCAACGTCGCACTGAAGCGGTCGTCCGCTGCCCACACGTGGGCCACGACACTACGCGCGCCGGCGGCCAAGAAGGGCCGCAGCAGCGCGGCGACGCCGTCCTGGTCGTAGTAGACGCCGCCCGCCGTGTCGCACGCGCTGAGCGTGACGAGATCGGCTCGCATGGGCCGACGCAGAATCTCGCGCGCCTGCCAGAGACCGTCGCTCATTTGTGGGAGATCCGGCCGGAGGACGAATGCGGACCGAGCCGGCGCGGGATCGACGCGCGCGTGGGTCGCGATGTGGATGATGCGATAGCTGTCGAGCGACACATGCGTGAGCGCGTCTTCTGTTGCGTCGATGAGCAGCGTACTGTGCTCGGGGAAGGCGCGCGTGACGGCGCGGGCTTCATCGGCGGCCGCGGGCAAGGGCGGGAGAGCGGCCAAGTCCGGCAGCGAACCGGCGGTGGTCGCGTGCGCCTCGGTCGGCCGCGCGGGCGGCGATGCGCTGACGGCGAGCGCCGCGCGTGGCCCCGCCCGCTGGGCGCCGCGCGCCCGGAGGATGGCGAGGATGCCACCGGACGGCACGTAGGAGAGGGTGTGTGTGTCGAGGAGCGGGCGATCCGCGCCGGGCGGTGTGAGGAGATCCATTGGGACGCTGTGCAAGGCGCCGTCAGGGCTGACGATTACGCGCGCGCGGCGCTGCAGTTCCGGGATGTCGCGGAAGAGGGCACTGGCGAGGGCGCGCGCGGCGGGCTCCACGTCGGTACGACTCTGGACCTGCGTGCGGAGCGTCTGGACCAAGTTCTGAAGGGTGGCGCGTCCAGACAATACCTGCACGCGTGCGTGCTGCTGCGTAATTACGAGGCAGTAGGCGTCGGGGTCGAGGACGGCAAATTCGAGCAGTAGTTCATCAGGGCGGAGGACGCGTTGCAGATCCGTGAGGCGTAGGGGCGGTCGGCGGTCGCGTGCGTGCGGAAACAGGTCGGTGGTCAGCGGTGCCAGCACGTCTTCATGGGCGCTCAGCGCGCGGAGCAGGCGTTGGCGTTCGCTCGCGTCGGCCGCGCGAAACAGGCGCCGTTCGATCTCCGCCATTTGCTGGAGGACCCGTTCGGCGTCCGGCGTGGGCGGCCGATCGGCGAGTGGACGGGTACGGAGGATCTCGATGAGCGATCGAGCACGCGCATGTTGGACGACCGTCCACATGGGACCCGCGGGCTGGGCGGACCGGGCCGCGAGTCGGATCTGCGCGTCGTAAACCGTCGCCGCCTGATGAATGAGTTCGGCTCGCACAAAGGGGCTGCTGACGCGGGCGAGAGCGCCTTCGAGGAGATCATGAGCCTCCCGGAGCTGCGCCCGCGCGATGGTGGTCTGGCCTGCGGCGAGGTGTTCGTGCGCGGCTTCGGCGAGCAGGCGCGGAAGCCAGACGGGATCGCGGAGGTCACGCGCGAGGCGCAGACCGTCCTGAATTGCGGTGGCGGTCGCGGCGCGGTCGCCCTGGCCGCGTGCGAGACGCGCCAGGTCCCATGCGATTTCGATGAGGCCACGATGCGCACCGGCTCGCGCCGCATACGCGCGCGCGTCCAAGAGGAACGCCCGCGCGCGGGGGCGGTCGCCGCGCGCTTCCGCGACCTTCGCGAGCGCGCCGAGGGCGGCGGCTTGATAGCCCAACGCGCCCTGCCGGCTGGCGTGTGCCAGGGCTTCGTGGAGGACGCGTTCGGCGTCGTCTGGTCGGCCGGCGCGCGCCAACGCCTCCCCTTTGCCGACGTACGTCAATAAGGGCACGGGAATCTGATCCGTTGCGAGGGCTAGGGCAATGGCGCGATCAAACGCCTCGATCGCTCGCGGGAATCGGCCCAGGTGTGCGTGCGCGACGCCCCAGAGCGTCACCCAGCGAATCTGCGAGACGATATCGCCTTGCGCGGTCGCGTCCTTCAGGGCGGCGGCGAGTTCCTTCGCGCTGGTCTCGAGGTCGCCGCGGAGGAACGCCAGGACCGCCAATTCGCCGCGTGCGCGCGTGGCCCAGCCGATCTCGCCCAGGGCGACGGCGAGCGCCTGCGCGGCGGTCCACGTGCGCGTCGCGGCCGGCGGATCGACGTCTTGTTCAATCTCGCCCTTGATCACCAAGACACGCAGCCGCAAGGCATCGTCCCGTTGGACCAACGGGTCGGCGAGGTACGTCGCGAGCACCTGCGTGACGTCATGAGCCGATCGTTGATGGGCGGTGCCACGAAGTTGGTTGATGCGGGCGTACAGCACCCCGCGGACGTCACCTTGCGCAAGGTAGGCACGTTCGGCGGACGCCCACAAGGGTTGGGCAGGAATCCAGGCTTTGAGCCACACGAGGCGCTCGGCTTCGAGGACGAGCGACGCGGGATCGAGTGGCGACAGCGTGCGCGTGGGTTGCGCGTGACTGTGCGCGGACAGCAGCAGTGTGAGGCTCGCGACGACGATCGCGAGGACGGCATGCACCATGATGGTCCTCCCCCGACGATGACAATGGACGGTGGAACCCGTGCGAAGGACGGATCACGCGTGGGAGGATGCGGCATCGACAGTTCGAATGCCGCACAGGCGTGACATAGACATTCTATGTCGTGCGGCGATCTCTGTCGCCTGTCCGCTGGCGGGCAGTGTGCGAACGCGCGCGTATGGATGAGCCCGAGCCGCGGAGGGGCTATCGCACGACGGCGGGATATAGATGCCACTCGGGAGAGTCGCAGCGGAGGGCCAAGCGATAGGTGCCTCGCGGCACGTGCGTGAGATCCAGTGGGAGATCGATCACGGTCAGGTATTCGTCTCGGCGCGCGTCGGCGCGTAGGCGGAGGTGGCTCGTGCTGAGGTCGGTGTCAGTAAACAGTTGCACATCATACGTGCCGATCTGCGAGCCGGTCGGCAGGATGATCGTGGCCTGGACCGCCGCGGGCGCGAGCTCAAGGGGCGCGGCCGTCGCGGACACCGGGTCGCCACGCTGCGGTGAATAGCGGCGCAGATCCAGGTGAAGTTTGGACGGGAAACTCGCCGACTTTGTTCGCGTGTGCCAGCCGTCCAAGAGTTCCGGCCACAGTCGTAGCGTGCCGATCGCCAACAGGAGCACGGCGGCGGCGGCGAGCGCTGCCCAGCCGGTCGTATGCCGGCGGGTCTTCAGCGCCGTCAGTTGGCGCGCTCGCACCGCGCGGACGCATTCACTGCATTGCGCCACGTGCTGGAGCACTGGATGCGTGGAGTCGAACTGGTCGAAGGGCGGCCGCCGTGCGGCCAGCGCGTCCAAGTACGGCTGTACCGGCGCGCACCCGACGCGCTCGGGATTGGGGTGACCCTCTTCGAACAGCTCTTCAATCCACGGTGTGCGATCGATCCCGCTCATGGCATCCCTTTGCGTTTGCGCCCGTGTTTCGTATGGGTGGGCGGATCGAGCAGGTGTCGCAACCGTTGGCGGAGACGGCTGTAGCGATCATTCACGTGCTGGGGGGACGTCTGGAAGCTGCGTGCGATGTCCTCGGCTGAATAGCCGAGGAACCGGCCGAGGAGTAGGGCGCGATCGTCAGCGGCTAGGGCGTCGAGGGCTTCTTCGATGAGCACCGCGCGTTCAATGGTGGCGGCGTCGTTGTGGGATGTCACCTGCGCATCGAGGAGCGCCGTGCCGTCTGGAACGGTACGCTGTCGAACCCGCATGGGCGAGCGGCGCATGTGATCGATCGCGGCGTGGCGGAGGACGACCCACGCGTAGCGCGGCACGTGCTCGATGGCGACGGTCTCTTGCTTGGCCGCAATTCGCCGCCCGGCGACCTCGAGCAGATTGGTCAAGACGGCATCATCGTCAACGAGCCGTGGGAACAACCGTTTGAGGCGCGGCGCGAGACTCCACAGCACCGCTTCCAGAGCGGGTGCCAGCGGCTGACCTGTCTGATCGACGAGCCGGGGCCCCGGCGCCGGACGCTCCATACGTTCGATCCGCCTTCACCGTCCCGGCGCGTTCTGGACGTGAGTCTAGTATAGATCGTCTATGTCACGACCCATGCGCAACGTTGCATGGAGATGATGCCGCGCGGCCGCACTTGGTCCCTCACATTTTCGAACAGTGTCACTCGGTTTGGTCCCCGTTCTACGTCCGGGTACGTACGTGCGGTCTCTCGAATGCACTGACCACCTCGGCGGTTCCCCTTCTTCGAGTGCCAAGCGGCACGGTCTTTGGTCTTCGGCAATCCGTGACTGTGGTTGATACACCGCGCTCGGGGCCGCGCGCCGCGAACGCGTTGCTTGGAGTACGTCTGCAATGTCTACAGCTCTCTCGCGCATGATGACAATAGATAGTGCGGTGGTCGGCTTGTCGCGGCGAGAACTCATCGCCCAGGACGGCGCCCATCGAACCGCGCGTTTGGTGGTGAAGCTCGGGTTCGTGCAAGGGTGGCGAGCGGGTGCGGGTGTGACCGGCGAGCGGCGCGTCGCGGCGCGTCTGGTTGATACCGTCGCTTGGCTTCAGCGTCTCGGCGTGGCGCACGCCGGGCGGAGCGAATACGACGACGGCGCGCGGCAGGGCACGTTGTCGTTAGATGAGTCTAGTGAGGCGCTGGCGCAGTTGGATCACATGGCCAGTGGCGATGGCGGCTGTTGGTTCGCCGCGGGACTGATGAGCGGCTATCTGTCGCGGGCGCTGCGGCAGTCGGTCGTGTGTCGTGAGATGGCGTGCCTTGCCACTGGGGCGCCGACGTGCCGGTTCCTCGTGCAGATGTTGGGAGACATCGACATCACGGCCGATCCGTTCCTGGACACGACGTGCGGCGACGTTTTGCGTCATCTGGACCTGCTTGATCGGCAGACGATCGAGGTCGCTGCGGCGTCAGACGTTGAGGCGACGACCACGATGCGCGGGATCCGCAGCGCGAGAATGCGCGCGTTGGTGGCGGACGCCACGCAGGCGGCACAGGTGGGGTCCACGATCTTGATCACCGGGGAAAGCGGCGTGGGCAAGGAACGGCTGGCCCAGCTCATTCATGAACGGTCTCCTCGGAAGACGCGGCGATTCCTCGCGATCAATTGCGGGGCGGTGAGCGATGGGCTGCTCGAAAGCGCGCTGTTCGGCCACTGCCGAGGAGCATTTACAGGCGCGGCCAACGATCGAGAAGGGTTGTTCGAAGCGGCGAAAGGTGGGACGGTGTTTCTCGATGAAATCGGCGAGACGAGTCCGCATTTCCAGACGCGCCTGCTTCGTGTGCTTCAGGAGCGCAACGTGCAGCGCGTCGGAGAAATGGTGTCGCGACCGATCGATGTGCGGATCATTGCGGCGACGAACCGTGACCTCGAAGGCGAAGTCGATCGGGGACGATTTCGTCAGGACTTGTATTTCAGATTGGCGGTCGTGCCGTTGACGATTCCACCGTTGCGCGATCGCCCGGAGGATGTGCGGGCGCTGGTCGATCACTTCGTTCTCTCGTGTGCGCGGCGGCTGGAGCGACCGGTGACGGGCTATACGGATGCGCTGTTGGATCGACTGCTCGGGTACGCCTGGCCTGGGAACGTCCGCGAGCTGGAGAATGTGATCGAGCGGGCGGTGGCGTTGAGCGGGGCGCGCGTGTTGGACGTGGACGATCTGCCGCAGCACATCCGGCGTGCGGTCGCGCGTATGCCGGCGGTCGACCGCATGGACCCGATTCGACCGCTCGCGGAAATGGAGCTGACGTGGATTCGGGAGGCGTTGCGGCGCTCGGGCGGCAGTCGGACGGCCGCCGCGCGAGCGTTGGGTATCTCGCGCGCGACGCTGTATCGTCGACTGCATGTGCTGGAACGGTCGGTCGGCACCTCTGCACGTCACGATAGGAACGAACCAGGATGAAACGGATGTCTCAAGGTGAGAGAGACACGGCCGCGTGTGAGGGTGGATGGTGCGCGGCTCGGCGAGGGTCGGCAGAAGGCTGGCAGGCTTCGTGGCGGGCGTATCGAGCGCGGGGAAGAAGCTGGGGCTCTCTCGGTCCGCAGGGCCGGGGCCGGAGGACGGGCCTGTGCGGCATGGCTGCCGCACAGGTTCAGACAGGTCGCTCGTCTGGTCAGAAGATCGTTTGGTAGTCCATCGCTTCGCGCACATCGTCAAGGACGATCGCCTCGCGGTTGTCGAGATCCGCGATGGTGCGGGCGACGCGGAGGAGGCGTGTCTCGAGTTCGGCGTCCACCTCGTAGGCGCCGCGGAGTACTCTGATTGCCGGTCCCGTGCAGAAGCCCACGAGGGTCGCGTGGCTGAGCGCGGTGTTTGGCCGCCGCATGCCATCTGGCGCGTAGGCGCGTTGTCGGGCCCACGCGGCGGCGATCCGTGCACGGACGGCGGCGGAGGATTCCGGAGGGCCTAGGACTTTGGGACCCCGGGCGAGGCTGACCTGGAGGTCAAAGAGTGGCTGAATGGGTGCCAGCTGCCGTCGATACTGTTGGACCTGGCCGTCGCTGCACCCACAGGTTCGATCGGCGTCTTCGCGGTGGCCGCAGGGACAGTGATTCATGGCCGCGATGCAGAGCGGCGCGGTGGGGTAGCGGCGCACCGGGGAACGATCCGATGGCGATGTCACCTGCCTTCACGGCAAGACAGATGCCTTCGAGTACGAGGCGCTGGAATTCCACGACTTCGTCGAGGAAGAGCACGCCGTAGTGCGCGAGCGTGATCTCGCCTGGACGGCACGTCCGTCCGTCGCCCGCCATTGCGTGAAGGGACACCGTATGATGCGGGGCACGAAACGGACGGCGTGGCGCAAGGCCCTGGTGCGGAAGCAGGAGCCCGGCGAGGGAGTGCATGGTCGTGACGACCAAGGCTTCGTCGCGCGTCGGCGCTGGGAGCAGGGTTGGTAGCCGTCGCGCCAACATGGTCTTGCCCGTTCCTGGGGGTCCGACGAGCAGTGTGTGGTGCCCTCCTGCGGCGGCGATCTCAATCACCCGCTTGGCGGCGTCTAGGCCGTCGATCTCGGCGAGGTCCAGTTCGGTGGCGGGATCGCCGGGTCGATACGGCGCCCCGACCAGCGCATGTATCGCGTCGAGCAGCGAGGCGACGCCCACGGTGCGTGCGCGCCCAGTGATCGAGGCTTCTGCGTGGTTCGCCGTCGGGACTACAAGAAGTCGTTGCAGTTGGGCAGCCATGAGTGCCATCGGCAGGACGCCGCGGACGGGCTGAACGTCACCCTCCCAGAGAGTTCGCCGACGAGAATCAGATCGATGATCGATTCGTACAGTAGGCGGCCTTGGGCCACGAGGAGTGCTGGCAGCGATCGCGAGATCATAGGCTGAAGACAGGGTGGCATCGGATATTCCCGCGACGCTGAGGGTGATTGCCGTCTCGGGACATGGCAGCCCCGATGCTCGCAGGGCGCTATGAATGCGCGCGAAGGTGTCGCGATGGCGGCGCAGGTCATCGACTGTGTCGAGGCTGCCGAAGCAGTGCGCTGTGCGCGGGTCAGATGTGACCGCGAGCGTAATGTCCACGATCGTGGGCACGCCGGCCGAGATGGTGGCCGAGCGGACGCGAACGGTGGGCGAGGCGAGCTGAGAGGGTGTGGGAACCATTGTCTTGGACCTTTCTACGTCGCAGACTGGATCTGCGCGCGACTCGGGAGGGGGAGCCGATGCGTGGGCAACCACGCATCGACTGGAGCGGTGAATGAGCAGCTACTGCGTAGCCGTGGATGACGTGGTTGAGCGTCTGGACGAGGGGCGTCGTCCGTTGCGGCGGCTCGACGTCTTCGTTGCGCGCACCCGTGGGTCAGCGGGCGTGGTGTTCACCGGGATGCCGGTGGTTTCGTAGTCCGCGGGCGCGAGAGGGACGCCGAGCGCCTTGGCGAGCGCCAAGAGTCGTGACGAACTCCAGCTCGCGTTGATTGCAAGCGCGACGGCCAGTGCCTGGGGATACCGCTTGCGGGGGAGCGTGCTGGTCTTGGGCACGAGACGATGCAAATGCTCGTCGTCGTTCAGCAGGTGTTGAACGAGCTGGTGGAAGAGGCGCTTGTCCAAGGTGAGTGTGGTGGTGCGTGCGGCAAACACCCGAAGGGCGGCCGCACTCCCGTGTGTTCGCCACTCCTCTTGCGCCTTCTGTTGTTGCTGCTGGCGTTCCTGTTCCGCGAGGCGTTGCGCAGCCGCTTTCGCCGTCTCCACCTTCGAGAGTGCGGGCGACGTCTGTGGGCGTGGCCAATGCTTCGAGCATTCCTTCTTGGCGATGCAGACGTCGAGGGTGGTGCCCTGTCCGGGGCCGATGACGATGACCGCCGGCCGCGTGTGACGGCACGGCTTGTCCTCTACCGATTTCCAGCTCTTCGCGAGAATCGGTTTGTGGGGATCGTCGCGATCCGCGGCGGCATGCATGATTTGCGTGGAGACCATCAGAATTGTGGCTTTGCGTTCCGCCTCGATGGTCTCGACATGTGCCGCGAGCGTCGGTAAGAGCACCCTCGTGTCTTCACTGCGCGGATCGATCCGTACGGTTGTTCGGATCCATGCCTGCAGTTCGGAGAGGGGCGCGAGGTCATCCCGTGTGGGAGGGCCTTCGTGGAGGAACAGGCGCCGGTAGCATTTGGCCAAGCCGGTGTCCTGGCGGTCCTGAGGGACAGACGCGAGGGTGACGGCATAGTGGACCGGCAGGGCGCCCGCGCGCAGCAACTCTTGTGCTGGTGAAATGAGCAGCAAGAGTTTGAGCATCTGGTGGAGATGGCGCTTGTCTTTGCAGACGACGACCGCGAGTTCATCGATCGTGCGCCCTGGCGTGTTCAGGAACCGGCGATACGCGGCGGCTTCATCAAGCGCTTCGAGCGCCTGGCGGTGCAGATTGTCGACAAGGCCAAGTTCGGCCGCTCTCTCGTCGTCGACGTCAAGGATGCGGGCGGGGATGGCGGCCAAGCCGGCGTTCTGAGCGGCGCGGAATCGGCGTTCACCGCCGAACAGCAGGAACCGATTACCGCGGGGCGTGAGCAGGACGGGGGTGATGACACCGTCCTTGCGGATGCTCGCCTCGAGTTCGGCGAGGCAGGTCTCGTCGAAATGGGTGCGGGCATTTTCGCCGAGATCGATGAGCTTCAAAGACACCTCTGGGTGTTCGGACATGGCTCTGCTCCTGTTGGGAAAGCTGCGCGGCGTGACGCCGCGGCAGCGGGGATGCACGACGGGATGTCGTGCTGGTGGCCGGCGGTCTGCTGACGCGCCAGCAACGGGGTGGGAGCGTGCGAGGTTGCACCTCGCACGTCGGGGACTATCGACGAGACCGGTCAGCGGCTGCGATGTGGCAGCACGCCAGGGAGTGGCCTCCAGGTCGGGCGACCTGAAGGAGTTGCCGGGATGGCAACAGCGTGGGAGCCCGGCGCGCGAGGACTGGCGGCGCCGGGCGGCGATTTAGAGTTCCGAGGGTGTGCCTCGGTCCAAGCGGCGCAGGAGTTCGGCGGCCACTTCCGACTCGCCGAACACGTCGGGATCGGGTTCCGCGCTCGCGTACAGTCCTGAGGCATAGTTCTCGCGATGCCACTCGAACAGGTGGTTGGCTTCGACCAACACGAGGCGCGCCGGCATCTGCTTCTGATTGGACAGAAGCAGATCGCCGTTGAGGAACCCTTCGATGGTGCCTGCGGCTCCCGTCACGAGGGTGATCGACGTCCCGATGTCGTAGGCCAATGGGGCCGTCGTGCAGAGCGGTCGGTACTGACGTGTGATCGGACCGAACGTGAGCGTGAAGGGACGGGGACGAGAGGGCGTAGCCGGAGATGCCCCAAGAGCGGTATGGCTGTTGGGCGCATCAGCTTCGACGACGCGCCAGCGCCCCATCGACGTCCAGCGATTCGCCAGGTCGCGGGCGAATGTTTGTGCCTCGTCTCGTGTCTCGAAGACACGCTCCGCAATCAATTCGACTGTGAACGACATTGTTCTCTCCAATGAATGGGGCCCTCAGGGCAAACCAGGGAACAGACCGCGTGAAGCGGACGCCTCACGACGGCAGCGGATGTCGGGTCAGTGATGCGAGGAGGCCCCGCACGGTGTGGCCCGGGGGTGTCGGTCAGTTGAGGCGCGTGAGGAGCTGGCTGGCCGCGCGATCGAGCGCGAACCGTTGATCTTGCCATTGCGTGCTCTGCGCGAGGCGCGTGAGCCCTTGGGCGAAGCCCCAGTAGCTGCGCGGGTTCGGCTCGGAGGTCTCGGCCAGGTCGTATGCGGCCTGGGCCTGCTTACGGGTGATGGTGGTTCGCGTGGTCACCACGTCGATGAGGTCATCACGGGTGGCTCCCAGTTCTGTCCGGGCGGCACGCAACAGGCGCGTGCGGTCGTCGGTGGTGTCGGCATCCAACGCTTTCTCGACGTTGTGCAGCGATTGCACAAACTCGAGTTCGATCGCGGCGGGATCTCCCACGTGTCTTCGTTCGAAGCTGACGATGTGCTGAAACCCCCAAATGATGTGGTTGCCACAGACATAGCGGAAGAGAAAGCAGTGGACGCGCAGCTTCGCACTGGCGACATCGCTGCTCTGCACGATGAAGCCGCGTCCCAAAGGATGCGTCGGGTCCACGGGATCGTCGAGCGTGCGATCGGAGTCGACGAGAAACAGAAACAGATCACGGTCGCTCATGTACGCCCCGGACGGCACGCGTTCGGCTCCCCACTCGCCGTCTTTGTACGCGAGCGGGAGATGCCATTGCGGATGACGGGCGGTGATGTCGAGCACGTCGTGGACGACTCGGTCGTGATGAACACGGGCGTAGGTCGGCGACGTGAGTGCCAGCAGGGTGCGGTGCGCGCTGCGATCGACGTAGAGTTGGGTCTTTCGGCTACGCCGAGCGAGGCCGTGATTCAAGTTGTCCACCGCGAGTGAGGCGGGGAGTCGTCGGAGGTACGCCGCCGGTGCGGCGGCGGCGTCCGCGAGTTGGCCGAAACTCCAGTGCGTGAGCGCGGTCGGCGTTTGTGTCGCGTCGAGCACGTGGATCGCATGGTCGTCTGAGGCGACAGCACGCAACTCGGAGGGTGACGTTTCATATTCGACCGTAAACGCACGGCGCGCACGCGCCGCGCCGAGTAGGTCTTCAAGGGTGGTGTAGCGCTGATCCGGTGGGCGTGTGGCCCACTCGTGATGCGCGATGAACGCGTCGATGCGAGACGTCCTGCGTCGGGACATGGCGAACTCCTTGGAAGTGCCCTGGGGGCGACTGGTGGGTTGGAGCGAGACGTCAAGTCGGAGCGACCTGACGGTGTTGCCGTGGCGGCAACAGGCGTGGCCGCTCACGCATGGGCGTGAGCGAACGAATCGGCGATCGGCCCCGTGTGGCGCGTCGCGGCGACGGCGACGGAACCTGTGGAGAGGGGGGAGAGAGGCGGGCGCTCTCTCGCTCAGGCGAGCGTGTGGCCGACTAGGTCGGTCTCGCCCTGAGATTCACACGGTCGTCGATGCGGGAACGTCGTGTCAGCGGAGGTCGCGGGTGGCTCGCGGCGGTCGCTGCGACGGCGTGCAACGGTGGACGGTGGCGTGTGCGCGCGGTCAGGGGACATGCGTTGCGGACCTGAGACCGCAGCGCACGCGCGCGCAGGGTGATGGCGTCAGAGTGTGGGATCGTTTCATTGACCCAGGTGAAACCGCGGAACCCGACCATGACTGCTCCTTTGGGCCAGCGGGATGCCGGCGCCGCGAATACAGCGAAGTGGACGGACCGCGTCGGGTGATCCGGATCGGGTCTCTGAGCGACGTAAAGCGGCAAGGGGGGCGCTGGGTGCAGCGGCACATCGACGTGCTGGTGACCGTGCGCGAAGAGGATCGGTCCGTTGGGGACCATCCGAAGTCGTACTCGTCCCCGGGGCGCCGATGCGTGTATGCACGCATCGGCGTTGGGACTGAGGCAGGACACCGACTGATCGTCAGCCGATGCGAGTGGTGGGACCGTGGCCGTCGTGGGTGCTGACACCGACGCGCGGACGGTCTTAGGAGGCGGGTGTTGAGGCAGGGTCGGGACGGGGCGATGGCCGTGTGGCCTGATCGGGCGCCCGAACCGTCGTGGGTGAAGGATTCGTGACCGTGGTCAAGTAGCAGGCCAGGTTGCACAAAAACATGGTTTCACTCACGGCAAAAAGTACAGCGACGTCGGTTGTGGGTTGCTCGATGAAGAGCAGGGCGGTCACGAGATGGATCGCGGCGCCGAAGCCTACGAGGGCAGCCAGGAACTGTTGGACGGTCGTTCTCAGCAAGGGGCACCTCCGGTCGTGGCCCTAGGGGCCATGAATGGAGAGGACGAGCTCCGCAGCGGGCGCTGCGAAGGGGGGCTACGTCAATGCAGCCACACCAGGCGAGAGTGCGCCGCGCGCGGGCCGGCGCACGTGTTCGAGAGACCCCGGTGCCGCGTACTCGCGGCGCAGCGTGAAGAGGGACACGCGCTGGGTCACGACCACGCTGTACACCGTCAGGGCTGGCGCGTGCGCATCAGCGCGCCAAGACAGACGATGGGTTCGGAGCCGAACGGTGGCCTCGGGCAGCGTGGATTGGAGGTGTTCGAGGAGCGACCACTGCTCGCGGGTGGCGGATGTCGCGAGCGTCGTGGTCACGAGCAGATCGGCCGGTGCGACGGTGACGTCGGCATACGCCGAGGCGGTCGACCGGAGATGCTGCTGGAGTCTGGCGGCGCCGTCGTGAGCATACGGCGGCAGGTCGTCCGCGGCGGCGAAGCTGTGTGCGGCGATGGCCTCGATCGCTTCGTGCATTGCGAGCATGCCGGCGGTGTGGCGCGCGCGTTGGTCGGCGGATCCGTGCGTGGCGAGCCAGTCGGCGATCGCGGCCTTCTTGGCGAGGTGTGTGGCGGCCTGTTCGTCGCGCATGGCGCGATGGCGATCGAGACGGGCCTGGCGATCGGCGCGGAATCGCCGGAGCGCTTCGGACGGCACATCGCGTGCGACGGGGCCGTCGGCGCGCACATCGAAGAGACGTCGGCCGCGAGGCGTCTGGAGCAGGCAGCGCACGGCGGTGGGCCGGGGGTGCGGGATGGCGCGCGCGTTCGGATCCTGGAGGAAGGCGACGGCCGCGGCGAGTCGGAGCTCACGCTCCGCGTCGGCGCGACGGGCCTCGGCGGTGGCGCGTTGCCCATCGTGGAGCTGGTGGAGTTCGTGATGGGTGGCCGCGAGCGCGAACAGGCTGTCGACGGTGGGCGGCACGTCGAACACGGGTGGCGCGTCGATGCGCACGATGCGTTCCGGATCGCCCTGACGCACATATTGGGGACGTAGACGGAGGCGGGCGACGCCCTGCGCATCGACGCGCACCAAATGGAGTCGGTTGATCGGGATGTCGATCGTGAGCTGTTGCACCGCACGGGCGTCGAGGCCGGCCAGGAGCGCGGCTTTGCGGCCGGCGTCGGACAGATGGTAGGTCGCGAAGGCAGTGAGATTCCGTGGCGGAGAGACCGGCGGCGCGGCTGTGGTCTCAAGGGCGGCGGTCGGCGTAGCCATAGGCGGTCTCGCAAACAGAGGTCTCGGGATGGAGAAGAGCGTCAGGACTTCGGCGTAACGCCGGAGTCCTGACGAGTGACGTACTACCGAGGTTTCCGCGTCGCCTGGGGTCGGGCAACCCGCTGGTTGGTCGGCAGGGTGCGCCATTTGTTCTTGACGCGGTCGCGCAGAGGTTCGAGGTCGGCCACTTTGCGGCTGGCCGGCTTCAGATGGTAGGCCTTGAATCGACCCTCGCTGGTGCCGTACTCGTGGGCCGGCATCTCGACGCTGATTTCGTCGCTTTCGGGGTGCAGCGGCTTGACCTTGAGGCCGCTGACCACCAGACCCATGAACAGGTCGACGGTGTTGTGGTTGATGGGGATGTCGGCGGTCGCGACGGTGCCGTCGCGTGCCGGCTTCTGGTAGAACTGAAACGTCACGTCAGTGATCACGTCAGTGGTGGAGGGGGTCGTGTTCTGTGGATTCATGATCGTCATTCCCTTCCGCGGCGTCCGGGCGTGTGGCACGGGACGTCGCTGGCTGTTTGTGGCTCTGCCGCACGGCCACAAACGCGGCGAACTACTCTCAGGTGCCGTGTCGGCAGGTGAGAGATGCGGCAACCGGATCCCTTCGTCGCCCGTGACCTCCGCGCGGACGGGCGCTCCTGGGAGGACGAGGCCGTAAGGGACAAATGGGTGGAGAGGTCACGAGCGCGTTGTGATGACCGCAGGCGGCCGGCGCCGCTCGTGAGCCTCGTGGGTTAGCCGTGACAAACACGCATCGGGATCGATGAGAGATTCGGGTGTGCGTCGCACATTGAGATACCGGTCAGGATTGAGACGAGACAGAAGCAATGCATCGAGCGAGGAGGCCGTGAGATCGACGCGGCCTGCAAGACGGGACAGCAACGCGCGTGCCAATCGAGCCGGGGAGTGTGCCTGCGCCGTGGAGGGCTGGTGTCATCGCTCGGCCTGTCCGGCGTGCGGTGACGGCACGTGGAGGATCTGGAGATCAAATCGATCGTCTCGACGCGAGTACGCGCCCACGTTCACGAGTTCGGTCACGCGTCGAATCCCCGTCGGGTCGCGCGCCACATGGACCACGATCTGAATGGCCTGGCCGATCGCTTCGCGAATGGCGCGATAGGGGAGGCCGGTCCTCGCGGTGAGCACACAATGCGCGAAACGGGTGAGCGCCTGTGTGGCAGATGACGCATGGATGGTGCTCAGACTGCCCGCGTGACCGGTGTTGAGGGCTTGGAGGAGGTCGTACGCTTCGAGGCCGCGCACCTCGCCGACGATCAGGCGGTCAGGGCGATGTCGGAGCGAGGCGCGTACGAGATCGGCGATGGAGACTTCGGGACGAACGTCGCTGGGATGCTCGGCCGGCTGCGCGCGTTGGGCTTCGCAGCGCAAGACCTGTTCGTGAGGAATGGCAATCTCCGACGTGTCTTCGATGAGGATGATGCGGTCGTCGGCCGGCAAATATGCGGCGAGGGCATTGAGCAACGTCGTCTTGCCGCTATCGGTGCCGCCCGAGACGAGAATGTTTTGACGGGCGTGCACGGCGGCCTTCAGGTCGTCGGCGATCGCTGACGTGAGCGTCCCGTTCGCGACGAGCTCGGGGACGGTGTAGGGATACGGGTGGCGCCGAATCGTCAGAGCGGGGCCGTCAACGGCGACGGGGCGGATCATCGCGGCGACGCGTGAGCCGTCCTCGAGACGCGCGTCAAGCAGCGGTCGCGCTTCGTTCACGTCGGTGCCGCAGGAATGGCCGATGTTCTTGATCGCCACGAGCAGCGACGGTTCCGGGATGGTGACGTCCGGCTGCGGGTGCGTGCGTCCGTTCCGGACCACGCTCGCGTGTCGACCGCCGGCCAGGAGCATGACTTCGGTGATCGACGGGTCATAGAGCCAGGGTTCGATCGGGCGAATGAACGGAACGATGACGGTCTCCAGCGTGCGTTTCTGCGGGTCGGACGATGAGCGCGACATCATGTGGCACTCGGGGCGGTTTCGTCGAAGAAGCCGATGTTGGGGTCGCGGTAGTACGGCTTGAGGTAGGTGTACTGCGGTGGCAGGGGGTGCTGACCGTCGAACGGCAGTACGATCGCTTGGTTGTTCTGCAGTTGCATAAACGCCCGTGCGGGAAAGATGTGTTCCTCCTGGAGGGCGTACGACTTGCTGGCCGTGAACGAGTTCGCGGCCGCGGTCGACTTGCCGCTGAGGAGCGAGATGTGCGCGCCTTGCCCGATCTCCGCGAGGGTGTACCGCGATTTGAGCGTTTCTCGACGCGCGCAGAGATCCGCCGCGATCTGGGCCGTGAAGTCGTCGGACGTCGTCAAAAATACTTTGGTTCTGAAACATTGAACGAGCGTGCGCCAGCTTTCATCGCCGGCGAGCGCGGTGCGAAACGTGCTCAGCGACGGGCCGGCGACGATGGGAATGAGGCGGGCTTGGCGGGTCATACTGAACGCGCGTTCGTCTCCTGTGGGTTCTGCTTCGCCGGTCGTGGCGATTTGGTGGTATTCGTCGGCAATGAAGGCGACGTCGCGGAAGATGCGCGCGGGGTCAGCGGTGATGCGCGCGATGCGCTGGAGCATCGTGCGGTGGAAATCGAGTTTCAGCATGACGGCGAGGATGCGACCAAGCGCGGGGTTCGCCGCCATGGGAAAATTGAGGGCCAACACGGCGCCTCGTTCGAGGAGATCGGCCAGGGGAGGGAGTGGCGTCGGCTCGTCCGGTGCGGGGCCGGTGACGTACGCGGATCGTGGCGGACAGAAATGCCGGTAGACATCGGGATCGGAATCGAAGAGCCCGAGAAACACGACGATGCCCTCGACGATCGATGAGCGCAAGCGCGTGTCGAGGCGTGTCCAGGACTGGTAATACCAGCGCTCGATCGCTTCGAGCTGATGTCGGCGCGCGAGGAGGGCGCGGCCCTGCGCACGTTCGACGACGTAGGGCACGTCGCGTTGAGCGAGGTAATTCTCAAGTTCCGCATCGTACGGATGGGCGAACGCGTCAGGGGCGTGTTCGTACCAGGACTTCCAGGGTGCGCGGGCGCAGTGCAGATGGTAGGCGTCCGTGGTCACTCGGAGCACATCGGGTGCATGCGTGAGGAGTCCTTTCAAGCGTCGGATCTCTTTGTCGATCTGCGCTTCATCGAGGATGTAGCGGTAGACCTCGGCCAGCGTCGTATAGCCATCGGCGAGTCGGCGCAGGGAAATCACGGCGCGGAGCAAGTCGGTATAGGCTTGCTGCCAAAATGGCTCCTTGCTTTTGCCGAACAGCTGGTTAATGAGCGTCGCGATCGCGAAGCTGAGGGAGTAGGCATCGAGATCCGATTGGAGGGGGTTGTACGAGACGTTCGACTGGAGGCCGATCTCGATGTAGTCCGCGGCGCGGCCGTGGCGGTCCAGGATGCGCTGGACGTCGCGACAGAAATCCCCTTTGACTTCCAAGATGAGGCCCGCGAGTTTCGTCGCAGGATCGTCCGCGTGCCAGGCAAAGAGCTGATCGGCAAATGGCAGCATCGCCGCGGATGTTTTACCCGTGCCCGTGGCGCCGATGACCATGATGCCGGTGTAGAGACCACGCCGGGGGATCACGAGCCACGTCGGATTGGGGGCCGGGCCGGGCGTCGTGAGGTGGTGCGTTTCGCCGATCACCAGTGAGAGTTCGTCGCGCAATTCAGGCGTGGGGTACGGTGGCAGCGGGCGCGGCGGCGGCACGCGAGGGTGGCGATACAGGACGATGGCGCACAGCGAGAGGACGACGTACGAGGCGACCCAGATTGTCGCCAGCCAGAGCGTGGGGTAGCCGTACGCGCACGCGAGGAAGACGTCGGGGGCGCGAACGGCGATGAGCTGGAGCACGGGGTTGTCGACGGGGAAGGGATACACGTGCAGACCGGTGCTGCCGAGCGCGGTCGCGCACAGCAGCGCGAGCGGGGCGCGGGCCTCGACGAGTGTCTGCAACATCAGCGCGTCCGTTCGGCGGGCATTCCAGGATCGGATTCGGGTGGACCTTGCGTGTCGCCGGCCGTGATCGCGGCGCCGGGTGTGCGGCCGCGTCGAGCGGGTGGGCGCGGGGGGGCCCCGGCTGTGGCGGTGTGAGCGGCGCGCGCCGTCTGCCACGCGCGGAACGGGCGGTCGCGCGCGAGCACATGATCGATCAGTTGATTGAAGACGAGATCGACGGTGACAGCGGATGGGTGACGAGAGGTCTCTCTGAGAAACGCGAGATAGTCCTTCAAGGTCGCCTGATTCTGGTCGTCGAGACGCACGCCCAGGCGATGCGCATACACACCGCGTGTCGGCAGTTGGATCAAAGCCATCAGTCAGTCCTTCTCGGAGGCGTTCATCAATGGCGCGCCCCAGGGGCGTCTTTCGGAGGCATCGGACATCGCCGGAAGAGGGGGCATGATTTAGGTGCAACAACTCGCGAGCGGCTATGAGTCCTCCCACGAGGGCGTAAGCGACCCCCCTCTGGGCCGCGCGGAACGCGCGGCGGGGGGTCGCTTACGCCCCCTCGTGAGCGGGCGGGTCGTCCAGGTGGGCGGCACAAGACGCCGCCCGTCTTGAAAGCTGCACCAGGGTCCGCCACCGTGTAACGTCTAGAGCCGCAGGGACTTTGTGCGATTCAGGCAGACGGCCACGGTGCGAGGATGCCGGCGCGACTGCGTGTCGCGTTGGATGCGATCGGGGAGGCCAACCAGGATTTCGCTTGCTGGCCTCGTGGCTGGCCGGGGTGCGGCGACCTAGGCCACGTGTAAGAGCCCCGTCAAATGGCGGTACGAGTGGGGCAACACGACCGTTTCCACTAGCCCGGCACCGCGCGTTAGGGCATCTGCGATCACCGGCGATCGGGCCGCATCAAGCACACTGTCCCCCTCTCGGATCCAGGCTCGATAGACGGCCTTGAACCGTGGCGCGGCGAAGGCGGCAGCGGCTCGCAGATAGCGTGCATCGCGCACCGGATCGGGCAACCGCCGCTGCTTGAAATACCACCGCAGTTCTTCGGCGGTGGACGCCGGCAGCGGGCTGGCGAGTTCTTGAAACACGAGCTGTCGATGGAGGTCAGCCGTGACCACGTCGTGCCGCGGCAGGACCAGACGCAGACGCCAGCGCGGGAGCAGGCGCAAGAGCTGTGCGTGGCGTCGGAGGAACGCGCGGAACCGGCCAAGGTCTGGACGCAAGAGGAGATAGAGAAAGAGGTGGAGGCGGGCGTCTGGATCCCATCCGATGGGAAGGCGATCGGGGAAATACCGAACGGTCGTGTCCGTAGGGCCGCGAAAGATCAGGGCAGGACAGTCGTCGCGATCGATGACACCGTGTGCCCGACTGAGGAAGTGGGCCAGCTTCTCGCGTTCGTGGCTGCACCACGTCATCCCCGCCGGCGCCGCAAGGATCGCATCCAGTTGCATGAGGCGTTCGATCGCGCGACCGAGATAGGCCGGTCTGCGATAGCGGCTGTCCACATCATCAATCGCGCGGTAGAGACGTTTGGAATGAATGTGGTAGATCCAGGCGCGGTTCACGCCGGCGCGGTAGGGTGTGGCGAATCGTCGTCGCACGAGCGTTTCGAAGAAACTCGTGGTCGTCCGGCCGTGGATGAGGCCGGCAAATCGGCAGTAATGTCGGTCCAAGCACACGCCCGCATGGCGCATCACCAGGACCAAAAAGCGGGCTTGGCGAGGGGTGAATCCCTGCTGCTGAATGGCCTCGACCTGCTGCTCGTATGTCATCGGAGCCACTCCTCTGCGACGCGCGGATCAAAGGGGCGGCTTCGCCCTTTGCCCTCTCCCCCCATGCGCATAGACTGTGCGCGGACAGCGTGGAAGCCGGCGGCGGCTTTGACGGCGGCGTGAGCGCCTCGATAGTGGGCCGTGGTGACCTCGACGTCCTCCCGATCCCGGCGGCCATCCGGTCGCATGTATTCAATCCGGAAGTCCGGAAACCGGACGCGCTCGTCGATATATGGGAGGTCGTGCTCGCGCGCCCAGGTCTGCACGGCCTCGCGATCTTGCGTTGGTCGGCCATCGGCGTCGGCTCGCCCCACATTCCCCTGCTGCAACCAGCGTTGATAGTCGCGTTTCAGTTCGGCTTCGAGGAGGACGCGTTCGATGCGGGCGCCGTGGCGCGTGAGGTCGTGCACGGTTCGGAGATACGCGCGATACAGGGTGGCGTCGTGCGTGAGCTCCCGAGTGCTCCCGGGGCCGGCAAAAAACGCTTGGCGGGCGTCCGGCACGCGATGGGCTTCGAGCAGCCGATGACCGCGATCGGTGAGCGTGACCAGGCTCCCGTGTTGGTCGCCCGCCTTCGGTGCGATGGTGCGGACGAGTCCTTGGGTTCGCAGGTGGCCGAGGTCGCCCTCGCGTGTCTGTGCGGGCCGGCCGTGCGCATCGTGGAGGGCGTTGGCGGGGACGACACGAAAGGCGCCGATGGTGACGAGCATGCGGGTTTGGGCATCACGGAGATCGTAGGTACGCGAGTACAGGTGCACGGGTTCGCGCGCCGGTCCGCGGGGCAGGGCGACGGCGCGGACGAGGACGTCGTGCGGGTCGCGAGTGCGCGCGTCTCGGGGATCGTCGGGGAGCCGATCACGAGGCTCGTCGCGTTCTCGTAGCGGTGGTTCGATATCTCGGGACATGGCGGGTTCTACGAGGGGAAATGGATGCGGAGGTCTTCGATCGCGGCGTCGGGACTGGCGAGCTGACGGTCGACGTGGGCGAGCTTGCGACCGGTCTCTCGGACGAAGAGCCCGCGGGCAATCGCGTAGTACATCGCGCAGAGATCGACGAAGGCGAGGAGCGTTACGAGGCAGATCGTGGGTCCGTAGTCCTGAAGCAGGAGGACCCTGTACGGCGCGAGGAACGCCAAGCGGCTGCCCAGCCACATCGCGAGCAGAAACAGCGTCAGAGCGGCCAGAGCCGCCGCGTTGGCCATCATGGGCGGGTGCCTTCCAGGAACGCTTGATCCACGTGCAGGTAGCTGAGCTGAAATCCCAACGGATTGACCGTGATCAGTTCATTGGGCACCGCGCTCAGGCGATCGAATTCCAGTTGGGCGATGTAGCTTTCGCGACGGCGTTCGGTCCGAGCGCCGGGAGCCAGATACACCTTCTGGAAGGCGATGCTGGCTTTGAAGGGCGGTGTGCGATGTTCGATCAACGACACGTTCTGGACGTTGATCTCAATCTCATCGGCGTTTGTGGCCGTGAGGAAGGCTTCAATGTCCGTAGGGTCACGCGTCAATGGCCTGGCCAAGAAGAACAGACTTTGCGGATAGTCCTGGTGCACGCGGGTGCGAATCCGCGCGTAATGCAGCACAACGAAACGCGTCAAGTAGTAGCGCATCTCGGCCACATCCGGACGGTACTGGCTGGCGTCGTACGGCATCGCTTGGGCACGGCCGGTTTCGTCGACGCGAATGATGATCGGGGCCGTCGTGCCGTAGCGGCGCTCGGCGACGATCTGGAAGGTTAGGAGCCCGCCAATCACCGCAAGCAAGAGGACGACGAGGACTTTGAGATAGCCGTTCGAGACGAGCGCGGCGGCATAGACGGAGGTGTACTGCCGCCGCGCGTCGTGGAGCGATTTCGGGCTCAGATCCGCCACGTGTTCCACAGCGGGGTCCTCTGGACAGGTGTTGGAGTGTCCGCATAGACCAGGTACGCGAACAACATGATCAGCAAAGCGAGCACCGTACCGGTGACCACGGCGATCCGAAAAAGTCGGAAGTACGCACGGGTAAATTCGGAGCTGGCGGTCTCTTCTTCCTCTCGCTCGTAGCGTGGGATGGGCATCACAACCTCCCTTCGGTAGCCTCTCGATCTGGACGCATGCGGTGGCCGTTTGGTTTCAGTGTCCTGACTTGCTGGACGGACTGGTTGGCACGCGCACGCGGGTGGGAAGCACGCTTTCGCCGGCGCGCCCCGTGAAGATGGAACTGGTGAGCGAGGGGATCAGCAAGGTGCCAACGGCAAACACCCCAACGATCACCAGGGCTTGAACGCCGTACAAGAGGTACTGCTCGGCGACGATCTGTGCCGGCACGCGCCGGATGAACTCAGCAATGAAGTGCTCAAAGACCATAAAAAACGCGTACGCGACGACCTCGATGAAGCTGTATTGGAGAAACGATTTCAACCAACTCCAAAACAGAAAATCCAGTTTGGGGATGATAAAAAACGGGACGAAAAGCGGCCCGACGAGTCCGCACACTGCGCTGGCAATCAGGCCAAATGCGACGACGGCCATCGCGATCACTTTGGCCAGGATAATCACGAACAGGATGAGGAGGTAGATGCCTAACGCAAGAAAGGCCCAGGGGTCCGGTTCGAGGAACCGGCGGAACAAGTCATCCAGGTGCGTGTAAATCTGCTCCAGCGTGTTCGCGTTGAGGAGGCGCGCGAGGTAGTGCGCTTGATCGGTGATCAGGTTACTGAAGCTGATGCCGAAGCCGGGGATGGGGGCTTCGTAAAACGCGATCATCGTGTAACCGAATGACAAGTAGAGCAGGAGTTGGGCGAATTCAAAGACCTGGTCTCCGAGGGGATCGCCCGAGAACATCATGCGGACGCCGTGCCATACGATCAGAATCGTGGCGGCCGCGATGAAGATGTTGAGGCCGAGTTCGATGAAGCGGGGTTCGTGCGTGGTGAGCAGCGTCGTGATGGCGTGTTGAACGTTGGCGAGCGGGCCAATGCGCGGGTCGAGCGGGATAGGCTCCTGCATGAGCGTTCCCCTATGGCTGCCGCCACTGGTTCAGGGCGTCGCCCGTACCGGCAATGAAGGCGCGATCGAGGTGTGCGGCGTCACGCAGCACGGCGAGCTGCGTATTCATTGCCAACACATCGACGTCGCGCGTGCGCTTGGCCTCGACGAGGGACTGCTCGGTGAGGGCCAACAGAAATTGAAGGCGGGCCTGGCGCTGGCGCGCCGCGATCAGATGCGCGCCACTGATCTTGTCGGTGACGGCCGTGGCGCTTTGCTCGTTGGAGGGGTCGATGACGTGCTGTTCGAGGGCTTCAATGGCTTGAAGCTCTCGGCGACCGTTGTAGCGGAGTTGGCCCGTCTGGTGGGTGTTGAGGATGATCGTGCTGTCCGCGAGGTCCAGGGTGGCGAGCCAGTGTTCGAGGAACCGGCGCGCGGCGGGACTGATGCGGCCGATGGCGTCGAGATCGATATGCGACGTACGCGGTTGAGCAACGATGTCAAAGGCCGCGCGCGCGTCGCCGTAGTTGAGAGCCGCCAGGTACGGACGCGCGTACAGAAACAGGTCCGGATTTTCGAAGTCGTGGATGCGCCAACGGGGAGCATCCGGCACGCGGTATTTGGCCAACGTGGTGAAGAGCGACAGGCGTTGCGCCATGCGCCGTAGGCGGCTGTGCTGCTCTTCCTGAAGGCGCGCGAGGCGATCCTGGAGGGCGGCGAGGGCGGCATTGCGCGTCGTAACGGCGATGTCCGTGACCACGACTTGAGCGCTGGCGGGAAGGGCGCTCAAGGTCAGACACGACACCAGCAGCGCGCGGAGAGTGCGCATCGGTGGGCTCCTTACAGGGGTGACGGTTTCGGGCGGGCCGCTCTGCGTGCGGCGCTGTTGCAGTGAAGTCGGTGTGGCGATTCGCGAGACGTGCCGAGATGCGGTCTGCGTTCCGGTGGCGATCTAGGGCTGACGCCAGGTCTGGAGATCGTCGCCGGTGCCAGCGATGAGGGCGCGGTCGGCCGCGGGACCGGCGCGGAGCGCGGTCAACTGCATGTTCATCGCGACGACTTCGGTGTCGCGCAGGCGTTTGTTCCGTGCCAGCAGTTGCTCCAATGAATGCGAGAGCAATTGATTACTCGCCATGTCTTGACGGCGTCCCAGCAGTTCGCCGGCGGCAATCTTGTCCAAGTTCGTCGTCAGTTCGTGATACCGGAGCAGACCAGACAGCACGTCGTCCTCGAGCGCGTCGACCGCCTGCTGGAGGCGGCCGGTGTATCCGCGAAGGGCGCCGACTTGGTGGCCGGCGAGGGTCGCCGTGGAGTCCACGATCTCGATGGTGGCATAGGCGCGCTCGATTGTTTGGCGAACGGCCGGGGGTAACCGAGCGAGGAGGGCGTTTGGGCGCTCCAGGCGCCTCGTCGTGCGCCAGTAGCCCGCGCCGGTCGGATCGCCGTTGTTGAGCGCGTCGAGCCAGGGGCGGCCGTAGGGAAACGGCGTCGTGTCGTGGCGCGTAATGGGTACGGCCGGGATGCGGTACGCCTCCATATTTCCCAGCCCGGTGGCCATGCGTTGCAGCGTGCGGGACTGCGCGAGCAGTTCTTCGTACATTCGAAGGACACGCTGGGCAATGAGGACGGTTTGGACCAGGTTGCCGGGGTCGATGACGGGGAGCTGCGCGTGTGCGGGCACGGGCACGAACACCAGACAGAATAGAACGGCAGCGAGGCGGCGCATTAGCGGACTCCAGGCGAGGCGGGTTGGTGAGGGGGCGTGACGGTGCCGTGCGGGTCGTACGGCGGCAGGTCAAGGTCCGTCATGAGATAGACGTGCACGCGATGGCCTTCGCGAATGGTGATGGTGGGAGGGCGATTGAGGAAGCGATCGAGCGTGCGGCTCATGGCCGTGGCGGTCGCGTCTGCGCCGCTGTTGACGATGACCGTCGATTCGGCGCCGTCATTGATGCCGGCGGTGGCGCTGAGCGTTTGCGACAAGCCGGCAAGCAGGCCGACCGCGGCGGCGGCGCCAAACATGCTCCAGTCGTGACTGTCGACTTGATCATGGAGCTGCGCGTCCCCGCGCTGATTGAGGCCGATCGAGTTCGTCAGCGCGTACGACTGTTGTGTGGGCATGACGAGGCGGTCGAAGCCCACGGCGAGGCGTGAGTCACCCAGGCGCTGAACGGCCTTCGCAGTGCCGAGCACGCGCGCGCCGGCCGGAATCAGGACGCGCTGGCGGTCCGCGGCGTAGACCGGAGAGGTCACCAAACAGGTGACTGGTGCGTCCCCGCTCCCGTCGAGACGGGTGACGAGCACGGTCGGAATGATGGTGCCGCGCGGGAGCCGATGGGTGAGCGTGGTCGGCGCGGGCGTCGACGTGGGTGCGGGCAGAGCCTGTGCCGGCCCAGTTGGCGTGCCCGGTGGGACGGCCTGGCCGCCGGCGCGCATGACCGCCTCGACGACCGCGTCGAGACTGGGCGTCGGGGCGGCGGGCGACGTGTTGGCGGTCGGCGTCTCGCCCCGTTGCCCCTGGGTGGAGAGCACGCGCGCGTAGAGACTTTCGTACTCGCGGCGCTTGCGATCCTGCTCGAACGGGTCGATGGCCGGTGCGGTGTCGCGAGGTTCGCGCGGGATGTCGACGAAGGGGTCTGCTGGAAGCTCCTCTTGCTGCTGCGCGCGTGCGTTCAACTGACGCAAGCGCTCTTCCAGGTCGCGGACGCGACGCGCGTCTGGGGCTGTTGCGGCCGTGGGCCTGGGATCGGCGGCGCGGGGCTCCGGTTGTGGGCGGCCGGTGATGAAGATGATTAGGAAGATCACCAACGCCACGCCGGCCATCAGCCAGGTCTGGAGATGGCGCGGAATCACGCCCCGGACTGGCGGACGCTGATCGGTGACGGGGGTCGTGCCAGGGGACTGCTGGGGCATGACTACCGCCTCTCGAAGTTCCAGCGCTTCTTGCCGATCATGAGGTAGCCGCGGTCGACGACTTTCGAGACGACGAACAATCCGTCGTGCACGTCGAACGAGATCAGGGACGGTTCGCCGTCGACGACTTCGTACAGCGTCGGCAGTTCGCGTGCGTCGGTTCGGAGATACGTGAACTGGCCATCGTGCCAGACGGATCGGACCCAGAACGGTGCGCCGGATGCGGTCGGGGTGTAGTCGAACCGCAGACGTCTCGGGTACTCCTCCCGAAACGTGTTGAGCGCTGCGGCGGCGCGTTGACGTTCGTCGGTGAGCGCCGCCTGCGCGCCGGTGAGTTCTGCTTGAAGGGTGTGAACCTGCTCGACGGGCACAAACCGCGGGGGCGTCGCGGCAGCGTCCGACGCGTCTCGTTCGATGAACACTTTCGCATCGTGAGGCCGCTTGTTGGCGCCGATTTCGGTGAGGATGAAGGAGTACAAGCGATTGCTTGTGGTGCGCACATTGAGGTTGCTCGTCGCACCGGGCTTGGCCGGTTTCACCCGCGCCACCGTGCCTTCCCACTCGACAACCCAGAAGTCCGGATCGCCACAATCGACGACGCGAATGGGATCGTCTTCGGGAAGGACCAGGAGCGTGGTGTGACGAATGCGCGTGTTGATCGGCGCAAGGGTGCGATCAGTCATCGTGACGGTGCGTACGCTGGGCAGATCGCTAGCCGCGAGTATTGCGACCAGAATGGCAGGGCTCGCTGCAAGACACCATCGGCGTAGACTCATTGGTAAGACTCCTTTTTTTAGGCCGTTGTGGCGAAGCGATCCAACGCATCACTGAGACCGTGATCGCGAATGAGCGCCGCCAGTCGGGCGTTGTCGGCAGGCGTGTTGGTGTAGAGGGCATAGGAGCGCGGATCCACCGTGAGGGTCAGCACCTTGGCGATGGTCGGGCGCTTCAGGAGACATTGCGCGCGCGGTCGCAAGCCGCGCACCAAATCGAGTTCGGTGTCATTGAGGTGAAAGAGCTGTCGATACTGCTCGGGATCGAAGCCTGGATTCGCCAGGAGGAACTTGGTGCTGCACGCTTCGAGGACGGTTCTGAGGAGGTCGGTAGCCGCGAAGTCCTGGATGCTTTGGGTGGCCAACCAGATGCTGGCGTTCGCGCTGCGACCGGTCTTCAGGAGCTCGCGGATGTAGGCGCGGAGGGCCGGATGCTCGATGTGCGCCCACGCTTCTTCCATGAGGCAGATCTTGAGCCGCTGGATGTTCGCGGGACTTTTGACCGCCATCGAGAAGCGGGCGAGTACGTAAAACAGCAGGGGGTCGCGGATCTCCGGGTAGTCGTGGATCGCGTCCAGTTCAAATACCTGGAACCGGTCAAAGGGGACGGTGTCTTCGGCGTGGTCGAACAGCGCGCCGAAGCGTTCGCCTTCGATCCACTTGGACAGTCGGTCGGCCAAGACGCGCGGTAACAGGCTGCGGAGCGTGAACAACCGCCGTTGCTCGGCCGCCACGACGTAGAGATTCTTGACGCCCTCATAGACGTCGCGTTCCTGTGCATCGGAGAGGGGGGTACTGTGATTCGCCTCCAGCAGGACGCGGACGAAGGCCGCTAGAAAGTGGAGGTGATCCGGTGTCGGGGGCAGCGAGAAGGGGTTGATCTGGACATCGGGTTGCAGCCCGAGTGTGATGACGCGGCCTCCGAGCAAAGTGGCGAGCTTCCGATACGAGCCGGTGATATCGAAGATGGCTGTGATCGGGTCGTATCGCTGCGCGTGCATCAGCAAAAAGTTCATCAAAAACGACTTGCCCGAACCCGTGGCACCGACGATCGCGGCGTGACCGACATCGTCCACGTGCATGGCATGGTGGAAGAGCGTCTCGTGTCGTGTCTCGAAGATCGCCAACGCCTCTCGGTCAAGGTGGGGGCAGGTGTGCTGTCCTGGTTGCAACGTAAACAAGAAACTTAGGTCCGCCAGGTTGGTCTCGAGGAGCGCGAGGCGGCGGAGGTTGTACGCGTAATTGCCAGGGACGATCCCCAACCAGGCGTTGAGCAGGTTGTAGCGTTCCTGCGTGACCGCCCCGTCCCGACTGGTGAGAACTTTGGTCGCTTCGGCGACGCTGTGGTCGAGTCGTTGGACGTCGCGATCGTGCAAGACAATCGTGAGTGAGCACTCCCCGAAGACGCGACCGTCGACGTCCATCGCGGTGAGAGCGTCCCCGAGCTGCTGCACCACGGCGCCCGCGGATTGATCGACCAGCATCTCTTCCGGTCGTGTCTCGCTGGAGAGGTAATTGACCATGCTCACGCGTCGGTTGAAGGCGTGACGACGCCGCATCCGGAGGTCGCGTCTCATGGATGCCGCCGGGATGCGCTGCCATTCGAGGCAGGCAATGAATGGGGCTGGCAGCGTGTACAGACGTTCCAGGATGAGCGGTGACGTCGATGCGGGCGGCTCCTTCATCGTCAGGACCCGGACGTGATGGGATCCGACGTCGAGGTGGTCCGGATGGCATTCGACGGCCGAGTCGCTCATGAAGTAGTCGAGATGCGCGTCGGCGGTGAGGTCGACCTGATCGGTGACCTCGTCATAGTTGACCAGGCGTCGCAGGAGCTGGAACGTCTCCGCTTGGCCTAAGCGTGTAGGCCTGATCTCTTGAAGTTGCGCTTCGAACATCGATGCACGCTGATACAGGCCGCGTAACGCGGCGTCCAGCTCGCCGTCCAGCATCCGGGTCGTCGTGTCTTGGGAGCACCAGGCGGAGAGGGCTCGGGTCGGATGTCGGAGCTGTCGGAGCGATGGGATGGTCGACACACGAGGGCGCAACCCTGACGCTAAGAGGACGAAGTAGACCTGAATGTCGAAGAGGCCCTCGCGGCGGTCCCGGAGATACGCGTATCGCTGGCGCAAGGCTTCATTCACGATGGGGTTCGCGACCGCGGCGGGCGTCGGCAGGGGCGGCAGCCGGCGCTTCACGAGGTACTGATAGAGCCGGCTTGACTCGTCGAGCAGTCGGAGGGCCGCTTCGCAGCGGTGGACGACGTCTTGGCGTTGGTGTGCGTCGAGGCACTCGAAGTCGACGCCGGCGACGCGATATGCGATGCCGACGTCGCCGGCCTTCGTCAGAAACGCGGACTCGTCGACAAATCCCCACGGCGCGAACAAAGCGTTCAACGCACCGCTGTCGTGATACGCACGCCGGACGCGGGCGAGGCTCAGCATGGCGGGGCAATGCGAAGCACGCAGATATCGTGCTTGGCCGGGTCGTAGCGCACGCGCGCGCGCGCCGACAGCGAGACGATTCGCAGGAGTTGAGGGTCGGTGCGCGTGGCCCACAGTCCGAAGAGGAAGAGCAATGTCGCGAGCAGCAGCGCCGTCACTAACGATTGGAACAGGTTGAGGCTGATTACGCCGGCGGCGAGGCCAAGGAAGAAGAGCCGTCGTTCCATCCCACAGATCGTCATGGGCTGGTGCAGGGCCTTGTAGACGACGCGAGGGATCGGCGCCGACGGCGTGGCGGAGCGTGGAGGAGACAGCATAGAGACGCTCGTCAGAACATCCAGGCAATAAAGTTGGCCGCAGACAAGGCGAGGCCGCCGCCAAAGAGAATGCCGGCGATTTGTCTCTTGGCGCCCGCTTCTCCAAACATCCACATGAGGCCGCCGACAATGACCGCCACCATCGCCAATGGACGCGCGATCTGCTGAAACGTATAGCCCAACTGGAGCATCGTCTGTTCCCAGGGACTCACGCTCTGAGCGTAGGCGCGCGCAGTGCTGCACAGCCATGCCAGGCCGAGCAGCGGCCAGAAACGCGCGTGACGACGTATGAGCAAGAAGACAATTCCCATAAGCAGAACTCCTGCGGAGAAGCGGAAGGGATCGAGACGCTAGCCTTGTGAGGGAGGACGCCAACCTTGGGTGAGCAGCCACGCTTCGAGTCGCGCAGCTTTGTCGCAGAGGGTTTCGAGGTTTGGCTGGAGTTCGAGCAAGATCACTTCGCCGCCGAGTTCGAGACTCAGCGTGTGGCCATAGGACGTGACGCCGACGACGCATACGAGAGCGTCGATGGCGCCGTCCAGGCGCCAGAGTGCAACGCGCGTCTTCGTCGTCGATGTGCCGTTGAGGGTGCGTGGGTCAGTTGCGACTCTCACTGGTGTGCTCCCGATGTCGATCTGCTCTACGGCAAGATTTGTGACAGCGGTGAGCGGCTGCGCCGTGAGGACCACGATGCGTGTCGGATCAGCGATCTGGCTCGATGAAATCTGGCGTAAATGGCCTGGCGGTTGGTGAACGTGATATCGAGGGGCGGTGATGCAAGATGAGAGCGTGGGTCAGTGTGAGGCGAGACATTTGACGGTGCGGTGGGATGCGTGGTCGTAAATGGCGGTGACAAGCTGGGAGACTGACGAAGGTCGGAGGAATCCCGTGTGGCATGCGGGTTGCGGTGGTGCGTGTCGCCGCGACGGTCCGCCGTGGCGTCCCACCTCCCGCCACCTAACGCCGCGGCGGGCCGGGCGCGGTTTCGCGATCGTCAGTTCATATGCGCGCGCAAGTCGTGGGCTTCGATGCATCAGCGCGGCGCGTGCTGCTAGCGCGGTGCGGACGAGGCAGGCACGGGGCGCGAGACACGTCTAGACGTTCGCGTGCACGCTGGCGAACCGGCAGGACTCAGAACGCGAGCACACGGCATGCGTGTTGCACGCATCGCTCTTTAAGCGCACCTTCTTTGGTGCCCTGTCAACCGCCCGGGTTGATAGGCGTTCGCTGGCCGTGCTTCAAGCCGCGCGAGCGAACCATCACTCACGAACAACAAGACGGTTGCAGCGTTCAGCGGTTGACCGCGTGGGCGCGCAGCGTCCCCACCACGGCCTCCGGATGCGCGACGAGCAGCGTCCGCTCGGAGAGCTACCGTTCCCCCGTCCTCGAAGGACGACCTTCTTTAGAGGGAGACGATCACATGGGAATCAAAACAGCCGTCCGCGACGGCGCGCGACAGTCGCGCGCGGGCAGCCCTGACCGGCGATCCA
>Ga0187894_10001472_pt1 | contig 30173 bp, 26 predicted proteins | sample GBC1701081metaG_FD_136650 | JGI IMG/M metagenome (GOLD analysis project Ga0187894, IMG submission 136650) | White microbial mat communities from a lava cave in the Kipuka Kanohina Cave System on the Island of Hawaii, USA - GBC170108-1 metaG ...
AAAATCTCTGTTTAATTTCCCCATAGCTGCACTATGGGCTAAGAATATATCGCTGTCTTCGACAGCTAAAACCGATTCCTGATTATAGTTTTTGAATTATTATCACCTGACCTTATCAGTTACGATTGCTTTTGCGACTGTGTTAGTACGGCGCGATTTATGATAGGGTTCTTCCATCAAATGAGCAAAGAAGAACGACGCAAAAAACTGATAGAACTTCTCAAAGACATTTCGCCTGAAATGAAACGCCTGCTTGCACAATCAAAGCGCAATAACAAAGAGATAAAACGCACGGATTTTATCTGGCACGCGCTTCTTTGCAGCGTTTCAACGCTTGGAAATGAACGCGGTTACGAAGGATTGATTCGCAATCAAACAAATTATGAACGGGTGAAATTCGAGACGCTTTCAAAAATTCAAAAATCAAAACGCTTAGCTCATACTGATAGAGTTTTACGCGACTCAAAAGTGAGAATGCCCGCACAAAAAGCACGCTGGCTCTTTGAAAATCACGAAATAATTTCAGGCATGGGCGGAGTTGAAAAAGTGTCGGTTCTGGCATTGGAACAAAAAGGCAGAGAAGCAAAGATTCGTTTTTTGAAAACTTTTGTCGGCATTGGTGACAAGTATGCGCGTGCTATCTGGATGGATGTTTTTCACAAAGATTTTCGTGATTCAATGGCGATAGATTTACGCATCATTCAAATTACAAACGCGCTCGGTTACGAATTTAAGTCTTACGAAGAACACGAAAAATTTTATCAAACGATTGCGCGTGAATGTGAATTGTTGACGTGGGAAGTTGATAGATTGCTCTACAATTACAAAGATTATTTTCTTTTGGGAATTAGTGGTTAATTTGGAACAACAAACCACGATAATTTATGTAGCCGTTTATAAAAATGGAGCAGGCAAAGCCAACACTTCGTTTCGATTCGGGAACGCTTTTGTTAGAAGGCGTTGACGATACTTTTGACGCGCCCGCTTTTTTCAATTGGGACGAGCGCGTTAAGCGTTGGCGTGCGCCTGCTTCGGATTATCGCCACATTGTCCTTGATTTTATGCGGCGCAAAATTCCCCACGAAGATTTAGCACGCAAATATCACAAGTTTGATTTTCAGGCGAAATTAAACGTAGAGCCGCGCCCTTATCAACAAGAAGCAATCAAAGCGTGGCAGAAACAAAATCGTTGCGGAACTGTAATTTTGCCTACGGGCGCGGGCAAAACTTTTGTTGCACAAATGGCGATTGAAAATGTAGGGCGTTCGACTCTAGTGATTGTGCCGACGATTGATTTGATGAATCAATGGTACGACCTTCTTCTCTCTTCTTTCGATGCCGAAATAGGTTTGATTGGCGGGGGCTTTTACGAAGTCGGTGCGATAACCGTCACAACATACTCGTCCGCGTTTCGGTTCATGGAGCAAAAAGGAAATCAATTCGGGCTTGTGATTTACGATGAATGTCATCATTTGCCTGGCAGTATTTATCGTTATGCGGCAGAGATGGCGATTGCCCCTTTTCGTCTCGGATTAACGGCAACCCCCGAACGTGCAGACGGCGAAGATTCACTTTTAGAAGAACTCGTCGGTCCGATTGTCTATCGCCGCGAAGCTCAGGAATTGGCGGGCGAATACCTTGCGGATTACACAGTCGTTCGTGTCGGCGTCGAACTCAGTGCTGAAGAACGCGAAGCATACAAACGGGAACGCGCTATCCTGAAAACTTTTCTTGACGAAAAACGAATCGGTCTGGGAAGTCTTAACGGCTGGCAACTATTTGTCATCAACAGTGCCAAGAGTGAACAAGGTCGCCGCGCAATGAAGGCTTATCGTGAATCAAAACGCATAGCACTTGGAACAGACGGAAAAATCCGTGTTCTTGCCGATTTGCTGGTTCGTCACAAACGCGACAAAGTTTTAATCTTCACGGCTGAAAACGAGATGGTCTATCGCATATCGAAACAGTTTTTTATTCCCGCAATCACACACGAAACGAATATAAAAGAACGTCGTTTATGGTTAGAGGCTTTTAATAAAGGCGATGTGATGGCACTGGCAACATCAAAGGTTTTGAACGAAGGCGTGAATATACCTTCAGCCTCTGTTGCAGTTGTTCTTTCGGGTTCGGGTTCATCGCGCGAACACATTCAGAGGCTTGGAAGAATTTTGAGAAAACAGCCTGACAAAGAGGCTACGCTTTACGAAGTAATTACGCGCGACACAACCGAAGAACACATCAGCCGCCGCCGTTCCGACGCAAGGCAATTCAAAGAGGCAAAGCAAGGAACAAACGAAACGACACTCTTTGATTAAACACATAGCGGATGCTTGAAAGTAGCCGCGTCTTCTACAAAGCGATTATGAAAGTTTTTCATCGTTCATCAGAAAATTGAACAGGTCAATAGTCTTCATACGACGCTTATTAAGTGTTCGCTTTCGTTTTATGTCATAGAGACAGGCAGTGGCTTCTCTTACAATCTGTCTGCATATGCCGCCCGAATCGTTTGGTCTGACAAACTTTCGTCGGTCTTTCTCTTGTTTCCAACAGGCGAAGACCTGCTTTCTAAAAGGGAAAAAAGTTGTTCTTGTTCTAGTGTTCAGTCAAGTTTCAATTGACGGACGAGGTCAGACCGCCTGCGCCTACGGGCGGTTTTCTTCTTTGCCGCGCTTAACCCGCCCGTAGGCGCAGGCGGTTCTGACCCGTCATCACAACCTTGACTGAACACTAGGATTATCTTATGCGAAGGCCTGCGTGGTTTTGAAGTCTTTCCACAGATTTCACATTTGTACATTTACCCAGCCAAGATTGGCATCAATTTAATCGGGGGCTGATGTCCGATTAAGCCAAAGATGTATTCAATTTTGAATCGGCGTTAGCCCGATGCGTAGAGCGAAAAGCTGTCAATCTCAAAAAACGCATCCTGTTAAGAAATGTAAGTTAAAAGAGTTGCAAACCTTTTTTGAGAGTAATGTCTAGCTTTTCTATAAATTCGTCGCGGGTGATATTGACTGAGCCAAGTGCGTTCATATGCGGCGTCATGACCTGAACATCAAGCCAAGTTGCACCGCGTGATTCCATATATTCAATCAGATAAAGAAGCGCGAGTTTTGAAGCGTAAGGACGAAGATAAAACATACTCTCGCCTGCGAAAATTCCGCCTGAATCCACACCGTAAAGACCACCGACCAAAGAGTTCCCTTCCCATGCTTCAACGCTGTGTGCATATCCCGCTTTATGAAGTTCCGTGTAACCCCTAATAACTTCTTGTGTTATCCATGTTCCCTCTTCGTGTGCGCGTGGAATGAGAGAGCAGGCGTTTATTACGGCATCGAAAGCTTTGTCAATCGTGAACGTAAAAGGCGCACGTTGTTTCATTTTTCTCAGAGAGCGCGGAACGTGAAGATTTTTAAATTCGAGAATCGCACGTTGTTCAGGCGACACCCAAGGCAGCCAATCGCCGTAGGGCCAGGGGAAAATGCCGCGACGATAAGCATTCAAAAGATTCCCGATAGAAAGAAGTCCGCCGACATAGATAATGTCGCCGGGAATATCTCTCGGGTCGGGGAAGTTTATAAAAGACATTTCATTTTCCATTTGTCATTTGTCATTTTTGTTTTTCGTTTTTTGTCACTTTCATTAGACGCCGACAAGTTTGAAAACACGAAATGACGATGACGAATGATAAATGGAAAATGATAAATGATAAATGTATCGGAACTTGCGAGGCGAAAGTTCGTGTAAGCTAAGGTTGCTATCATTTGCGGGTCGGCGTTATTCTTGCAGGCAATAATAGTTAAGCTTGACTCCCTAGAAGCTTCATTCCAAATTTCGGTTGAGTAAAAGAAGTGAGCGCAAAACTCAATTTATCAAGTTATCCGTTTCGTAATCGCAAATTGCCTTGGGCAGTTACTCTATTAATCTGTTTATTTTCGCTTCTGGCATTGAGCTTTATCATCGCACAGAGTTGGACTGTAAATTCGCAAGCCTTAAAAGCGGAAAAAGAGCTGGAACCTTTGAAGCAACAAAAATCGGCTCTTGAACAAAAAGCAAAAGAGGTCAACGAAGGTTTAACATCAGAACAAAGACAACTCTTAAATGCCGGACACTCGCTCGTTAATCGCAAGCGTTTTTCGTGGTCTCACTTTTTTAATGAAATCGAATCCATCATGCCAAGCAGTGTGAAAGTTTCGCGCATTGACGTTCGGGATGTGAAAGTCGGCGGTGGCAGAATGATTGCAGATTTAGAGTTTGCCGTGATTAGCAAATCTGATGTGTCTGTTACAAACATGATTGCGGGAATGAACAACACGGGCGTCTTTCAAACCGAACTCGTCAATCAAGACCTTCGCAAAGAAAATAACGAAACCGTGACGGAATGGACTATGCACGTTATCTACACGCCCCGACATGGCATTCCGGTCAATGATGAACCAAATAACAGTTTGGCAGGTGTTTCGAGAGCAAACGGCGGAGGCAATCAATAATGAGCGAACAAGTTTTAGAACAAAATGAAAAGAAGGTTTTGTATGCCACGCCTGTCCGCAGAGTCCAACCGAAAACGGGCATGATTGGTATTCCCGAAATCGTAGGTCTCATTCTTAGCGGGTTGTTGATATTTCTGGCGACTCTCTCTTACTTCTATTTTCTTATGCCCGCGAACGCACGTTTGAAAAGAGCGAAAGACGAGAAAATCACGCTTGATAAAAGCATTGAAAATTTGAAGAAGTCTGTGAATGACAAAGAATCAACCGCTATACAAATCGCCGCAAGACAAAACAGTATTATCAACTTTGAACGAAATGCTCTTCGTCAGCAGAAGTTGGGGCAAATGTCGCTCTACGAAGAATTAAATCAGGCAATTCACCGAAATGCTCTTCGCAATACAGACGGTCCGACCTACACGGCACTCGACCCGTTGGACCCGAATGCGCCAAAGACACAGGCGAACAAAGGCGGCATTGCCCGTTTCCAAAGTCTTTTTCCGGGCGTCAGCGTCTCTGTAACAGTCGAAGGTTCATACATAAACCTTCGTCGCTTCATTCGTGATGTAGAGGCAAGCGGGCAATTTGTAATAATCAACGCCGTTCAATTGGAAGGACAAGAAAAATCAGGTAATGAAACAGCATCCAACCCTGATGACAGAATGGACAATCCAAACGCGCCGTCGCAGAAAAAATCCAGTGTTAGTCTGCGGCTTGATATGGCTGTTTATTTTCAGCGCGAGGCATCGGCTGGCGAACAATAGAAGTTAAAAACGTAAGAAGAGGTGTGGTGTTATGAAAGTGATGCAAAGCAATTCAAAAACGGAAAAGTACAAACTGATTGCCGCAATCGCGCTCGGTGTTATTGCCGTCGGTTCGATAGTTTTTCTTTTCTTCGGAGATTCATTTTTCGGGTCATCAACAGCAAGCAATAAAAACGGTAACACTGCAAAGAGTTCGCCGACGCCTTCACGAAATAACAGTACGGTGCAAACGCAGAACGAAGAGGCTGAAACTCTTGCGGCTATTATTGAGCCAATTGTTTATAACCCAAGCACACCGCCTGCCGTAAACGGCGGGCGCAACATTTTCGACATCTATATTCCGCCGCCTCCGACACCAACGCCGATTGTTATGGTTACGCCAACACCACCGCCACCGCCGCCTTTGACATTGACAGGAATTCAACCCGCGAATGTTTACGCCCGAACACCAACCGATTTCACTGTTCAGGTATTTGGTGACAAGTTCACACCTGAAACCAGAATCAGTTTTGACAACAACGATTTGCCTACGAAATTTATCAGTCCGCAACAATTGACGGCTGTTGTTCCGGCTTCGCTTATCTATACAGACGGAGGGCGTCAAATAATGGCTCGCACACCCGACGGAAGACTTTATTCAAACTACGGAACAATGAATGTTATGGTTCCGCCAATGCCAAACTATCTCTATGTCGGTTTAATTGGCGACAAGCGTTTCAAGGATGACATTGCAATACTACGAGACAAGAGTAACGACAAAGATGTGTTCAGCATTAAACTCGGTCAAGTAGTGAAAGAGAAAACCGAAAACAGATTCAAGGTCATCAGTATTTCCGAAAGAGAGCTTATCCTGATTGATAAAACACTCAACATCAAACACATTGTGCCTTACATGACAGACAGCAAAGCTGTGGGCGGAAACGCAGGCGGTAATTATCCGCCCGGATTTCAACCCAATCCGCGGGTTGTTCCGCAAGGAGAGATACCCGGAATCCCAAGCAACATTCCGCGTTATCAACCACCGCAACCGAAAAAAGATGACGACGATGATGACGACCCGAACTAATTTTCCATTTGTCATTTATCACCTTTTGTTATTGAGTGGCGGAAAATAAAATCGTAGTCGGAAAGTGACAAAAGATTACGCAATGAAGGTAATTACGCAAACAACTTCACATAAAAACGAACGCGGTTCGTCTTTGATTGCATTGATGGCGTTGATGACCATTGTTGCGATTTTTTTGCTCGCCGCCGCACCCGTCATTCAACAGCAACAACAACGCAACATGGAAGAAGAAGCAATCTATCGCGGTGAAGAAATCGCAGAAGCAATTCGCATCTATGCACGTTTCAATAATGGAAATCTTCCTACATCAATGGAGCAACTTCTCGAAGGCGTAAATATTCCGGGTCGCACAAGCAAACTTCAGGTCTTGCGTGCTTCATCAGCGATAGACCCGCTATCGCCGACAGGCGAATGGAAACTAATCAAACCTAACAGCAGAGAGGTTCTTAATTTTGTTCGTGATGTTACGGAATACAACAACAACGTAATGCCGGGCACGTCCGAACCCGTCTTACAGCGTTACGTTCAATTTGTCGTTAACACAACCATAAATGACGAAGACGACGAAGATGAAGATGAAGATTCAGTAGATGGTGAAGACACGGAAGAAAACTATAATGGTCCATTCATCGGCGTAACAAGTCGCAGCAGACGAAAATCTGTCATTGCATTCTATGGCATTGAGAAACATAACAAGTGGATATTCACACCGCTTCTCAGGTAATCCAGGATAGGCATCGTCATATTAAATCAAACATCAATTCATCAGGCATCACTTCAAAGAAAATTTCTTTTCACATCATTTGTCTATGTGACACACAAATTCATCAAATGATGTTCACGTAATAACAAAATCTTTTCATTATTTTTTTTTACAAAGTAAGATTTTTTTACTGGACCAACTGTGAATCATTAAAAATATCCAATCGTCGTATAGCTCCCTGTTTATAGGTGTTTCGCGCATATCATTTGGAAAACAGAAAAAATAAAACAAGTGAAGAGCAAGAAAAACAATAAGTGTAGCGAAAAAATTTTCGTTGAAAGGCATAATAAAGTTGTTGACATATCATTGTGTAATGAATATAAAACGAACTAGATGTTGTGCGCGTTTTGCATTAGTCCACAAGAGAAAAACAAACACAGTATCTTGTGGTCATTAACAATCTAACAAAAACTAAAAAGGAGCAGCACACTATGGCAACTAAGAAAGCAGCAGCAAAACCTGCAGCTAAAAAAGCGGCGAAACCCGCAGCTAAAAAAGCAGCGGCAAAACCCGCAGCTAAACCCGCAGCTAAACCCGCAGCTAAACCCGCAGCTAAAAAAGCAGCGGCAAAACCAGCGGCAAAACCAGCGGCAAAACCAGCGGCAAAACCAGCAGCTAAAAAAGCAGCAAAGAAGAGATAGTCTAACTAACATCAACCTGGTTGCAACCGAATATCAGCGCACACATTTTTCGGTTGCACAATCAATAAAAAGAACAGCGATGCTTCAAAAAAGTTTCGCTGTTCTTTTTTGTAAATTGTAAAATCTGCGTTATATTTTCTTAGACCTTCATCATCAACGCTAAAAATCTTTTCATTTCTCAAACAGGAGATTTATGCAAAACAAACGACTTGATTTTTTACAACAAGAAGCGGGCTGTTTAATCTGGCTTGCGCCTAGGAGTTTAGGCGGATTGACGCCTTTGGAATTTGGAAATGTCTGGATGGGTGAAGGGAGCGAGACAGTGAGAGATTTGGTTTTGCGCGGAGCATTTTTGCCAATGTCTCTTTATCAAGATGATGGTTATCTGGTGCGTTTTATTCTCGGTGATTTGAACGAACAAGAAGAGTCCGAATGGGTTGCGCGTGTGCGTCACAAGTTGAACGTACCTTGTGGCGAAGTGATTGTTTCGGTTGTGCTTGACGATGATTTCGAGTATTGGTTTTCAGAATTTGTTCTGACCGGGAATAATGGCTCATATGAAATGGGTTCTTATGTTGAAATTCCTTCAGGCGAATATCTGTTAGAGGTTTACAGTTATCCGCCCGGCGACCTTTCGACAGGCTGGGGACAGATTGAAAAGGGCGGTTTGTTCAAATCATCTGCCGGAATCACACGCGAAAATCCGCTCGATTATTTTCATCGCACACGCCCGAACGAGGAGCCTCCTAAATGGATAAAGGATGAATACGATAATGAAACTTACTACGTCAATTTCATCATTAGATTCGCTCCTTTGAACGAAGATTTGCCTATACCAAAGTTTGAAGAAGATATATGTGTCGAATGGGAATTTCGCAAACCTGATATTTGTCCTATCGGGATTAAATCTAATTACAAACAAGAGAACGAATAACCTTTTCTTCTCCTATTACGTAACAGAGTCATATTCGCTTGCTTGCTGATGTCAGACTTGTCAGTTAATCTGCAAGCATAATCCCCAATTAAAAAATCATCTTTGAGGAGTTAGTCAAAATGCGTTTTACAAAATCACGCCCAACGGGTGTTGCTTTGCTTGCTCTGTTTTTATGTTGGACTACGGTTGTCAATGCTTCAAACGGCTTTGATGTCAGCCGCATGGATACGAGCATTCAGCCTTGTCAGAATTTTTATCTTTATGCAAACGGAAATTGGTTAAAACAGAACCCTGTTCCTCCTGCTTATGCGCTATGGGGAAGCTTTAACATTCTCGATGACAGAAACAGAAACATCGTGCATGATTTACTCAAATCTGCCGCACAGAAGATGGGCGCACCAAAAGGAAGCGCGGAACAATTGATTGGAGATTATTATTCTGCGTGTATGGACGAAGCCCGAATCGAAGCGGCGGGCGTTAAACCTTTGGAAAAAGATTTTGCTGAAATCGAAAAGGTCAAAGATGTTAAGGACGTACAAAAGCTTATAGGAATGCTACACGCAAAAGGCGTTAGCGGTGTATTTGGTTTTGGTCCGTCGCCCGATTTGCGTAACAGTTCTCAAATCATCGGTGGACTTCGTCAAGGCGGTTTGAGTCTTCCAAACAAAGACTATTACACAAAGGACGATGCCAAATCGAAAGAGACACGCGAAAAATTTGTTCAGCACATTACGAATATGTTCAAGTTGCTGGGTGATGACGAAGCAAAAGCCTCTGCAAATGCACAAACAGTCATGGCAATTCAAATGCGTCTTGCCAATGCTTCAAAGTCTCTCGTCGAACTTCGCAACCCCGAAGCCAACTACAACAAAATCAAAGTCACTGAACTTCAAGCGATGACGCCTGACTTTGATTGGACGGCATATTTAGCCGAAAGAAAAGCCCCTACATTTAGCGAAATCAATGTGGGACAGCCGGACTTTTTCAGAGAAGTGAACAAGATGCTGACTCAGGTTTCTGTTGCGGATTGGAAAACATATTTCCGTTGGCAACTTGTAAACTCTGCCGCCGGATTGCTTCCTTCAAAATTTGCGGACGAAAACTTTGATTTTTACAGCCGTTACTTAGCCGGACAGAAAGAACAACAACCACGTTGGCGTCGTTGCAGTGCGGCGACGGACGGTGCGCTTGGTGATGCGGTTGGTCAAGCTTACGTTAAAAAAGCTTTCCCCCCTGAAGCAAAAGCGCATATGAACAAATTGATTGACAATTTGTTTGCGGCTTACAAAGAGCGTTTACAGAAACTTGATTGGATGAGCGAGACAACAAAGCAACAAGCTTTAACCAAACTTTCAACAATCAAACGCAAAGTCGGTTATCCTGACAAATGGCGGGATTACAAAGAGTTTAGTATCAACCGCGCCTCTTATATCCAAAATGTACGTAACACCGCCTCGGCGGAAATCACGCGCAACTTGAACAAGATTGGCAAACCCGTTGACAAAACCGAATGGGGAATGACTCCTCCTACAGTCAATGCTTACTATAACGCTCTCTTTAACGAGATAGCTTTTCCTGCAGGAATTCTGCAACCACCTTTCTTTGACCCCGAAGCAGACGATGCAATTAATTACGGTGCGATTGGTGCTGTCATCGGTCATGAAATCACACACGGTTTTGACGACCAAGGAAGCAAGTTTGATGCTGAAGGAAATTTGAAAAACTGGTGGACGCCGGAAGACCGCAAGAAGTTTGAAGAGAAAACTCAATGCGTGATTGACCAGTTTAATGGTTTCAAAGTCGCAGAAGGTTTATTTCAAAACGGCAAACTCGTTTTGGGAGAAGCAACAGCAGACCTTGGCGGGTTGATGATTTCCTACGATGCTTTCCAAAAATCTATGCAGGGTGTGAAGCCCGCAAAGATTGACGGGTTCACACCGGAACAACGCTTCTTTTTAGGATTCGCACAGGTTTGGGCAACGAACGCAAGACCAGAACAAGAGCGCGTGCAAACATTGGGTGCCCCACATCCTCTGCCGCGTTTTCGCGCAAACGGAACGCTGTCAAACATTCCCGTTTTCGCAGAAGCATTTAGCTGTAAAGCAGGCGACCCGATGGTCAAAGACAACGGTTGCAAGGTCTGGTAGAAAAATCAAAGGCAAAGAGAAAAAGTAAAAAGGCAAAAATGAAATTTCTTTCATTTTTGCCCTTTTACTTTTTACTTCAAAAACCTGTCCCAATCTCCCCATATTGCAAAGGTCAATCCCGGAGTTTGAATGTTCACAAAAAGAGTCTTACTGTCGGGGCTAAATGTCACACCTGCAAACTCCCTTGCTTGAAAGTTAGGAACAATGTTTTTTGCAAAGTCAGAGATTTGACCTTTCTTATTCAGCACGCGCACAAAGTTTGCGGTGTCTTTCTCTCTTGTTCCGTCTTCACAGATGAAAAGATGCCCGTGCGGATGAATGCAAACATTATCGGGACCATCAAGAATTTCAGGGTCGGTTGATTCAAAGAGCAAAGTAAGTTTTCCACCTTCTTTATTCTGCGGCGAATACATCCAGACCTGACCGAGTTTTTTGTCGCCGCCGGTTGTTGAAGTGAAAAAGATTCTTCCGTCTTTTCCCGTCCAACAGCCTTCAAGTCGCGCAAACGTAGCCGCGCCTTTTGCCGTGCCTTGTTTGTAAACCGCAAGATTGTCTGTTTCGGCTTCGGGCGGGTCAGGGTTTGCAATATCAACCCAAACAGCTTCGTACACAGTTTCTTGTGTTTGTCCCGTTCGTAAATCAGCACCAAGTTTATTTTTAACGGTGAGCATTTGGAGTTTTCCGCCGCGTGCCAATTCACCGAATTTATTCGGAAGAAAACGATAGAAACCGGCAGATGCAAAATCTTCCGTTTCATAAACAACCTTTTGTTTTTTATCAACGGCTACTGCTTCGTGAACAAAGCGTCCCATGTCTTTTAGCGGAATCGCGGCACCGTTTGTGTTGGCATAAGCGGAGACTTCAAAACAATAACCGTGTGGTTTGCCAAAACCGCCTTTATCAACGCCTTTGTCGTCTTTGAATTTCCTCAGACCTAAGACAGTTTCTTCACAGCTTATCCAGCTCCCCCAAGTCGTTGGGCCACCGCAACAGTTGATAAGGGTTCCGCTAAGACTTACAAAGCTTTTCGTAACTTCTCTTTTCTTAGGGTCAACAATCAACGTAGTTGTGCCGCCACCCGCAAGAGAATCGTAAGCGCGTTCTTCAGAAAGAGCCACACCTTCGCGCCCCAATGCTATATTCACTTCATGGTTGCGTATTATGCGAAGTTCTCCGTTTACGTTAAACGTAGCCATACCATCAGGAAGAGGCGGGGTGGGTTTGCCGTCTGTCATTGGCGTCTTTGTTTTGCTCAAAAGTGTATATTGAAAACCTTCGGGTAAAGCCAAAAATTCTTCGCCGGTGTTCAAAGTTTTCATGGGGACAAGCGGACCAAAATCTGCCGCTCTCAAAGAGGCATTTGAACTGCCAGCCAGTGCATTACGGTTTACTAAACTCTGAAATGCCAGAGCCGCACTGCCGCTTGCAAGAGCAGATTCGATTAAGAACTTACGACGAGAAATCATATTATTGCGGATTGTGGATTACGGATTACGGATTGTTTTTAGTTCCGCTGCCTTAATCCCGTATCAATCATTTTCCTTTCGTGATTTTATGCCCAACCCGAAGTTTACTTTTGAAATTCAATCCAACCAAACGCTTTTGGAATATGAAAATTTGGTTGTTGTGTTAATGTCGGTTGCCACGCCAGATAACCGCGCATTGCCCCGCTTCCGATACAACGAAAAAGGTTCACTCGTTTACGCATATTTGATTCAGATTGAAAATCAAGAGAAGAAAACGGGATACGAATCACCATCTTCACTCCTTGTTCTTCAATCTTTGCAGAGGCAATCATCTTTGATTCATATTGCCAATCTGTTTCGCGTCCATCCATCTTTTGATAAATAGCCAAATCCAGCCATTCACCCGTCGGCGCGACTTCAAATTCAAAATAACGTCCCGGTTCATTTTCGTTTGGCGCAATGAAAATTTCGCAAACATCACGTTCCCAGAGTTTATCCGCTTTTCTTTTGGTTTGTGGCTTGTCTTTTATAACCAAAGATTCGGTCTGATTGCAATCGAAACGGACGTATAGAAATTTATCTGACCAAAGAGCCAGAGCTTTTGCGTGTCTATGGTCGGGTGCTTCTTCACCCGACCAATACTTTGTTATGTAAATTGGTTGCGCGTTGTTCCACTCGGTGTGATTAAAGTTTTCAATTGAAAAATCTTCACTGATATATTTTGCGCGGAAGGTATCGGTCATTTAATTAGCTTCAAACAATTTGTGATTAAAAGTTTCGGGTCTTCGTTTTGAACGAAAGCCGCCTTTGTTTTTTTCGGAAACATCTTTAACAAGTTTTCCGCCTGGTCAGCAACACCGCCTGTCCCAATTAAACAGCCAATTATTTTCCCTTCGTCACAAGCAATTGTCAGCTCGTTCAAAGAACCGATTGAACCGCCGATGAAGATAACTACATCACAAGAGCGAATAAGTACAACATTGCGCCCTTTTAACCCAAAGCCCGTAAACATCAAACAATCGCAATTATCCGTAGGCAGATTATAAATGTTTTGATGTTCATCATTATTTTCTGCGGGTGAAACGCCGACATGAAAAGCACCGGCATCGCGAGCTGATTTTCCTACAATATAAGGCAAACCCGTAGTCGCGCCTGTCATTACAACCACTTTGTCTGTTTCGGCAATTGCTTGACCCAATGAAACGGCTTTGTCCCGTAAGGATTCCGAAACGCCTTCGTGAAGCGTGTCATTTGCCGAACCCATCACACCGATTTTTATTTTCATATCTCAAAATCAGATTGCACGTCGCTCCTTTGTGTTGTCAAACCTACTCTGCGTTCACAATCTTTCATTCAGACCGAGTTAATATTTCAACCTGACCTGTCACATTGACCTAAATAATTTCAATCAGCCTGACATATCTACAAAACCCTTAAAAAACAGGCGTTTTTCCCTGCTTAATAAGTGGCACAACGCTTGTTAAAAGAACGTCGCGGCTTGTGAGCGCGTTGCCCACGATGGATTCACCGCACTGAGTCCAAAGCCGCAGCAAGATTGAAAGATATTTGAAAGTTTGAGCGTGAAAGTTGGTGTTTAAGTCCCCGAACAGAAAATTCGACGCGCTCAGTGGTTTATCACCCCAGATGGCGGGCAAGAAGAGAGTGTCCGCCTCTTGCCCAGCTTATGTCGGATGTACCCCAACCCGATTGCCTCCGGCTAAAGGTTCTCCGGCATAAGCTAATTGAAATAAGTTTTTGGTTAAGTAAAGCCAAAATGCAACGCTGTTATGAAAAGCTGTAGAGTGAACTTCAACGCTAACAAAAAATCGAGCAAACTTTTTCGAGGGGGGACGTTTATTTTATTGTTTGCTTTGATTTTTCAGAGCATCTCCCCGACCATTTATGCTTTCAACAGTAATTCCGAAACAAGTAATGTAACAAAGCAAAATGATGAGGCAAAACTCAACAGGAAAATTTCATACGAACTCGCAAAGCTCATTAAAAAAGTAAAAAAAGGTGAAGCGACAGAAGATAGCTTTAATGTTGTTCTTAGCGTTAAAGGCGAACCGAAAGGCGAACTCAAAAGCCTCTTAACCTCGGTTGACGAAAATTACAAACCAAAAAAATCAGGACAAAAATTTTATCTTGCAGGCAAGGTTTCAGTTAACGATATTGAAACAATCGCAGAACGCGAAGATGTTACCCGCATATCCCTTAATTTGAGAAAACGCGAAGGCGAAAGCGAATCAGCGCAAACAGCAAGATTCATTATTCAGACAAAAACCGACCCCGAACTTCAAACACAAGACGGCAACGATAACAGAATCGTTCGCGTCATCATTCAAACCCCCGAACAACCTTCTTCTGAAATAAGAAGCGAAGCCCGGTCAAGAGGAAACAATTTCAAATCAATCAATGGATTTACAGCCGAAATGCCTTTGTCAAAAGCAAGGGAATTGGCGGCGCGTGACGATGTTTCTTATATATCGTTTGATAAACCCACGAATGGTTCTCTGGTCAAGTTGGACGATACAACGGGTAGAAAAGAGATGTTGCTTCAAGAGGGTAACACGGACTTGAACGGTGCGGGTATCGGCGTAGCAATTTTGGATAGCGGTATTGACAGTTCCAGATTTCCCGGACGTGTACAGGCTTCTGTTAATTTTGTGACAAGTGATTCTGCGTCCGGGCAAACTGTTACGGATAAACACGGACACGGCACGATGGTAGCCTCTATGATTGTCGGAGATTCAAACTTGGGCAGCGGCTCTATCGCTCCGGCAGTTGATTTAGTTAATGTCCGCGTACTTGATTCAAATGGTGCGGGAACAATCAGCGACGCAATCTACGGGATTGATTGGGTTATAACAAATGCCTCAGCATACAACATCAAAGTTATTAACCTTTCAATCGGCGCACAATCTTCCGTTTCGTTTTTCAATGACCCTTTTTGCCAGGCAGTAAGACGCGCTGTTGGTGCAGGAATCGTTGTCGTTACAGCCGCAGGTAATTATGGGCGGACAACCGAAGGTCAGGAAATTTACGGTGGTATCAGCTCGCCGGGAAATGAACCTTCGGCAATCACAGTCGGTGCTGTCAACATGAAAGAAACGGATGTTCGCTCCGATGATGTTGTTGCGAATTTCAGCTCGCGCGGACCAACGCGCAGTTTTCGCATGGTTGACGGAGAAAAAATCCATGACAACGTATTGAAACCGGATTTGGTTGCACCAGGCAATCGTATCGAAGGTGCAGAACCTTCTTCGGGTTGCACACTTACGACAAACCATCCCGAACTCGTTACGTCACCTGGCGTGATGCGCCTGAGCGGAACGTCTTTCGCGTCTCCGATTGTCGCCGCAACCGTTGCTTTAATGCTTCAAAAGAACCCTTCGCTTTCACCTGTATTGGTTAAGACGATTTTGCAATACTCCGCACAGCCTTTAGCTGATACGAGTATCTTTGCACAGGGAACAGGCTTGCTTAACATTGAGTCTGCGGTTCGTTTTGCGGGAGCAATTACACCCGACTTCACAGACAACACGCCTGTCGGAGATTCAATTATCAACGGTTCAACGCCATCATCAGGCACAATAATCGCAAACGAAAACGTAATGATAAGCGGCTTGGTATATATGAATGGCAATCATCTTTTCGGTGGTAACAAACTGCTTAACTATATGCAACTTCCTTATCGAAGGGATATTTTCTGGTATGACAACCAAATTTATTCATTTCCGACCTTAACCCCATATGTGACAGAAGAACTTCCGTCCTACGTTTTGACGGAAAATGTTCTGAACTACGATTCGGCTGTCTTATCTGGTTTCGGAACGCTCGATGATGTGAGCTATTCAGCGGGAATCATACTTCTTAACGGAATTACTATCAGTGAAGGAGTCACAATCAGTGAAGGAGTCACAATCAGTGAAGGAGTCACAATCAGTGAAGGAGTCACAATCAGTGAAGGAGTCACAATCAGTGAAGGCGTAACGCTAAGCGAAGCCTGCAACGATTTGTACACATTACTCTATGGAGAACAATAAAATCGGATAAAAGCGAGACCGCGAAGTCGTATCGAAGAGAAATTGCTTTCAGAATTACGCGGTCTTTCAAATGTGCAACCAAAAGCCCCCTGTGATAACTAACCAATTTGCCCCCAACACCGAACGTATTTTGATTTATGCGTTCGGTTTACGCCACCTCTAAACAATATTTATCTCTTAGGACTGAGAAATTCCCGTGAAGTTTTTCGACCTGTCAGACTATAACCAAAAATCCAGAGCCTTGTGGTACACGGCGGTATCCGCTGGTGCATTGATAGGCTTATGGGCTATGTATAACTGTCTCTCATTCAACCTTATTGAGTGGGGGCAGTTTACGGCACTTTTGGCTTTGGTTCTGGCATCCAGCTCTTACCCGATTCACATTCCCAACACACACTCAAGCATAACCATCAGCGACACATTTGTATTTCTTGCTGTAATTTTGCTGGGCGTTCCTGCGGGAATTTTGCTTGGAATGGTTGATACACACGCAAGTTCGCGCCGTACAACTAAACGTGCGACAAGTTGGATTTCTGCTCCTGCCTTTATGGCTATCACAGTTTTGTTTTCAGGCTTTGCGTTCTATTTTGCCTTCTCTCACTACACCGGAATACAAAACTACCCTCATGGCATCTCCCCGTTAAAACTGTCTCAACTTGCCTTTCCGCTTCTTGTGATGACCTTTGTGCAGTTCTTTCTTAACTCAGGGTTGATTGCTGTACTTTTCGCGTTGAAAAAAGAGACATCTATTTTCAAACAATGGCGGGATAATTACCTTTGGTCTTCGTTTACATATTTCATGGCGGCGGGCGCAACGACGCTTATTTATCAAGCTTTCACACAATTTGGTTTTCTCTATGTCTTGGTAAGTTTCCCGATTGTGTTTGCCACTTACGCAACATACAAAATCTATTTTGAGCGGGTAAACGAAAAAACACGCGAAGCCGCCGAAATGAGCCGCATACATCTTGCTACGGTTGAAGCACTTGCAACGGCAATTGATGCGAAAGACCAGACAACACATTTGCACGTTCGCAGAGTACAGCTTTATGCCGCGGGGTTGGGAAGAATTTTTGGTCTATCCGACAATCAAATCGAAGCCCTTCGTGCTGGTGCTTTACTTCACGATATTGGCAAACTCGCAGTCCCCGACCACATTTTGAACAAACCTACAAAACTTACTGCGGCGGAATTTGACAAGATGAAGATTCACACGGTTGTCGGTGCTGAAATTTTAAGTAGGATAAATTTTCCGTATCCTGTTGTCCCGATTGTGCGCCATCACCATGAACGCTGGGACGGCACAGGATACCCGGACGGATTGAAAGGCGAAGAGATTCCTATCACAGCAAGAATCCTGAGCATCATTGATACGTTCGACACTGTACGCGAAGACCGTCCGTATCGCCGAGGTCTTACTCTCGAAGAAGCAAAAGCACTTCTTTCCTGTGGTGCAGGAACACAATATGACTCGAAACTGGTTGTAGCCTTTTTGAATAACCTGTCGGCATTTGAGCAAGAAATCGCAGATAAAGGTCTGGCTCATGAAAGTCAAAATCAGTTTCACGAAATCACAGAAGGCGGGGAGATTTCCATCATCGCCAAACCTTCGTTCTCTTATCTTGACCAGATTAAAAACGCACACCGCGAAGTCTATGCCCTTTATGAAATTGCAAGCACATTTGGTTCATCGCTTGAAATTGAGGAAACGATTTCTGTCATCGTCAGCAAAATCAAACACCTCGTACCACTTGATACCTGTGTGATTTATCTTTATGACGAGAATACAAAGGGAGCGCATGCGGCTCACGTTATAGGCAAAAACGCGGAAATTCTGGTTGACCGCGAAATCACACTTGGCGAAGGCGTTACGGGTTTCGTACTTGCGAATCGTCGTTCGCTACATCTGATTGACCCGGCGTTGGATTTTACAAACTTTCATCTTGTGGCTGATGATGAATATCGTTCTATGGCTTCTCTGCCTTTGATGAAGGATGAAAAATTATTGGGTGCGATTTCGGTTTACTCAATCAAAACAGATTCTTATACAGACGACCATCTTCGTATGCTTGAGACAATCAGCCGTCTTGCAGCAGATGCTTTATCAAACGCAATCCATCACGCACGTGCAGAATCAAATGCGTTGACAGACCCGTTGACACTATTACCAAACGCACGCAGTTTGTACGCTCGTTTCGAGCAAGAAGCGGCGCGTTCAGTTCGCACAAAAAGATCTTTTCAAGTCGTCATGTTTGACCTTGATAATTTCAAAGCGGTCAACGATACCTTCGGACACAAAGCAGGCGACCAGATGCTCCGTGAAGTCGCACGACTTGTTCAGAGCTACTTACGTGAATATGACTTTCTTGCGCGTTACGCAGGCGACGAATTCGTGGCAATCGTTCACGATTTAGCGGGCGAACAGGTTGACGAACTCTGCCAGCGTATCGAAAGCGCAATCTTAAATTTCCGTCTTCGCGTCAAACCAGACCAATATGCTTGTGTTGGTGTAAGCATTGGTGCGGCTATGTACGGCAAAGAGGGCGAAACTCTAGACCAGTTAATAACTGCGGCAGACGAAAAGATGTATGCCGTCAAATCAATCCACAAAAGCGCAGGCGCAAATCGTAAAACCGTTGCTGTTGCAAAAGGTGATGTTGAAAGCGATAGCTTAACCTCTGCCGCAATTAACTAACCAATCTACAAAGCCCAGTCTGTTATCGGAATATCGTATTCAGAATGTTTGCCAATCTCGTTTTTCGGGAAATATCACAAACAAATATCAAGAAGAAGATATTTGAATCTTTATCAATTGAAGTTTGCATTTGGCATATCTTTTCATTGATTGACCCAAAGCACGAGTCCAAAAAATCACACCGGCTTCGTTTTTCCATCTGGAATGAATAGCTATATTTTTCAATGCACTGTATTGGACTTTGAGTTCGGTTTCAGCTCGAAAAAACAACTCGGGTCCATCAACATTGGAGTTTCTCGTGTACAGAACAAATTCCATGATAACCTCACTTTTTTCAGTTTGTTTTCAAGTTGAAACTAAGCACGCCCAAGTAAAGTGGCGACTATGATTAAAAAAATTCCTATCAAAAAGCGGACAACAGTACTTCTGTCCAAAATGTTTCTAAGGGGGGCATATTTTTCCATTTTGTTGACTCCAGAAAATAATCCAACAAACTGTCGGTTTGTTGAGTACTTTCGCGTGTTTTCGGGTTGTGCAACAACCCTTAAACCTTGTGTTTGTTACGAATGAACAACTGCATGGGCTAAAGCGTTCATGTTGAACCTGTTAAAACAGGTGGTGAATTGAGACAGACAAGGAGCGTGCCATCTGGCGTCTCGGTAAAGTGAATAAGTCCTGCCTCCACCCATTGGTAAACGGTTCGTGTTTTAACTCCATAAACGTCTGCGGCATATTCGGGGGTAGCCATCCAAACCGGCTTTGCACAAGCGGGACATTGTTTATTAACAAAGTTCTTGCGCCGATGAACGACCAATACTTCACGCTTCTCAAGCGTAACTTCTATACGTTTATTTTGTCGCAACATTTTTCCGTTAAGCCTTATCACACATTGCGGCTACCGTTGCCGATAGCCTACAATGCGCGAAATGCCGGGGCATTGGCATTTCTGTTTACATTTTCTGTGTCTGTATGGCTTATGAGGCTACCAGATAAATACCCGAAAGTCTTTACAAAAAATTGATTTTTTCTTGAGTTTCTTTTCGAGACGCCAAAAATTAGCATTATGGATAATCGTTTAGCACGCCTTTATGAGTTTGGTAATTTCCGGCTTGATGTGACAGAAAGACAGTTGTTATCGAACGGTATTCCTGTACAGCTCAAACCAAAAGCATTTGATACTTTGCTGTTGCTTGTCGAGAATAGCGGTCATCTTATTGAAAAAGACGAATTGATGCGGCAGATTTGGCCAGACACATTTGTCGAAGATGTAACACTGGCTCGAAACATTGCCGATTTGCGAAAAGCTTTGGGCGAAACCGCAAGCGAACGCAAGTATATTGACACAATACCCAAACGCGGCTACCGCTTTATTGCCACAGTCGAAGAGTTGTTTGGAGAAGATGAAGAAGACTTGGTGATTGAAAAGACCACATTCTCGCGTATGGTCATTAACCAAGATGAAACCATCACAAACGAATTGATTATTACGCCGGCTATCAGCATTGAACCTGTTACAAAACAGATTCCGCAAACCATAGCTTTAGAAGAGCCGAAAAAGAGCAGGGTCGCCAGAGAATTTTCCAGACCATTCGTAATTTTAATTACCTTTTTGATAACCGGCATTGTCGCAACAGTTTTTTACTATTTCTATCTGAACCGACAGTCACAAACAAACAGCACCTTGAATATCCGCTCAATTGCTGTTCTGCCGTTCAAATCCTTGAACGCAGAAGATAAAGACCCATCTTTTGGAATAGGTATGACCGATGCTCTTATTACAAAACTGAGCGGAACGGGACAGATTACCGTTCGTCCGACCAGTGCCGTTATCAAATATAACAAGCAAGACCAAGACCCGCTTTCAGCCGGACGTGAACAATCCGTGGACGCTCTGCTTGACGGGCGTGTTCAACGTGCGGGTGATTACATAAAAGTCACAGTTCAATTAGTTCGCGTCAGCGACGGAGCATCATTGTGGGCTGAAACCTTTAATGAAAAGTTCACAAACCTTTTTACCGTTCAGGATTCAATTTCCGAACAGGTTGCCAGAGCTTTGACACTCAAGTTAACCGGCGAACAACGCAAACAACTCACAAAACGCTACACGGACAACATCGCAGCTTATCAGCTTTACATCAACGGCCGTTATCATTGGAACAAACGCAACGAAGAAGGGTTAAAAAAATCCATAGAGTATTTTAATCAGGCAATAGAAACAGACCCGAACTACGCGCTTGCTTATGCGGGACTCGCAGACTCTTATCTGGTGTTGGGAACACAAGAGGCAACATTAGGCGGAATCGCACCTGAAGACGCTTTCCCCAGAGCCCGCGCCGCCGCTGCAAAAGCTCTGGAAATGGACGACACTCTTGTAGAGGCTCACACGGCTCTCGCCGTCGCAAATTGCCATCTTGGTGAGGGGCGTTGCTCGACCGGACTTCGCAACGCGATAGACATAAACCCGAACTATGCTATGGCTCATAACTATCTAGCCATAACTTATATGGCAAACGGGCGTAGCGATGAGGCTATGGCAGAAATACGCCGCGCACAAGAACTAGACCCTCTCTCGCTTATAATCAACACAAATATAGGCATGGTTTATTACCGTTCACGCCGCCATGACGAAGCTATAAAACAACTGAAAAAGACGCTCGATATGGACGCGGATTTCCTTCGTGCCAAATGGTTTTTAGGACTCTCGTTCGAGGCAAAAGGAATGATGGCAGAGGCAATCGCGGAATTTCAAAGACTTGTAGAGATTTCACATCGTCGCCCGCTCGCTCTTGCCTCGTTGGGTCATGCTTACGCCATATCGGGTGAGCGCGGCAAAGCAATGGAGATTATTGAAGAGTTAAAGCAGAATGCAGAAAAGCAGTATGTTTCGTGTTATCACATAGCACTTATTTACGCGGGCTTGGGCGACAAAGACCAGGCATTTGCCTGGCTTGAAAAATCCTTTAACGCACAGGAAAGTTCGCTTGGATTGCTTAAAGTTGAGCAACGCCTTGACCCGCTACGCAACGACCCGCGCTTTGTCGAACTTATGAACCGTTAATTTTTACAATCAAGATTTGAGAAAAGGCAAAACCTTTGCGCCGTGCGGCATGATATAGCCATTTATGTTTGAATCGGTTTTTGATAAAGCTTCTTCAAGACTTTTACACGGAATCATTCGCATCTTTTTCACGGCTTCGTCTTCTAAATTTGAAACAAGATAAGTTTTGAAACGCCCGGCTTTTAACATCAGCGACCAAGCAGTTTGCCCGTTTACTTCGTAACCTTGACGAAGACGATTTACCAGAGCCTTTGAATCCGTTTCGTCAAACCATTTCAAAAAATCGGGTCGTCCGTAACCGTCCGCACATTCAGCCAAAAAGATAATTGTGCCACCTTCTTTGCAGGCGTAAGAAGCCATGTCAAAAGCCTTATGAGCCTGAATCATGTTTATATCATGCGGAAATCCGCCACATGAAACGATAACGAGTTCACGTTTCTCTTGAATGGGAAAAGAGTTGTTTTCTGCGTATTCGGCGCAGCCGCGACGAAATGCTTCGCGCCAGTGTCCCGTATAAACTTTGATTGCGCGACCTTTTTCATCCGTGACTGTGTTGATAAGAAAAGAAGGGTTGATAATTTCCGCAACATCTTCGCATTCTTCGTGAACAGCATTTCCGTCAAGCATCGCGGTTCCGACGCCTTCTCGTCTCTCAAGTGTTTCAAAATCGAGTGCGAGTTTGTGCGTAGCCGTAACGGTTCTGGATGAAGCAAGTCCGGGACAAATGCTTTTACGCCCGCCCGAAAATCCGGCGAAATAATGAAAGCCGATTGCGCCCGTCATTATAACGTGGTCGTGTTCTTTGAGTGCACGGTTTAATTCGATTGGCACACCGCGTTTTGTTATTCCCAGATTTATAATCTGCATTAAATCTTTTGCGTTGTGTGTGATGGTTTTTATACGTTGAACTATGAAGGGCGTTAAAATCTCTTTCTTTTCCTCTTCCGTCACGGCGCGATGAATGCCCGTTGCAAAAATGATTCTTATGTCGTAAGGCGCGACACCGATTTCAATCAACCTCCGCACAAGAAGATTAACGACCTGTTGGCTTGCAGTTGCACGCGTTGCGTCTGGTACAATAATCAAAACGCTTTCGCCCGCGCTTATAATTTCGTCAATCGCAGGCGACGAAATCGGCGCATCAATCGCGTTGTTAATTTGAATATCGGAAAGCGGCGCGTGTTCACTGTCCTTTTTATCAATCACAACAAAATGTGATTCATCATTATCGAAATCAAAAGCCTCTTTTCCGTATCCAAGTTTCATACTTTTTTGGTCTAGCGAATCTTCGGGTTAAGTAACTCAAGGACACGCTTGGCTCATCTGACTCGTTAGACTCGCTAATGCTTGCTCTAAATCCGCTACAATGTCATCTACGGTTTCGATTCCGATTGCGAGACGAATCGTTGAGGCGGAAACGCCTGCCGCTTTTAACTGCTCGTCTGAAAAGCCTATGTGCGAAGAAAGAAGCGGATAACTCGCAAGGCTTTCGACTCCGCCAAGACTCGGTGCATTGTGAACAAGTTTCAACGAATCGAAAAACTTTTCTACTTCAGCCTCGTCGCCTTTTATATCAAATGCAACGATACTGCCGAACAAACCGTTCATCTGCTCTTTCGCTAAAAGATGATTCGGGTCGTCTTCCAACCCCGGATAATAAACGCGTGTGACATTTTTGTTCTGCTTCAAACTTTCCGCCACGCGCAAAGCGTTTTCACACGAAGCGCGAACACGAACTTCTAAAGTTTTAATCCCGCGTTCAAGCAAATAAGCACCCGCTGCGTCAAGCGTCGTTCCGATTCGCAAAGAGACATTGCGAACTTTTGAAATAAAACTTTCATCGCCGGCAACAACTCCCGCCGTCACGTCGGAATGTCCGCCCAAGTATTTCGTCGCACTGTGCATGACAGCATTGATGCCATGCGTAATCGGGCGTTGCAAAACAGGTGTCGCAAACGTGTTGTCAATAATTGAAAAAAGATTCGCCTCTTTTGCCGCCGTTGCCGCCGCCTTCAAATCAACAATGCGGTTGTTTGGATTCGTAGGCGTTTCAAACCAGAAGAGTTTTGTCTTCTCGCCTCTGATTTCTTTAAGTCGCGGAATTTCATCAATCGAAATAAAACGAACATGGACGCCGAAACGTGCAAAGAAATCTTTGAAGATTTTTGTCGTTCCGCCATAAAGCGAATCAGTCGCTATAATTTCATCGCCAGCCTCGCATAACGCTGCTGTAGCACAAAAGGTAGCCGCAGAACCCGATGACACAACACACACGCTTTCTGCTTTTTCTAATCCGGCAATTTTACGTTCGACTTGTGCCACTGTCGGATTCGCGTAACGTGAATAAAAAAAACTTTCAGGCAATTCGCCCTTTGCGTAACGCCGCATTTCGTCAAACGTCTTAAACCCGTAAGTAGTCGAATGAAAAACAGGCGCAATAACAGACCCTAAAAGTTTTTCTTCATTTTCACCGCCGCGAACCGCAACTGTTCCAATTCCTTCTGTTTTATTTTCTGACATATTTTCAATCATTCACGCGAAACCACGCGCTATTGAATTTCCAATCGCTTGGCTTCGCACATAATTTGGCTTTGACAGGATTGTTTTCGATATAAGCAACGACTTTTGCAAAATGATTCGCGTCTCATATGAATCTGTCAAATGATTCTTGCTGCCAAAAAATTCCTTTGCGTTTGAGAATCTTGTTTGCTTCGTTTGCCGTGAAAGACTTTAACGACTGCATTATTCTCGCAAGAGTGTGACCGCGAAAAGGCGTCAATAAAATGTGAACATGATTTGGCATCACAACCCATGACGACAGTTTATAACGCTCGTCATCAAAGAAAAGAAAAGCGTTTTGAACTATTGTTGCTATGGTTTCATCTTTCAAATAACACGCACCAAAACCTCTGTCCAAATAGATTTCAATTCTTCGCCGCAGAGCCGCGTCAATATCAACATCACTCTCTTTCTCAAATTCTTTGCGCCATCTTTCGAGAAAAACTTGCGGCAATGAATCTGCAAGCCGAAACGTGATGAACTGCGAAATTTCCCCGCCGTCAAAATGAGGCAAATAACCTCGACTATGCCAACCATCATTCATAAAACGAACCTGATAACGACTGGAGCGCAAGACTGTTGTCTGCCATGAGCGCGTAGCGCGAAAAAATGTTTAGCTAAAATCTATCTTGAAATTTAGGGCGAATTGTTACTCGCCTTCGGCTCGTTGGCAGACAAGATGTCTGCGCTCCAGTCGTTTACTTTCCTCTTATTTTTGCGAGTATCTCACTTCTTTCAATAGTTTCTTGTTCGCCTGTTGTCATATTTTTCAAAGCGACTTTGTTATTTGCGCGTTCTTCGTCGCCCAAAATACAAACGTAATTGATGCCTTTGACGGAGGCATATTTGAATTGTTTTCCTAACTTATCTGTTTCGGGATAGACTTCGACGCGTAAGCCCGATTTACGCAATTCATTTGCGAGTGTAAGGGAATCGGCAGTTGATTCTTCGTTCCAGATTGTGACCATACAATCTGCATTAGTTCCGATTAAATGATCGGAAAACATTCCGCGTTCGGTCATAACAACAATGATGCGTTCCAAGCCTAGAGAGAAACCGCAAGCGGGAACATCTTGCCCGGAAAACATTCCGACGAGATTGTCATAACGCCCGCCTCCGCCCAAAGAACCTGCCAAATCAGGCACAGAGATTTCCATGATTGCGCCCGTATAGTAAGAAAGACCGCGTGCAAGTGACGGGTCAATTTTAATGTGTGAACTTGCAGACGTTCCTTGCACAAGTTCTAAAACTGTTTCCAATTCTTTTATAGCCTCAGTCCCAACTCCGTGCATATTTATAAAACTCTTTATTGAGTCAATTATCAGTTTATTACTCAATGCTAGTTTATTACTCAATGCAATAGACCTTTGGCTAGACGATACACGGTTTATATGAATCTTATTAGCTTCTGAATGAATAGGTTCTTCAGTGTTTTCTCCCCAATGCGTATTCAGCACATTACCGACTGCCTTTGTCACGTCAGCGTCTATTTTTTGGCTTTGTATGACATTTTCAAAGAATCTTAAAAGTTTATTCCCTGTGTCTCTCTCAACATTTCGTTGAACAAATTCTTTTTCAACACCTTCGCGCCCGATTTTATCTAGCTTATCTAACGCAACAAGAGCCTCACCATGTTTGTCTGTCGGCACACCCGCAACATCTAAAATTCCTTCCAATACTTTTCTGTGATTAAGGCGAATTGTGAAATCATCAAAGCCTAACTCAACCAAAACATCGGTGACGGCGGTGCAGAGTTCGGCTTCGACAATCATTGATTTTGAGCCGATTGAGTCAACGTCGCATTGATAAAATTCACGGAAGCGTCCGCGTGCCGGACGGTCAGCACGCCAGACGGGTTGAATCTGATAGCGTTTGAAAAATTTCGGCAATTGGTTTTTATATTCGGCTACGACACGCGCCAATGGAACGGTCAAATCATAACGAAGTGCCAAATCCGCAACGCCCGTTTTTTCATGTTCGCCGCGCTTTAAGATTTTGAAGATGAGTTGGTTTCCCTCTTCGCCGTATTTGCCCATCAAGGTTTCTATGTTTTCAACAGCGGGCGTCTCCAAAGGTTCAAAACCGTAACGCTCGTAAACCTCTTTAACGATGTTGATAACGTAGTTACGCCGACGTACATCGGCAGGTAGAAAATCGCGCATCCCACGCGCGGGGTTTGTGTTGCTCATAAATTATTTCAAATAAATCTTCTTTCGTTTTTACCAGACAATTGTTAATAACAAAATTTCGGCGGTAATAAATCCTAAACACAAATGCAGGTAACGTCTCATCTCTTTCTGAGTTTGAATAAATTCGTCTTCAGGAAATTCTAAATCTCCGTATCTGTAATTCCAACGTATAATGGCAGCAGAATAAAGAATCGAAACAAACAAAACCGAGTGTAAGAATAACAATTTTGCATCAAGAAAATATGCAATCAACCCCGATGGAAGAATTAATAATAAACCGATTTTTCCCGTGCGAATTGTGTTTGCCAAACTACATGCTTGAGTTATGACTCCTAAATAAATCGCGCTCTGTAAAGCATAGTCTTCATCAATTGCTTCGTTACAAAACCGGCATTTCTCAGATTCATAAAAGATTTTCTCTTTACAGCGAGGGCATTCTATTAAAGCCGTGACAGGCGGCTCTGTGAAAAAATCTTGACTCATTATTCATACTCCTCTTTGAAAAGCCGTGTGTATTCAACGTAGTTTTGCCAGAACATATCCAGGCTTTTAACTTCTTCGTCAGACAATTCTTTCTTCACTCTTGCGGGGCTTCCCATAACAAGAGAGCGAGGCGGGATTTGTGTGCCGGGTGTAACAAGTGAACCTGCGGCTACCAATGAATGATGACCGACGCGAACGCCGTCCATCACAATCGAACCGATGCCGATTAACGAACCGCGTTCGACATAGCAACCATGCAAAGTTACGCTGTGACCGATTGTTACTTCGTCTTCCAAAATTGTAGCGTGTGTGTCGTTTGTGACGTGAATCACGGAATTGTCCTGTACGTTTGTGCGGTCGCCTATGCGTATGTAAAAACAATCGCCGCGAATCGTTACGTTGCACCAAACGCTTGATTGTTCGCCTATGTGAACGTCGCCGATTACAACCGCCGATTCGTCAATGTAAGCCGATTCGTGAATCTGCGGGACAGTGCCGCGAAATGGTCTTATCATCTTCAATCCTCCGAAAATTGAACGGTAGCGTTTGAATGTTGCGAATGTCAATTGTGTACGATTTGATACAATGCAAAAAACAAACGAGGATACGAAAATGAGTTTTCACGTCAAACGATGGAACGAAACAAACGCGCCGAATGCAAAAGAACTTCGCGCATGTATGGAAACCGAAGGTTACAGCGTCTTTCAATGGAGCGATTCTGCGGGAATGATTTATGGCACACACAATCATGCAGAAGACCAGTCGCATTGGATTCTAAGCGGTTCGCTTGAATTAACAGTTGATAATGAATCTTACGTTTTGAATGCGGGTGACAGAGATTTTCTTCCCGCTTACACAAACCATTCGGCTCGTGTCGTAAGCCGTGAACCTGTCGTTTATCTGATTGGCGCGAAAAGATGATTAAAGCGAATTACAAGCTAATAACAAGCGCGGAAGATTTACGTTCTGCTACGGAAGAACTATCGAAACATCACATCATCGGTCTTGATACGGAAACAACAGACCTTGACCCGTATCGCGGCAAGTTAAGATTGGTTCAACTATCAACGACCGAGGAAGTTTTTATCTTCGACCTTTTTGCTTTTCGTGATGCGAAAGAGAACGAAGACTTAAAGCCTTTGCGTGACGTTTTATCCGCACAGCGTCCCGTTAAAATCGCACATAATTCAAAGTTCGATTTGAAATGGTTGCGGCTTCATCTCGGCGTTGATGTCAACGGTTTGTTTGATACTTTGCTTGCCAGTCAAATCATTTCTGCCGGCGATACCGATGACCGTCACAGCCTGCAATCCGCAGTGGCGCGATTCTTAAATCAATCTCTGGATAAATCGGAACAACTTAGCGATTGGAGCAACACACTTTCAGATTCACAACTTCGTTACGCATCGCTTGATGCGGCGGTGATGATTCCTCTGCGCGAAAAGATGGTTGAACGTCTTAAAAAAGACAGTCTTATAAAATGCGCTCAATTGGAATTTGAATGCGTTTTACCAATGGCGCATCTGGAATTAGCCGGATTTTTTCTTGATGCGGCAAGGTGGCGCGAACAACTCGAAATCGTAAAAAAGAAACGCGAACAATTCGCAGATGAACTTCAAGAAATGCTGGCGGAAGGTGCATTGCAAGGTTCATTGTTTGGTCGCGCTGAAATCAACTTAGATTCTCATGTAAAAGTAACGGACGCATTGAAACGACTCGGCGTTCCGATGCCCGAAAACACACGCGGATGGCAACTTCAACCACTCGCAAATGATTATCCGGTCGTTGCAAAACTCCTGGAATATCGCACGGTACAAAAAGCCTTAACGAGTTACGGCGAAAATATCCTGGAAGAAATCAATCCAATTACAGGGCGCATTCACGCAGATTTTTATCAAATCGGTGCACCAACGGGACGCATGGCATGCTCAAATCCTAATATTCAACAGGTACCGCACGGCGAAGAGTATCGCAGATGTTTTCGCGTGCCTGAAAAAAGAAAGTTTGTGATTGCCGATTATTCGCAGATAGAACTCAGGATTCTTGCGGACGTTTCAAAAGACGAAGGCTTTATGACGGCTTTCAAATCGGGCGCAGACCTTCACCGTGCGACAGCCGCGCAGGTCTTCAACGTCGCGCCGGAAGATGTCACATCAGAGCAACGCTCGTTTGCAAAGCGTTTGAATTTCGGCGTTGTTTATGGAATCGGTGCGCCGCGTTTTGCAATGATGACGGGCGTTTCAACGGAAGAAGCAGAAGGCATAATGCGAAGCTATTTTCAAACGTATCCGCGTCTTGACGCCTGGCTAAGAAACGCCGGAAACCGCGCAGTGCGTGACAGGGAAACACGAACACTTTCAAATCGGCTTGTTAAATTTCGCTTTGACGAAAATGACAGAAGACAAATCGCAGGAACAAAACGCAACGGGACAAACTCACCGATTCAAGGCAGTTCGGCTGATATTCTCAAACGCGCTTTACGGCTTTTGTATGACGAGCTAAAAGAAACAAACGCCTGTCTCGTAAATGTGATTCACGACGAAATCGTTGTTGAATGTGACGAATCTCAAGCAAACGAAATCGCAGAAAAGGTCGAACGCGCAATGGTCACTGCCGGCAAAGAATATGTCAAAGAAGTTCCGATAGTTGTCGAAGCAGAGATAAAAGACGAATGGGTTAAATGAAAAAACTTTTTCCGTTTATCGTTGATTTGTTCCTTTAAAAATAAGCAAAACATCAAACAGGAATTAGTTTGATTGACGCTCTCCATCTAAACCTAAGCGGTTATAGATGTAGATTCTAAAGACACGCTTTGTGTAGCCACATATGTTACGTCTTTAACCGTCCGCCCGACGGCTCGTTTTAAGATTACTTGAGC
>Ga0187894_10001473_pt1 | contig 30166 bp, 24 predicted proteins | sample GBC1701081metaG_FD_136650 | JGI IMG/M metagenome (GOLD analysis project Ga0187894, IMG submission 136650) | White microbial mat communities from a lava cave in the Kipuka Kanohina Cave System on the Island of Hawaii, USA - GBC170108-1 metaG ...
CATCATCGAAGCGCTCTCGGGATGCGCCGATGCCGAACGCGACGTCACGGCCATCATCGAGATCATGGACCGCTTCGCGGGCGCCACGCCGCGGCGGGACGATGTGACGGTGGCGTCGATCGAGCGGGTGGGGTGAGGTGAACTTTCCGTGCCACCGATCACCGTCTGGGGTGATCGGTGTGATCCTGGGTGAGCCACGATGTCCTCGGCTACCGCGCTAGTCGGGCTTTCAGTTCCTCCATCGCCGCCACCGCCTCGCGTTTTTCTGTGGAGTCGCCGAGATCGTCGTACGCGCTGAGGGCGCGCTCGCACCAGTCCAGGGCGCGGCGGCGGCAGTCGGCGTGCTCCGCGCTGCCCTCGGACTGCGTTGCGCACTGCTGCGAGGTCGTCTCGGCCAGCAGTCGACGGATGCGCGCGAGTTGGAGCGGATTGGGCTCGGTGCCGGCGGCGCCGCTCTGCGCGAGCGCGGCTTCATGGGCGCTCTGCAATGTTGCGATCGCGTCGGCAGGCGCACCGTCTGCGGCCTGCGCACGGCTCAGTGCTATCAGGATGCCGACGAACGTCGATCGCACCGAACTGACATCGACTGCCGATTGTGACAGCGGTTCGATGATGTTCTGCGCGCGTTCAAGTTGCGTTCGCGCGTTGGCGATGTCTCCCAGCGCGAGGTCGGCGTCGCCCAGAACAAGCAGTGCATCGGCCAGCGCCTGCGTGTGACGCACATCGGTCTGCCCACCCTCCTCCTCAATGAGGCGGTCCATGATGACGCGCGCCTCACCCGCTGGCGATTTGGCTTCTGCTGCTTGTCGCGCTGCCAGGTATGCCTTGGCGAGCGCAATGAGCGCGCGGGCGAGATCATGGCGAGTGCGCGCTTGCTCCGGCGACTCGCTCATGAGTTGTCGCCTTTCCCCGACGGCCTGCTCATATGCGTTAATCGCTTTGGCGGACTGGCCGACGCTCAATGCCAAGTCGCCGATGTCGATGTAGCCGACGGACAGATTTCGGCGCGACAGTGTCGAGGGCTGTGCAGCGAACTGTGCACGCCGCACATCCTGTGCCAATTCAGCGCTCGCGAGTGCCACAGAAAAGTCTCCCTGAAGCCGCTGGCAGTCGCCAAGCCCGGCCCATGCCGATGCGAGCCGTAATCGTGCCGCAGAGCCCTCTTTTGGATCATCACGGAGTACGGATAGCAGGGCAACCGCTTCTTGGTATAGCGGCTTCGCCGTATCGATCCGACCACTGTATCGATGAAGATCGGCCACCCTGATGAGGCTCTCTGCCACCAGAGTTTGACGTCTCTTGTCTCCGGGCGTGGCAACGAGCGCCTCGCGTCGAATTGCCAGCGCGCGCTGCTGCAGCGATAGGGCTGTCGCGGTGTCGCCTGTGTTGCCAGAGCGCGGGTCTCCATACGTCCGTGCGAGCTGGGAAAGCGCGCCGGCAAGATCTAACCGGCGTTGCACATCATGGGGCGCACTCGCGGACAGCCTCTCGAACAGGGCGACCGTGCTTGCTGCAAGCGTCCGCCTGGCCTCGACCGAACCTGGTAATGCCGCGATGGCAGATTGAACTTCGTCCGCGACAGTTAAGACCTCTTGAAACGCTCTCTGCGCATCCACCAACTGGACCGAAAGTCGTTCGACTTCGAGTGTTTGGGCCTCCGCGATGCGCCGTGCCGCTTCGGCTTCGCGCCACTGAATAACCGCGGCCCCGAGCCCGACCGCCAGCGAAAGGATGATCAACGCCGTCGCGACCACGGCCGCGCGGTGCCGGCGCACGAACTTCGCAGCCTTGTACCCCAGACTCGGCGCCCGGGCGATCACGGGCTCGCCGTCGATGTGGCGCCGGATGTCCTCGCCGAACTGCTCGGCGGAGGTGTAGCGGCGCTGCGGCGCCTTATCGAGCGCCTTGAGCAGCACGTTGTCGATGTCGCCACGGAGTTGTCGCTGGATCTTTGGGATTCCGGCGCGGCGCGAGCGTGCGACTTCCGAAGTCTCCTCCGGGCCGGGGCCGCGCGTCAGCGCTGTGCTCGGGCGCTCGGGCTCAAGTTCGCACACGATCTTTTCGATGGCGTGCATGTCGCGTGCCGCCATCTTGTACGGCCATTGCCCCGTGAGCAGTTCGTACAGCAGCACGCCCAGCGAATAGATGTCCGTCGCCGTCGAGAGCGGCTGGCCGCGCAGCTGCTCCGGGCTCGCGTACCGCGGCGTCATGAGCCTGAAACCCGGCCCGGTGATGTCGATCTCGGGCATGAACGCCGGGTTGATGAGCTTGGCGATGCCGAAATCGAGCACTTTGGGCTCGCCGTCGGGCGTGACGAGGATGTTGGCCGGCTTGAGGTCGCGGTGCACGATCAGGTTCTGGTGCACGTACTGCACCGCGCTGCACACCTTGCGGAAGAGGGACAGCCGCTCGCCCGTGGTCAGCCGGTTCTCATCGCAGTAGCGGTCGATGGGCACGCCGCGGATGTACTCCATGACGAAGTACGGCCGCCCGTCCTCCATGGTGCCCACATCGATCAGGCGCGCGATGTTGGGGTGCACGAGCGCCGCCAGCACGATCCGCTCGCGCTCGAAGCGCTGGCGCTCGCTGGGCGAGGCCAGCGCGCGGCTGAGCAGTTTCACGGCCACCTGCGGCGTGGCGCGGTCGTCCTCGCGCTGCGCCAGATACACGACGCCCATCCCGCCCTCGCCCAGCGAGGCGCGCACGATGTAGGGACCGATGCGCTCGGGCGTCGGCGCCTTCAGGTTCTTCCTTTCCGCGGAGACCGGCGGCGGCGGTGGCGAGGACTCGGTCGCCGCTGTCGCCGCGGCTCGTGCGCCCGGCGCGCCTGCCGCGCCGACAACCGCCGGCGCGACGACTCTCATGCTCAACGGTGGTCTGCTGAACGTCACCGGGACGGTCACCAACTTCGGCTCCATCTCGGGGCCGCTCGTCGAGGGCTTTGCCATCGCCACGAGCGAAGCTCGGGAGAGCGTGCCCCTGCTCTCGGTACAGGTCGACTACATCCAGACCGGCCCGCCGCCCGGCGGGGGCGCAGACCAGTCCGGGAGCCTGCGCCTGGCTCTGAGCCTCTCGGGCATCATCGACGATTGCGTGGATGTGATGGGCGAAGCCACGCTCGGCGGACGGCTCATCGTTGACCGTCTCAGCGCCTCGGGCGCCATCACCCAGCCGCTGACCATTCTGACAGCTTCGGGCATCACCGGTTTCTTCGATGTCGCCTTCCTGCCCCCTGTGGGAGAACCGGGCAAGTTCCTTCTCGCCGAAGTGGTTCCCAACGCGGTCCGCGGCGGCTCCGCCTCTGTTGTCCTAACGATCCAGGACCTGGCCACGCTCATCTTCAACCTCACCGGAGATGCCGACAGTCTCAGCGGCCGCCCATCGGCCGCGGTTCTCGGAGATTTCGACGGCTCGGACGGTCTGGACATCGCCATCGCCCTGCGCGACAGCGCCGATCCCACAGGCGCGGCCGGCGACGTGATCGTTCTCTACAACGAGGGGTCCACGGGCCCGTTCTGGAACGGCTGGTCGGTTGGTGTCGTGCAGTATCCGGCGGGTGTGAACCCCAGCGGCATCGACGCCGCGAATCTCGACGGATCACCGGGGCTGGATCTGGTCGTCAGCAACGAGGGCGACGACAACGTCCTGATCCTCGTTAACAACGGGGTCGTCGGCACGGGACAGGCCTTCACCAGCGCCGGCACGTTCGGCGTCGGCGATGCGCCCAGCGCCGTGGTCGTGCGCGACCTCGACCTCGACGGCTTCGCCGATGTGGCGACCTCCAACTCCGGCGCCGACTCCGTCTCGCTGCTTCAGAACCTGGGCGTCAGCGGTACGTGGCAGGGCCTGGGCCAGACGCTCGATGTGAACCGAGTGGACCTCGCGCTGCCGCTCACAGCTGCGCCGAGGGACCTCTGCGCTGTTCAGCTCAACGCCATCGCCGGCGATGAATTGGCCGTCGCCAACACCGGTACCGGCAGCATTACGGTGATCGCCAATGATCCGACACTGCGCGCGCCCTGGGGCAGCGGCCGCTTCACGATCCAGCCCCCGATCCCCACCGGGACGAAGCCCATCACCATCGACCCGATCAACCCGGACGAGGACAAGTGGGACGACCTCGCCACCACCAACTTCGACGGCGGCACGGTGTCGATCCTCCTCAACGACACCGACGGCTCGAGCATCGGCTTCCGCCCTCACGTCGAGGTGCCGGTGGGCGATGCCCCCTCGTCGCTGGTCCAGATCGACATCGACAACGACGGCGACGAAGACGTCGCCGTCGTCGCGGAGGTCAGCGGCACCCGCGTGGTCCGCATCCTGCGCAACGATGCGCCGCAGGACGGCATGGTCACGCTCTCGCCCCCCGGAGATGTGACCTCCGCACCCAACCCGCTGTTCGTGTTGGCCGGCAACGTAAACGCGAGCGTTGACGCGACGACGGACCTGATCATTCTGAGCGCGGACGGGCCGGCTGCCGGCGCGGCGCGCGGCGCGATGTTGCCCGAATGCCGGGTCATGATCAATGCGCTCGCCCCCCCGTGTGCCGGCGATGCCGACGGCAGCGGCACGGTCAGCTTCACCGACATCCTCACCACCCTGGCCAACTTCGGCGCCGACTGCTCACCTGGCACCGGTCCGGGCGACGCCAACGGGAATGGCGCCGTCGATTTCTCCGATGTCCTTTCCACCCTGGCCAACTTCGGCGCGATGTGTCCGTGATACTGCGCTGGATTCTGCTTTCCAGAAGGAGTTACTTCGTGCGTTGCAGCATCTCCTGTGTCCGTGGCCTTGTTGCGACAGCGCTGGTGCTCTGTGCGGCTGCCTCGCCCGCCCGCGCCCAATGCGCGCCGTACCGGCTCACAGCGCCGGATGGCGCGGCGGACGATCCGTTGTTCGGGGCGGCCGTCGCCGTCGACGGCGACACGCTGATTGTCGGTGCGTCCATCGACGATGTCGGCGCCAACGCTGAGCAGGGCTCGGCCCATGTCTACCGCTGGAATGGCGCGATGTGGGTGTTCGAGGCGACACTCACCGCCTCCGACGGTGCGGGAGGCGACTTCTTCGGCTTCTCCGTCGCCCTCGCGGGCCACACGGCCCTCGTGGGCGCCCCCGGCGACGACGTAGGCATGAACCCCGATCAGGGCTCGGCCTATGTCTTCACCCGCTCTCCGGGCGCGCGCGCAGCATGGATACAGCAGGCCAAGCTCGTTGCTGGTGACGCCGCGGCGAACGACAGCTTTGGGGGGTCCGTCGCCGTCTCCGGCGATACTGCCGTCGTCGGCGCGTGGGAAGACGATGTCGGCGGCAATTTCGATCAAGGCTCGGCGTATGTCTTCACGCGCTCGGGGACGGTCTGGACCCAACAGGCCCAACTCATTGCTTCCGACGGCGAAGGGGCCGACCGCTTCGGCGTCAATGTTGCAATCAGCGGCGACACCGCCATCGTCGGCGCGCTCTACGACGACGTCGGCGACGTTGTAGACCAGGGCTCGGCGTATGTCTTCACGCGCGTGGGCACGGTCTGGAAGGAACAGGCCCGACTCACGGCCTCCGACGGCGCGACGGGCGATTTCCTTGGTATCTCCGTCGCCCTCTCCGGCGACACGGCGATCGTCGGCGCATTGGGCACGAACGCGTATCAAGGCTCGGCGTACGCCTTCACGCGCTCGGGAACAGTGTGGAACCAGCAGGCCAAGATCACCGCGCCCGACGGCGCGGCGAATGACTGGTTCGGTTACTCCGTATCACTCTCCGGCGACACCTCTGTCGTGGGCGCGCAGTACGATGAGGTCGGCCAGGGTTCGGCATGGGTTTTTCATCGCCGCAACGGCCTGTGGCGCGCCCCCGCGGATGCCAACGGTGACGGCTCTGTCGATATGGATGACATCATGTCTGTCTTGATGAACTTCGGCGCCGATTACTCCTCAGGCTCCGGCCCGGGCGACGCGGACGGCAATTCCCTCGTCAACTTCGCCGATGTCCTCTCCGTCCTGGCCAACTTCGGCGCCGTGTGCCCTTAGGAATGCAACCGCCGAGTCGAAGATCCGCCGTGGCGGAACGCGGAGGACGCTGAGTTCATTGCTGGTGCCTTTCAAGACCGATCCATTGATTCACCATTTGGCCCCTTGCGATTTGGCCCTTTGATCGTTTCCGTGCCCTCTGTGTCTCTGTGGTGAAGTCCTCCCTTGTCTTTCCGCTTCCCGCGGCGGAAACTACTCCGTTCCGTTCACCTATGTCCCTTTATCCCCTGTTCCTTCTCGCTTGGACAGCTCGACACCTTGACACCTTGACACCTTGACATCTTGACACCTTGACACCTTGACACCTTCTGAGGACCGCCGCAATGCCCGCCCCCATCACCCATCACGTCATTGCCGGCAAAGGCTCGCCCGAATCCGCCGCAGCCCCGGCCCGCACCAACGTCAATCCCGCCACCGGCGAGCAGATCTCCGCCGCGCCGCTCGAATCGACACGAGCCGCTGAGGCGGCCGTCGCCGCGGCGCGCGACGCGTTCCCTGGCTGGGCTGCGACGCCCGTCGGCGACCGCATCCAGTTCCTCTTCCGCTTCAAGGCGTTGCTCGAAGCCCGCGCCGCCGAGCTGGCCGACATCGTCGTCAAGGAGCACGGCAAGACCAAGGCCGAAGCGATCGGCAGTGTCCGCCGCGGCATCGACTGCGTCGAGTTCGCCTGCGCCGCCCCCGTGCTCATGATGGGGCGCACGTTGCCGCAGATCGCCGTGAGCACCAGTTTCTGCCGCACCGAGGATCAGGGCGGCGTGGGCATTGATTCGACGGTCGATCGCGTGCCGCTGGGCGTGTGCGTCGGCATCACGCCGTTCAACTTCCCCGTCATGGTGCCGCTGTGGATGTGGCCGATGGCGGTGGCGTGCGGCAACACGTTCGTGCTCAAGCCGTCGGAAAAGGTGCCGCTGAGCGCGACGCGCGTTACCGAACTTGCCCAGGAAGCCGGCCTGCCGCCGGGCGTGCTCAACCTCGTTCACGGCGGCCCGAAGGTCGTCGATTTCCTGATCACGCACGAGGATGTGAAAGCGGTCTCGTTCGTCGGCTCGACGCGCGCCGGCGAGCACATCTACAAGACCGCCACCGGCGCGGGCAAGCGCGCCCAGTGCATGTGCGGCGCCAAGAACCACACCATCGTCATGCCCGATGCCAATCAGGGCGCGGCGATCGAGGGCATCCTCGGCTCGGCCTTCGGCAACGCGGGCCAGCGCTGCCTCGCGGGCTCGGTCGTCGTTTGCGTCGGCGACAGCGCCGACTGGCTGATCCCCGGCCTCGTCGAAGGCGCAAAGAAAATCAAGGTCGCGCCCGGCGGCGAAGCGGGCGTGGGCATGGGCCCGCTGGTCGATCAGGAAGCCCTGGATCGCTGCAAGCACTACATCGAACTCGGGGCCAAAGAAGGCGCGACGGTCGTGCTCGACGGGCGCAAGGCGAGCCTGCCCAAGGGCGGCTGCTTCATCGGCCCGACCATCATCGATCATGTGCGCCCGGGAATGGGCGTCGCCGAAGATGAGATCTTCGGGCCTGTCCTCAGCGTCATGCGCGAGAAGACGCTCGATGCGGCCCTCGCCACGATCAACCGCTCGAAGTACGGCAACATGGCCGTGATCTTCACGAGCAGCGGTCACGATGCGCGGCGTTTCAAGATGCTCATCGATGCGGGGATGCTCGGCATCAATGTCGGCGTTCCCGCGCCCATGGCGGCGTTCCCCTTCGCCGGCTGGAAGCAGTCCTTCTTCGGCGATTTGCACGCCAACGGCGAAGACGGCCCTCGGTTCTTCACCAAGGCCAAGGTCACCGTCGCGCGATGGCTGTGATCGGATTAACCACAGAGGCACCGAGACACAGAGGAATGCATTGGTTCCGAATTGAAAAAGCAGTCCCGTTCTTCTCTGTGCCTCTGTGCCTCTGTGTCTCTGTGGTGAGCTCCTACTCGAACCGTAGGTGCTTCACGCTCTCGCCGCTGTCGCGCAGTTCGATCAGCGCGTCGATGCCGATCTCCAGGTGAATCTTCGCGTGGCGCTCGGTCACGGCCCGGTCGCTTGCGCTCGTCTTCACGCCCTCCGGCGACATCGGGTTGTCGCTCACGAGCAGCAGCGCGCCCTTGGGGATCGAGTTGACGAACCCGACCATGAAAATCGTCGCGCTTTCCATGTCGATGCCGATGGCGCGGATCCGCCGGAGGTACTCCTTGAATTGCTCATCGTGCTCCCACACGCGCCGGTTCGTCGTGTAGACGGTGCCCGTCCAATAGTCGCACTCGTGTTTGATGATCGAGGTCGAGACGGCGCGCTGAAGCCGGAACGACGGAAGCGCCGGCACCTCCGGCGGCATGTACTCGTTGCTCGTTCCCTCGCCGCGGATCGCCGCGATCGGCAGCACGAAGTCGCCGACCTTGGCCTTCTTGAGCCCGCCGCACTTGCCCAGGAACAGCGCGGCCTGCGGCTCGGCGGCCGCCAGCAGGTCCATCACCGTCGCCGCCATGGCCGAGCCCATTCCGAAATTCAGAATGGTGATCTGCTCCGCCGTGGCCGTCTGCATGGGAAGGTCGCGCCCCATCACCGGCACGCCGAAGCGCGCGGAGAACATCTCGACATAGTTGATGAAGTTGGTGAGAAGGACGAAGCGCCCGAGTTCCGGCGGCTTGAGGCCCGTGTACCGCGGCAGCCAGTCCCGCACGATCTCCTGCTTGGTCTTCACGCGTTCACACTACCAAGATGAAGGGATCGGGGACCAGGCACCAGTCTTGACCCCACACGCAAACCTGAACCCTGCGCTCATTCTCCAGCGCGGTCGCGCACCACCGACGGATGCCCGACCATGAGCAGCCAGTACAGGACGACGGCGATCGCCAGGCCGATGAACCAGGCATAGGAGTAAATCGAGTCCCACACGGGCGGCACGAGGGCGCGGTCCGTCCCCGCGCGATTCGTTACCGCATTCAGGAACCCCGGCACGTTCGGCGCCACGGCGATGATGAGCGCCGTTACCGCCCGCCAGTTGATCCCACGGTAGCGCCCTGCGGCATCAAACAGCGCATCGACGTTCAGCCGCGTGCGCCGCAGGATGAAGTAGTCGCAGAGCATGATGCCCGCGATGGGCCCCAGCAGCGCGCTGTAGCCGATCAGCCACGTGAAGATATACGCGCCCAAGTCGTTGTACAGCCGCCATGGCATCATCAGAACACCGATGATGCACGTGATCACGCCGCCGGCCTTGAAACTGATGCGGCTCGGCCACAGATTCGTGAAGCCATTCGCGGGCGAAACGACGTTGGCCGCGAGATTCGTCGTCAGCGTCGCGATCGTCAGCGCGAACATCGACACGATCACCACGGCCGGGCTGCCCAGCCGGGCGACCAGTGTCACCGGGTCCCAGATCGCTTCGCCAAAGATCAGCAGCGTCGCCTGCGTCACCATGATCCCGATGAAGCAGAAGAGCGTCATCGTTGTGGGCAGGCCGAGCAGCTGCCCCATCGCCTGGCTTTTCTGCGATTTCGCGTAGCGCGTGAAGTCAGGGATGTTCAGGCTCAGCGTCGCCCAAAAGCCGACCATCGCGGTCAGTTGTGGGAAGAAGACTCGCCAGAAATCGCCCGGCTGCTCGAACCGCGCCGGCTGCCGGAACAGCGCCCCGATGTCCGGAACTTTCACAAACGCCCAGACCAGCAGCGCCAGGCCACACGCGATCAGGAACGGTGCGGCCAGTGATTCGAGCCACTTGATCCCGGTTGTGCCCTTGAGCACTAACACGAAGTTCAGCGCCCAGAACGCGAGGAAGCAGATGAATTGCGTCAAGGCGATGCCGAGCACCGGCAGCGGCGATGTGTCCGCCGCGGCGTTGATCCACCCAAGAGCCGCGGCGATCTGGTAGATCGCGGCCCCGCCGATCCAGCACTGAATCCCAAACCAGCCGCAGGCGACGAGCGCTCGCGCGATCGACGGGATGTGCGCCCCCGTTGTCCCGAACGATGAGCGCACGAGCACGGGAAACGGCACGCCGTACTTCGTCCCGCCGTGTCCGTTGAGCACCATCGGCACGAGCACGATCAGGTTGCCGAGCATCACCGTCAGCACGGCCTGCCACCACGACATGCCCTGGCTGATCATGCCCGCGGCGAGCGTGTACGTCGGGATGCACACGGCCATGCCGATCCACAGCGCGGCGATGTGCCACGTGGACCACGTGCGCTGCGCGGGTGTCGTCGGGATCAGGTCAGGGTTGCTGAGGGGATTCATTCGGACTCACCACAGAGGCACAGAGACACAGAGGAGATCAAATAGATGGGTTACAGAACAAGCCGCTTGATTCCGTCCCTGACGACCGGAACGCTGAAACTGAGGAGCGCGCCCGTTTTCATTCCACTCAGTTTGAGGTAGGTCAGCAACTGGGCCTCGTGGATCGGGAGCAGCTTCTCAACAGTCTTGAGTTCGAGAATCAACCGAGACTCCACGACAACGTCCAGGCGATAGCCGAGATCGAGCATGACCTCCTTGTACCGAACTGGCAGGGGTACTTGGCGTCGTATCGCGAGGCTGCACTTGCTCAATTCGTAACACAGGCATTCTTCGTACGCGGATTCGAGTAGACCGGGCCCGAGATGGCAATGCACTTCGATCGCCGCTCCGATCACGCGATCCGTCAGCGCGTCCCGTGGGCTGTCTTGATCCTGCCCCATCACCGTTTCTTCTCTGTGTCTCTGTGCCTCTGTGGTGAATTACTCTCTTCAAGTCGCCGAAATTCGCGTATAGGACTCCGGACGCCGGTCGCGCAGGAACTGCCACGTGTTCCGCACCTCCCGGATCATGTCCAGGTCAAGGTCGGCCGTGAGCACCTCGTCCTTGTCGCGGCTGGCGATCGCCACGATCTGCCCGCGCGGATCGCAGAAGTAACTCTGCCCGTAAAACTCGCCGATGTTCCACGGCGCTTCTCGCCCCACGCGGTTGATAGCGCCAACGAAATACTGGTTCGCCACGGCGTGCGCCGGCTGCTCCAGTTTCCACAGGTACTCGCTCAGGCCAGCCACCGTCGCGCTCGGATTGAACACGATCTCGGCACCGTTGAGCCCGAGTTCGCGCGCACCCTCCGGGAAGTGCCGGTCGTAGCAGATGTAGACGCCGAGCTTGCCCGCGCTCGTGTCGAACACGGGATAGCCGAGATTGCCCGGCGTGAAATAGAACTTCTCCCAGAAGCCCGGCTTGCAGTGGGGGATGTGGTGCTTGCGGTACTTTCCCAGGTACTTGCCGTGCTCGTCGATCACGGCCGCCGTGTTGTAGTACAGCCCCGGCAGATCGACCTCGTACGCCGGCACGATGAGGATGATCTTGTTCTCCTTCGCCACATCCTGCATCAGTTTCGTCGTCGGCCCGTCCGGGATCTTCTCCGTCAGGTCGTACCACTTTGCATCCTGCTCCGCGCAGAAGTAGGGGCCGAAGAAGACCTCCTGAAGGCAGCACACCTGCGCGCCCTTCTTCGCCGCCTGTTCGATCATGCTCACGTGCCGGTCGATCGAGGCCTTCTTCTGCTTCTCCAGCGGCGCATCGGTCGGCGCGGCGAGCGTGGTCTGGATCAGCGCGGCACGGGTCACTCTGGGCATCGCGGATTCTCCGTTTTCGCCAGTCTATCCCGAGCAGATTTCACCACAGAGACACCGAGGCACAGAGGGAGACATGAATCTGGTTCTGGCTCAGGGCTGAGGACTCAAGACTCAATCCACAACCCCAAGACTTTCTATGTGTCTCTGTGCCTCTGTGGTGAGTCCTGCATGTGTATCCTTTGGACTTGAACCGGAAGGAGAGCCCATGTCCACCATGACCGCCGCCAAGCCCGCCGCTACAACCGCCGCAGCGCCGGCCCTCCCGCCCTGCGACCACAAGCCGCGTCCCTACACCGGGCCCTCCAAGAAGGAAGTGCTCGACCTTCGCCGCGAGTTCCTCACTCCCGCGCTCGTCACCTACTACCGCGACCCGCTGCTCATCGTCGAGGGGCACATGCAGTACCTCTTCGACGAGACCGGCCGCCGCTACCTGGACGCCTTCGCCGGCATCGTCACGGTCTCTGTCGGCCACTGTCATCCCAAGGTGATCGATGCCATCCGCGAGCAGAACGAGCGCCTCCAGCACACGACCACGATCTACCTGCATCCCAACATCGCGCTGCTGGGCAAGAAACTCGCCTCGACCTTCCCCAAAGGCAGCGGCCTCTCGGTCTGCTACTTCACAAATTCCGGCTCCGAGGCCAACGACCTCGCCGTCCTCACCGCCCGCGCCAAGACCGGCAACTATGACGTCATCGCCCTGCGCAACGCCTACCACGGCACGTCGCCCACATCGCTCGGCCTCACCGCCCTCGCCACGTGGAAGTACAACGTCGTCCACTCTTTCGGCATCCACCACGCGCGCCTGCCCGACCGCTACCGCGGCCACTGGGGCTACGACGACCCGCAGGCCGGCGCGAAATACGCCGAAGATGTCCACGACCTGATCCGCACCGCCACGCCGGGCGCCGTCGCCGCCTTCATCGCCGAACCGATCCAGGGCGTCGGCGGCGCGATCGAGATGCCGCCGGGCTACCTCAAGGCCGTGTACGAATCCGTGCGGGCCGCGGGCGGCCTGTGCATCTCCGATGAAGTGCAGACCGGCTTCGGGCGCACCGGCGACAACTACTGGGGCTTCGAGAACCACGGCGTGACGCCCGACATCGTCACCACCGCCAAAGGCGTCGGCAACGGCACTCCCATCGCCGCCGTCGTCACGCGCCCCGAGATCGCCCAGGCCCTCAAGCAGCGCCTGCACTTCAACACCTTCGGCGGCAACCCGGTCTCCTGCGCCCAGGCGCTCGCGACACTGAACGTGATCGAGGAAGAGAAGATCCAGCAGCGCGCCAAGGAGATCGGCGCGTATCTGCAGACCGGCCTGCGCGACCTCCAGAAGCGCCGCCGCACCATCGGCGACATCCGCGGCCGCGGCCTCATGCTCGGCGTCGAACTCGTCGAGGACAAGAACGCCAAGCAGCCGCTCGCGCCCGCGAAGATGGCCGACTTCTTCGAGCGCACCAAGGATTTGGGCCTGCTCATCGGCAAGGGCGGCCTCTCGGGCAACGTCCTTCGCATCAAGCCCCCCATGTGCTTCACGAAGCCCGACTGCGACTTCCTGTGCAAGGTGCTCGATATCGCGCTGAGCGAGATCGAGAAGGCGTAGGGCCCGGACTCACCACAGAGCCACAGAGAGCACCGAGGTATGGATTGGGTGCCACGGCTGTTCCTCGCGCACGCGAGGCAGCCGTGGGGCTCGCGATTCATTGAATAGCCGCATGACAGACATCCGTCTCGTGATCGACGCGACGCCGCTGTGTTCTCTGTGCCTCTGTGGTGAATCCCCGTCTTAGCCGTGCCCCGCCGTCTGCCACTGCTTGATCGCGTCGATCGGCCAGACCAGCATCAGCACATTGAGCGTCAGGTTGTCCTTGATCAGCAGCAGCGAGACGATCTCCAGAGCCACGAACAGGCCCATCGCATACAGGATCCCGATCCGGCGCGCGACCACGAACCCAATCGCGCACGCCGCGATATCCCCCAGCGAGTTGACGATGCTGTCGCCCAGGTAGTCGAGCGACATGGTGGCCGAGCGGTACCGCTCGATCACCAGCGGCGAATTCTCCAGCACTTCCCAGAACGCCGCGAGGAAGATCGAGGCGCAGAACCGCCACGCGATCGACCACTTCGGCCGCACGAGCGCAAAGAAACTGAAGAAGATCAGCCCGTGCGAGAAGTGCGAGATGGTGTAGGGATCGGAGAGGTGCTGCGAGCAGTGCGAGGTCCACACATCGCCCTTCCACAGGGCGGGCGAGCCGCACTCGCACCACCAGAGACGCCCCTCACCGTAGAGCAGCAGCGTCGAAGCCGCCAGCACGACAGCCGTCACCGTCCACGCCGAGGGCGCGCCGCGCCCCTCCCGCGCGCCCGACTTCGGCACATCCATCCATGCCATTCGCAAAGAGTACTCCGATTAAGACTTCACCACAGAGTCTGTCTTGAGCGCTCGGCATCCTGCCTTCGCTGCTGTGCTTCGCACGCTCGCCCGATCTGCGCTCAGCCGGGCGGCGACCGGAAGCCGCCGCATCCTGCCCGGCCTCGCTGATCGGGCTTCGCTCCCAGTTCCTTCTGGATTCCGAGCCCTTCTCCGCGTCCTCCGCGCCTCCGCGGTGAATTCCTTACCCGCGGGGGACGAGGCGACCATGGCCGGGCTTGCCCACGAACTTCCCATCCCGCGCCATCACCGCGCCGCGCACCGTCACCACGCTCGCGCGCCCCTTCGTCTCCCAGCCTTCGAACGCGTTGTAGTCGGTCGCCATGTGGTGAGTCTTGGCGCTGATCGTGCCGCGATGGTTCGGGTCATAGACCACGAGGTCGGCATCCGCGCCCACCGCGATCGTCCCCTTGCCCTTCAGGCCAAAGATCCGCGCGGCCTGCGTACTCGCGGCATCGACGAACGTGTGCAGGTCGATGCGCCCCGCGGCCACGCCGTGCGTGTAGAGCAGGTCGACGCGGTTCTCCACGCTCGGGATGCCGTTGGGGATCTTCGTGAAATCACCCTTGGGCGGCTTGCCCATGGTCTTCTGCGTCTCGAAATCAAAGGGCGCGTGGTCCGTGGCTACCGTGCTGACAATCCGCGAGCGCAGATGGCCCCACATGACATCCAGTTGGTGCTTCTCGCGCAGCGGCGGGCTCATGACGTACTTGGCGCCCTCGAACCCGGGTTTCTCCGCGTAGGACTTGTCGAGGACGAGATGAGGCAGGACGACCTCGATGTGCACGTGCACGCCGCGGGCCGCCGCCCGCACCGCCTCGACCACCGCTTCGCCGCAGGAATTGTGCACGACATACACGCTTGCCCCGGTCAATTCGGCGAACGTCATCAGGTGGTGCACGCCCTCGGCCTCGACCTGCACCGGCCGCGATGGCTCGTGGAACTCCGGCCCGATCTTCTTTGCCGCCAGCAGTTCCGCTTGGCGCTCGGCAACCAGCGTCTCGTTCTCGCAGTGGGCCGTTACAACCACGCCCAGTTCCTTGGCCAGGCGCAGCGTGTGGTACAGCTCGCGGTCATCGACCCCCAGCGCGCCCTTGTACGCAAGGAACACCTTGAACGATGTGATCCCGCGCTTCACGATCTCGCGAAACTGATTCTCGGCAGTCGCGTCGAAGCGTGTCACGCCCATGTGAAACGTGTAGTCGCACGACGCCACACCGCTCGCCTTGCCCAGCCAGGCCTCGAAAGCGCTCATCGGCTCATCGGCCTTGCCCGGGCAGATCATCTCGATGAGGGTCGTCGTGCCGCCGACGAGGGCCGCGCGCGAGGCCGTCTCCCAGGTGTCCTTGGCAAATGTGCCCATGAAGGGCAGGTAGATGTGCACGTGCGGATCGATGAAGCCCGGAAAGACGTACTTGCCCGCGGCGTCGATCACCGCCGCGCCCGGCACGGTCTTCGGATCGATCGAGGCCTCGATGCGCGTGATCGTCTCGCCGGCGCAGTAGATGTCGGCCTTGTAGTCGTCCGTCGCGGTGATGATCCGACCGTTGCGAACCAGCAGAGCCATGAAGCACCTCTAGCGAGCATGCTACTGCCGGCGGGCTCTTCAGCCCGTAGGGCTGGACTTCAGTAGCCGGGGGTAGAGCGAGTCCGCGAGCGACACCCCCGGAGAGAGAGTGCGGCCAATGATGCATCGCACCCTGGAGGGGTGCACGTGTCCCACCTCACGCCTCTTTCAGCCGCATCCACCGTGAGACGTCCTCAGGTGTATTGAGATTCGTCACCACGTGTCGGTCGTCGACTGCAACGGCGCGTGCCTCGCCCACGAGAAGCGCATTCAGCCTCCGGCTCTCCGGCGGCAGAGCCACACCAAGCAATCGCTCCCTCACCCACGCCCACGGCAGATACACGGGATGCCCGCGTTGGCCCTCGAATTCAGGCACTGCCGGAGTCATCGAACCCGCCAGCGCCCCCCATACCTCTCTTAAGGGCGCTGGCACATCGACGGGCAGCACGAACACGCCCCGTGGCGGTGTCTGTGATGGTTCGAGTGCCCGCATCCCGATCATGAGGCTCTCGAACATCGGCGCATCGGAATCAGCCCGGATCAGCCGAAGCGCCTCCCCCGGTGGTGCGCCCTCGATTGCGCGCGCAACTTCCTCCGAGACCACCCACGTCACCGGCAACCCCACCGTCTCCAGCCGCGCTGACTGCACGCGCCACCACGGCCGCCCGCCGACATCCATGAGCGCCTTGGGAACGCCCATCCGCGCGCCCTTGCCGGCGGCGAGCACGAGCACCTGGTCTTCAGCGTGCGGGAGCGCCAAGTCTCTTCGCCTCGAGCAGGATCTGTCCGGCGATGGAGACCGCCACGAGTTCCGGTTCCTTGCCCATGTCCCCCAGCCCGATCGGGCAGTGGATTCGGTTCACGAGTCCATCATCGATGCCGCTGGCGACCAGCCGGCGGAACAGGCACACCTTCTTGCTCTCGCTCCCGATCAGCCCGACGAACGCCGGCACGCGCGACGGTTCCGCGTTCAACCGGCGCAGAAGTTCAAGATCCGTGTCGTGTGAACATGTCATGACGCACGCGAGCGTGGATGCATGCTGCTCGGTCGCCGCGGCGACGCCCTCATCCCACGAGAGCAGCCGCCGCGCCGCCGGAAACCGCTCGTGCGTGTTCCACTCCGCCCGGTCATCGACGATCAAGAGTTCCAGCGCCGCCGCGCGCAGCACTTCCGCCAGCGCTTTGGACACGTGTCCCGCGCCGAAGACGACCAGCCGCTGCCGCGGCCCGCAGTACTCGAAGAAAACATCCATCGTCCCGCCGCAGCATTGGTCCGCATCGGTCGCGAGCACGAAGTGCTCGGTGCCGCAGGATCGCCGCTGGAAATGAGCCTGGGCCGCGTCCAGAGCCAACCGCTCGAACTGCCCGCCGCCGACCGTGCCGTTGAACCCCGCGGCATCGGCCTCGCCGTTGTCCGGCGGCCGCCAGAGCATCTTCGCGCCGGCATTCCGCGGCGTGCTGCCCGCCGCCTTGATCACCGTGACCAGCACGAAGCCCCGGCCCTGCTTCGTCAGGTCCGCGGCGGCATTCCAGAGATCACGATCGACGCTCACATCGGTCCTCACCGGTCACACGATCGCGGGCGTCCGCCCGCGCAGGTGATGGTAGATCAGCCGCGCCAGCACCGTCCGGCGATATGCCGCCGTGGACCGGATGTCGTCGATCGGCGAGATGTCGGGGGCCAGCAGCGGCACAAGGTCATCGGGCCGGTGCGCCGGCTTCCCGCTCCCACCCGCGTCGAGGAACCTCTCGAGCGTGCGGCAACGCCGGATTGTCGGCGCGACGCTGTTCACAACGATGCGCCAGCCGGCGTCGCTGTGAGCAGCGGCAACACCGACCTTGGTGATCGTCTGGGCCCGCCGCGCTCCGACCTTCTCGAACACGCCGAAAGAGTGAGCCCGCCGCGGCAGATGAATGGCTGTGATCAACTGATCCTTGCGCATCGCCATCTGCTTGTAACCGCTGTAGAACCGGTCGAGCGCGACTTCGCTCGTCTTGCCATCGGGCGAAATCAGTTCGGCGGTCGCGTCGTACGCCATGAGCACGGGCACGCCGTCGGCGGCGGGCGAAGCGTTGGCGATATTGCCCGCCCACGTGCCGCGGGCCTGGATCTGGATCGCGCCCACCTGGCGCGCCGCGGCGACCAGCAGGGGGAACTCCTTGCCGATGCGATCATCGCGCACCACATCCCAGTACGTGGTCATCGCGCCGAGCGTCAGCCGCCCGTTGTCCCAGCGGATAGTGCGCAGCTCGCGCAGCGCGCTGAGGTCGAGATAGGTCCTGTCGCGCGCAGCGCCCAGCACCGGCCAGTGCACGAGCAGGTCCGTCGCGCCGGCCATCGGCGTCGGCGGCGAAGGCTCGGCGGTGATCATCGCCATCGCTTCCTTGAGCGAATTGGGCAGCAGCGCGCGCACTATGCCTTCTTCTTCATTCCATCACCGCGCATCGCCGCCTCGACGCCTTCGACGATGCCGTCGTAGCCCGTGCAGCGGCACAGGTTGCCCGCCATCACCTCGCGCACGCTGTGCGTCTCGAGCAGTTCCGGATGCCGGCGCAGCCAGCAGCCCGTCACCGCCACGCCCGGCGTGCACGCGCCGCACTGCGTCGCTCCCGTCTCCAGCAGCGGCTGCAACTCCTGGGGCGTCAGCGATTCGACGGTCCGCACATCGCGCCCGCGCACCTGGTAGGTCGGCACGAGGCACGAGTCCACCGGCACACCATCGAGCAGCACGGTGCACGCGCCGCACTCCCCTTCGGCGCAACCCTCCTTGGTGCCAGTCATGTCGAGGCTGTAACGCAGCGTGTCGAGCAGCCGCTCGGCGGGATCGATGCGCGCCACGGTCTCCCGCCCGTTAAGCATGAACCGGATCTCGATGGCGTTGGTCGGTTCAGGCCGGTTGTTCACTGGGCAGGCACTCCAGCATTCGCTCGGGTGTGAGAGGGATCGTGCACGGGTCGGCGCCGGTGGCCATCGCCACGGCGTTGAGGATCGCCGGCGCAGGACCATCCATCGGCAGCTCGCCCACGCCCTTGGCGCCGCCCGCGCCGTGCGGATAGGGATTCTCGGCGAACGCGACGCGCGTCGGCGCGACATCATCGCTCGTCGGGATGATGTAGTTCGTCAGTTGATTATTGATCATGCCGCCGTCTTTCCACTTGCACTCTTCCATCAGCGCCCAGCCGATCGCCTGTACCACGCCGCCCTGCACCTGCCCGCGGGCCAGCGTCTCATTGAGCACCTTGCCGATGTCCTGCACGGCCGTGAAGTCGGTCACGCGCACCGCGCCCGTGCGAAGGTCAGCCTCGATGTGCGCGACATACGCCGCCCAGCCGAACGCTCCATAGGCATCGCCCTTGTAGGTCGTGTCGTCCCACTTGATTCCCGGCGGCGGCTGGTAATCCGCCTCGGCATGCAACGCCTTGCCGGGGTTCGCTATGTGCCACGCGACGATCGCGTCTGTGACTGCCTTGCCGCGAGCAGTCGGCGGGAGCCCGATCTTCACAAGAAGCGCATCGCAGGCGCGCTCGATCAGTCTTCCGACCACCATCGCGGTGCGCGACGCTACGGTCGGCCCGCTATTGGTGCAGCGGCTCGTGTCCGGCACGGCCACGGCCACATCGGCCGTGTCAAGACCCAGATGTCTGGCGGCGATCTCCGTGAACACGGTCGTCGTGCCCTGGCCCATTTCGGTGTTGGCGCTGAGCACCTCGATGCGACCATCGGGCAGGCCGGCGACGCGCTGGCGCGACTTGAGGTAGACCTCGCCGCTGCCGGTGAACCCCGCGCCATGCCAAAACGTCGCGATGCCCACGCCGCGCCTTAAGTAAGGATGCGTCGCGTTGAACGACTCGCACTCATCGCGGCGCCTGCGGTAGCGCGAGAGATCCAGGGCTTTGTCGAGCAGGGCAAGGCGATCGGTGCCGTCGCGGATCACCTGCCCGGTCGCCGTCGTCTGGCCATCGCGGATGAGGTTGATGCGCCGGATCTCGACGGGGTCGATCCCGAGCCGCGCCGCGATGCGGTCCATCTGCCGCTCGCAGGCGAAGAGCGTCTGCGGAGCGCCGAAGCCGCGGAACGCGCCGTGCGGCACGTAGTTGCTCAGCACGGCGCGCCCGCTCGTGCGCACGTTCTCGCAGAAGTAGGGGCCCGCCGCGTGGATCATGCCGCGGCTGAGCACCACCGGCGAGAGCGTCACATACGCGCCCCCGTCGAGCACGACATCAATCTTTTGCGCCAGCAGTCGCCCGGATTGGTCGACGCCAGTGCGATGAACCACGCGCGAGGGGTGCCGCTTGGTCGTCGCCGCCATGTCCTCGCCGCGGTCGTAGACGATCTTGACCGGGCGGCGGGCCTTCATCGCCAGCAGCGCCGCGTGCAGCGCGATGTTGGAGGGGTAGTCCTCCTTGCCGCCGAAGCCGCCGCCGGTCGGCGCCTGAATGACGCGCACCTGCGACTCGGCGCGGTTGAGCGCGTGATTGAGAGCGTTGAGCACGTAGTAGGGGCACTGCATCGAGCCCTGCACGACGACCACGCCGTGCTCATCCACCCACGCGAGCATCGCCTGGTTTTCGAGGTAGACGTGCTCTTGGGCCCCGGTCTCGTAGACGCCCTCGACGATCACGGGCGCGGCCGCCAGCGCCCGCTCCACATCGCCCTTTTCGATCAGGATTTCCTTGAGGATGTTATCCGTGTTGTGCTGGATCTGATCGCGCGACGGCGGGACACGGAAGTCGAGCACCGCCGGCAGCGGATCGACGATCACCTTCACCTCGCCGACCGCGCGGCGCACCATCTCGCGGTCTTCGCCGGCGATCAAGACCACGGCCTCGTGCATGTGGCGCGTCTCGGCCGCCGCGAGCACCGGCTGATCACGCGTGATGAGGTAGACCTCGTTGGGACCCGGGATGTCGCGGTGATCGACCACGGTCAGGCGCGACCAGTCCACGCCCTTGCCGAACTTGATCTCGCGGATCCGCCCGCGCGGCGCGGGGCTGCGCACGGTCATGCCCCACAGGCAGCCCGGCACGGTGAGGTCGTCCGTGTAGCGTTCGGCGCCGCTCAGTTTGGCCAGACCTTCGACGCGGTTCATCCGGTCCCCTTGGTTCGCAGATTCGTCGCGCCCGCCCGCGATTCGGGGCTAAACTACCAGTTTGGGACCCGTCCAAGGAGGTCTCGGCCATGGCCGACCTGACTACCCGCGTCAATGGGCTCACGCTTCCCAATCCGTTCGTGATCGGCTCGGGGCCGCCGGGCACCAACGCCAACGTGATCGGCAAGGCGTTCGACGAGGGCTGGGGGGCGGTGATCGCCAAGACCATCAGCCTCGACGCGTCGAAGGTGATCAACGTCTCACCGCGGTACGCCCGCCTGCGGGCGGAGAACTCGCGCGAGATCTACGGCTGGCAGAACATCGAACTGATCTCTGACCGGCCGTTCGACACGTGGATCGAAGAGTTCAAACAGCTCAAGGACAAGTACCCCGACGGCATCCTCATCGCCTCGATCATGGAGGAGTACCGCAAGGAAGCGTGGGTCGAGATCGTCGAGCGCGTGCAGGAGACCGGCGTCGACGCGTTCGAACTGAATTTCTCCTGCCCGCACGGCCTGCCCGAGCGCAAGATGGGCGCCGCGATGGGCGAGGACCCGTCGATCCTCGAAGAGGTCTGCGGCTGGGTGAACGAGGTGGCCAAGGTCCCCGTGTGGGCCAAGATGACCCCGAATGTCACGCACATCGAGGACCCGGCGCGCGCTGCGCTGCGGGCCGGGTGCGAGGGCGTCAGCGCGATCAACACGATTCTGTGCGTGATGGGAGTCGATCTGGAGACGCTGCGCCCGGAGCCGACGGTCGAGGGCCACACCGTTCCCGGCGGCTACTCATGCAAGGCGGTCCGACCGATCGCCCTGCGCATGGTCATGCAACTGGCGACGATGATGCGGCGCGAATTCCCCGCCGAAGCATCCGGCGAAACCGTGCGCGAAGTGGCGCTGGACGGGGTCCTTGCCGGCGCGGCTTCGAGGCCCGCGGCGCGCCCGCCCGCCGCCGCACGCGCGACCGGACCAGCATCGAACGCCGCACGTTCCGAGCGCTCGCTCTCGGCCATCGGCGGCATCGAAACCGGGGGCGACGCCGCGCAGTTCATCCTTCTCGGCGGCGACACCGTGCAGGTGTGCACGGGTGTGATGAAGCACGGCTACGAAGTCGTCAAGCCGATGATCGAGCAGCTCAAGGCCTTTATGGACAAGAAGGGCTTCGCCACGCTCGAAGACTTCCGCGGCCACAGCCTTCAGTACTTCACGACGCACGCCGATCTGGTCAAGCGCCAGGCGGCCGCCAAGCGCGCCGCGGCGGGCGTGGTCAAGAAGGACACCGACTGGCAGGGCGACAAGTTCGTGGCCCAGAGCGAGGCGCTGGCGAGGAACTGATCCGGGCAGGCATCACGAAGTCAGCGTCACGCGCAGGCGGCGCTCGCGCGTGATGGCGGAGTCGCGGCGCAGGTGCAGGCCGTCGGCGAGCGAGGCGACGATGGCAAGGCCGAGGCCGCGGTGGCTGCGGTCGCTGCGCGACTTGTCCGCGCGCCAGAAGGGCTCGAAGATTCGCTGCGCTTCATCCGAACCCAGGGACACGGGTCCGTTCTCGACTTCGAACTTGACGCCCTTGCCGTTCTGGGCCGCGGCCACACGCACCGCGCCGCCGTCCGGCGTGTACTCGGCCGCATTATCAATCAGGTTGCGCACGATGGCGAGCACCGCCCCCTTCGGGCCGTTCCACGCCGCGTGGTCGTCGCCCTCGAACACGAACGAAACGCCCCGCCGGTGCAAATGGGGGAGGCGGCCGTTAGCCAGTTGGCGCGCCAGCGGGAGAAGGGTGATGCGTTCAGCGCGCTGCGACTTGTAGGCTTCGCCGCCGCGGGCCGCGTCGAGCAGAACCACGAGCAGCGCCTCCATCTCGTCGGCGATGTCGCGGGCCTCGGTGATCGCGGCGCGAAGTCGCGGCTCGTCGGGCCACTTGCCGGCGACATCGGTGATGGTGCGAAGTTCTGCGATCGGCGTGCGTAGCTCATGGGCGGCGGCATCCGTAAACCGGCGCTCGCGTTCGACCGCTTCGCGCAGCCGCTTGAGCAATCCCTCGACGGCGGCCACGATCGGCAAGAGTTCCTTGGGACAGCGCTGCCGCGCCACCGGCGACGCCAGATCGGTCGGCCCAAGCCGGTCGAGCGCTGCGCTGACCCTTCGTACGGGTCGGAGGCCGAAAGTCACGCCGAACCAGACCGTCACCGCGGCGCCGGCCGCGGCGATCAGACCTCCGATGATCAGCGCCGAAAGCACGGCGGCCTCGGCACGCTCGAGGGCGTCCGTGCGCCCCACCACGCGGACCAGAACCATGAATTGGGATGGCGTCGGCGGCCGCTCCTGACCCGGCTCGTCCCAGATCTCGATCGCATGACGAGAAACGCTGACCATCCTTGCGTGACTCTCGGACGAGAGTCGCACGTCGGAGAGCACCGGATCGCCGCCGGCGCTCGACCGGGTTTGAGGCGCGGCAAGGTCCGCGGGCCAATCGGGCGATTGGGCGATGACTCGGCCGCCGTCGGCGGTGACGCTCAGGAGCACGCCGAGATCGGACTCGCCGAGCGGCCCGACGTAATCGAACTCGAGCTCGTCGTCATCGTCCATCACAAGGCCCGCGAACGTCTGCGCACGGCGCACGAGCGAACCATCATGCTGAGCGCGGAGGCTGGAGCGCGCGGAGGCGCGCACTCCATATCCCGCGATCGCGAGCACCGCGAACAGCGCGACGAGAATCGACAGGAGCAGAGTTCGGCGGATCGATCTCACGGGCGCTCCCTGATGCTGGCGGGGCGTGAAGGAGTGGGTGGCGCACCGCTCGCCGGGCCGGGCGCCGGCACCCGGTAGCCGTGCCCGCGGCGCGTCTCGATCAACTCCCGGATACCGGCATCGGCGAGCTTGCGGCGAATCGCCGCGATCGCGGAGTCGACGGCGTTGCTCCAGACCTGGTGGTCCTGGTCGTAGATGTGCTCCTCAAGTTCGGCCCGGGAGATCGTGTGCCCGGCCTTGAGAAAGAGGTATTCGAGGAGGGAGTACTCGCGCGGCGTGAGCGAGACGGCGGCGCCGCTCACGGCGAATTCCTTGGCGGCGAGGTCGAGCCGGACGCCGCCGATCGTGATCGTGTTGGCGCTCACGCCGCGGGAGCGCCGGCTCAGGGCCTCGACGCGCGCGAGCAACTCATCGAAGGAAAAGGGCTTGACGAGGTAGTCGTCGGCGCCGCTGCGCAGGCCTTCGATTCGGTGCTCGACCCGGTCGCGGGCGCTGAGGATGAGGACCGGAGTCGTGCCGCGGCTCTGTCGGAACTCGCGCAGCAGCGTGAGCCCGTCGACGCCCGGGAGCATCAGATCAAGGATGATCAAGTCGTAGTCGGTCGTGCGCGCGTTGATCAGCCCTTGCCTGCCATCGGGCACGGAATCGACCGCGAAGCCGGCCTTGGAGAGCCCGTCGGCGAGCGATTCGCGCAGGCGCTGCGAGTCTTCAACGATCAGCAGCCGCATAAAGAATGATATGGAGCGAACGCGAGCGGAAAGGGAGACGGCGTTCAGCCGCCCCGATCGTCGTCGTCGTCATCATCGTCGTCGTCGTCGTCGTCATCTTCGGTATCCATGCCGAGAAACGTGCCGTCCTCCGCAACCTCAAACTCGAAGTCCCCATTGCGGGACTCGACTTCAACGTCGTAGACCACTTTGCCGTTCTCGATGGAGCGCTCGATCTCGTCGATCTTGCCGCCGGCGAGGTGCTTCTCGATCGTGGCGCGCACGGCCGGCGGCACCTGGCTGAGCGATACGCGCTCGTCGCGATCGTGCCGGCGCGAGGATTCGCACGCGGCGGCGCCGGCGATGGTGATGAGCAGCAGCGTTTGAGCGACACGGGTCGTGCTCTTCATAGCGATGGACCATCCTTCCGCGGCATCGGCCGCACGCCCCGGAGTTCAGCGGCAGTCGCGCCGGTTCCCGCGACACGGCGCTCTCACAACTCCTATCACGGATCGGCGCATTCTACATGATGGTTTGATGACGCACGCCGGAGCGGATTGTTCGCTCGCCGTCATGACTCCGTCATTCATGCGGCCGGGGCGTGAAGTAGCGTCTGATATCGCTCGCGCGAGCGGCGCGGGGCCGCGGGCGCCAGAGCGGGCGCTCAAGCAAGGAGCCGGAGAATGTTGAAAGGCACAAAGCGGACGGCGTTGTGGATCGGGCTGACCGTGATGACGGGCGCCGTAGGCTTCGGCGTGCGGGCCGACACGCCGGCGCCGGGCGGCGTGAACATGGATCAGCTGAAGCGCATCCTGAGCGGCGAGACGATCGCCGAGCGCGGCATGGAGGACTTCACGACCGAGTTCTTCATCGATGAGTGCGACTTCAGGGATCGCGGCGACAACCTGTTCTTCCCGTTGCAGCCCGGGCACCGGCTGTACCTGGCCGGGGATGACGAGGGAGAGTTCGTCGAGCTCTTCATCACCGTGCAGAAGAAAACGAAGTCGATCAGCCTCGTGATCGACGGCAAGAAGCAGAAGGTCAAAACGCGGATTGTGGAGGAGCGCGAACTCAAGGACGGGGAGCTGGCCGAGATCTCCAAGAACTATTTCGCGGTCTGCGAAGAGACCGGCGACGTGTACTACTTCGGCGAGGATGTGTGCTTCTTCGAGAAGGGCGAGTGCGTCGGCACCGACGGCTCGTGGCTGGCGGGCAAGGACGGCGCGACGCCGGGGATCATCATGCCGGGGACGTTCCTGCTCGGGGCCCGGTACTACCAGGAGTTCGCGCCCGGGATCGCCGAGGATCGCGGCGAGCACATCGCGATGGGCGAGACGGTGAAGGTACCCGCGGGGACGTTTGAGGGCTGCGTTGTGGTGCTCGAGACCAACCCGCTGGACCCGGGCTCGGAGGACGAAAAGGTGTACGCGCCGGAGGTCGGCCTGATCAAGGATGGCGTGCTCGAGCTCGTCTCGTATGAACTGGTTGACGATGACGATCGAAGGCGCAGACGCTGAGCAAGAATCGGGGGCCGTCGGAGGCGGAATCACCGCGCCGCGCGATGCCTCCGGATCACCACGGCCGTCAGGTCATCGGACTGGGGCGCGCCCGCGACGAAGGACTCCACGCCGCGGCGCATGGATTCGATCGTGGCGGCGGCGCTTCGGGAGGAGGCGGAGTCGCGGATGCGGTCGGAGAGGCGCTGGATGCCGAAGCGCTCTCCGGCCGCGTTCGTCCACTCGAAGAAGCCGTCGGTGATGAAGATGAGCGAGTCGCCATCGGCCAGCCGGATCGGCTCTCCGGTTTCGTAGTGCATCGAGCCGTCCACGCCGAGCGGCAGGGAATCGGCGCCGCGGGACTCGATCTCGCCGCCGCGCGCGCGGTGGATCAGGATCGGGCCGTGGCCGGCCGAGAGCAGGCCGACTTCATCGGAGTCGCGCGACAGCACCGCCGCGGCCAGCGTGACGAAGCGGCCGGGCGGCAGGTCATCGGTCAGGAGCGTGTTCACGTGCGACATCGCGGGGCCGAGGCCGCGCGGCCCGCCGTGCATCGCGGCTCGCGCGTAGGCGCGGCAGAACGCGGCCATGAGCGCGGGCCCGAGGCCGTGGCCGGAGACATCGGCGAGCGTGACGGCCAGGCGCCCGTCGGGCAGTGGTTGCCAGTCGTAGTAGTCGCCGCCGGTTTCATCGGCGGGGGGGTTCCACATCGCGATGTCAAAGCCGTCGAACTGCGGCGGCGACTTGGGGAGCAGGCCCTGCTGCACCTCGGCGGCGAAGGCGATCTCGTTCTCGGCGCGCTCGCGGCGCTGGGCCTGGCCGACGAGATTCGTGAGATGGGCGCGGAGTTGGGCGGCGACGAGGGCCGCCGCGATGCTGAGCACGAAGATGAGAAGCGAGTAGCTGAAGAGCGCGGTCTGGGGCAGGCCGTGCGCGGCGATGGATGCGGCGTCGGCGCCCGCGCCGGAGAAGTAGATGAGAGCCGCGTGGCCGGCGGAGCAGATCACGCCGGATGCGATGCAGATCGCGGGGTTGAGGCGAAGGGCGGACATGATGAGCACGAGGGCGTAGGCGAGCATGGCGGGCGAGGTGACGGCGAGCGCGGGCGGGAGCCGGTGCGTGCGCAGCACAACGAGGATGATCGCCGTGGGCAGCAGCGATTCGAGAGCGATGTTGCTGATCCAGAGCCAGCGCGGGATGCGCCCGGCGGGGGACGCGATGGCGCGGAGCGCCCCGATGTAGAGCGCGCCGTAGCCGAGCGGGATCAGGGCGAGGGCGAAGTGACGCGGGCCGAACGGGACGGCCTCGGGGTGGAGCAGCGCGCGCACCATCGCCAGGGCGAGGGCGGCCATGAGCAGGCTGTTGAAAGCGCCCGCGCGGAAGATCTCGCTGCGCAGGGAGAGGTCGGCGAAGGAAGTGAGTCGCGGCGGGGGGAGGGGCTGGCGCGCTTGGGGCGGCGCTGTGCGCGGCGGAGTGAGCGCGGGAGCGGTGGCGGAGGTGGGGTTCATCCGTTGGCGCGCACGTGAGCGTAACGGACCAGTTCAAAGATCCTTGGCGTCGCGTTCGCGGCTCGGGACTACCCCAGCATCGCGGTTCACCCGCGATGCGTTCTCCTTGACCTTTACCCGCGTGCCTGCCTTGAGGCACGCGGAATCTAAATGACCCCATGGGGATTCGAACCCCAGTTTCCAGGATGAGAACCTGGCGTCCTGGACCGGACTAGACGATGGGGCCTGAGGTTCTGTCTGAGGGATGGCACGCCGTCGGCCGACGAGCCAACCGCCAGAAGAGCCAGTCCCGGCGGCATTGGGGGCGACCCGCCGCAGCCGGGGGCACGAGTCTAGGGGAGCAGGAAGGGGCGTCAAGAGTGACGCCGGCGCTCACCGGTCCCAGCGTCCGAAAGGGGTCGATTCCGGCGGTCGTGGGGTGATCGAAAGTCCGGCGCGGCGGCGCGGGCGGCCGCGTCACTTGCGGGCCTCCATCCGCGGGGCGCTCGCGTGCCGGGCGCTGAGCCGACTTCGCAAGCCGCCGACCGTTAGAACGGCCTGGTCGCAGCATTCTTGCCCTTTGATCATGGGAGCAACGAACGTGGCCGCCAGCGATCCGAAGTCGCCTCGGTTCAGGCGCTCTCCGAGCGGCCCGAGTCGGGCGACCGGGTCGTTGGCGGCCCACGCATCTTCAAGGGCCGTGAATGCGCCCTCCAACCGGGCCAGCAGGTTTTTCAGGCCGCCCGGGTCGGAAGCGCCGCGGATCTCCTGTTGAACTCGCGCCAGTTCATCGCCGCTGAGCGACTCCGCGAGAATCCGGTCGACGCGGCGGGAACTCTCGGGCGCTGCCAACGCGCGGCGCAACCACGACACGATGCATTGGCGTTCGCCCCGGATCGCGCGCCGGAATCCGCATGGGTCTTTCGGGTTGAGGGACTCGATGGCCCGTTGAATCGCGCTGCGGGCGCGTTCGTCGGATCGGCCGGAGTCGATCGCTTCCCCGATGGCGTCGGCGAACCGGTCGATGAGCCGGGCGGAGCAGAGCGAACTCAGGAACAGCCCATCCTGGCCGAAGTGCGCGGCAAGACGCAAACCCGCACCGAGACTCATTGCCGCGCCGACGCCGTCGCCCGCCTCGGTTTTTGCTCGCGCATCGGCCTCCAGAATCATGGCGGCCCGCTGCATGGGTTGGAGATGCTCCAGGATGGTGAGCGGCCCGTCGCTCAGCGCCAGTTCCCAGTCGCAGCGGGGGAGCGCTGTCGCCTCGATGATGGCCCGCACGACGTCCTGATTGCCGCGCGTGAATTCGGCGACCAATTCCCTGTGCCGCGGGTTCCAGCGCCCCGAAGAGGCGATGCGGGCATCCATGATCTTGAACGCGGCGCGGTACCGGTCGGCCGCATTGGGCCCCGTGGTGTCGATGGCCGCCCATGTCGTGCTTTGTGATTGGCCCGATTCAGCGGAACTGCTTCCCGTCATCGAGCCGGCGCCGGTCTCGTGTGCAATCGCGGGGGCGGTGGGAGACAGGCGGCCGCTCGCAAACGCGATGCAGGCGAAGAGGGCACTGGCGCAGCCCGCGCGGAAGAAGAATTCTCCGATGTTCATGGCGCCTTTCCTTTCCGGACCAGTTGGTCCGTCTACAGGAAAGACGCCGCCGGTGGCACGCCGTGTGAAGTCAGCCGCCGATGAGTTCTAGTCCCCATCCGAGCCGGCGCGGGGCGCCATGGCACTCATTGAGCGGCCACGCCGCCGGTGGGCCCGTCCGGGAGGCCGGGCGCGTTCGGGTCCAGGTCGCGGACGATGTTGAGTCCCGGTGTGCCGGGACCATCGGCGCGACGGGTCAATGCCGCCCTGCGCCTACTCAGTCGGACGGTGCTCGTGCATCTGCGGCATCACGACCACCACGTTCTCGTGCCAGCCGCCGCTCCAGCCGGCTTCGAACAATTGGGTAGATGATCAACGCGAGTCCGATCGTGATGAGCACCATGCTCGTCACGTAGACGGGAATCGCCAGCGCCATGATCGGACCGTACATCTCTCCGTGACCAAGGGGCTTCGGGCGCATCTCGGGGACGACCCATCGCATCGAGTACCAGATGGAGAGCCAGTATCCAGCGCCAATGAAGCCTGCCCCGATTAGGCCTGTCACAGTCCGCATTACGGCTCGCCTCATGATTCCTCCCTTTGCGCGCTACTGCCCCTTGGAGCACGGATCATTCTTGGCCGCGTCTCGTTCGCGCTGTGCCTCTTCATGAAGTCGGCGCGATTCATCCTTGCAGTTGTTCGTCAACCTGAACGGATGCCGTGATGAATGACACGGATCATTGGAGCGCTCCTCGAAGGCATCGTCGATGAAGGGATCGAGGTCCGGGCCGCCGATCTTTCTACCGACCGGACGCGTCTGGCTGCCCGTATCGTGCTTCCTCTCACGAGAAGTGCGCGAATAATGTCCTTTCTCGAGCTTTTCGATCTTTTCGCGCTCCTCAGGAGAGAGGGACTCCCAATGACGGCGGCGCGCGATGTCTTGCTTTGCTGCCGATGTGTCTTCCGGCGCGTCTTTGTACCAGTTGGCTGGATCGGTATATGGCTTTCCGTCCGGAACGCCATCGCCATCGAGATCTTTGCCGTATCTATTGCCCCAACTGTATGTGTGCTTAAGGGACCCGTCCGGGTTCGTTGTGTAGATGAAAGTGTGAGTGAAGAGCCCTTCTTCCGGATTGCGCGACTTGGCGCCGTCCGGGTTCAGTCCACGGTCCAAGCTGTACGTGTCAAGGCCGAAGGGGTCCAACCAGAATTGCGGATCGTTTGCGACCAGAGTCTGGCCGTTCCCGAAATTGAGAACCGATCCCCAGACTCCAATCCTGTCCCGTGACGCAAACCTGCCCCAGTCCGGCAGCATGTACCGTGTGCGGTAGTGGTACATCTGGACTTCGGGGTCCCACTCGCGCCCGGTGAACATGAAGCGGTTGCCGATGGGGGACTGGTAGTACTGGCCGTAGGCGGGGTTGGGGGTGCCGAAGTCGCCGTA
>Ga0187894_10001474_pt1 | contig 30161 bp, 22 predicted proteins | sample GBC1701081metaG_FD_136650 | JGI IMG/M metagenome (GOLD analysis project Ga0187894, IMG submission 136650) | White microbial mat communities from a lava cave in the Kipuka Kanohina Cave System on the Island of Hawaii, USA - GBC170108-1 metaG ...
CATTATATCCAAAAGTGTTGCCTATGTCTCCGAACACCTGTAACCTATGCCCCCGGTCTGTACATACACCCATCGCGGGGGGAGGGAATAAGAGGAATTGCAGCTGGAAGCCGCAATGGATACGATACGAGGCGAGATCGCTTCGCTCGGCCTCGTTGCATGCGAGGCAGACAGGTTTTATAAAAATATGGTAAACCCCCACCCGCACCCTCCCCCTTTCTAAAGGGGGAGGGAAACCAATTAGGAGGCTCGGCACCGACGAGCTCCAGCGCCCTCCTTTCTTATGACCGCCATTATATCAAAATGTGTTACCTATGTCTCCGGTCCATTCTGTTACCCGGGTGCCCGGTTCAGACCACTACCCTAACCATTTTGGCTTAGGCAATAGTCAGATAGGAGAATATTAACTTAGTCGCCTTTGTTGTCATGGTGTCCGAATGCTTGCACGCTCGCATCCGTTCTTTTTCTAAGGAGGGGACTAAAGACAAATATTAGATTGCCGCGGTCACGGAAAGCGTAATTTGGCTTATGTGACCCTCGTGCATAAATGGATGAGCATACTTGCAATCGGCCGCTATCGGCCGGTTTAATTTGGCTTCACCGGATTGTCCCTAGGGAATGAGCAGTCTTGCACTCAATCAATAGCGACCAATTGCTCACTCGCTCGCAATTGTTACACGTTCAGAACCGTCCTCGAAATGACAAAATTATTGGGGGGGGGATAAAGAAAAAAGAGTAAATTCTCCTTTCTTAGGGCCATCATTATATCAAAAAAGTGTTACCTATGCCCCCGAACGTTTGTTACCCTTCTCTCCGGTCTAAACACCACCTTTAAAAGGGGTAGGTGAAACTAAGAAACAGGCTCCGCCCGAGCTGCATCGAGACGAGCGACGGTATCCCCTTTCCCAAGACTGCTAATGTATCCAAAAAAGTGTTACTCATGTCTCCGAACACCTGTAACCTATGTCCCCGGTCTATACACCCTTTTCCTAAGGGGGAAATTAACTACAAAAGATGAGATTGCCGCGCTTCACTCACATTCGTTCGTTCCACTCGCAAAGACACCTCTTTTTCTGTTATCGGGAGATCGTTATTTGGTTGCCTGGCCACGGCAGGATCCGCCCTTCGATAAACTTCAGGCTTCGCCAAAAGGCTACGCCGGATCACCCTACGGCTCATAGCCTACGGGCGACGTGCCGCAGGCAGGACAAACGGGTTTGGTTTTTGTTGCAGGTTTATGCCGAGAAGGTTCGGTAGAATCGTAGAGTCACACTACGTGTGCGCCTACCTCAAACTCTGGGAGATCGGGAATGACAGAAACAATAAGGCGCGCCACCCCCCTATCCCTCCCCCTTTAAAAGGAAATAAAAGAACCGTACTTCGACGGGCTCAATACGAACGGGTAATAAAGAATAATGATGAGATGCTGAATCAAGCCCGCCCTGAACCTGTTCCAGGGTTCAGCATGACAAAATGATCAAGATGTTCGGGGATGACAGAAATATTAAGGTTTATCAGATTTGTATCCTCAGGCCGATTTCGACTACGCGGTTGGGGGGGACGTTGAAGTGGGAGGTGGCGGGGAGCATGTTCTGGGATAGAAAGGCGAAGAGCTGCTTCCTCAACCCGGATATGCCCCTCGGGTCGCGGACGACTATGGTTTCCCGCCCGAGGAAGAACGTTATCTCTTCGACCCTGCATTCGATCCCCCGGTCCTTCAGGTGTCTTACAACGTGGGAGATGTCGGGCGTCTCCATAAACCCGTAACTGGCTATTACACGGATGAAGTTATGGGAGAGCTCCTCCACTTTGAATTTCTTCGGCCACGGCACGCGAGGTACTCCTTCCGTGTATATGGTCAGAATTATTATGCGCTCGTGAAACACTTTATTGTGCTTGAAGTTGTGAAGCATCGTTCGCGGGACGCCTTCCGGGTTCTTGGACATGTAGACGGCCGTTCCGGGCACGCGCGGGACCGATTTGAGCGCGGGGTCTGACAGGAAGAGGTCGAACGATATCTCCTCCTTCCGGAACTGCTCCGCTAAAGCCCTCCTCCCCCTCGTCCACGTGAGGACGATGAAATACACAATCAGCGCTATCATGTAGGGGAACCAGCCCCCCTGTTCTATCTTTGTTATATTCGCACCGAAAAACGCCAGGTCGACTATCAGTAAACAGGACGTCACCAGGAGCGCTACGAGCGCGTTCCACTTCCATATCGAGACCGAGCATATATACATGAGGAGCGTGGTTATGACCATCAGCGTTACTATGGCCGCGCCGTATGCGCTCGCCAGGTTCCCGGAGGACCGGAATAAGAGGACGAGGAAGATCGTCCCCGCGAACATAAGCCAGTTCACAAAAGGGATATATATCTGACCCATCTTCTCGGGGGATGTGTATATAACCTTGACGCGCGGCAGGAAGTCCAGCTGAAGGGCCTGGGACGTGAGGGAAAACGCCCCCGAGATAACCGCCTGAGAGGCGATAATCGTCGACACGGTGGCAAGAACGATAAGCGGGTAAAGGCCCCACGAGGGCGCCAGGAGATAGAATGAATTCTCAATCGCTTCGGGCCGGGCAAGCAGCAGCGCCCCCTGGCCGAAATAATTAAGCAGGAGCGCGGGCAGCACCAGCGCGAACCAGGCGAGCTTGATCGGGAACCCCCCGAAGTGCCCCATATCGGCGTAAAGCGCCTCGCCGCCCGTCACGACGAGGAACACGGCTCCGAGCGCAAGGAACCCGTGGACTTTGTTCACGACGAAAAACTCCGCGCCGTAAAGCGGGTTTATAGCCGCAAGGACCTCCGGCTGCTTTATAATCCATGCGATACCGAGAGCGGAGAGGGTGAAAAACCATAAGAGCATTACGGGGCCGAAGAGTGCCCCTACGCGTCCCGTCCCCCTGCTCTGGTAAAAAAAGAAAAGGGTCAGTATGACGAGCGCGACGGGGATAACGTAGTCGTGGAATACGGGGGAGGCGACCCTGAGGCCTTCGACCGCGCTAAGTACCGATATCGCAGGGGTAAGCATGGCATCTCCGTAGAAGAGCGCCGCCCCGAAAATGCCGAGACCGAACACGACCCGGCTGAATTTTCTAACCGCGCCGTTTCTGGAAATGAGAAGAGCGAGGAGGGCGAGCACGCCGCCCTCGCCGTCGTTGTCCGCGCGCATCACATAGGCCGTGTATTTAAGAGAGATAATGATAACAAGTGACCAGAAAATGAGAGAGAGAATGCCGAGAACATTGTCATGCACAACTTCGAGACCGTACTTATGAGAAAAACATTCGCGGAATGCGTATAGGGGGCTCGTCCCTATATCGCCGAAAACGATACCAAGGGCGATTAGAGCAAGAACTGTGCTCTTGCCGGAAGGCGGTTTCAATTTTTATGATTCTCCATCTGTCCGGGTACGGTCGGCCTGTCCAAATCGCGTAGTTAGGATACTACAAAAATAGAAAATCGCTAATGATAAACCGCAAGCATGGAAAAGCGCTCCGCCTGCGCCGGATTCACAAAAAATTTTTTCTGCTACTGTCAAACCGCGGGCGAACGTGATAGAATTAGGTTGAGACATCGCAAATGGCAAACGGCCGGTTAGCGCTTTCCCGTTCCGCCCTGTATGCGAAGTCGGCGGGGACCCAGATAAAATTGACAGTATGGAATTGTGCGGATGCGACAGCTGCGCCGGCGGCCGCATTCGGGCTTTTTATTCCGGCGTATCGGCGACTCAGGGACTTTTATAGTGCAGACGGAAAACGCAAACCTCCATCCAAAAAAAATTGTATCTGAATACGGCGACCTCCTCTCTCTGATAAACGAGGAGGATAACCCGGAGCCGCTTAAAATCCTTCCCGGCGCGCTGCCCGAATCTCTTCTCCCGTTCCCGCAGACCGTTATAAGACACGCGCTCTCCATATACCTCCTGCACCAGGACTACATAGAAGAGAGAGATATAATCGAAGACGCATACACTTTCCTCGACAACTTCATCCCGGACGAGGAGTACGGCCTTTTCCGCTCTCTTCAGACCACAATGTCCGCGAAGGGCCGCCTCGATTATTCCGGGTGGGTAGGCGATACGGACCTCTCGTATGCAATGATACTCCTTAGAATAAGGACGAGACGGCTGAAGAAAAGAAAGAAGCACGCGGCTCAGGAGCTCAAGTCCTTGAGGCGCATCATAGGCCTCCCCGACAAGATATTCCCGCAGGGAGACGACGAAGCGGACGAGGCTCAGGAGCTCGAGCTGAATTTGTAGATGTAATACGCCCCTACCCTTCCATCTTTTTTTAATGAATCCAATTAAGGTACCCCCCCTTACCCTTTCCCACGCTGAGGAGAGGGAATTAAAAGAAAAAGCAAACGATAGATTTCTCTCTGCGTTCGGAATGACAGGGCAGGTTTGGTTTCATAATGGTCGCGGCTGGAAGCCGCTCCTACAGACGTGATGTAGGATGCGTGATGCAGGACTAAAGACTGGATTCCCGATCGGAGTCGGGAATGACAAAAATACAAATCCCTCCTAATCTATTTTGGCTTCATCAGGTTGTTCCGAGGGCATCAGAATCATTGCGATCAGCCGAAAGTGACCAATTGCTCAGAACCGTTCTTTACTAAAGGGAGGAATGAAGGGGAATGGATGAGATTGCCGCGGCTCCTTCCGGCTTCGCCGGGACAAGCCGAAGCCTCACAATGACAACTTTCTTACATATAAAAGTCGCTCCTGCTGATTAGAAAACGAAAAGCATATTCTTAACAAACCTTTAACAGCTTGAAAATAATCTCTTAACGGTAACCGATTATGCTGGCAGTTAATGCACCGGGGGGTGTATACGGGGGTTCCGGGTCGGAGGAGTCCCTCGAAACAATCTTATCTTGATATTCATCCAGACGGAGGGATTGCGGATGACCAGCTTCACTATGTCCGTAAAGGACGAACGCCGTGGAAGAGAAATACATACCACTCTCGATGAGCTCAGCTGGGAAAAGTTGTGGGAAGCGCTGAGGCTTTACGACGGGAACAGGTCCCGAAGGGACAGAAAGAAATTCTACATATTTTCCTTGAAAATCAAAGAAGGTGAGAGTTCCCAAATGTAGGATTGAAGCGTTTTTCTTGTCTCTTGCCGTGTGTGAAAGAATTAAAAAGATTAGCGGCAGGATGCCGCTCCTACGGATTTATTTTTATCAGGAAACGTCCGGGGGATCCTATCCTATTCATATAACGTCAAAAGAATAAAAAAGCAGGACTCCCCCGTAAGAGGGAGTCCTGCCCTGATTGACATCTTTATTTCCCTGTTCGCACGGGGTCGATAAATTAACCCTGTGAGTACATCGGCACCATGAAGCGGTGGCGCATCGTGTACTTGAACGGAGTCGAGTACAGAAGAGCTCCGAAATCCTTATCGGGGTCTCTCTTCACAACCCTGGTCCAGATAGTCGATGCCGGCGGAATTATGAGGTTGAACGTGAAGCTGATGATGCCCACTACCTCTTTAGCCGGAATCTGCCCGCCCATGTAGTCGAACGGTGTCCCGTTCAGGTACCAGGAGCGGATATCAGCACCCGTTGCGGTGCGGATACTAGCCGGATTCAGCTGGAAGCGATGGCCTGTTCCGAATCCCGGGGGAAGCTCGGACGGAAGATAAGTAACCTCATGGGTGCTCGTCGTTACGTCCGGTCTCGTGGTAATACGATAATTCATACGACCCCAGTCTGTCTTTCCATAGAACGTAGGTCTCGTGGAAAGGGGCTTATCGGAATAGCGGCCGTTAGCGGTGTGAAGAATATAACCGCGGCGCTCCATTAAGTGGTTGAAATAATTGTTATTCGTTCCATGCTCGAAACCCGCGATGTAAGCAGCTTTCTTCGGGAATCCGAAGGGTTCTTTGCCTGCGAAAATCGGGGAGTCGTTGGAGAGATACATGTATGGATAGTATCCGGCTTTATGGATCTTGCCGTCTCCGGAATCAACCGTAGCGGAGAATGTTACGCCCATTTCCATGTATGGCCCAAGCATGGTGTTTCTGTGAATAACGTACCAGAACTCGATTACGTCATCTACGATCTCGATCGGTTCCGGTGTAACTGCCTTCATAGCTTTCAGATCCGCGCGCATAACGTAAGCCATCCAGCGGCTTTCCGTATAGGTGAGCGGAATGATGTCATAGTCGAACACAGGGTCAGCTACGCCCTGGCTGATGATGTGAATTCTGTCTCTGTCTAATGGTAGTGGCGGTACTTCGCCCTCTGCCAACCACGGGTAACTATATTCATTTGCCTGTAAACCCATTGCAAATACCTCCTATAATTTTATCGTTCTTCGTTTTCCTTACTCAACTGCTCAAAACACAAAAGCCAAACCGCTTATGACCCCTGGCTTATCGGGAACTGCTGGCGTAGTCCATACTTGTATGGAGTAGCGTATCCCCTGTAGCTGGCCGGACGCTCATAGGTTTCTGTCCAGAGAACTGCAGGAACCGGGATGATAAGGTCAAACACGAATGAAATAAGACCAGTAACTTCCTGGATCTTGATTTCAGCGCCCATGTTATCAAACGGGGTCGCCTGCGCGAACCAGTTGATAGCATCGTTCGAAGCCGTACGCGTATGCTCGGGCTTAATCTGGAAGCGATGGCCTTTGATGTTGAATGCAGGCGGTAACTCCGAAGGCAGATAGGTAAGCTGCCACTCTGAGCTTGAAACATCCGGTCTGGTAACAACCTTCATGTTGAATTTGCCCCAGTCAGTCTTCCCATAGAAAAACGGAGGTGTGACCTGCTTGTCATCAAATTTACCCGTTGCGCTGTGCAAAAGGTAACCATTACGGGTCATTGCAAAACCAAAGAAGTCGGTTCCCTTTTCACCGCCATGGGTGGTGATTCTGATGTATGACATCTTTTTCGGGAAACCGAGTACACGGCCGGCGTCAACCGGAGCGTCGCCGGTGAGGTACATATATGGATAGTAACCGGCTTTCCATACATTACCTTTCGGGTCCTTATACGTAGCGGAAATGGTAACACCGAATTCGAGGTATGGGCCCAACATCGTATTCTTGTGGTCAACATACCAGTATTCGACCAAATCTGCGTTCTCTCCGTCCCAAACCGTAAGCGGGGGGTTCGGGCAAAGACGCTGTCTGGTAGCTGCGTCTACTCTTACAACGAAAGCAGACCAGCGGCTATCAGTATAGGTAAGAGGGAGAACATCGATGTCCCATAGCGGGTCCGACGGGTTCGCTATGATCCATGTGTTAATGTCTCTCTCTATCGGAGGTGGTGGAACCTCCTTAGTGAGCTCCCAATACTTCAAAGGGACATTTAGATGACTTGGCATATTACAAACCTCCTTATATAGATTTTTAATACCGGATTGTTACCAACCTCAAGAGTAGAAACGTAGATAACTACGATTCAAAACCCCATCGTACCTACTTATATCAAAGTTGACGGGGTGTTGTCAAGGGGTTTTTTTAAGAATCTGAAAAAATCTTAAGCGGCGGGCTTAATTTTACCGAAGCGAAAATAATAAATTAAGTTTTATGGCTTCGAAGTGCCGAGAATCCCGGATACGGCAGAGGAGAATTCTCCTATTTTTTGCCTTACCACGAGCTCCGCGTCTACGTCGAACGGGGTGGGGGTGAGGTTCAGTATGACGAGCCTGGCGCCGCCGCGGAGGGCGGTATCGGGCAGGGTATTGGCGGGCGAGACCTGGAGCGAGGAGCCTATGGCGATGAAGAGGGAGGCGCCGCGGGCAAGCTCGAGGGACCTCTGCCAGGGTACGTGTGGGAGGAGCTCCCCGAAGAAGACGGCGTTCGGCTTGAGGACTGAGCCGCACTCTTTGCACAGCGGGGGGTTCTCCCCGGAGATGACCCGGCCCATTACGTGCTCCATTGGCTCGAGCACGCTGCAGCCGAGGCATACGGACTGCCTGAGCGAGCCGTGGAGCTCGTGGACCTCCTCCGAGCCCGCGTCCTGATGGAGCCCGTCCACGTTCTGGGTAATCACACCCCTGAGGAGCCCTCTCCTTTCGAGCCCGGCGAGCATATAGTGGGCGGGATTGGGCCTGGCCGACTTCCTGACCGGGTAGAGCTCAAGGGCGTAGTCGTAGTAGCGGTGAGGGGCCCTCCTGAAGCCTTCGAGGGAGACTACGGACTGGTCCATTTTCTCCCAGAGTCCCGTGCCGGGGGAGCGGTAGTCGGGGATCCCGGATTCGGTGCTTATACCCGCCCCGGTGAGGGCGACCGTGCTTCCAGACGACAAGACCAGGCGGACGAAGGATTCGGCCGCCTCTTTTACGCTGTCCATGCTTGTTCCCCAGTAAACAAAAAAGGGGTGAGCGATCACCCCTTTTCTTCCTAACTGTATTTAATAATAAATTTATTGTGAGGACTATACCCTTTTGAGATTGCCTCTCGTCAGGGCGGTCCCGCATCCTTCGACAGGCTCAGGACGAACGGGACCCCGCAATAACAATCTTATTTACCCAATATGCTCACGACGCACGTAATGCCGTCCATGGCCGGCTGGGCCCCGCCCATGGTCTCTATAATCCCTACCTTCGCGTCCTTCTGCTGGCGCGCGCCCGCCTCGCCGCGGAGCTGCCACACTATCTCGGCCGTCTGAAGGAGGCCCGTAGCCCCTACGGGGTGGCCTCTCGAAAGGAGACCGCCGCCCGGGTTGACTGCGACTCCGCCGCCGTTCACCCACGTGGTGCCGTCCTCTATAAGCCTGGCGCCCTCCCCTTTCCCACAGAACCCGAGCGCCTCGTAGACTATCATCTCCGCTATGGAGAACGCGTCGTGTATCTCGGCCACGTCCATGTCCTCGGGGCCGAGCCCCGCCATCTCGTACGCCATTCTCGACGTCCTCGTTACGTTCTCGGAAGGGTCGCAAGTGAGTCCCTTGGGGCTCGAGTACTTACCCGACTGTGCGACGCACCCGAGCACCTTTATCGGGGTTTTGGTCGCGAGCTTGTCTACGAGATCGGCCGAGCAGAGGACCGCGACCGCGGCCGCGTCCCCCACGGGGCAGCACATGTTTCTCGTAAGGGGGTCCGCTATCATCGGCGAATCCAGGACTTCTTCTATGGTCATTTCCTTTCTGTACTGGGCTATAGGGTTCATGGCGGCGTGCTTTCTGCTCTTTACAACCACTTTTGCCAACTGCTCGGGCGTCACGCCGTACTCCATCATATATCTCTTGGCTCTGATAGCGTAGAGCCCCGGCATGCCCATGCCGAGGGAGACTTCTATATCGTCATCTTCAAGCGGCAGCGGGCCGCCCGACATCACCCTGCTCAGGTTCTCCACCCCGAGGGCGAGCGCTATGTCGTACTGTCCGTAGGCTATGGTCCTCCACGCCTCCCAGAACGAGAGCGTGCCGCTCCCGCAGGCGCCTTCGACGTTGATCGTGGGCTGTCCGACGAGCCCTATTTCCTTAAGCGTCCTCTGACCTACACCCATGCCCTGGTATACGTGTCCGCAAAAAGCGATCTCTATCTTTCTGGGATGAATCCCCGCGTCCTTTATCGCCGCCCAGGACGCCTCGCGGCCGAGCACATGGGCCGCCTTATCGGGAAACCTGCCGCAGGCAGTCGTCCCCACGCCAAGAATATATACGTCTCTCATTGTCAAACCTCCTTGAGAATAGCCTACTCTTATTTTAAAAATTCTGTTTATAAAGGCAAGAGGGATATGTTTGGGGGGCGGGCTATGAAATAAAAAGGGGGATCATTTTCCGATGATCCCCCTTTCTTTTGTAGTCACTATTTCAACAACAATGTTGCTTAACCCGGTATTCCGCCGAACGGATTCCATTTTTCGGTAAGGAGGAACATCCCGGGGATGAGCAGCGTTATAAACGACTCAATGATGAAGAGCCACGCTACTGCAGGAGCCAGAGCCTTTCCCAGGGAGAACACGAGCCAGCAAAGCAGGGTGAGAAGGGCCCATGCCCAGCAGAAGAGGCCGAAGTACATCCCTGCGGGACCCATTGCATAAAAATGATAGCCGTACCATGCGAAGGCTATCGTAGCAAACAGGCAATACCACCCGAGACCCTTGGCATCATAGCCGTGAATGAAAATACCCGCGACCATGAAGTAGATCAGGGCGAACATCGAGATCAGCGCTGTTGCAGCCGTCAATCCGATTGTGTGAAGCTGCCATGCCGCAATAAGGATGAGCACGCCGACGGCAAAGTTCAGAACGCCGACTTCCTTAGCCCCGGTCTTGCCCAATACGGTCATGCCGTTACAGAAAAACACGAAACCCACAAGCAACAAAACGTAGCCCAACAATGCTTCAACTGGAACCATATCTCTCCATACCTCCTTATGTTATTTGTGTTTTTGTGGAATTTCCACCTTCCACACAGGTGACTAGAACCATATGGAATGGGTTTTATCACATTTGGATTGCCCGTGTCAAGATACTTTTTTAGAACGCGGCCAAAAATTTTATGCAAATTGTCATTTTAGCGAAATATTATCGAGTTATTAATAGAGGTTGCCCGCGCATCCGTCGGGGCCGCACGGGTATTCGGACTAGCCCGAGAAAGCCGGGGCGGGGCGGGCGCTCAGGCGTTTTCTTTTCTCTGAACGAGGATCACCCACTTCCCTTTCTGAACGACTTCGCCCGACTGGTTGTGGACGTTCACTTCGAAGATCAGAAAGCCCATGTTGGGGCGCTTGTGCTCTCTCTTTTCCACGAGCTTCCGGGTTATGTGAATCGTGTCGCCGAATTTAACGGCCCCCGAGAACCTCCAGTCCTCGAGGCCCATGAAGGCTATGGTGGCGAGCCGCGGCATAGTGAACCAGAGGCCCGACGCCACGGAAAGGACGCAGAGGCCGTGCGCGACCCGTGTCTTGAACACGGTGTTCTTGGCGAACTCCTCGTCTATGTGCATGTTGTTGAAATCGCCCGATAGCCCTGCAAAGCTCACCACATCCGTTTCGGTAATGGTCCTGCCCGTGCTCTTGTGCTCGGCGTCTACATCGAGGTCTTCGTAGAAAAGCCGTGTGTCTTCCTGTGCCATTTGCAGAATCTCCTTCGAGTATGAATATCAAGCGAGCGCGGCGCTTCGCCCGAAGCGGGAGTAAGCCGCGGCCGGCGCTTACCGCACTGCCGCTTCCGCGTTACTTCGCGGGCTTAAACTTGGGCAGAGTCACCTCGTCGGTGACGTCGTCGAACACGACCTCCACGTCCATGCCTATGCGGACGTCCTTGGGATCGCAGTCAACGATATTGGTCATCATTTTTACCCCTTCGGAGGTTTCCACGAGGGCAACCACATAGGGGGGGTCGTTCTTGTATGCCTTGGTCGGGCCCATGTAATGGATAGCGTAGGTCCAAACCTTCGCCTTGCCGCTGGCCTTTACCCATTCTATGTCCTCCGACATATCATTGCCCGGGGATATGGCGCGGGGGTAGAAGAAGAACTCCCCGGTCGTCTTTGACCTCGGCAGAACCAGCTCGTGTTTCTTGCAGGCGTCCCAGTAAGGCTTTGTCTCGGGACGGAAATCGGGCAGCGGTTTTTCGTATGTTTTATTTTCAGCCATTTTAAAATGATCTCCTTTTTAAGAAAGTGGTTCCTTGCCCAGGACTATGGTGCTGTGGGCGGATACGATGCCTCCGTTCCCGTGCACGAGCGCGACCTCCGCGTCCTTGACCTGTCTCGGTCCGGCGGCGGCCCCCCTTAGCTGGAGCGTCGCCTCGACGACGTGGTGCATGGCTCCCAGGTGGGCCTGGGACAGGAGCCCGCCGTGGGTGTTCACGGGGAGGTCCTTTCCTATTTCCATGCGCCCCTCGAGGGCAAAGGGGCCGCCCTCCCCTTTCGGGACGAAGCCGAGACCTTCGAGCTCAAGAAGGACGGTTATCGTGAAGCAGTCATATAGAAACGCGACGTCGACGTCCTTGGGACCGATGCCGGCCGTCTGGAAGGCCCTCTGTCCGGAGTTGTTTATTGCATTATAGATCTGATCGAGGTCGCGGAGCGTGGTGAGGTACTGGTGCGAATAGCCCTGGCCCATGCCCCAGAGGTAGGCCAGAGGGTTTTTTATTCCGAGCTGCTTTGCCTTGGCCTCGGTCGTGACTATAAAAGCCGCACCGCCGTCAGAAATGATGGAGCAGTCGTACTTGGTAAGCGGGTCTGCTATGACGCGGGAACTCATGACCTCTTCGACGGTCAGGGGCTCCTTGTTCATGGCGTTTTCTTTGAGGGCCGCGTGTTTTCGCATCGTGACCGCCACTGCGGCAAGGTGCTCGCGGGTGGCCCCGAAGTCGTGGAGGTACCTTTGGGCCGCAAGCGCGTAACCGCCGGGGGTGGTGAGGCCGTAGGGGAATTCAAATTCCGCATGGCACATTTCCCTGATGAGGGCAACCATGCCCGAGGAGGATATGCCGGAGAGAGTATTGTCACCCCTCACACAGAGGACGACTTCCGCCTGCCCCGACGCAATCGCCATAGCGGCCTCGGCCGCCATCCACACGGCGGTGGCCCCTCCTACGGCGACTGACGAGAAAAACCTGGGTCTCATGCCGAAGTAATCGGCGAACGTGGTGCAGTGCATGAAAGTATGTTCTACGAGAGAGAAGGCGGTAACTAGTCCGTCCACATCAGATTTTTTAATTCCGGCGTCCTCGATCGCCAGCTTGGACGCAAGCGAAAGGAAATGGAACGAGCTCTTATCGGGTATTTTCCCCTGCTCGGTTTCTCCTACACCAGCTATAACGATTTTATTTTTCTTTAGTATTTCTCTTGCTTCTTTTACTCGCGGGATGCTAGTCGCCATTTGTTACCTCCCCCCTATCTGTAATTTTTGTGGAAAATTATATTAAATAGACCTCGACAAATGTCAACCGCGGGGGAGAGCCGCCCGCGGGGTGCGCATGCCGGCTGCCTGACTGCGTATTTGTTCTTAATTTTCTCATTTAGAGCCGATATGTTTACCATCGATATTAGATAGCGCTCTGTGAGTATGGATTCTAATCGGCTCCCTTCTTAGCGGCGGAGCTTACCACTAGGCTGGATACAAGGTCGCAGAGTGTGCTTGTGAAAATGTTTCTTGCCCTGCCGGTGTCGCGGGGAAGGCTTCTATAAGGGAAGATTTTTCTTGTGAGTTTGGCTATCTTCGCCGGGTCGACCGAGGCACCATTACCTTCTATTTCGAGCACCCTGTTGACGATCATGTCCTTACAGGCCCTTTGCGCCCCCTCTTCGACAATCTCCTCGATTGATTTTACATTTATCAGGTTGTCATAAACCTCAAAGATTCTCTTTCTAAAAATAGCATCTCTTAAATATTTACGAACCCTTTTTTCTTCTTCACTTGCAGCAATTTTGCCGCGCGCTTTTTCTCTACTGTAGGTAAGGTTTTCCTCGCGGGTTCTTATACTAAAAGTCTTCTTATTATATGAGTATTCTTTGGGTGACATTTTTGTCACCCCCCCCGGTGATAATTTTGTCACCCCCCGGGTGACATTTTTGTCACCCTCCCCTATGACATTTTTGTCATACCCTAACCTATTGATTTCTTTCTCTTTAGTTCTCTCCGGAGTGACGTTATCCTTTGAGATCCTACCGACCCTGTATTCCTCTTCATCTTCGACGAATTTTTCGTCTCCGCCCTTGTTCATTTCCTCAATGAGCTTCTGGACGAGTGGGCGGAAGTCGAAAACAGTGGTGACTTGCGCGCCTGTTTCATCGTCAAACCGTGGTGTTTTTATCAGGAGCTTGAGTTCCTCGAGGTCCTGGGTGATACGCTTCACACTCCTCTCTTCGATCCCCGATCTCGCAGCGAGAGTCGAGTAGCTGGGGAACGGATATTCGGAGTCCCACTTGTAAGACATGATGTCGATGATGAGCATGATGTGTTTGGGCTTTAAGCCTATCCTGGATCTGTATCTGAGGAGTATGTTGGGGACGCTCGTGAACCCTTCGTCGAGTATCTCTCCCCATATCTGGACGATCTTTGTTTTGTCCTGCTTTTTGTCGGACATATCTCTCCCTGAACAAACCGGAGCGTTGTTCCAGCACGGGCATCAAAAAGCTTGACAATTAAAAGCTAGAAAGGGTATCATTAAGTTGTTCCACCTTCCGGTTGCCGCCGTTGTTTTATGCACACCGCTAAAGCTTCGGCGGCTTTTTAACGCCCTGGTCAGCATATTATATGATTTTTGTCCGTTTAAATCAATGCATCGGCTCAACACGCCCCCTCCCCTTTTCATTTCGGCACGGCATTCTATAATTGATATGTGGGCCCAAGGGCCAGGACGGGTCCCGTCTCGGGTGCAGAAGTTCTTATCTTCCGGAGGGTAATATAGAACATATGAAAGTCATAGCAATAGCGAACCACAAGGGGGGAGTCGGGAAGACGACTACCGCGGTAAACCTGGCGGCGTGTCTCGCGGAGAAAGGGAGCGAAGTTCTCGTGATCGATTTCGACCCGCAGGGGAATGCGACCTCCCACCTCGGGTTCAGCCCCAACGATTTCGAGACGACCATCAACGACGTGCTTATAGACCCGAGTAACCGCGTGGATATAAATACGGTGATAATCGAGCACGGCACGCCGGGACTGTTTCTCGTTCCGGCGAACCTTTCCATGAGCAGGGCCGACCTTTCCATGTCAGCCCTGATAGAGAAGGACCACAGGCTCCGGAAGTCGATAAAAAGGCTCAAGAAGAACTTCGATTTCGTGCTCATAGACTGTCCGCCTTCACTCGCCACGCTCTCCGTGAACGCATTCTTTGCGGCGGACGATGTGATCATTGTGGTACAGACGCAGCCCATGGCCCTCGATGCCGTGCGCATGATTGACGAGACTCTTTTCGAGGTCTATTCATCTCGTCCTGATTTCCCGATCGTCCCCTACGGGCTTCCGACCATGCACGACAAGCTGACCACTGTCAGCAGCACCGTTCTCGAGGCTATAAACAGGAAGTTTCATCCTAATGTTTTCTCTCCCATTCACTCCAACGTGAAGATCAAGGAGGCGAGCGGTTATGGCAAGCATATAGTCGAATATGACCCTTTGTGCGCGGGCGCTATGGATTACAGAAGACTGGCGAAGGAAGTAATGGCCATATATGAAAGAGAAAAAGAAGAAGGAAGAAGATATATCATCAGAAACTCCTAGGAAAAAAAAGCCTCCGAAGAGCGAGCGTCTACTGGGCATGATCGAGTCCATGGAGCAGCGCGGGAGCCCGCTTAATGCCCACAGGGTCGCCACAAGGTATTTCGACAGCTTCAGGAAGGAGAGGAATATCCACGGGGATGCCGATGACGGCGATCCAGAGACCGATATCTCCCAAGCGCCGGATGCCGCCCCGGGTACCACGATAATTACCGCGGTAGATAGTGCGGTAAAGAAAAAGGAAAGAAGAAAACCCTCCCCTGCCGAAACCAATATAAAATCCGCCGATTTAAAGGACCTCGAGAGCGGCTTCACGCCTTCCGAATCCAGGGTTTACAGCGCAATTTACAATAAAAGTATCGAGAAGAAGGCCCCTACCCTCAGGCTCGGCCTTAAGGAGTTGAGGGATCTGACGGGTCTGTCGGATAAAACAGTCAGGGTTGCCGTACATTCACTCGAGAAAAAGCTCGCCTTAAAGGTCGTCGAATCGTCTCTCGGGATATACGGGAGAAAGTTTTTCGTACCAGCCCCCGGGGAGGTCCTTGAGGAGAGGCTCAGGGCGGGGCTCGAGATAGACCCCACCACCAAGAAGGTGACCGGCCCTGCTGTCCCGGTATGCACCGCGGTAGATACCGCTATAAATACCGCGGTAGGCAATGCGGTACATACTACGGTAGTTACTGCGGTAAAAAAAGATACTGAGACCTCTCTGGGTAAAGCAGCCGTCGTCCTGTCGCTTTATGAGTTTTATACGGGGAATAAACCAGGGGAAAAAGACGAAGGGTATTCCGAAAGGATTAAACATCTAGACCCTCGGGTGGTAGAGGCAGCGCTCATACTGGCCGGTCTGAAAGGGAAGGGGGGCATGACAGAGTTCTCGCAGGTGAGGGAAGTTCTCGAGGATTTGGGGGGGGAGCTTCCGGAGGGCTACCTCGAGCATCTGAGGGGGGCATGGAACACCCTTTACGGGGGCGAGTAGAGACGGCCCCGGTCACACGGAGCGAGGTTGTGAGATTTATAAAGACTGCAGCAGCAGTTTTGATAATACTGGTCGTCACTGTCGCCGTAATAGGGCTCTTTCTTCCGGCGAGGTACTCAGTAGAGCGCTCGGCGGTGATCGATGCCGCGCCCGGGGAAATACACGAATACGTGGGAAATCTCAAAAAGTGGGACGAATGGGCGCCCTGGACGGAAGAGGATCCAAGCATAGTGGTTACGCTCGGAGAAAAAACGTCGGGGATCGGAGCGAGCCAGTCATGGGTTGGAGAAAGCGGGACAGGGGCGCTTACTATAACGGCGTCCTCTCCTGATAGCGGTATAGAGTACGATCTCCTCTTCGACGGAGGCACATATGAGTGCAAGGGCTCGATGAGATACGATAGACTCCCGGACGGAGATACCAAAGTGACATGGACGATGTCGGGCGACATGGGTAAGTCGCTTACGAGCGGTTACTTTGCGCTCTTGATGGATACAATGGTCGGGAGTATGTTCGAAAAGGGCCTTTCGAACCTAAAAAACGTGGTGGAGAAGGGGAGTTAAGACGTATTACCTCCGAACGCGGGACGGGCGACATCCTTCGACAGGCTCCAGGTTCCGACAGGTAAGCAGGGCGAATGGGTTGAACCTCTTTCCTGGTTTAAGCGGAAGAGGCAGGATGGAATCGTAGAAACGCACATTGCGTGTGTCGCGGCTGGAAGCCGCTCCTACAATGGAACTCTTTTTATTAGAACCCGAAAAGGCTTGATACCCCCTCTTTGCTTAAGGGAAAATTTCCTCTAACCTAAATAAGTTATGGGCATAAGCGAAGAGAAGGCCGGGTCCATTCCCGCGTCAGCCGGGGTCTATATCCTCAAGGACAAGAAGGGCAGGTCTTTATACATAGGCAAGGCGAAGAATCTGAGGAGCCGCGTCCTATCATATCTCCACGAAGGCGGGGATCGGGAGAGGCCCCACATCGCATACCTGATGAAGGAGGTCGAGGATCTCGACTACTTCGTAACGCGGAACGAGCGTGAAGCGCTGGTCCTGGAAAATTCCCTCATAAAGCAGAAAAAACCCCGTTACAACATAAGGCTCAGGGACGACAAAAACTACCTCTCGCTCAGGCTCGACCCACGGGAAAGGTTCCCCCGCCTCACACTCACGAGGAGGGTGCTTAAGGACGGGGCGTTATACTACGGCCCTTTCGCCTCGGCAGACGCGCTCAAAAAGGCGAAGAGGCTCATTCACAAGGTGTTCCCGTTGAGAGACTGTACGGACGAGAAATTCAGGAGGCACTCGGCGCGCCCCTGCCTTAGCTACTACATGGGCATGTGTCTCGGACCGTGCGCGGGGAAGGTGGACGAGGCGGGATATAACGAAGTCGTCGACCGGACAAGGATGTTCCTCCGAGGAGAAAAGGACAGGATCATCGAGCTGCTCAGGGGCAATATGGGAAAGGCCTCAGGGGAGATGAGGTACGAGGACGCCGCCCACTACAGGGACCAGGCGAAGCTCCTCGAAAAAAATTTGGACGAACAGATGTTCATCACGCCCGGCACGAAGGACAGGGATATAGTGGGTTTTTACAGGGAGGGGCAGGACGCCGAGTTCTCGATCCTCTTTTCGAGGGGGGGTATTCTCGTGGACAAGGCTGAATATTCGTTCAAAAACACCGCGGGGACGGACGAAGAGCTTCTCGGGGGATTCATTTTGCAGTTTTACGGGGGGAACAGGTTTATTCCGAATGAGATAATAATTCCCGTGGGGATAGAAGGGATGGAGGAACTCTCGGAATGGCTTTCGGAGAGGCTCGGGCGCAGGGTTGCACTCAGCGTGCCGGAGAGGGGAGTGAAGGCTTCACAGCTCGAGCTCGCGGGCAGGAACGCGCTCGAGAGCTTCCAGAGGAAGCACGCCCGGGAGCTCCATGAGCTAGACCTCCTCGAGAGGCTGAAGTCGTCGCTCCATCTGCAGAGGCTCCCGGGGGCCATAGAGTGTTTCGATATTTCGAACACCCAGGGGGACCTGGCCGTGGCGTCGCTCGTGAGGTTTGAGGGCGGGAAGCCAGCCAGGGAGAGGTACAGGACGTACAGGATAAAAACAGTCGAAGGCCCGAACGACTACGCCATGATGCGCGAGGTCCTTTCGAGACGGCTCACGAGGGCGGACGAAGAGGGGTGGGACACTCCGGACCTTGTTCTCATCGACGGGGGAAAAGGGCAGCTGAACATAGCGCAAAGGGTCCTAGACGAGCTCGGCTGTGCGGGCGAGATCGGCCTCGCCTCGATAGCCAAGGGGAGATACGAGGGCGAAAGCGATAAGATATATATATACGGCAGAAAGAACCCGATCGTTTTTTCGAGAAATTCGCAGGTCCTGTTCCTGCTCATGAGGATCAGGGACGAAGCGCACAGGTTTGCTATTACTTTTCACAAGAAGCTCAGAGGGAAGAGGGCCGTAAGCTCGGCGCTCGACGATGTGCCGGGTATAGGGGCCAAGCGGAGGAAGGAGCTTATAAAGCGGTTCGGGAGCCTGGCCGGCATAAGGGACGCTTCGGTCGATGACATCGCTGCCGTCCCGGGACTGAGCAGGAGGATAGCCGAGGAGCTAAAGGAGCGCCTTTCTGATTAAGCGTTGGATTCGAATCTGCAAAAAGGCTTCCCGCATCATAAACGTTAGCACCCGGTTGAGCAGCGTATATTGAAAGTGTCCCGAAAGCACTTGATCTTTCGTCGTATCATAGAACGGCCGGCAAAGTGCAGAGGGATATCACGCGCAGCGGGACCGATACGAATCCATCATAAGGAGTTGTAATTATGGCAAAAGCACAACCTATACCAGACGGAATGAATACGGTAACGCCGCATCTCGTATGCAAGGATGCGGAAAAAGCAATCGAGTTTTATAAAAAGGCTTTCGGCGCGGAAGAGCGCTTCAGGCTGAACACGCCTGACGGAAAGAAGGTACTGCACGCGTCACTCCGTATAGGGAATTCGGCAATAATGCTTGCAGATGAGTTCCCGGACTGGGGCTCAGTGGGCCCCGAAACTCTAAAGGGGACTCCGGTGGTTATTCATCTTTATGTCGAGGACGCGGATTCGGTCTTCGATCGGGCGGTTAAGGCGGGGGCGACGGTTGCGATGCAGCTCCAGGACATGTTCTGGGGGGACAGGTACGGGCAGGTGCGCGACCCGTTTGGTCACTCCTGGTCGGTTGCGACTCATGTAAGGGATGTAAGCCTCGAGGAAATGGAGCAGGCTGCCAAGGCTATGTGCGGCTAGAGATAACTTTCCGTTCCCCGCCCGCGCCTCGCTAGTTTTTTTCTTTGACCTCGCCCAGGTACTTGACCTCGAGCTCGCGGAGCCGCTTTATCTGGTCCCTCTTCTGTGCGGCGGTTTCGTACTCAAGCCTTTTCGCAGCTTCTTTCATCTCCCTGTCGAGGGCGGTTATGGTCTTTGAAATCTTCTCGGGCGGGACGTCGAGCTCCTCAGGCGCTTTCTCGAGCGGGGCCGTGTAGTAATCGGCTTCGTATATGGTCGACAGTATGTCGGTGATTGATTTTTTTATACTGGTCGGAGTGATACCGTGCTCTTTATTGTATTTTTCCTGAATCCGCCTCCTCCTGTCTGTCTCTGATATGGCGTTCGCCATCGACGCCGTGGTTCTATCGGCGTAGAGTATCACCTTGCCGTTCACGTTCCTGGCCGCCCTCCCGAATATCTGTATGAGGGAGGTCTCCGAGCGGAGGTATCCCTCCTTATCGGCGTCGAGCACTGCGACGAGCGATACCTCCGGGATGTCGAGCCCTTCCCTGAGCAGGTTTATCCCCACAAGGACATCGAATTTCCCGAGCCTGAGGTCTCTTATTATGGCTATTCTTTCGAGCGTATCTATATCCGAGTGGAGGTAGCGCACTTTTATGCCGAGCTCCCTGTAGTATTCGGTCAGGTCCTCGGCCATCCTTTTCGTGAGGGTAGTTACGAGGACCCTCTCGCTTGACGTCACCCTTTTCTGAATTTCCTCCAGAAGGTCGTCCACCTGCCTGTCGGCGGTCCTGATCTCCACCTCGGGGTCGGCGAGCCCCGTCGGGCGTATAATCTGCTCCACCATGACCCCGCCCGCCTTCTCTATCTCGTAAGAGCTTGGGGTCGCGGAGACGTATATCGCCTGATTGACCCTCTTTTCGAACTCGGCGAAGTTAAGCGGCCTGTTGTCGAGCGCCGACGGGAGCCTGAACCCGTGCTCCACCAGGCTCAGCTTCCTGCTCCTGTCACCCTCATACATCCCGCGGAGCTGGGGGACCATCTGGTGGCTCTCGTCTATAACGAGAAGAAAATCCTCCGGGAAGTAGTCGAGGAGCGTCCAGGGGGGCTGGCCGGGGAGCCTGCCTGATATGTGCCTCGAATAGTTCTCGATGCCCGAGCAGAAGCCCATGTTCGCCAGGAGCTCGAGGTCGAATTTCGTCTTTTCCTCGAGCCTCTGCTTCTCAAGCGCCATTCCCCTCTCGCTAAGGTATGCAAGCCTCTCTTCGAGCTCCTTCTTTATGCCCTCGATCGCCCTCTCCTGGCTGTCTCGCGGGGCGACGTAGTGAGAGCCGGGATATATGGCGGCTTTTTTGACCGTCCTCAAGGTCTTGCCCCTGAGCGGGTCTATCTCCTTTATCGAATCTACGAGATCCCCGAAGAACTCTATCCTGAGCGCCGTGTTGTCGTAGTGAGAGGGGAAGACGTCGACCGTGTCGCCCTTTACGCGGAAGCTGCTCCTCCAGAGGTCGAGCCCGGTCCTCTCGTACTGAACCTCGGAGAGCTTCTCGAGGAGCTTGTCCCTTTCGAGTTCCATGCCTTCCTCGACCATCGTGAGGAGCCCGTAGTAGTGCTCGGGGGCCCCGATGCCGTATATGCAGGACACGCTCGCCACTATTATCACGTCCCTCCTTTCGAAAAGCGCCGTGGTGGAGGCGTGGCGGAGCCTGTCTATGTGCTCGTTTATCTGGGCGTCTTTCTCTATGTACGTGTCCGTCGAAGGTATGTACGCCTCGGGCTGGTAATAATCGTAGTAGCTCACGAAGTACCTGACCGGGTTTTCGGGGAAGAGATCCTTCAATTCTCCGTAAAGCTGCGCGGCCAGGGTCTTGTTGTGGGCGATTATGAGGGTAGGGCAGCCGACGTTGGCTATGACGTTCGCTATGGTGAATGTCTTGCCGCTCCCCGTGACACCGAGGAGTACTTGATGTTTGTCCCCGCGGAGCACACCCTCCGTGAGCTCTTTTATGGCCCCGGGCTGATCCCCCGTGGGGGAGAACCCGCACTTTATCCGGAAACCGTTTTCCATACGGATGAGTTTAGCACAGCGCCCGCGCCCGGTGTTAAAAAGGCGCCGGCATCGATTATAATAATTACTATGGCTTTAAAAGAATTCCACCGTTCCGTTGCATCATGGTTTAAAAAAGAGTTCGACGCCCCTACAGAGATACAGGAGAGGGCGTGGCCTGAAATAAAGAAGCAGAAGAATACACTTATTTCGGCGCCGACAGGCTCTGGAAAAACTCTCGCCGCTTTCCTCTCCGCGATAGATGACCTGGTCAAGGAGGGACTCGAAGGCAGACTCCGGGATAAGACTCAGATAGTCTACGTGTCCCCGCTCAAGGCCTTGAGCAACGACATCGAAAAAAACCTTCAAAGACCCTTGAGGGGCATAGAGGAAGAGTTGGCGAAGGCCGGATTCCCCGAGATCGGCATAAGGGCGCAGGTCAGGACCGGGGATACGCCGGCCTCTGCGCGGACGAGAATGACGAAGACCCCGCCACATATATTGATAACGACACCCGAATCCCTCTATCTGATACTCACGAGCAAAAACGGGCGTGAGATGCTTTCCGAAGTACATACGCTCATAGTGGACGAGGTGCACGCACTCGTCGGGAGCAAGCGCGGCTCACACCTGGCGCTGTCAATGGAGAGGCTCGAAGCGCTCACGTCTGGTGATTTAATCCGGATAGGGCTCTCGGCCACGCAGAAGCCGATCGAGACCGTGGCCCGTTTCCTTATCGGCCATGGGAGAGACGGAGAGAACGGTGCTCCGGACTGCACAATAATAAACACAGGCCACAGGAGGGCGCTCGACCTGTCCCTGGAGATCCCGCGCTCGCCGCTTACCGCGGTAATGTCCAATGAAGTATGGGAAGAGATATACGAAAAGCTGGAAGAGCTTATAAAATCACATAAAACCACATTGATATTCGTGAATACGAGAAGGCTCTCCGAGCGCATGACCCACAATTTGACCGAGAGGTTCGGCACCAATGTCATAGCCGCCCATCACGGGAGCATATCGAAGGAGCTCAGGCTAGACGCGGAGCGGAGGCTCAAGTCGGGCGAGCTCAAGGCTATAATAGCGACCGCGTCTCTGGAGCTCGGAATAGACATAGGCGCTGTAGACCTCGTCTGCCAGATGGGGTCTCCAAAATCGATCGCCACGTTCCTCCAGAGGGTAGGGCGCTCCGGGCATACGGTAAAGGGCACCCCGAAGGGCAAGATATTCCCTCTCAGCCTGGATGAGCTCGCGGAGTGCGCGGCGCTCTTCGATGCTGTAAAGCGAGGGGAGCTCGACAGCATAATCATGCCCGAAAAGCCGCTCGACGTGCTCGCGCAGCAGATAGTCGCCGAGGTATCGTGCGGGGAGCGCTTCGAAGATGAGCTCTACAAGTTGCTGGTGAGGGCTTATCCGTATAGAGACTTGTCACGGGGGGAGTTCGATGAAGTGATAAAGATGCTCGCCCAGGGGTTCGCTGCGCAGAAAGGCAGGCGCGCCGCGTACATACACCACGACATGGTGAACGGGCGTCTCCGTGCCAGGAAGGGCGCGCGCATATCGGCCATAGTCTCGGGCGGGACCATACCCGACAGCTTCGATTACGACGTAGTGCTGGAGCCGACCGGCATCTTTATAGGCACGGTCAACGAGGACTTCGCGATAGAGAGCACGGCGGGGGACATATTCCTGCTTGGGAACCATTCGTGGCGGATAATTCAGGTAAACGGCGGGAAGGTGAGGGTGGAGGACGCCGAAGGGCTGCCGCCCACGATTCCATTTTGGTTCGGCGAGGCCCCGGGGAGGAGCCCTGAGTTCTCGGCGGCGGTTTCGAGGATGAGGGAGGAGATATCGGAGGCTCTCGGCGATACAAAGGATTTCGTCAAAGAATATGATTTGCTCGACGGTCTTCCTGATGACGGCTGGAAGAAGGGGGCGATCGAGCGCCTTACGAGCGGGGCGGGGCTCGGCCTCGAAGCGGCCGAACAGCTCGTTACGTATATGGCGGCGGCGAAGGCCGCCCTTGGAGTGATGCCGACCCAGAAAAGGCTCGTGATGGAGAGGTTTTTTGACGAGGCCGGCGCGATGCACCTCGTCATACATTCGCCTTTCGGGAGCAGGATGAACCGGGCGTGGGGGCTCGCGCTCCGGAAGCGGTTCTGCAGGAAATTCAATTTCGAGCTCCAGGCCGCGGCTACCGAGGACTCGATAATACTGAGCCTAGGGGCAACGCACAGCTTCCCGCTCGAAGAAGTCTATTTCTATCTCCATCCGAATACCGTAAGGGAGATTTTGACGCAGGCCCTCCTAGACGCCCCGATGTTCGAGGTGAGGTGGCGCTGGAACGCAAGCACGGCGCTCGCGGTGCTGAGGAGGTGGACGGGGAAGAAGGTCCCTCCCGCCATACAGCGCATACATTCAGAGGATCTGATCGCCCAGGTGTTTCCCGACCAGATCGCGTGTCTCGAAAATATAGTCGGCGACAGGGAGATACCGGGCCACCCGCTCGTGAGTCAGACTATAAAGGACTGTCTCACGGAGGCGATGGACATAGAGAACCTCGAAAAACTGCTTGCGGACATACATTCGAATAAGATAGAACTCGTAGCCCGCGATCTGCGAGAGCCTTCGCCCCTCTCGGGACAGGTGCTCAACGCGAGGCCTTACGCGTTCCTGGACGACACCCCCCTCGAGGAGAGGAGGACGCACGCGGTCCAGAACAGGAGGTGGCTCGACCCTTCGGAGGCGTCCGAGCTTGGGGCGCTCGACGCGGGAGCGGTAAGGACGGTGAAGGAAGAAGCCTGGCCCGAGGCAGAGAGCCCGGACGAGCTCCATGACGCGCTTATACTTTGCGGGTTCATAACTGAAGAAGAGGGGGAAAGGGGAGACGCAGCGGGTGGGTGGCGGCCCTATTTTGAGGAGCTTGCCAAAGAGAATAGGGCAACAGTGCTCGAAACAGGGGAGGGGAAGAGGTTGTGGACGGCGGCCGAGAGGCTCGCGCAAATGAAATGTGTACACCCGGGCTTTAAGCTCTCACCTGAAATCGATATTCCCGAAAGGCTGATAGAGGGTCAGGCGTCGAGGGAAAAGGCGCTTCTGGAGGTAATAAGAGGGCGGCTCGAGGCCCTCGGGCCCGTAAAAGCGGCTGAGGTCTCGGAGTCGCTCGGGGTTTCGCAGCAGGACGTAGATCAGTCGCTCCTGACCATGGAGGGTGAGGGGTTCGTGTTCAGGGGGAGCTTTACTCCGGGAATGGAGGGTCTCGAGTGGTGTGAGAGGAGGCTTCTCGCGCGGATTCATAAATATACGATGAGCAAGCTCCGGAAGGAGATAGAGCCCGTGACGGCGGCCGATTTCATGAGGTTTCTTTTCTCGAGGCACGGGGTCGACTCTGACGATAAGCCGGAAGGGGCGGAGGCACTCAAAGGGGTGCTCGACATGCTGGAAGGCTTCGAAGCACCGGCTGCCGCCTGGGAGGGGGACATGCTGTCGTCGAGAATGAACGAATACGACCATGCGTGGCTCGACATGCTCTGTCTCTCGGGTAGCGCCGTGTGGGCGAGGATCAAAACGTCTAACGGAACTGGTAAGAAGCCGGGGCCGATCAGGACGACGCCCGTGACGATCGTGAAGAGGGCGAATCTCGAGACGTGGAGGAAGTTCGCGCACATTCCGGAAGGGGCGGCTGAAAATCTATCACGTCAAGCGAGAGAAGTGCTCGACTTGCTAGAGGCGCGAGGCGCATCCTTTTTCGAGGAGATAGCGTCCGGGACTAAGGGGCTTAAATCGGAGACGGAGAACGCCATTGCGGAGCTGGTTTCGAGCGGCATCGTCACGTCGGACAGCTACACAGGGCTCCGGGCGCTCCTCGTGAGCTCGAAATACCGGACTGCCGAAGGAAGGCGAAGGAAGAGGGCCAGCTTCAGCATGGAAGGGGCCGGCAGGTGGTCGCTTATACGGGGGAGGGGAGGGGAGGGGGCCTGCGGGAGGTCCGGGGAGGATGTCAGGACGCTTGCCATGGCCCTACTCAGGAGATACGGCGTTATATTCAGGAGGATTGCTGAGCGCGAGAGCTTTACTCCGCCGTGGAGGGAGCTGGTTCGGGTGCTGAGACTCCTCGAGCTCAGGGGCGAGGTGAGAGGGGGGAGGTTCGTGGATGGCGTATGGGGGGAGCAGTTCGCGCTGCCCGAGGCGGTTGCCGGGCTCAGGGAGACGAGGAGGAAGCAGAGGGACGGCAAGCTAGTTTCGATCAGCGCCGCCGATCCGCTTAATCTGACCGGGATAATGACACCCGGGGAGAGGGTGCCGTCGCATTACAGGAACAGGGTGCTTTACAGGGACGGGATTCCCGTAGCTATTAAAGAGGGTGAGGATATAAGGATCCTGTCGGCGGCTGAAGGAAAGGAAGAATGGAGCCTCAGGACTGCGCTCGTAAAACGCAGCTTTTCGCCGAAACTGAGGGCGTATCTTGGCAAGGGCGTCGCTTAGTAAAGCACAACAGCCTGCCCGGATCTTTTAACAGGTCTTTAACTATTTCATAATCCGCTCTTAATTTCCCCGTGTTTAAATTTTGGTAATGGGCGTTGTGCGGGCCTGGAATCTCAGAATGCCGGAAGCGAGAGCGACCGTCAACGATTGGAGAGAAACGAGCCGAGGAGAAGTGGATGCGGTTATCAGCAGGGTCAGATGCGGGAAGGGAACGGGGATTGCGCTAAAAGGAACCCCGTGCCCGGAGTGCAGTTACATCATCCGCAGAGATTCTTTCCCTGCGCAGTGTATATACTGCGGCAGCTCTCTCTGATCATCATATAGCGGCGCGCCCTGTCTTGCGATCAGCCGAGCCCCAGTTCTTTTACCTTCTCGGCGACCTCCCTGGAATGCTCGGCCACGTTAACCTTCGTCCAGATGTAACGTATCACTCCCGTCTTATCGATCAGGAAGGTTTCCCGCTTTGCCGAGCCTGAATCGCTTACTACGCCGTATGATTTGATTATATCCTTGCCCTTGTCGCTAAGCAGAGGGAAATTGAGGCCGTGTTTCTCTTTGAAGCCTTCGTGGGATTTGACGCTGTCCGTGCTGACTCCGAGAACCTGAACGCCGAGCTTCTCGAGCTCTTTCATACCGTCCCTGATCGAGCACGCTTCTTTGGTGCATCCGCCCGTGTAGTCTTTCGGATAGAAGTAAAGCGCGACTAATTTATTTCCGCGGTAGTCGCTGAGTTTGATTTTTTCGCCGCCGTAGGTCTCTGCTTCGATTCCAGGCGCCTTGTCTCCAACTTTCAGTGTTTCCGACACGTTTCGATTCCTCCTTTCGCAGCTTAGGATTTGAGTATAGCCGGCGAAACGAATCCCGCATGCTGAGGGAATTTGAATTTATGTTAGACTGCACGGCCCTGCAAAACTTGTCACGCGAAGAGGACGAGATTTTACAAAGCTTGCTTTATTATGTTTCATTTTTTGTCGATCAATTTCAAATCGGATTCGGAATTCCTGAATTGCGGATGCGGAAATGATATTGCGGTGCCCGTGCTAAGAAGTCGATTATTCGCACCGTGCCGCGAATCACATTCTGCCGCAGCTAATTATTCGTAGTTGGCGTTGAATGTCCCCATATATTAAAGCCGAGTATTAGATATTCTTTTTTTATCCACACCTATTAAGGTTTCGGTTTAATACCTGATATTAACCCGGCAATATAATTTGGACGGAGCCGTGCCGCGGAAAATAACGGGAGCATTTGTCAATTCATGCGGAAGGAATAACGGCGATGTTTAATGAGGGAAATTGGAGAGGCGCATTTTTTCCCAAGCCGTGGATTGAAAAAATTCTGTGCTTGTTATCTGTGGCGCCTTCCGCCGAGGAAAGAGCCCAGTATTCCGCGCACGAGCTCTGTAGCTACCTGTCTGCCGACGGAGCGCGCTGTGCTTTTCGCCATCGCCTCGATCGGCGAGTCGCTCCGCCGCACGGGTTTGCTCTTCGGGGCAGGCTTTGCAACGGGCGCACTTTCCACGCGTTTCTTCAGCATCTCGTATGCGGACTCTCTGTCGATTACTTTTTCATAACGTCCGCGAAGGGGCGAGTTTAGGATTACGGCGCTCCGTTCTTCGGGGGCAACAGGGCCTATCCTGCTGAACGGGGGGCGTATAAGTGCACGCTCTACGATACTGGGCTTGCCTTCTTTGTCGAGGAACGATACGAGCGCCTCGCCGACGCCGAGCTCCATGAGAATTTTCTCTGCGTCGAGGGCGGGATTGGTCCTGAAGGTCCCGGCTGCGGCCCTGACTGCCTTCTGATCGCGGGGCGTGTATGCGCGGAGCGCATGCTGGACCTTGTTCCCGAGCTGACCCAGAATAATGTCCGGTATATCGAGAGGGCTTTGAGTCACGAAATACACTCCCACGCCCTTCGAGCGTATGAGACGGGCGACCTGTTCTACCTTGTCGAGGAGCGCTTTAGGCGCGTTGTCGAAAAGGAGATGGGCCTCGTCGAAGAAAAACACGAGCCCGGGCTTTTCGGGGTCGCCGGCTTCGGGCAGCTGTTCGAATAATTCGGAGAGCAGCCAGAGAAGAAAAGTGGCATAAATAGCTGGCGACTGGATGAGCTTGTCGGCGGCGAGTATGTTGATCACCCCGCGGCCGCTCGCGTCGGTCTGCAGGAAATCGTCGAGGTTAAGGGAAGGCTCCCCGAAGAATATGTCCCCTCCCTCGTTTTCAAGCGATATCAGGCTCCGCTGTATGGCTCCTATGCTCGCCCGGGAGATGTTCCCGTATTCGGTGGTGAAGGAGGATGAGCTGTCTCCGACATAGCGCAGCATGGACCTCAGGTCTTTCAAGTCGAGGAGTAGGAGCCCGCCGTCGTCAGCGATCTCGAATACGAGCGCGAGTACCCCGGTCTGGGTGTCGTTGAGGTTGAGGAGGCGGCTAAGGAGGAGCGGGCCCATTTCCGATACAGTCGTGCGGACCGGGTGGCCATGTACACCGAATACGTCCCAAAAGATCACCGAAGCTTCACCGAATACGAAATTTGAGAGGCCGATCCGGTTTATGCGCTCTGTAATTTTCGGGTTTTCGCTGCCGGTCCGGGAGAGCCCCGCGAGGTCGCCCTTGACGTCGGCCATGAATACCGGGACCCCTATCATGCTGAAGTTCTCGGCCAGGACCTGGAGCGTTACGGTCTTGCCGGTCCCGGTCGCTCCCGAGATAAGGCCGTGCCTGTTCGCCATTTCGGGGAGTATAAAGAGCTCGTGTTCGCCCCTAGCTGCCAATATAGGCTCGTTCATGCCTTTATAATTCCCTTTATGGTTGGAGTTGTAAAGCGGGAACGCGAAGCACCCCGTATTATCCGGGCCGGGTTAAATTCCGGCCCTCATGCGCTTTAAAAGCTCGATATCGGGTGCGACTTCTTCGGGTGGTATCTCGACAATCATATCGAGCTTTTTGAGGGCGGGGCTGTCGAGCACGGCATTGAACCCCTCTTTCCCGATCTTCCCTTTCCCTATGTGTTCGTGCCTGTCCTTCTTCTCCCCCAGCCCGACTTTGGAGTCATTCCCGTGGAGGAGCTTCACGCGGCCGGGGCTTATGACCGAGAATAGAGCGTCGAGCGTGTTCTTGAGGGAAGTTTTGGTCCTTATGTCGTAGCCCGAGGCGATGAGATGCGCCGTGTCGAGGCAGATGCCGAGCCCGGGATTCCCAACCTCGTCGAGAATCCTGGCTAACTCCCCGAACGTATCCCCGATCGTCTCTCCCTGGCCCGCGGTGTTCTCGAGAAGGAGCTCGGTCGAAAGGCTGCCGGAGTCTTTAAGGATTTCCGCGACCCCTTCTATGACCATATCGACGGTTTCCGCGCGCCCTGCGCCCTTAGAGCTTCCGAGGTGTGTCATGACGTATTTCGCGCCGATCAGGCTCCCCCTTTCGAGCTCTTCCCTGATTATGGCGACAGACGAGCGCCTGAGCTCCTTTTTCTCCGATGCCAGATTGATGTAATAGGGGGTGTGGATGTAGTAGTCCGGCAGGCCGCAGGACGAGCATGATTTCAGGAAGGAATCGACCAGGTCTTTGCCGAGCGCTGGGGGCTTGCCGCCCCGGGGCGATCTCGTGAATATCTGAAAGCACTCGCAGCCGATGGCGAGGGCTCGCTCCGGGGCCTTATCGATACCGCCTGCGATAGAAACGTGGGCGCCGAATTTCATAACGGCTTGTAATTTTACCGGATTGGGGGAGAAAGCGCCCGGGGGACGGCAAAATCTTAATACCGCTATTGCATATTGATTTCAACCCGAATAAATACAAATGTTTTTAAAATGAATTTTTGAGCGGGCGGATTTGATGCTTTAAAAGATGGGATAGGGCAATAGCGGCATTAGAGATGCACCCATACGCCCCGGATTGTTGAGATATTGTACGTCTGATAATGTGTCTTATGTTAACTATATCCCCCATGACTTCCGGCAGAGCATGCCTTGGTCATAATTCCGCAGAAGAGGCGCAAGAGAATCGAATTGCTCGTGATCTGCCTCCTGGCTCTTCTCCAGGCCGCCATCATATCAAAATGTGTTACCTATGTCCCCGGTCTATACACTTCAATGCCAATGTAACAAATTCTATTCTCTAAGACATTATCGCAACCCTCTTCCATCCCATGGCTGCCTCCTCACTTATTTGGCTGCCATTATATCCAAAAGTGTTGCCTATGTCTCCGAACACCTGTAGCCTATGCCCCCGGTCTGTACATACACC
>Ga0187894_10001475_pt1 | contig 30150 bp, 31 predicted proteins | sample GBC1701081metaG_FD_136650 | JGI IMG/M metagenome (GOLD analysis project Ga0187894, IMG submission 136650) | White microbial mat communities from a lava cave in the Kipuka Kanohina Cave System on the Island of Hawaii, USA - GBC170108-1 metaG ...
GATGCTCATACGGAGGGCGGGATGAATCCCGGGGAGCTCCTATGCGAGGGCGCCCTCAGGCTGGGCGTGGAGATCACTCCTTCGATGGCCGGTCTTTTCATGCGCTACTTATCCGAGCTCAAGGCGTGGAACAGGAAAATAAACCTCACGAGCCTGAGAGAAGACAGTGATATAATAATCGGCCACTTCCTCGATTCGATATCCGCCGCCCCTTTCGTCCCAGCGGGTTCGCGTCTCCTCGACATAGGCTCGGGCGCGGGGTTCCCGGGTATCCCGATAAAAATAGTCTCCCCGTCCGTTGACGTCACGCTTCTCGAATCCGTGCACAAAAAGGTGATGTTCATGCGGGAGGTCATACGCGCGCTCGGACTCGACGGCGTGACCGCGGTGTGGGGCAGGGCGGAGGACGAGCGAAACGGTATAGAGAGGCGGGGCTTCGACAGGGTGGTCACGCGGGCCGTAGGGCCCATCCCCGATATACTGCGCCTGTGCGAGCCTTACCTGGCACCCGGCGGCAGGGTAATTCTCATGAGGGGGCAGAGGGGAGGGGACGAATGGGAGGAGGCGGGCGCCGGAGTTATGAAGCGGTTCAGACTTGCGGAGCAGAGCGAATTCAAACTCCCCATCGGAGGGCAATCGAGGGTTATATTGACGGTCGAGAGGGCGTGATTTCCGAAATACGCCGAAAATAAAATGTTGACTCCGTTCATATCGTAAATTACAATCTCACTATATCGAAACACGATAACGGTATACGATAATATAACTATAAAGCAATTCGATGATCAGAAGCTTCTTTCTGGGTTTTATAAAGATCCATATACTTCATCACGCCGATGAAGAAAAAGTCTACGGTCTCTGGCTGATCGAAGAGTTGAGGAGGCACGGCTATGACATCAGTCCGGGGACCCTCTACCCGATACTCCATTCGCTGGAGAAAGAAATGCTCCTCGAATCACGTAGGGAAACGATAGGCGGCAAGGTCAGAAAGTACTACAAAATAACGAGGGAAGGCAGGAGAGCGCTGAAAGCGGCGAAGGGCAGGATCAAAGAGCTGGTCGATGAAGTGATGGAATAGGAGGCGAATTATGACGGCGATTAATACCAAAGCGGTTTTATCGGTTTTAACGCTCGTTGTATTTATCTTCACGGGATGTAAAGCGTATCAGGCTGACCGGGCGCAGATGCAGTCGCAGATCGACGGATTGCAGGATCAAATCCGGAAAATAGAGGAGACGTACAAACCGGGATTCGGCGAGCTGATGGGAACCATACAGGCCCACCATGCGAAGCTCTGGTATGCCGGTATGAATGAAAACTGGAAGCTGACTGAATTCGAGATTCACGAGATCGAGGAAACATTCGAGAAGGTCTCGGAGCTGCACGGGGACCGTTATAAGGCCGCTCAGCTCATCCCGGTGCTCGTACTGCCGTTCCTGGAGAGTACGAGGGACGCCGCTCAAAATAAGGACATGCCCGCGTTCAAAGAGCGCTATGCTGAGCTAACCTCCGGCTGCAATAGTTGTCACACGGATACCGGGTTCGAGTTCATAATAATTAAAACGCCGGATAAGCCCGCTTTCCCGAACCAGCAATTCAGTATTAAGAATTGAGAGCCGGCGCGGAAGCTCGCATGAAGAAGGGATTCAGGCTCGCCGAGCGGAGCGAATTCAAACTCCCCTTCGGAGGGCAGTCGAGGGTGATATTGGCGGTTGAGGCTGTGGGAGAGGCGGTATAATCTGTCCTGTGTTCGCGTATCAGCAGCTCATCTCGATAGAGCACAGGATTCCTAATCCTCAGCTCGGAGGTTCGAATCCTCTCGGGGGCGCTAATATCCTCAAGTGAATTCAGATAGTTATAAGTATATTTAGAATACGGAGTATATTTCATAATCTAAGAATCTTCTTAGAATCATCTAGCCTTTTCGTTTGGAATGCAGCGGGCTCTACCTACAGTACGGAGCAACTCTAGTTATAACAATGAGGGGATTAGATTAATAAACTCTTTGTTCTTCTCGTTTTTGAAAATCTTCTTCATGAGGTTTTATATGCTTAAAGCTAATAAAGAGTGTTAAGTCATAAAATATTTTCAATGTTCCTGCAATGACAAATGGAGATAAAAAGGGAAGTAAAAGTATCTTGCCCGCAATTGCGGGACTGATAGATGAAGAAACCAATCTTGCGACACTTGTTATTGATGCCACCTGCGGTCGTTCTTCAGGGCTAACAACAGAGACAACATATGATTGACGGGCGGGTATATCCATTTCTGATAATAGTTGACGAAGCAGATAGAACAAACCGGCAAGATAAAAAGTAGGCATAAATGACATAAGTATTAAGCAAATGCTTCCCGGAATATGCGTAAAAACCATAGTGTTTATTAACCCGATTTTTTCTGCAAGCTTGCCTGATAAATAGAACGATAATGTTTCCAAAAGTCCGGCAATGAAAAACATTGTAGAAATTGTGCTAAGTGGGACATTAAATTTAGTATGAAACCATAATGATATTATACTGCCTACAACAAATCCGCCTGCGAAAGAATCAACTGAAAACAGGAGAGATAATTTGGCAACAATTTTTTTGGTTCTCTCAGAGAGTTCAAATTTTTTCTCCTCAAATTTTATATCAGCAATTCTTGTATATAGAAGCAATGCAAAAAAATTTAGAATGAAGTAGAATGCAAATACCATTTTATAGGAAAGTACTTTTTCAAGTCCGAAATTATTCTGCAAGTACGAAGGCAAAAAGCCTATAAGCGCACCTAATGAAGCTGCAAGATGTGATACAATGCTGAGCAATGAAAAGGCTTTGGTGCGGTTTCTAGCGGATACGGTGGAAGGTAGATATGCTTGCTCTAAAGAGAGAAAAGGCCCAAGTTCACGCCCGCTGGGACTGATAAAGGCGATTAACGAGGCAATAAGCAAGAAGATGTAATTCTCTGTAAAAATAAAGACACTTATACCAATCAAACTTACGACGAGCGAAAACAAAAACATTTTCTTGATACCTAAGACGAATGCATAGTGCCCGGTGAGTATGGTAAAGATGGCGCCTCCCAAGATCGAAGCACTCAGTAAAAGGCCAATAACGAGAGAAGATATTCCTATTTCCTTTAAATAAATGCCAATAACAATACTGATAAATCCAAATGCAAAAGAACGAAACATCCTAGTAAGGAGAATTATTTTTCCGTCTTTAGAGAGCCAATTCAGGTTTACCATTTCCATCTCATCAAGCCATCCCGCATTATATAAAGCCACACACTAAAAGCTGTCAGAGCCGGAATCGGCGTTCAGGCATCATGCTGGCAAATATGGCATACTAACTCGAATCCGTCCAATTTCAGTAGCACCGAATCAGCAACAAGCAGGTCGTAGTCAATGCCTTTGTGCAGCCACAACCCTTTCTCGTCGTCAGCCACATCAACGGCATAGCCTTCTTCCTGCAGTCCCTTCAGCACGTAGTGGGAACGCTGCTATCATCTTCGACGAGTTGAATACTCATAACGCCTCCTGATCTTGTGGAATGTAAAGCGCTTGCCAGTTTCTAGCAGGTCGAATAACTAACCTCTTTCACTTTTGTCTTTCTTTTACTTTTTGTTGGCAGTATGCATAGAGAGCATCGTAAATAATGAATTCCTTCTCAAGGATATCATGGTCATCTTTAAGGCCGATATATCCAAAACCTTCTGCTATTGCTTTTAGTCCGTTTGCTTCCGATCGGCCATACAGGTCTTCTGCAACATCCGCACCATGTACAATCTCAGCCAGTAGATGGATTGCCAGGTCTTCAATCCGATATTTTGCCACTATGGCTTCAAAACTGCATTTTCCCTCGTGATGCCCTAATTCCACTCCAGAGGCGTCGAACGGGATAGCACCTTCGCGTTCCGCTACTTCCAGAACCGACTCCTTCGGGACGAACAAAAACTCTGCCGCCGGGTCAACGAATTTTTTGATGAGCCAGGGGCAGGCTACTCTGTCAACCTTTACTTTTTCTCGCGTTACCCACTTCATCATGCTTCTCCTTATGATTCGTGATTATTTTCCAAACCTAATTAAGTTTTGAAACATGCTCTCGATTGTTCCTTACTGCAAGAGATCAGGGCGAGCGCCCACGGGAGCTGGGAGTTCTGATCTGCCGGACAAGGAAAAACAATTTCATATTATGATTTTCTGTAACGATTGCTATATCTTGGGTTCAATTCTGTCTCCGAGCATTCTTATTCTAGCCTTAATAACCTGGAGTATACCCAAACCAAAACCAAGAATCTTTAGACCAACGGAGCCGTGAGAAGGCCAAATCAGACTTTAGAAATTGGGTGGGACACCTGAGGAGATTCAAACCGATCTGGGTGAGTTTATGGATTATTTGAACGAGGAGCACACGAACCGCGGAGTCAGTACTGTATGGGAAGGATTGCCTATGAATGCTTTCTAGGCGCTCTCGATCTCCACAGTAGCAATACGTCTCTGAAAATCCCATAGAGACCAAGAAGATGAAAGAGCAGAATAGAAAAACGCTGACCGGAAGCCTGCTGTAAAAGATTTTGCAGTTCAGAACACATTTTGTTGACAAGTAGAATTGAATACGAAATACTTTGATGTCAAAACGGGTTATCTAGATGTAGAGAAGCTATGTAGAATTTGACCCGCTGATTGAAAGTAATTCGAGTTATTATGAAACATATACGAATATGGGTAAGTGAGAGGAAGCAAATACAAACATTGGTTACCAGGTTTTGCCTTTTAATTTATCTCTTAGCTTGGATAGGCAATGTTCAGGGACTACCTCTTTTGATGATTGTGGATGACTCCCATAGTGCATCCATAACTGAAAAAAACGGCAAAGTTCACTTAGTACTTGATCATACTAGAAACCGAGATGAGTATGACATAGTGGTCAGCGATCGCGGAGAGCATAAACACGAACGTGATCTATTGGCTAGCTTACTTACTCCTTTAACTTCTGAGCGAGACTATCATCCCGATCATGAAATCCAACTTTCCAATTATCTGGAGCGAGTCGTTGCAACACCAACGGTTGTGGTTGCTAAGATCTTCACCCCCTTGGTCATTACCCAGCTTTTGCCTAAATTTGTTGAGGCGGTCTCTTTGAAACACTTTCCGTACTTCTTACCGGAAGTGTACTCCACTCTTCTTTGTCTTCGCACCACTGTTATTTTAATTTAGTACTCCCTAAATCCTAGTTTATTTCTTCAGCAACTTAAGATACTTAGCACGTAGCTTTGCCCTGATATATACCTAGTCTGGGCAAATAGAGCGAAAATAAATTTCTGAGGAATTTTATATGAATCTAAAAACCATTCTAGCTTTATGTATTTCGTTGCCTGCTACACTGGCCGGTTGTGCTGCTTTTCAACCGGATGCTGCTTTGCCAGAACCCCGTCCGCTTGGCAAGGAAATTCCCACCTTTCAACCACAAGCTAAACCAGATGGATTGCTGAAGGAAGTACCTCAACTTGATGAACCAATTGGAAAAATAACCTTGGGGGAAGCTCTTGCACAGGCGCTTGTTAATAACCCGGAACTAGCAGCCTTTTCATTTGAAGTCCGTGCTGGTGAGGCTAGAACGATCCAAGCTGGCCTTCTGCCCAACCCGGAGATTGGGACATTTGTGGAAAACATTGGCGGGTCACCTGCCGTTACTGGTGGTGTACAAACTACAATACAGCTTGGCCAGTTGATAGAGCTCGGCGGAAAGCGATCTGCAAGAACGCGAGTAGAATCTCTCTCACAAAACTTAGCGGGCTGGGATTATGAGACGAAGCGTATTGAGGTATTAACCAATGTTTCAAAAGCTTTTACCGATGTATTAAGTGCACAACAACAATTGATACTCACGGAACAAATTGTTCTCCTTGCCGAACAAGTAGCAAGAACTGTTTCTGATAGGGTCGAAGCCGGGAAAGTATCTCCTATAGAAGAGACCAGAACGTTTGCGACGCTCTCATCGATTCGAATTGAACTGGAGCAAGCAAAACGGGAATTGGAAGCATCTCGCAGGCGCTTATCTGCAACATGGGGGAATACCAACCCTCGATTTGAGATGACAATCGGTGATTTAGACTCAATTCCCTCATCGGTACCCTCTCTAGAGCAATTAAAAGAGCGGCTGTTTCAAAACCCCGAACTTGCCCGTTGGGCAGATGAGATGTCACTGCGTCAAGCGGTTATAGATTTGGAAAAGTCCAAAGTGATCCCGGACCTCATGGTAAACGGCGGTTATAGGAGGTTTAAAGAGGGTGACGAGAATGCACTTGTTGTCGGAATTTCTATTCCTTTGCCGTTATTTAATAGAAATCAGGGCAGAATCCTTGAGGCTCACTACCAACTGTCGAAATCGGAAAAGGAGCAACAGGTTGCGGATGTCCGTCTTGCCACTCTGCTGTCGGAGGCTCAAAAAACACTCTCATCTTCGCACACCGAAGTGATTACTCTTAAAAACAGCGTTATCCCCGCAGCACAAAGTGCTTTCGATGCAATTAATGAAGGCTATCGTTTGGGTAAGTTTGGCTTTTTGAATGTCCTAGATGCCCAGCGGACTCTATTTGACGCAAAATTAAGATACTTGCGAGCACTAACGGACTATCACAAGGCTGTTGCTGATGTGGAGGGCTTGATTGGTGAGCCGCTCAATGTGATTGCAAGCAATCCAAGTGTGGAATAAAAGGAGACAGTTATATGAGGAAGATAAAAAAGTCTGTAGCAATTTGGATAGTCATCTTGGTAGCGATTATTTTAGCATTTTACATTCTGAGCATGGACAAATCGTCTAAGAGTAAAGATTCTCACGAAAACACTGACTCGGAACAGCTAGAGGGGGATTTCATAAGGGGGCATCATGGAGGAAGACTGCTGTCAAAAGGTGACTTCCAGATCGAGGTTACCATTTATGAACAGGGCGTTCCTCCGCAATTCAGACTGTATGTGTTTGAAAAAGAAAGAGCGGTTAATCCAGACGAGGTGAAATTGACCGTTAAGTTATACAGGCTTGGGGACAGAGTAGAGGTGATTCGCTTCCAAAGAGAGGGGGGGGAGTATCTACTCGGCGATAAAATCGTTGAAGAGCCGCACTCTTTTAATGTCGAGGTGCTTGCAGAGTGGAAAGGCGAAACCTACCGCTGGGAATATTCGCAGGTAGAAGGAAGGGTTGAGCTTACGCCCGAGGCGATACAACGTGCAGGGATAGTTACTGAGATTGCCGGGCCCGCCAAGATAACAGCTACCTTCGAACTTCCCGGCGAGATAGTACTCAATGCAGACAAAGTAGCGCATGTCGTCCCGAGGCTCGAGGGTGTCATAACCGAGGTCCGGAAACACCTTGGCGATAACGTCATGAAAGATGAGGTGATCGCTGTGATGGACAGTCGAGAATTGGCAGATGCTAAAGGCGAATATATCGAGTCAGTCCATCGGTTGGAGTTGGCCCGAACCTCCTTTGAGCGGGAGGAGCGCCTTTGGAAGAAGAAAATCTCTCCCGAAGAGGACTATCTGATCAAGCGTCATGCATTCAAGGAAGCACAAATCACTTGTCAGACTGCTAAACAAAAGTTAATCACTCTGGGACTTTCGATATCCGATATTGAGAGTTCGATACGCAAGCCTGATCAGAACATCGCACGCTATGAATTGAAAGCCCCGTTCAATGGTGTTGTCATTGAAAAGCAGGTCGCCGTTGGCGAGGCGGTTAAGGAAGATGAGCCAATATTCGTCATTGCGGATCTCTCAACCGTTTGGGTAGATGTCACAGTTTATGCCAAGGATTTGAACATCGTCCAGATTGGCCAAAAAGTCACTGTTAAGACAGACATCTTGGGCACAGAAACCCAAGGTGTGTTGACTTATGTAGGTTCTCTGGTAGGCGAACAGACACGATCTGCCAAGGCGCGCATTGTCATTCCTAATCAAGACGGCATATGGCGTCCTGGACTCTTTGTCACCATTCAAGTGGTTCATGAAGAGATCACTATTCCCTTGGCTGTCAAAGCTGAAGCGCTCCAGACATTTCGGGACTGGGATGTTGTCTTCATGCGGGTTGGAGACCTCTTCGAGGTGCGACCGCTTGATTTAGGACGGCGAGACAGAGAGTGGGTGGAAGTGTTGGGCGGTCTTTCTCCCGGCGATAAATATGTTTCAAAGAACAGTTTTATTTTGAAGGCCGATCTTGAAAAGGCCGGAGCCACCCATGAACATTAATTACTGAAGGAGGTCCATTATGAAAGAGATCAAAGCTATTATTCAACCATATATTGTCAGTAAAGTGGTACGAGCACTACATGGCCTCGACCACTTCCCAGGTTTTACATTACTGGATGCCAGAGGACAAGGGCGAGGACGCGGAGAGGGAGGCTCATATAAGGTTACTGAGGAAGACATCGACTATCACCGCAAGGTTATGATAGTGGTTGTTTGTTCCGATGAGTTCGCCACGATTGTAACCGAAGCGATTCAGAATGCGGCACACACCGGAAACAAAGGGGATGGAATCATTATAGTAAGCGAAGTTGCCGAGGTGATTCGAATCCGCACCGGCGAAAAACGAGATAGGGCTTTATAAGGAGGACCATCATGCTCGAACGAATACTTAGACTCTCCATACGCCAGAGGTGGTTGGTTATCCTGGTGACATTGGCCGTCGCGGCTCTGGGCGTCTACAATTTTCAAAGACTGCCTATAGATGCTGTTCCGGACATCACTAACGTCCAGGTTCAGATCAACACGGAGGCACCTGGATTCTCTCCTCTGGAAGTTGAACAGCGGATTACGTTTCCTGTTGAGATTGCCATGGCCGGCTTGCCTTCACTCGATTATACGCGGTCGATCTCCCGTTACGGGCTTTCCCAGGTTACAGTTGTCTTCAAGGACGGCACGGACATTTATTTTGCCCGGCAGCTAATCAACGAGCGGCTCCAGGAAATCAGAGCGCAGCTCCCGCCGGAAATTGATCCGGCTATGGGGCCTGTTGCCACCGGTCTGGGTGAAATCTATTTTTACACGGTCGGGTCTGAACCCGGAGCAATTAAACCGGACGGAACCGAGTACACTCTTGCTGATCTGCGAACGATTCAGGACTGGATCATCCGACCACAACTTCGAAATGTACCCGGAGTAGCGGATGTAAACACTATCGGTGGCTATGTTAAGCAATATCATGTCACCCCTTACCCCGAAAGACTAATTGCCTATGAATTAACGTTCCAAGACATTCTCGATGCTTTAAATAGGAACAATGCCAATATAGGTGCGGGCTACATCGAACGTAGCGGAGAGCAGTATTTAATTCGTGTCCCCGGACAATTGGCTGATATGGAGGACTTACAGCAGATAATTGTAAGCAATCACAAAAGTGTACCCGTTTATATCAGAGATGTGGCAGAGGTTCTTCTTGGGAAAGAACTGCGAACCGGAGCCGCCACAGAAAATGGCAACGAGGTTGTTCTGGGTACGGTTTTAATGCTTGTAGGCGAGAACAGCCGTGCTGTTGCCGGGAGGGTGGCTGATAAGATGGTCGAAGTGAACCGCGCTTTACCGGAAGGAGTTATCGCAAAGCCGGTTTATAGCCGTACTACGCTGGTAGACGCAACTATTGATACTGTAAGGAAAAACCTGGTGGAGGGAGCCCTCCTTGTCATTGCGATCCTGTTTCTGCTTTTGGGAAATATCCGGGCAGCTATCATTACGGCTCTTGTCATACCTTTATCAATGCTTTTTACTATCACCGGGATGGTGCATAGTAAGGTGAGTGCCAACCTTATGAGCCTTGGGGCACTCGACTTTGGGCTTATAGTTGATGGCGCTGTAATTGTTGTGGAAAACTGTGTCCGTCGCATGGCCGAAGAACGCCACCGGCTGGGACGCCTGCTCAGCCGTGCGGAACGCCTCGAAGTCGTTTTTGGGGCATCCAAAGAGGTGTTACGGCCCAGCATATTTGGGGTCTTAATCATTATGATCGTCTACGTGCCGATACTCACCCTAACAGGGGTCGAAGGGAAGATGTTCCGGCCTATGGCTATCACGGTGATTATAGCCCTATTAGGCGCGATGCTGTTTTCTGTAACTTTTGTTCCCGCCGCCGCCGCATTCTTCCTCTCCAGCAACATTTCCGAAAAAGACACTTTTCTCCTAAGATGGGCGAAAAAAGCCTATGTCCCATCCTTGAATTTATCTATGAGTAATAAAGGACTTATTCTCACGCTAGCGGGCATTCTTATTATTCTGAGTGGATTGCTTGTAACTCGGATGGGACGTGAATTTATCCCGACCCTTGATGAGGGCGACATGGTCATTCATGCTTTGCGAGTTCCAGGTATAAGCCTTTCCCAAGCAATCGAGATGCAGTATGACTTAGAGAAGAAAATAAAAGAATTCCCCGAAGTGGATAAAGTCTTTGCTAAAGTAGGGACGGCTGACATCGCAACTGACCCTGTAGGTCCCAATGTGGCGGATGTGTACGTTATGCTCAAGCTCAAATCTGATTGGCCCGATCCTAAACGTTCTAAAGCCGACTTAATCAGTGAGCTTGAAGAAAGCCTGAAGAAGGTCCCGGGAAATAAATATGAATTCATCCAGCCTGTCCAAATGCGCTTCAACGAGCTTCTCGCCGGAGTGCGAGCCGATGTGGCAGTAAAGGTGTTTGGCGATGATACGGAAATCCTACGAGAAACCAGTCAAAAAATTTCTGAAGTTATTGGGAAAATACCAGGCGCTTCGGATGTTCAGGTAGAACAGGTAACTGGATTGCCGGTCCTAACCATCCAACTTGACCGGAAAGCAATGTCCCGGTATGGCCTCAATGTCTCCGACGTACAGGATGTAATAGAGGTTGCCATGAGGGGGAAAAGTGCGGGTTTGATCTTTGAAGGGGATCAACGGTTTGAAATCATTGTGCGCCTCCCAGAGGATACTCGCAGTAAAATAGATGAACTCAATAGAATACCAATTCCTCTTCCTGTTGGAGGTGAATCGGATCCCAAGCTTACGTCGACATCATATTCGGAGAACAGTGGACGGCCGAGCTTTATAACGTTGGGCTCTGTAGCGGATTTTGTCATTGCTCCAGGTTCGAATCAAATCAGCAGGGAGAATGGCAAACGTCGAGTCGTGGTAACGGCCAATGTGCGCGGGCGGGATATCGGGTCATTTGTCGAAGAAGGGGAGAGACGGATTAGCGGGGATGTTAACGTTCCGGCAGGTTATTGGATCACCTGGGGTGGTAAGTTTGAGCAAATAATTTCAGCTGCTAAGCGTTTGCAGATTGTCGTTCCTATCGCCCTTCTTCTGATCTTCGTTCTACTATTTGCGACGTTTGGAACCTTAAAGGATGCAATTCTGGTCTTCACCGGCATTCCTTTTGCATTAACCGGCGGAGTAGCTTCGCTTTGGCTAAGAGATATGTCTCTATCGATTTCAGCAGGCGTCGGGTTCATCGCTCTCTCCGGCATTGCTGTGCTAAACGGAGTTGTCATGGTCTCATTTATCAATGAATTATTGAAAGAGGGTAACCCTTTAGACAAGGCCATTTTTCATGGAGCGATTACACGTCTGCGTCCTGTACTGATGACGGCTCTTGTTGCTTCACTAGGATTCCTTCCGATGGCTTTAGCCACCGGAAGTGGGGCAGAAGTGCAACGACCACTCGCAACCGTGGTGATTGGTGGGATTCTCTCATCAACTGCTCTCACCCTACTTGTCCTGCCCGCACTTTATCAACTTTTGCACCGAAAAGGTGGAGTTGCTGAAGACTGAGAGGGTTTAACTGCGCTTGTTCAGAAAAATGTTTACAGGCCAAGACGTATGGAAGTAGAAGGAGTCCCGGTCTTCCGGTTAATATAGATTGAGCCAACAAATCTTAACCATGGGAGTAAAACTCATCACTCAAAATAATATATTGAATCGATAAAGCTCAATATACTTGAGCTTGGGAAGGTATTAGGGAACCTCTTGGCTGAGGGCGACGGCTTGATTTAGTATCTCTTAGACAAATGATCCTCATCCAAATTTAAAAGTTGAAAAGATACTATACCCCAGTATAATATTATCAATAGAACTGAAATGCAAAAATTTTAATATATGTCTCATACAATTACGGATAAAAAAAGGCTTATCAACCGTGTGAGGAGAATCCGCGGACAGATCGAAGGGATTGAGAAAGCACTCGAAGAGGAAAAAGACTGCTCGTCGGTCCTTCAAGACATAGCGGCGTGCCGCGGAGCCATAAACGGTCTCATGTCCGAGGTCCTCGAAGGCCATATCAACCTCCATGTGCTCGATCCCGATACCGCTATCAACTCCGGGCGGCTGAAGGCGGCCAGGGTCTTGATAGAGCTGATAAGAACATACTTGAAATAGAAAAGCTGTCTATCGTGCGTCAGACGGGAATAAGGACTGTCAACCTGCGTGAATCCAATGAACGAGCGCGAAAATAACCATCATCTCCACCACGACCACGACCATCCCCTTGACCATCATCACGGCGGCCTTGACGGTCATTCTCACGATATGCTCGATTACTCCGTCCTGGATTCGGAAAAAGGCATACGGGCCGTTAAATGGTCTTTCGCGGGTCTCATGGTTACAGCCCTCCTGCAGGCCTTCGTTGTGGTGCTGTCCGGCAGCATAGCCCTGCTCGCCGACACGATACATAACTTCGGAGATGCGGCAACGGCGATCCCATTGGGAATCGCCTTCGTATTGGCTAAATGGAAACCGAGCAAAAGGTTCACTTACGGCTATGGACGTGTCGAGGACCTGGCAGGAATAATTATCGTGCTGATTATTTTATTCAGCGCTCTGGTTGCGGGTTATGAGTCGATTTCCCGTCTCCTCAACCCTCAAGAAATCGGACATTTGTCCGCGGTGGTCGCAGCTTCAATAATCGGCTTTCTCGGCAACGAGGCAGTAGCGATTTTTAGAATTAAAGTGGGTAAAGAGATCGGGAGTGCGGCCCTCGTTGCGGACGGATACCATGCGCGCGTAGACGGATGGACGAGCCTCGCAGTACTGTTCGGCGCTCTGGGCGTGTGGCTCGGTTACCCCCTGGCCGATCCGATTATAGGACTGGTCATAACTGCGGCGATACTCGTTATTGTTTGGCAGGCCGGAAAGCAGATATTCATCCGTATGCTGGACGGAGTCGATCCCGGAATTATTGATGAGATTGAAAAAACGGCGGGTAAAGTTGAAGGAGTCGCTGAAGTTTCCGGAATAAGAGCCAGGTGGATAGGTCATAGGCTTTACGCTCAGCTTAAAATCACGGTCAGACCGGCGCTCTCTGTAGCGGATGGCGAGGAAATCGCAAGAGAAGTAAACCATGAGCTCAAGAGCGGTGTGCCTCACATGTCTGAAGCTCTGATAAAAATCATGCCCGCAAATTTCTGATCAGCCCTTGAATACAAGATGGTAGAGAAGCCCGACAGCGGCGCTCAGTGCGAGGGTCCTAAGCATGCTGAATTTCAAACGGAACAAGAGCACGAATGCCCCGATCGCAATCACCGTCGAAACGATGTCGATAGTTTTCAAATCCGGGATGAGGAGCCTGAGCCCGGTCACGCTTACTTCTTCGACTCGTCCGAAGAGCGTGTGTAAAGAAAACCATACCGCGAGGTTTAGAATAACGCCGACCACGGCTGCCGTGATCGCCGAAAGCGCGCAGCTCAGCGACTTCCGCCCCCTGAGATATTCGATATAAGGCGCTCCCAGAAATATAAAGAGGAAACAGGGGACGTACGTAACCCATGTCGTCACCACTGAGCCGAAGATACCCGCCACTAAAGGGTCGAGCGCGCCGGGGTTGCGGTAGGCGCCCAGGAACCCCACGAACTGCACCACCTGTATCAACGGTCCGGGCGTGGTCTCTGCCATACCGAGCCCGTCCAGCATCTCTCCGGGCTTAAGCCAGCCGTATGTGTTCACCGCCTCCTGAGCGACGTAGGCAAGCACGGCGTAAGCGCCGCCGAACGTTACGACGGCGACCTTGCTGAAGAAAATCCCCTCCTTCACGAATACGCTCTCCATGCCCAGAAAGGCTATGAGAGCTGCGGGCGGGCCCAGCCATAGCGGCAGCCATACGGCTATTACCCTCAGGGCACGCATTATTGACGGCTGCGTGTGGCTTGCTACACCGTCGGTTATGACGAAATCATCCGTGTCGCCTTCCCCTCCACTGTTTTGAGTCGCGTGTACTTTGGTTATATAGAATACGTCCTCACGGAGCTTCCCCCCTGCGAAGCCTATTAATGCCGCGCACAGTATGATCAGAGGGAAAGGTACGTTGAAGAAAAATATCGCGGCGAAGGCTGATCCCGCCAGGGCGACCATCACGTTATTCTTGAGCGCCCGTTTTCCGATTCGTATCACGGCCTCGACTACGACGGCCATTACCGCGGGCTTGAGACCGAAGAAAAGCGCCTCGACGAAAGAAGTCTCCTGATAAAGAGCATAGAGCACGCTCAATATCAGAATGGAAATGAACCCGGGGAGGACGAAGAGGGTCCCTGCGGTCAACCCGCCGCGGGTCTTGTGAAGGAGCCATCCGATGTAGGTGGCGAGCTGCTGCGCTTCGGGGCCGGGCAAGAGCATGCAGTAGTTCAGCGCGTGGAGGAACCTGCTCTCGCTTATCCACTTCTTTTCTTCGACCAGTATGCGGTGCATCACGGCGATCTGTCCGGCGGGCCCGCCGAAGCTGTGAACGGCGACCTTCACCCAGACCCAAAAGGCTTCGGTGAAGGTTACGGGATGGGGCGAATTCCCGGCTGCGTGTCCCGTCCGGTCTCTGCTTCGGGTGCTCATGCGCTGCTCCTCAATCGATAGTCTACAATTGAACATGATGAGCCGATAATTGCAAACTCTGTGGAATTCCCCGCCCGTCTGCGCTTATTTGCGCGCGTTTCGCATAACACCCCGGTCTTCCTTTAAAATCAGACGCTTAAATGTTAAAATCCTGTGCAAGAGAAGCGGCCCGGCCCATGCGGTCCGGGTTCGGTAACGGAGGGCAAGATGGTTTTATTCCTGGGTGAGGACGACGTCAGGCAGATCCTCACCATGTCGGACACCATAAAAGTGCTTGAGGAAACGTTCAGGCAGCAGGGGCAGGGAAACATCATAAACCAGCCCCGGCAGAGGGTAAGGACGGAGGTGAGCATGCTCCATTACCTTGCGGGGGCGCTCCCCCATCTGGGCGTAATGGGCTATAAGGCTTATACGTCGTCGAAGGCCGGCATAAAGTTCAGGGTGTTCCTCCACGATATCGAGACGGGGGAGCTCTTGTCCATAACGGACGGGAACTACATGGGGATGATGAGGACGGGGGCCGTGTCCGGCGTGGCGACCAAGTACATGGCCAGGGAGGACATGAGCCGGGTCGGCATTTACGGGGCGGGATGGCAGGCGCGGGGGCAGCTGCTCGCGGCGGCCGCGGTCAGGCACGTGAAGAAGATAAGCGTCTACAGCCGGAGCGCGGCCGGCAGGGAAGCGTTCTCGAGGGAGATGGAAAAGCAGCTGCGGATTACCGTAACCCCGGTCTCGTCGGCGGAAGAAGCGGCGAGGGACGCCGACTGCGTTATCACCTCGACCTCGTCGTTCGAACCGGTGTTCAAAGGGGAATGGCTCGCGAAAGGCACGCATATAAACGCGATAGGCGGGAATTTCCTCTTCAAGAGGGAGCTCGACGAGAGGGCCGTAAGGACGGCTGACGTTATCGTCGTGGAATCGCTCGAGCAGACGAAGATCGAAGCCGGCGAGTTCCTGCCGTTAGTCGAAAAAGGGACCCTCAGGTGGTCCCGCATAGAGGAGCTCGGGGACGTGGTCGCGGGGAAGGCGAAGGGCAGGACGAAAGAGGATGACATAACGCTCTTCAAATCGCTCGGCATAGCCGCGGAGGACATTGCCGTCGCGGCCCACGTGTATAAGGTCGCGAAAGGTGCGGGTATGGGTGTGAGGCTCGACATGCCGTCCAATTGAGCGGCCGGCGGGTGCGGCGCCCGCGCGGGGCGTGTCCGGAATTAAAACTTAAACAGAGGCGAACATGAAAACTGTGGGAATTATAGGAGGGAGCGGGCTATACGCTCTCGAAGGGATCACCGGGGTCGAGCCCGTCAGCGTGGATACGCCGTGGGGCAAGCCGTCGGACGACCCTTCGGTGGGGGAGCTCGGCGACACCAGGCTCATATTCCTGCCCAGGCACGGAAAGGGGCACAAGCTGATGCCGTCCGAGATAAACTACCGGGCGAACATATTCGCGATGAAGATGCTCGGGGCCGAATGGATAATCTCGGTGAGTGCGGTCGGGAGCATGAGGGAGGAAATCGAGCCCGGACACATAGTCATACCGTCCCAGTTCTACGACCACACGAAGTCAAGGGTCTCCACGTTCTTCGGCGACGGTATAGCGGCCCACGTGTCCATGGCCGACCCGGTGTGCCCGTCGCTGTCAGGCGCCCTTTACAAAGCGGCGCTTTCTGCCGGGGCCGCGGTGCACAAGGACGCTACCTACATATGCATGGAGGGCCCCCAGTTCTCGTCACGCGCCGAGAGCAATATATACAGGAAGTGGGGCGTCGACGTCATAGGGATGACCAATATGCCCGAGGCGAAGCTTGCGCGCGAAGCGGAGATTTGCTATGCTACACTCGCATTATCGACGGACTATGACTGCTGGCACGAGCATCACGGCAACGTTACGGTGGACGACGTAATAGAGACTCTCATGAGCAACGTCGCCCTTGCCAGAAAGGTAATCATAAAGGCTCTGCCCGAGATCGGCGGGGCGAGGGACTGCCCTTGTTCGAGGTCGTTAGAGAACGCTATCATCACTTCCCGTGATTCCATTTCGCCCGAGGTCAAAGAGAGACTCGGAATACTCATAAAGAGGTACGTACAATGAAGCTGCTCGTCGTCGGATCGATCGCTCTCGATAGTGTGGAGACTCCCTTCGGGAAAGAGGAGAACATACTCGGGGGGTCGGCGTCATATTTCTCGCTCGCCGCGAGCATGTTTACGGACGTATGCGCCGTGGCAGTCGTCGGAAGGGATTTCCCGGAGGAGCACCTCGATCTTTTCAGGTCTAAGGGGATTGCGTTAAACGGCGTTAAGAGGGAAACCGGCGAAACGTTCAGGTGGGAAGGGAAGTACGGATACGACCTGGGGGACCCGGAGACCCTGGGCACGCACCTGAACGTGTTCGAGAACTTCAAGCCGGTCCTGCCGGAGGAATACAGGGACATAGAATACGTATTCCTTGCGAACATCGACCCCGAGCTTCAGCTGAGCGTCCTCAATCAGATGAAGAACCCGAAGGTCGTCGCCTGCGATACGATGAACTACTGGATAGAGAACAAGCCCGACGCCTTGAAGGAAGTCATAAAGCGCGTGGACATCCTGATGCTGAACGATTCCGAGACCAGGATACTCGCGAAAGAGCCAAGGATCACCCACGCGGCAAGGACGGTGCTCGAGCTAGGTCCCAGGGTGCTCATCGTGAAGAGGGGCGAGTACGGAGCGCTGATGTTTTCCAAGGAGGGCATATTCTGGGCGCCGAGTTACCCGCTCGAGGAGGTAATCGACCCTACAGGGGCGGGGGATTCGTTCGCCGGGGGATTCATGGGCTTCATAGCCGGGCAGGGCGTACCCGACCACGTGGGGTATAAGACGGCTGTCGTGTTCGGGAGCGTTATCGCCTCGTTTACGGTCGAGGATTTCAGCGTGAAGAAGTTAGCACAGTTGAGGAGGTCAGATGTCGATAAGAGGTTCAGCGCATTCCTTCAGCTCTCGAGGCTCGACTGATATGAAGTACGCTCTGCTGACGGCACTCATCGTTTCCGCAATGATCGTGTCCTGCGGTGGCGGGAGCAAGAAACCGGACGTGGAGGTCGACCAGACGAAGACGTTCGAGAACCAGAAGGCGCTCGCGGCGGCGTCTTTTAACAGGAAAAATTTCAAACAGGCATTGACCGAAATTGAAGCGGCTGAGAAGATAAACGATAAGGACCCCGACGTTTATGTTATCAAAGGCTTGATTTACGTGGGGCTGCAAGATTATCTCACAGCTGAACAGAATTATAAAAAGGCACTTAGTCTGAGATCCGATGACACCTCTGCGCATTTTAACCTTTGCGGACTCTACCTCATACAAAAGAATTTCGACCAGGTAATATCGGAATGTGGTCTCGTAGTAGCTGATCCTACCTATAGATTAAGGGCTAATGCATATACGAATATGGGTATAGCATATTTTAACAAAGGAGATATGGTCAAGGCAAGGGAGAATTACGAGCAGGCCCTCAAGCAATACCCTGCTTTCGTCTACGCGCACAACGGACTCGGCATGCTTTATATGTCGACGGGCAGGTACGGGGAAGCGGCGGCGGAATTCCAACAAGCCGTAGCCGGTCTCCCCACTTACGAAGAGGCTTACTATAACCTCGGTCTCGCGTATCTGAAGCTGAACGACAGCGTGAACGCCTGCGAGGCCTTCAGGAAGGTGGTGGAGATATCACCGAACTCCGAATTCGGGGTCAACTCCAACCGTTACATCAATACGGTCTGCAATTGAGGGTGAGGGTGTACCTAAAAAAAACTGAATCAGTCATCCTGAACTACGGTTCTGAACGAGTGGAAGAACCGGACGCCATTGGCTGAATCCAATAATGTAACTATTCTCGGATTACTCATATATCAAACCAAAATATTCAGGATCTAAACTTTTTTCCTTTCGTTCCCTCCTTTAGCAAAGGAGGGTAAGGGAGGATTTATCCGTATCTTTTTTGTTTTTTTTCCTTCTCCCCTACGTGGGAGAAGTTTAGGATGAGGGGGTACTTTTTCTCTTGCTGTTCTTTATCTTCTCGGCGAGAGACGACGTGGACATCCCTTTGATAAGGGGGATTATCTCTACGCGTCCTCCCAGGCTCTCGACGAAGTCCCCGCCGATAATGTCTTCCCGCCTGTAGTCCCCGCCCTTCACCAGGACGTCCGGCTTCAGCTCTTTTATCAGCTCTAGCGGCGTGTCCTCTCCGAATACGCACAGGTAATCGACGCAGTCGAGAGCCGCGAGCAGGAGCGCGCGGTCTGCCTCGCCGATGTAAGGCCTGCCCGGCCCTTTCAGCTTCCTCACGGATCTGTCGCTGTTTATTGCCACGACGAGCGCGTCCCCGAGCTTCCTCGCCTCACGGAGGAGCTTCAGATGCCCGGTGTGGAAGAGGTCGAAGCAGCCGTTCGTGAAGACGACCCTCCGCCCCTTCGACCTGATTCCGGCGAGCGTTTTCGCCAGAGCGGCGCGCGTATGGATCTTGCCCTTTTCCTTCTCCTCCTCCCGGGCAAAATAGGTTTCCAGGTCGGCCTTCGTCACGCTCGCCGTCCCTATGCGGCTCACCACTATGCCCGCAGCCGCGTTCGCGATCTTTACCGATTCCTCGAGAAGGTAGGACGCGAGGAAGGACAGCGTGAATACGCCTGCGGCCGTATCCCCTGCGCCCGTGACGTCGAACACCTCGACCGGGTGAGAAGGCACCGTTCCCGACTCCCCGTTCTTCGAGAAATAGCTCATGCCGCCCGACCCCCGCGTAATGAGGACGAAATCCGCTTCAGTTTGCTTCATTATCATCTCCGCCGCTTTTCGGAGCGTTCGCTCGTCCGATATTTTTATCCCCGAGGCAAGCTCGGCTTCTCTCAGGTTGGGGGTGATCGCGCTTGCGCCCCTGTACCTTGCGTATTCCTTTCCCTTAGGGTCTACTGTGACGAACATACGGGATTTTTTCGCGAGCCCTATCACGCGGGAAACGAGGCCATCGGTCACGACCCCCTTCGAATAGTCGGAGATTATTATCCCTTTGGGCTTGAACTCTCCGACTGCCCGCTCTATGGAATTCAGTAGAGCCTTCTCGAGTTTCTCGCGCGTCGGCGTATCGACTTCCATATCCATGCGCGCTATCTGCTGCGTCCCGGAGATGAGCCTCGTCTTCGAGGTGGTGGGTTTGGTTGAGTCGCGTACGATGCCCCCCGACCCTATGCCGCTCTCTTTCAAGAAGCTTACGATCCCGTCGCCCTCCCGGTCTTTACCCAGGCTCCCGACGAGCTCGACCTTCGCGCCCATCGTCCTCAGATTCATCGCGACGTTTCCCGCCCCGCCCGGCGCGCACGCCTCCTCGGTCACCTTGAGCACGGGCACAGGCGCTTCGGGCGAGATCCTCTCGACCGTCCCCCTCACGTACCGGTCGAGCATGATGTCTCCGACCACTAGAATCCTCTGCCTGCCGAAACGCTTCATTATCTCCGCGATGCGCATATTTATCTTTTTCCCGTAACGGTATTTATTTACCCGAAATCACTCCTATTATAATGAAGTTCCAAATTGCTGTAAAATTAAGAAGGTTTACGCCGCGTTTTCCTTGTATATACTTCTACGGGATGATCGACATACACTGCCACCTTCTGCCGAATATAGACGACGGCCCGAAAAGCTGGGAAGAGAGCATCGAGATGATAAAGATCGCGTGTGGGGACGGGATCAGGGGAGCCGTCACGACGCCCCACTGGATACAGGGCACGAACTGGCAGCCTACCCCCGATACGGTGAGGGGCCTGGTAGATGAATTCAACGACAGGATAAAAAAAGAGGGGCTCGATTTCGAGGTCTATCCCGGAATGGAGATAGGAATAATCCCCGACCTCCCCAGGGTGGTATCGAACGGAGACGTGCTCACACTCGCCGGCAGCGATTTCATACTCATCGAGATACCGTTTTACAACCTTCCGCTCGGCTTGGAGGAGGTCATCTTCGGCCTGGAAACTATGGGGAAGACGGCGGTGCTCGCTCACCCGGAGCGTAACCGCGAGTTCCAGAGCGCGCCCAGGAGGATTATGGAGCTCGTGGGCATGGGAGCCCTCGTACAGATTACGGCATCGAGCCTGACGGGCGGGTTCGGGGACGCGGCGAAGGGCTGCGCGATAGAGTTCGCGAAGCTGGGCGTGCTCCATTTCGTCTCGTCGGACGCGCATTCGAAAAAGCACAGGACCCCGGTCGTGTCAAACGGCCTCGCGGTCATAGAGAAAAAGATAGGGAGAGAGGCCGTGGACGATCTCGTATCCAACACCTATCAGATAATCAACGGAAGGTCCCGCGCGACGGGGTAACATAGCCGGCCGCCGCTTATAATTACCATCCGCTTTAAACTGCTATTCCGCTTTCGAGTGCTGGAGGAACTTGAGTCTCAGCGTGTAGAGTATGTCGTCCAGGAGCTTGTCTTCGTCCTCGTCGAGGTTCCCTGTCGTTTTGTCCTTTATAATCTCGAGTATCTCGATCGTGTGCTTTGCTGCCGGGATGTTGACGCTGCGCGACCTCGATTCGGGGTCGGGTATCTCACCCATGTGGATGAGGGAAGACGCGTTTAACGAAAGTATAAACGCCGAGAAATCCATCGTGAGTTCACCCGAGGGTCCGGGCTTTCGTTTTTTTTCATCGCTCATGTCTATTCCTCCTGGGACATTGCCGCTTCCCGCAGCCCGGCATTCATTATACACGCCTGTCCCGGTCAACGGGACCAGCTTTCCGGATTACGGTTAATATCGATTATCTCATATACCTGCTTAATTTCGCCCTCGGGTTATAGGGGTGAGATGTTTCGAGCTCCTCGAACACCTTCCTGTCGTCCTCACTTATCTTGTCAGGCATCGCGATCTTTATCTCGATGTACTGGTCGCCGCGGAGCTTCGTTTTCAGGTTCGTGACGCCCTTGCCCTTTAACCTCAGCCTGGTCCCGCTCTGCACCCCGGGCGGTATGGTCATCTCGGCCGTCCCGTCGATAGTCGGTATCTCTATCTTTTTCCCGAGGGCGGCTTCGTAGACAGTCACCGGCACTTCCAGATATATGTCGTCGCCCTTCCTGGTGTATATGGGATGCGGCTTCACCTTTACCCTGAGATAGAGGTCGCCTTTAGCGCCCCCACCCTCCCCCTTGCCCTAAACGCGTATCCGGGAGCCGTTGTCCACACCCGCCGGAATCCTGACCGAGAGCTTCTCGGTCTCGACGCCCTCCTGCTTCTGCCTGCTTATAGACAGGTCCCTGACGCCGCCCCTGATCGCCGTATCGAAATCTATCTCTATCTGATACTCGAGGTCCCTTCCTCTCGCGTTTCTTTCCTTGGTTACGGTGCTGAATATGTCCCTGAACGCCTCGCCCCTGCTCCTGCCGGGCCTGCCTTCGCCCGCCGAGCCGAACAAATCCTTGAATATGTCCTCGAAACCCGAGAAGTCGTGGGCGCTGTAGCTGTATTCGTACGCTGGCCCCGTTTCGTCCGCGCGCTTCCAGGTAGTCCTGCCGCCGGGCCTGAACTCAGCCGACCCGAACATGTCGTACGTCTTTCTCTTCTCCTCGTCGGATAGCACCTCGTGCGCCTCCTGTACCTCCTTGAACTTCTCCTCGGCGTCCTTCTTATCGGGATTCAGGTCGGGGTGGTACTTACGGGCGAGGCTCCTGTACGCCTTTTTTATCTCATCTTTTGTTGCGTTCTTCGATACGCCCAGTATCTTGTAGTAGTCTTTAACTGTCGATGTCATTTATGTTCAAGGGACAGCATATCCTGTGACTTATTTCGCGTCAATCGCGGTACGTGTCACAAAACGCCGCGAAATTCCGGTTATCGATGTTCCGCCCTGCGTAATTAAAATTAGCCTCGATTCTCCCGGAGTCAACATTACCTCCCTCCGGACGGATCCATATAATAAAAAATAACCATTCGCCGTGTCGATTCAATAATGGGACGGGGAATATGCTGTTCCTATCGGGGTTACGTATTCTCGACTGACCGGAGCACTATGTCGGCAAGCTCCGTGAAGGCCCTGGCAGCCGTGCTCTCGGGTCTGGATATGACGACCGGGACCCCTGAATCGCCGCCCTTTCTTATCTCGGGGTCGATGGGTATCTCGCCAAGGAATGGCACCTCGAACTTCTCTGCCATCCTCCTGCCGCCGCCCCTGCCGAAGATGTCTATATTCTCGCCTCCGGGGGCCTCCAGATAGCTCATGTTCTCGACTATGCCGAGTATTGGGACGTTGAGCTTCCTGAACATCTGCACTCCGCGCCTCACGTCTATGAGTGCAACGTCCTGGGGGGTGGTGACGATGAGGCCGCCGCTCAGCGGAGCAGTCTGGACGAGTGAAAGCTGAGCGTCGCCCGTGCCCGGAGGGAGGTCGATGACGAGATAGTCCGTATCCGTCCACTCGACGTCCTCGATGAACTGCTTTATAGCGCCGTGCACCATCGGCCCCCGCCATATGACGGTCTCGTCCTCGCTTATGAGGAACCCGATAGACATGAGTTTCAGCCCAAATTTTTCTAACGGTATTATTCTGTTCGCTTCAGTAGCGTGCGGCCTGTCCTTCACGCCCAGCATTATAGGCAGGCTCGGTCCCCATATGTCGGCGTCCATGAGGCCGACTCCCTTCCTCTTCATCGCCATCGCCACGGCGAGATTTACGGCGACTGTCGATTTGCCGACGCCCCCCTTGCCGCTCGCTACAGCGATGTAGTGCTTTATCGCGGGGAGCTTCGACGGCGCTTCCGCTTTTGCCGGCCCTTGTCCCGGAGCGGCTTTGGGCTCTCTCGCGGCTATTTGAATATCGACGCCCGCAACTCCCGGGGTCTCCAGCAGCGCGCTCCTCACCGAATCGCCTATCTCGCTTTCGAGCTTCTTGTCCGGCTTCGGGAGGACGAGTGAGACCGTGATGCGTCCCCCGTCCACCTTCACGTCCTTCACTATTCCGAATGAAACTATGTCTCTCGTGAATCCGGGGTATCTGACCTTCTTGAGGACGCTCCGGACCACTTCCTGGGTGATTTCCATTAAACGGGTTTATACTCCTTCGTAAACGGCAGCGGCTTATGCGATACCGAGTTTTTCTTTGGCTTGGTCGGACATCATGTCGGGGTTCCACGGCGGGTCCCATACGACCTCGATCAGCACGTTGTCGGCCCCTATCTCCTTCACGGCCGCCTCCGCCTGCTGCGCGATCATCGCGCCCATTCCGCAGCCGGGGGTCGTGAGGGACATCTTAACGCTCACGTTATTCCCCGAGGAGATCTTTACGTCGTATATGAGGCCCAGGTCGACGATGCTCACCGGGATCTCCGGGTCGTACACGCCCTGAAGCGCCTCGAAAACGTCCTCGTCCGTGAGCACGACGTCTTTATGCGCCGCGTCCGGTTTCTCGAATTTGGTCAGTGTGACGTCCTTATCCCCCGCCCCTGCCGGTTCGTCTTTCTTGATGCCTATGATTTTTTTAAATCCCATGATCTGCCCCCTATGCAAACTGATTAACTATAAGGACGTTAACATCCTTAATGTAACTTATTATCTTACTGACTTTATTATACCGCATGAGGCCGGTTCCCGGTAATCGCCGTCCCGCGGTGGATAGAGACCGCCCGGGCAGGGAAAGAATTTAACCCCCGCCCGGACTAGGTGTCAAATTTACATTTACATTCTGTCATTCCCCCGACGTACCCGGAATCTTAGTCAATAAAATCGCGGCTGGAAGCCGCTCCTACGTTTGTGATTGTCTTTGCGAGGGAGCGCTTTGTCTCGGCGCAGCGTAGCGAAGCCTGATGCGACCGCGGCAATCTCGTCTTTTTTCTGTCACCCTGAATTCATTTCAGGGTCTCGTTTTAACCCGTTCGTCCTGAGGCGCAGAACCTGCGCTCGTATATGATCCCTTCGCCCCTCCTCAGTTTGAGCCAAATAAACGAGCCAAAATAATCCCGATCTGCGCGCTTGTCCTGAGCGAAGTCGAAGGGTCGAAGGGCGGTGCCTTTCAATGACATGCACAGAATCGGCGTTAAGAAATATCTTATTAGGCGTAAAAATCTATCACGGGACGATTGCAAGCTAGCGCGCAATCGGTCGCCCTTTCCTATAGGCAACAACGTAAATTAAACCGGCACGTACAAGCTACTTTGCTCCTTGTGTGGGCGGGATTGATAGATTTGAGCCGTAATAAGACATTTTAGCCAGGATCCTGTGCCAGTCTTGATTTTTGCTTCTTTGTATCAAGACAAAGAAGAAAAGAAAAATGTTTTTTGTCATTATCGAATATCGATTGTAAGCGTCCATATGCTCATCCCCTCACTCTAAATACGCCCTCAGCATCCAGGCCATCTTCTCGTGTGTTTCCATGAGCCCCGTGAGATAGTCGCTCGTCCCCATATCGTTGTACTTTTCGTCGCACGCCTTCAAGTCCTTCCTCAGCTTCTTTATTATGCTCTCGTGGTCGTGGAGGAGAGAACGCACCATGTGCTGGGCGTCCGTACCTTTGGTCGTGTCCTCTTCGAGGGTCTTATGGTCGAGCATCTCCTGAAGCGAACCGAGCGCGTGTCCGCCTATGGTCCTCGCCCTCTCGGCGACGTCGTCTACTATACCTTCGAGCGCGGTGTACTGCGCCTCGAAGAACTTGTGGAGGTCGTTGAACTGCATCCCCGTCACGTTCCAGTGGTAACCCCTCGTTTTCGTGTAAAGCACATATTCGTCGGCTAAAACCCTGCTGAGTATCTTCACTACCTGAGCGCTCTGCTTTTCGTCTATTCCTATGTCCGTCATGATTTTCAAAAGCCTCCTTTTTGATCTCTTGATTATAACATAACTGAGCGAGACCATTTATCAAGTGATAATTATTCTTATATGCTAAAGTTATGCATTTACAAGCAGTGGATCCACGGGTACAATATAAAAATTGTGAGAGACAGCGCGTTTAAACTCGAAAAATTGATGGAAAAGAGCAGGGAAAAGGGGCTCAAGCTCACCCCCCAGAGGATGGTCATATTCCACATCCTCTCGGAAAACGACCGCCACATGACTGCGGACGAGGTATACCAGAAGGCTAAAGCCGAGTACCCCATGCTCTCGCCCGCGACCGTTTACAGGAACATGGAGCAGCTCGTGGAAGCCGGGCTCCTCACGCACCTCGACCTCGGCGGGCCGTCCACGAGGTACGACACCAACCTTGACGATCACCACCATTTCGTCTGCGAGAAATGCGGCAAGGTAATGGACGTGTATCTCAGGGACATCCGGTACGAGCTCGACCCCGAGAAATCCGACCTCTCCGACGTCCGCATCGATTCCCCGCAGCTCTACCTGCACGGCGTGTGCGCGGAGTGCGGGTGAATTTTTATTCGAGGAGAAAGGTTGGAACTCGTGCCATCTTTTCCTACTCTAATTTTGGATAACCCTTTGAAATAATACTCCATATGATAGTATATTATTAGATAATGTGCCGGAGATCATTATGTCAAAAGAATCAACTAGGGTTTCTTTTATAACTCCAACAGATAAACGCAAACGCCTTGATGATATCGCTGGAGCGTTCGGAAAAAATCTGAGCGCCGTTATTAACGAAGCGCTTGACCAGTATATAGATCTTCACGAGTGGCAGCTAGCCCATATCAAGAGAGGGGTTGAGGCTGCCAGTCTTGGAGAATTCGCGACGGATGCCGAGGTCAAGGCTTTTTTTGATAAGTACGGCAAGTCTTCATGAAGCTCAGATGGACACCTTACGCTCTTAAGGATTTGCGTCATCTCCATGAGTATATAGCCGACGATAATTCATCCGCTGCAGACCGTATGGTCGCTCGAATTCAGGAGGCAGCACATCATTTAAAACGTCATCCTCAAATTGGAAGGGCGGGGCGAGTACAGGGGACGCGGGAGCTCGTTATAGCCGGTACACCTTACATTGTGGTTTATATTCTGGATGATATAGAGGTTCAGATTGTTGCAGTTATTCACAGCGCCATGCGCTGGCCCGACACTTTCTCTCGGGAAGACTCCTGAAACACGCAACCAATTACTAGAATAATATTTCCTATTCCTTATGCCTTAGTAAAAAAATCCATCGTCTTCTTGTTGAACTCTTCTATGTTCTCGTAGAGGGTGGCGTGGGCGCAGTCCGTGAATGTCGACAACTATTCAGCGCCTCTTCTTTCGTGTCCCACTCAGCGGAGCTCCCTCCGGCTTCGGCAATCAGGCTTACCTGAATCCCTCCGTCCGGAATGGAATCTAAATTTATATACATCGTTTTCAGGCGACCGGTTATACGGGAGTTTGCCGTATAACAGTTAGTTAGATTGCGAAGAGACGAAAACATGCTGATGAGGAGACGTTAAATCATGTCTGATTCGGTGATCCGGACCGCTACGGCGGCAGATACGGAGCGGTGCATGGCCGTTCTGACCCTCGCATTCGGAGGCGATCCGGCTACCCGCTGGACATGGCCGGATCCGCAGCAGTATCTGGAATCGTTCCCGCGCTTCGCACGGGCGTTCGGAGGCGCCGCCATTGGCCTCGGGACCGCTCACTATTACGAGGGCTTTTCAGGTGTGGCATTCTGGCTGCCGCCGGGCGCGGCTCCGGACGAGGAATCCCTCATGAATGTATTTCAGGAGACAGTTGACGATGATAGGAGAGATACGGTCTTCTCCGTGATGGAGTAAATGGAAACATATCATCCGACCGAGCCTCACTGGCATCTGCCGCTCATCGGAGTGGATCCGGCGATGCAGGGCCGTGGGATCGGCTCGGTGCTTCAGCGTCACGTCCTCGACATCTGCGACAGGGAAGAGAGCCTTGCATACCTGGAGGCGACCAGCGCGAAGAGCGTTCCCTTTTACGAGCGGCACGGATTTGAACCTCTCGGCAGCATTCAAGTGGCGGATTCGCCCACGATCGTCCCGATGCTAAGAAGGCCGCGATAGTACACTCTCACCCCGGCCGGGCGCGGAGTGCCAATTTCCGCGGTATTTCGAAGCTCCCTGCAATGTGTGCGCGGAAGCCGCCACCTGTAAGATATATGCACAGAAACGAATGAGAAATTCATAAAAGGAGCGATAATATGAAGAAGCAGCTTGCAGGTAAGGTGGCATTGGTTACAGGAGGGTCGCGCGGCATAGGCGCGGCTATAGCGAAACGGCTCGCTCAAGACGGGGCCGACGTCGCCATCACGTTCGCCAGCGCACAGCAAAAGGCCGATGAAGTGGTGCGCGCAATCGAGGCGGAGGGCGGACGGGGTCTCGCTATCCGCGCCGACAGCGCCGACGCCGGGGCAGTGAAACACGCGGTCGATCATACCGTGAAAACCTTGGGCCGCCTCGACATACTGGTCAATAACGCCGGAATTGCGGTCGTCGCGCCCGTCGATAAGTTCTCTCTCGAGGACTTCGACAGGATGGTCGCCATAAACATACGAGGCGTCTTCGCCGCTTCTCAGGAAGCATCCCGCCACATGGGTGAGGGCGGACGCATCATCAATATCGGGAGCGTTAACGCGGACCACATACACTTCGCCGGAGGTGCCGTTTACGCCATGACAAAAGCCGCAGTCGCAGGTCTCACACGCGGTCTCGCCCGCGACCTCGGACCCCGTGCCATAACCGTCAATAACGTCCAGCCAGGGCCGACTGCGACCGAGATGAACCCGGCAGAAGGTGCGTTTGCGGAAGATATGAAATCGACTCTCGCTCTGGGGAGGTATGCCGAAAGCGGGGAGATCGCGGCCATGGTCGCCTATCTCGCGGGCCCCGAAGCCGCTTTCGTCACAGGAGCGAGCCTGACTATCGACGGCGGCTACAACATCTGAACGTCCGGACGGTTACTGCGAAACTTATGCGGCGGTTAACATGCGGGGGTTTAATTATCGTTTCTTACGGGGCGGGGTAAGCGGCTTCAAAATCGTCACGTGTCCCATCTTGCGGCCGTCCTTGATCTCTGATTTCCCATAGAGGTGTACGCACGCGTTCTCCGTCTTATACCATTTAGCTATCTTAGAGACGTCATTGCCTATGAGGTTTATCATCTCGGCGTCCGAATGCCGGGCGGGCTCGCCCACGGGCAGTCCGCAAACCGTGCGCACGTGCTGCTCGAACTGGGAGCACGCGCAGGCGTCGATTGTCCAGTGCCCCGAATTGTGCGTGCGGGGCGCGATCTCGTTTGCGAGTATCCTGCCGTCCTTCGTGACGAACATCTCGAGCGCCAGCACTCCGATAAGTCCTACCGAGTCCGCCAACACGTGCGCCGTCTCGCGGGCGCGCTCGGCCGTACGCCCGGGTATCGGGGCGGGGACTATGCTCCGTGAAAGGATGTGGTTTTTATGCTCGTTCAGTATGGGGCCGTAGAGGGCGCTCTTCCCCTGCATGTCTCGCGCGATTATTACGGATACCTCAGATGAGAAATCGACCGTCTCTTCGAGGATGAGCTCTTCCGAGTTCAATTTTCTCCAGCTCGCTTCCGGGTCGTCCCCGAGCTTGTGGACGAGCTGCCCCTTGCCGTCGTATCCGAGCCGTGCGGTTTTCAGTATGAACTTGCCGCCCCCTATTTTACCGGCGGCGGGACCGATCTCGCGGGCGCTCCGGACGGGGGCCCACTTCGCCGTGGGAATGCCGATGTCGTTCAGGTATTTCTTTTCCGCGATCCGGTTCTGTGAGATCTCAAGCAGCCTGTCGTTGGGATAAACGGGTCGTAGGTTCCGTATGTAGCGCACGGTTTCGACCGGGATGTTCTCGAACTCGTAAGACACGACGTCCACGCTTTCGGCGAATTTTTTGAGCTTCTTTTTATCACCGTATTCGCCGACGAACGTCTTCGCCGCTACCTGCGAGGCGGGGCTGCCCTCATCAAAGGTGTATATGTGGACCTTTATGCCGAGCCTCGACGCCGCGAGCGCGCTCATGCGTCCGAGTTGTCCGCCGCCGAGTATGCCGAGTGTTATCGATTCGAATTTCATCCGGTTCTGTCAGCGCCTGGGCTTTACGGCGACTCCCGCTGTCTGCTTTTTGCGGAAAGCTTCGAGCCTCGCCGTGATTTTTTCATCGGATAACGAAAGTATAGCGGCTGCGAGAAGGGCCGCGTTCTTGGCCCCGGCTGTGCCTATAGCGAGCGTCCCGACCGGAATGCCGGCTGGCATCTGGGCAATGGACAATAGACTGTCCAAGCCCTTGAGCGTTTTACTCTCGACGGGCACGCCTAACACGGGCAGCGAGGTCATGCCGGCCGTCATGCCGGGCAGATGCGCCGCGCCGCCCGCCCCCGCGATGATGACTTTCAGCCCGCGCCCGCGCGCTGTACGGGCGTATTCATATAGACGCTCA
>Ga0187894_10001476_pt1 | contig 30146 bp, 28 predicted proteins | sample GBC1701081metaG_FD_136650 | JGI IMG/M metagenome (GOLD analysis project Ga0187894, IMG submission 136650) | White microbial mat communities from a lava cave in the Kipuka Kanohina Cave System on the Island of Hawaii, USA - GBC170108-1 metaG ...
GGGGCACACCGACGTCGTGCCGGTCGACGGCCAGCCCTGGGATACCGATCCGTGGGCGCTGACCGACAAGGGCGACAAGTACTACGGTCGCGGCACCTGCGACATGAAGGCGTTCTCCGCCATCGGGTTAGCGATGGTGCCGTACTTCAAGCGCGCCAAGCTGAAGGTGCCGATCCACTTTGCCCTGAGCTATGACGAGGAGGTCGGCTGCATCGGCGCCCATTCGCTGGCCGATCGGCTGATGGGTGCGGTGCCGCGGCCACGCGTCGTCGTGATCGGCGAGCCGACCATGATGACCGTCGTCCATGCCCACAAGGGCGCGCGCAGTTATGTGACGACCTTCACTGGCTTCGAAGCGCATTCGTCGATGACGCACCTGGGTGTCAGCGCCATTCATTTCGCCGGCGAGTTCATCGCCTTCCTCAATCGGCTCGAGGCCGAGCTCGAGGCGCGCGCGCCGAAGGACAGCGAGTTCATGCCGCCGATGTCGACGATCAATGTCGGCACGATCGACGGCGGCACCGCCGGCAACATCCTGGCCCGCGAATGCCGGCTGCTGTGGATCTCGCGACTGCTGCCGACGGACGACCAGGAGGAGATCGAGCGGCGCGCGCTCGACTATCTGCAGAACACGCTGCTGCCGGCGATGCGGCGCAAACACCCCGATGCCAATATCGTGACCGAACAGCGGTCCTCGACGCCGCCGTTCTCGCCCGAAGGCAATGACGAAGCCAAGTCGCTGGCGCGGGCATGGTCGGGCTCCAATGTCGTGGGCAGCGTGCCCTACGGCACCGAAGCCGGCATCTTCCAGCGCACCATCGGCGCACCGACCGTCGTGTGCGGCCCCGGCGATATCGCCCAGGCGCACCAGCCCAACGAATTCATCCTGAAATCACAGATCGATGCCTGCGAGGGCTTCATGCGCCGCATGGTCGAGTGGGCCGAGCAACAGTGATGCCCGGCGCCGTCCTCACATCGCCGGACATGCTGAGCCGCCTGGTCGGGTTCGACACCACGTCGGCGAAATCGAACCGCGCCCTGATCGACTGGGTCCGCGACTATTTTGCCGGTCACGGCGTTGAGGCGACGCTGGTGCCCAACGACAGCGGCACCAAGGCGAACCTCTATGCCTCGATCGGGCCTGCCGTCGAAGGCGGCATCGTGTTGTCGGGTCACACCGATGTCGTGCCGGTCGATCGCCAGCCGTGGGACACCGATCCGTGGCAACTGACCGACAAGGGCGGCAAGCTCTACGGACGCGGCAGCTGCGACATGAAAGGGTTCGTCGCCTGCGCGCTCGCCGCCGTGCCGCGCCTCAAGGCGGCGCGCCTGAAGGTGCCGGTGCATTTCGCCTTCAGCTATGACGAGGAAGTCGGTTGCATCGGCGCCCATTCGCTGGCCGAGCGCTTGACGGGCGACGTGCCACGCCCCCGCGCCGTGATCATCGGCGAGCCGACCATGATGGGCACGGTGAAGGGCCACAAAGGCCAGAACAGCTATCAGGTCGTGCTCACCGGCTTCGAGGCGCATTCGTCGATGACCCATCTCGGCGTCAGCGCCATTCACTTCGCCGGCGAGCTGATCCATTTCATCAACCGCCTGCAGGACGAGTTCGCCGCCCGCGCCACCGACAACGGCTACATGCCGCCGTGGGGCACGATGAATGTCGGCGTGATCAGTGGCGGCACGGCCGGCAATATCCTGGCGCGCGAGTGCATGCTGCTGTGGGAATATCGCCAGGTTCCCGGCGACGATGCCGATGAGGCGCGCCGCCGCGTGCAGGCGCACATCGACGATGTGCTGCTGCCCGCCATGCGCCGGCGGCATGATGCAGCGCGGATCGAGATGACGCCGCGTTTCGTCGTGCCGGCGTTCAAGGGTGAGGACCGCGGCGAGGCCGAGCAACTGGCGCGCAGCTGGAGCGGATCGAACGACTCGACCATGGTCGCCTATGCGACCGAAGCCGGCATCTTCCAGCAGACCGGCATCTCCACTGTCGTCTGTGGTCCGGGCGACATCGCCCAGGCGCATCAACCCAACGAGTTCGTTCTCGCCGCGCAGCTTACCGCGTGCGATGCATTCCTGGATCGCATGATCGCCTGGGCGGAGCGTTGAAGTGCCCCCTCTCCCCCTGCGCGGGCGAAGAGGGCCGGGCCTACTTCAGGAAGCGCGCCAGATAGGCCCGCGTGTTGGCCTCGAAGACCGGCACGAGGTTGTCCATCGCGGCGATCAGCAGCTCATGCCACACTGCCGAACGGTCGGAGTCTTTCATCCCTTCGGGCACCGTGCGCCAGGCGGACGCCTCGGCACTGGTGCTGCCGACGGTCGCACCCAGCCGGTCGCGCACTTGAAGGGTGACCGCCAGCCGCAACGTGAACTTGTCGGAATCCTCGCGGATCAGTGACTCGATCAGGCCCTTGCGGGTGCGCAGCTTCTCGGTGACGACGCTGGCATCCTCGATCACGAACACGGCGGCCGACTCGTCGCGGCCCGGAGCGGCCGCTTCGATGTGGCGGCGCGCCCAGTCATCGATCGTCGCCAGCGGCGAGATGATCATGCGATGCTCGACATTGGGCACGCGTTGCGGCGGCGCATAGGCCTGCACGACCTCGATACGGGCCACGTCCAGCCGCAGGGGCGATGAGCCAAAATCGGGAACCGAGAAATCGAAGGACCGGCGTTTTGCGGCGTTGGCGGGCGCCGGCGCCGTTTGCAACGATGGCGGCTCGCGCGGTGCGGTGGCGTTTTGCGGCGGTGACGCGCTTGGCTGCGGCGCCAGGCCGGGTTGTGGTGCCGACAGGCTCGGCGACCCCCCACTCTGGGCAAAGACCTGCGCCGCAGCCAGAATCAACACCGCCCCGATCAATGTGGGCACGGCGCGGCGGCGCACGAGGCAGGCAGACCCCGATATCATGGCACCCGAGTGTAAGCTCGTTTACGGCGCCATTGCGGCGAGGTGGCACCCCATCCCCTCTCCCTGCGGAAAGAGGGCTGCAATTTCGCATCTGCGAGGTGGGGCCCGGAGCGCTTTTACGCGCGTCAGGCGGTCTCCAGGGCGTCCAGGTCGGCGTCGGCGTAGCGATAGGTGGTCGAGCAGAACTCGCAGGTGACCACGACCCGGCCGCCGGCATCGCGCAATTCATCGAGTTCGCTGCGCCGGATCGTGCGCAGCACCCGGTCGATGCGCGCGCGCGAGCAGCGGCATTGGTCGTACAGCGGGCGGCGGTCGAATGCCCGCACGCCGTCCTCATGGAACAGGCGCAGCAACAGCCCCTCGACCGGCAGTCCCGGGTCCACCATTTCGGCGGCCGTCGCGCTGCCCAGCAGGACGACCGCCTTGCGCCAGCGGTCCTCCCGCTCGTCGGCGTCGAGCTCAGCGATGAGTTGGGCCGAGGGCAACGCCTGCAGCACCAGCGCCGCGGCGCGCCAGTGTGCGCCATCCCGGGCGACGGCCAGCTTCAAGCCGGCAGCCAGCTGCTCGGATTGGCGGAAATAGTGATGCGCGCAATCGGCCAGGGTGGCGCCATCGAGAGCCACGACCCCTTGATAGCGTTCGGTTTGCGGACCCTGATCGACGGTGAAGGCCATGTGGCCTGCGCCCAGCAGCCGCGGCACGGGATTGGGCGGCAGACCCGAGACCCGGTCCAGCGATACGTCCGCCAAGGCCGCATCGAGGCGCGTGGCATCGACCTGGGCGTAGCCGCGCAGGGCGCCGTCTGACGTCAAGTCGACCACGATCAACCGGATCGGACCATCGCCGCGCAGCTGCAACGTGAAGATGCCGTCGTATTTCAGCGAGGACGCCAGTGCCGCGCCCAATACCAGCGCCTCGGCCAGCAGGGCGGCAACAGGTGCCGGGTAGGCGTGTCGCGACAGGATGGCATCCAGCACCGGGCCCAGCCGCACGGCACGCCCGCGCACACCCAGCGCTTCGAGCTGAAAGGGCAGCACCGAATCGCTGTTGCGGGCGAGGATGGATCCAGCACGCACGGTATTCATGCCGACAAATCCTACAACTCACGCGGCGCCGGAGCGCCGGGTTGCACAGTAGCCTGGGTGCCGAACGCACGGTGCACGCCCCGTGCCGATCGTCGCTCGGCGCATGCCGCGTCGATATAGGTGCTCGCCGTGCCGCTCGCCAGAGCCGTCAGACCTGGCCCAGGCACCAGGCGAGAATGCCCTTCTGCGCATGCAGGCGGTTCTCAGCTTCGTCCCATACCACCGACTGCGGTCCGTCGAGGACGTCGGCGGTGACCTCTTCGCCGCGATGCGCCGGCAGGCAGTGCATGAAGATGGCGTCCTTGTTGGCCAGCCTCATCATGCGGGCGTCGACCTGGTAGGCTTTCAGCAAGTTGTGGCGGCGACCGGCGCTGGTCTCGTCCTCATCGCCCATCGAGACCCAGGTGTCGGTCACGACGCAGTCGGCACCCTTCAAGGCATCCGCCGGATCGTGCACGACGCTCACCCGGGCGCCGCGCTTGGCGGCCCATTCCAGCACGTCGGCGGGCGGCCTGAGCTCGGGCGGGCAGGCGATGCGCAGCTGGAAGTCGAACTGCGCCGCGGCATGGATCCAGCTCGTCGCCATGTTGTTGCCGTCGCCCGACCAGGCGACGACCTTGTCCTTGATCGCGCCGCGATGCTCTTCGAACGTCATGACGTCGGCCATCAGCTGGCACGGATGCGTCTTGTCCGTCAGGCCGTTGATGACCGGTACGGTGGAATACCGGGCCATCTCCAGCAGCTTTTCCTCGGCCGTCGTGCGGATCATGATGGCATCGACATAGCGCGACAGCACGCGGGCGGTATCGGCGATCGTCTCGCCCCGACCGAGCTGCGTGTCGGTGGTGCCCAGCATCACCGTACGGCCGCCCAGATCGCGCATGCCGACCTCGAACGAGACCCGCGTGCGCGTCGACGGTTTCTCGAAGATCATGGCCAGCGTCTTGCCGGCCAGCGGCTGGTCGTGACCGCCGTTGGCACGGGCGCGCTTGTATTCGCGGCTCTGGTCGAGGATGCGCCGCAGCAGCGCGGGCTCGAGTTGGTCGAGGTCGAGGAAGTGCCGTTGCTGATCAGCCATGGGCAGCCCCGGCCGGTGCTGTTGCCAGTTTGGCCGCCAGCGCCTGGCTGGCGTCGTCGATGATGGCCAGGCCATGGTCAAGATCTTCCTTGGACGCCACCAGCGAGGGATAGATGCGCACCACGTTGTCGCCGGCGCCGACCGTCAGCATCTGGCGAGCGAACAGCGCATTGACCATGTCGCCGCTGGGCACGACGCAGCGCAGGCCGGTGATGAAGCCGGTGCCGCGCACTTCAGCCAGTACCTTGGGGTGTTTCGCGACCAGCGCCTGTAGGCGCGGTTGGAAATAGGCGATGCGCTCGCGCACGCCGTCAAAGAAGCCCGGTGCCAGCATGACGTCGAGCACGGCATTGCCGACGGCGGTGCCCAGCGGGTTGCCGCCATAAGTCGAGCCATGCGTGCCGAAGACCATGCCGGCGGCAGCCTTCTCGGTGGCCATGAAGGCCCCCAGCGGGAAGCCGTTGCCGATGCCCTTGGCGACAGCCATGACGTCGGGCTTCACGTCGAACCACTCATATGCCCACAGCTTGCCGGTACGGCCGAAGCCGCACTGGATCTCATCGAAGAACAGCAGCAGGCCGAACTCATCGCAGATCGCCCGCAGCGCGCGCAGGAACTCGCCGGTGCCCGGTCGCACGCCGCCTTCGCCCTGGATCGGCTCGACCAGGATGCCGGCCGTCTCGTCGTCGATGGCGTCGCGCACGACGTTGGTGTTGTTGAGCGGCACATGCACGAAGCCGGGCGCCTTGGGGCCGAAGCCCTGCAGGTACTTCTCGTTGCCGGTCGCCGCCAGCGCCGCGCCCGTGCGGCCATGGAACGCCTGGTCGAAGCAGATGATCTTGTAGCGCTGCGGCTGGCCGTTCACGTACTGGTACTTGCGCACCAGCTTGATGCCGCCCTCGATCGCCTCGGCGCCCGAGTTGCTGAAGAACATCGTGTCGGCAAACGAGTTCTCGACCAGGCGCTGCGCCAGGCGCTCGCCGTGCGCGATGCGGTAGAGGTTCGACGTGTGCCACAGCCTGGCCGCCTGTTCCTGCAGCGCCTTCACGACGGCAGGATGGCAGTGGCCGAGATTGTTGACGGCGATGCCCGACGTGAAGTCGAGGAATCGTCGGCCGTCGACGGCGTAAAGGTAAGAGCCTTCGCCACGCTCAAAGGCGACGTCCTTCCGATCGTACGTCGGCATCACGGCCGGTATCACGCGATCCTCCATCGCTCAAAAAAACACGCGACGCTCCAGCTTCGGATCGCGCCGATCACTGGATAACGCCGCCCGCCGGCACTATCCGGACGGGCTGCCGTGCTGTCAACCAAATGGCGAAGCGATGTTGGAGGCCCATGCCTTCGTCCGTTACAACACCGTCATGAACGGCGAGAGGCGCCCGGCGCCACTGGTATGGCTGCTAGCCGGCAACAAAGGCGGCGACACCGCGCAATTGCGCCGGCTGGCCCGTGCGCTGGGCTGGCCGACGGTGGAGAAGCCGTTGAAATTCAACGCGCTGTACCGTTTGCCCAACCGCCTGCTAGGGGCGTCGCGGCTGTCGCTCGCTGAGGTCGCGACCGCTGGTTTGGTGCCGCCATGGCCGGATCTGGTGCTGTCGGCAGGCCGTCGTACGGCACCGGTTGCGCGCTGGATCCAGGGCAAGAGCGGCGGGCGGGCGACGCTGGTCAATATCGGCCGCCCATGGGGACCGCTGGCCGCCTTCGACCTGGTGGTGGCCATGCCGCAATACCGGCTGCCAATGCGTGCCAATGTGTGGCCCGCGCGATTGCCGCTCAACCGCATCGATGCCGCGGCCATGAGCGAGGGCGCGGCGCGCTGGGCGCCACTGCTGGGCGACCTCGCGCCGCCGTTCCTGGCGGTGCTGGTGGGTGGCAAAGCAAGGCCGCTGCGCTTCGATGCCGAGGTCGGCCGCGCCATCGGGCACCAGGTCGATGCCCTGGCGCGCGAGCTGCGAAGCGCGGTGCTGGTGGTTACCAGCCGTCGGACTCCGGCCGACGTGACGGCCGCGTTGGAAGCCGAGATCAAGATGCCGCTGCGAGTCCATCGATGGCAGGCAGGCGACACGTCAAACGCGTTTGCCGGCTTCATCGGTTTGGCGGACCGCCTCGTCGTAACGGGCGACAGCGCATCGATGATCGCGGAAGCCTGCCACAGCAGCAAACCGGTATCGGTGGCGCCGGTGCCGCTCGATCAATCCTGGCGCGAGCAGCTGCCGCGCGCCCTGTGGCGGCTGCTGCCGGGCGGTGTGATCGATGGACTGCACGCCGGCGGCTGGATCACATTGCCGCGCGACATGGCCGCACTCTGGCAGCCGCTGGCGCGCGACCGCCACCTGCATGTGCTGGGCGATCCGATGGTGGCGACCACGGCGCCGCCGGATGATCTGCCGATGGTGGTCGAGCGCATTCGAGCGCTGCTTGGCGGCTAGCATGCGGCGGCCGCTTCCGTCAGCGAGGAGTCTCGCTGGTCAGCTGCCGGCCGGTGCGGGGCGGGCGGAGCCCGGTGCTGGCGCGGCCTCTTCTCGCCGCACCCGCGCGTTCACCGCGCTCATGACCGTCCATCCGAACACGATCGCCGTCAGCGCCTCGGCAAAGATACGCGACAGGCCGGCGCCGATGATCCCGAACTGCCATGTCAGGACCAACAGCACCGGCACCGAGACCATGGCCAGCATCAGGGAAAGCTTCAGATTGCGTACGGCGCGTCCCATCGCGGTCAGCGCCGGCAGGAACGGTGACATCACGACCGTGGCGATCCGCGATGTCATCAGCAGCAGGCTGGGGACGTAGGCCTCGATGAACTGGTGCTGTGCGGCTTTGTGGAAGAACAGCTGCAGCAGCGTCGGGCCGAGTGCGGCAAACACGCCGACCACCACCAACGCACCAAGCGTCGACGTGACGCTGCTGCGCACGACCAGCTGGCGAAAACTGCGATAGCTGCGTTCGCTCCACAGCCGGGCGAGTTGCGGGAAGACGGAGATCACGAAGATGCGCGCCGGTCCCGACAGGACCGACGACACTTGCTTGGCGATGCGCCATAGCGCGGCGCCGGTCGGGCCGGCGAACCCCGCCACGATCAGATCGTCGGACTGCTTGGTGATGACGCCCAGCGAGGTGCGGCCGTTGTTGGCCAGCACGAACTTCCACAGGCCGGGATGGCCCTCGGTGTGGCGGGCGCGCAGATCGCGCCAGCCCGGCATCAGGTCGCGTCGGCGCAGCTCGCGCCATCCGAACCACACGGTCAGCAGACGATCGATCGCGGATGATATCAGATAGGCGGCGCCGAACGCCCAGATGCCCCACCCCAGATGATAGAACAGGGCGCACAGTCCCAGCCGGACAAGCGGGCCGATCGGCTCGGTAATCGCCAACAAGCCGAAGCGGTCGAACAGACGCAGCACGCCGACGGGCGTGGCGCTGACGGTGAAAAACGCGCTCAGGCTCAGGAACAAGGCAAAGTGCAAATACTCCGCCGGCACCTTGATCAGAGGCAGGACGAAATAGGCCAGGCCGGCGCACACCACCAGTGACACCAGCGCCGTGCCGATATCGAGCAGCGTGTTGAACGCGACCAGACGCCGCAACGCCTCGGCGTCATCGCGACTGAGATCGTCGGCGCCATATTTCACCACCGCTTCCCAGGTGGAGAATTTCAGCGTGTTGCCGACCAGGCTGGTGAAGCTCAGGATCGCGGTCAGGATGCCGAACTGCCATACCCCCAGGCCCGCCGTCGCGAACCAGATCGTGCCCAGCCCGATGATGGCGCTGAGCGCATGGCCGGAGAACAGTTTGGCCGTGTTGACGTAGAGCTTCTGCAACGAGACGTCGCGCCGCCACCGCCATATCCGGCTGAGCCAGGATGGCGGAGACGCCGGAGCGAGGGGCGGTTCGGACGACGACATGCCGGAGCTATGGGAAGCGGATTGCGGCAGCTTTGCGGTCTTGAGGGTGCACCCGGAGGCGACCGGTAGCGGAAATCATCATATGCCGGGGAGGGCGTCAACGCGGCCGACCGCGGCAGGCGACCGCCTTCCCTTGCTTGTGAGCGCGCATATCATTTGCTAGAGGACCGCCGCTTGCACGCCGCATCCCGCGCACCGGGGTGGCCAAGACCCCCGACTCCACCGCCGAAGAGCAGATGATTCCGACGTCGACCCGAATTGCCACCTTGCCCTTCCGGCGCGGGGGCTTCGGCTGCCTGGCCGAGGCGATGGACTACGCCGCCCAGGGAGAGACAGGCGTCAACTTCTTCGATGCCCGTGGCCGCCTGACCGCAGGGCTGCCTTGGCGGGATGCGCGGGAACAGGCCCATGTTTTCGCGCGCCGGCTGATCGGTGCCGGTTTCGCTGTCGGTGATCGCCTGCTGATCACGGCGGAGACGTGGCCGGGGTTCGTCACGGCCTTCTTCGGCGCCCAGTATGCCGGGCTGTTGCCGGTGCCGGTCTCATTGCCGGCCGGCCTGGGCGCTCGCGATGCCTATATCGATCAACTCCGGCGCCAGCTGGCGGCTTCAGGTGCCGTCGCGGCGCTGTCCGTCGATTCGCTGGCAAGCTATCTCGCCAACGCGGCGGAGGGGACGGCCGTACGATTGGCCGGACCGATGGCGGCGTTCGATGCCGTGCCGGAAAAGGCCGTCGATCTGCGGCCGCTGGGACCGGGCCAACGTTGCTACCTGCAGTTCTCGTCCGGCAGCACGCGCTTTCCGCTCGGCGTCGATATCTGCCAGGACCAGCTCATGGCCAACATCGACGCCACGCTGTCGCCCCAGGGGATCGATCTGCGGGCCGACGATCACGCAGTGAGCTGGTTGCCCTGGTATCACGATATGGGCCTGATCGGCTTCCTGTTGGCGGCTTTGTGTAGCCAGCGGTCGGTCGACGTCATGTCGTCGACCGATTTTGCACGCCGGCCCCTGCAGTGGCTGACCCTGATCGCGCAACGCCGCGGCACCATCACCTATAGCCCCAGCTTCGGCTACGACCTCGCTGCACGCCGCGCTCAGACGCAGTCGCTGGAGGGCCTGGATCTGTCGAGCCTGCGTGTCGCGGGCATCGGTGGCGACATGATCCAGCCGCCGGTGCTGCGCCGGTTCATCGAGACGTTCGCGCCGGCGGGCTTCGCTCGCCGCGCCTTTCTGCCGTGCTACGGCATGGCCGAGGTGTGCGTGGCGCTGTCGTTCTCGACCATCGACCACGGCTTCACCGTCGACACGGTGGACCGCACTGGCCTGGTCGAAAACCAGATCGCCACGCCGGCGACGGGCGCCAATACGCGGGAGTTCGTCGTTTGCGGCCAGCCGTTGCCGGGACATGTCGTCGAGATTCGCGACGAGTCGGGGCAGTCCTTGGGCGAGCGGCGCGTCGGTCGCATTTTCGCGCAAGGGCCCAGCGTCATGCCGGGATATTTCGGTGAACCGGAGGCCACTGCCGCGGTGCTGCAGGACGGCTGGCTCGATACCGGTGATCTTGGCTACTGGTGCGACGGTGAGATCGTCGTCACCGGGCGGGCCAAGGACCTGATCATTGTCAACGGCCGCAATATCTGGCCGCAGGATATCGAGTGGGCCGTCGAGACGATCGCACCCCTGCGGCGCGGCGATGCCTGCGCCTTCTCGGTGCAGGATGACGACGGTGCCGAGCGTGTCGTCGTCGTGGTCCAGGCTTGGCCGGTCGACGCCGACGCTCGCGCAGCGTTACGCGACGCCGTCGCGCAGAAGGTCAAGGAGACGGTCGGGGTGGACGGCACCGTCCAACTCATCGTGCCGTCGGTCGGTTTGCCGATGACGTCCTCGGGCAAGCTCAGCCGCTCGCGCGCCCGTACCAACTGGCTGGCGGGTGTCTACGAGAACGGCGGCCGCAAGCCGGCATCGACTCCATCCACCCCGACACCATGACTGGTGGTGCGAAGAGCGAGGGGGCTTTCTTGCCGGGAGCGCGGGCGTCCCGCCCGCTCATGTCAGGCGAAAGCTTTGCTTTCGCCTTGAGCGAGCCAGAGGCCCGCGCTCCCAGGAACCCGACACCGGTGCCGTCGTGAACGGCGTCGTCGCGATCACCGGTGCCACCGGATTCATCGGTCAGCACCTGATCGCGGGGCTCGCGGCAAGCGGCATACGGCAGCGCCTGCTGGTCCGGCGCCTGCCGGCGCTGCCGGCCGTCGACTCCGCTGCGTCGATGGAACTGGTGGTCGGCGATCTCGGCGAGCCGGCGGCCTTGCGCCGGCTGGTCGCGGGAACGGCGGCCGTGATCCACCTCGCCGGCGCCATCAAGGCGGCCCATCGGGCGGACTTCTTCCGGCACAATGAGCAGGGCGTGCGCGATTTGTTATCCGCCGTGGCCGCTACCAACGCACAGACGCGTGTCCTCCTTATATCCTCCCTGGCCGCACGGTCGCCGCACCTGTCCGACTACGCCGCCAGCAAGCGCGCCGGGGAAGACTGTCTCTCCGCCGCAGCGCCCGCCCACGGTTGGGTCGCCATCCGGGCGCCTGCCGTCTACGGACCGGGCGACCGCGAGACACTTCCGTTCTTTCGCTCCGTGAAATTGGGATGGACGCCCGTGCCGGCCGACGGTTGCGGCCGCTTGTCGCTGATCCATGTCGCCGATCTGTGCTCGGCGATCACAGCGGCCGTCGCCCACCCGCCTGCAGATGGTGTGTACGAAGTCGATGATGGTACTGTGGGCGGATACAATCTGATGGAGATGGCCGCGGTCGCGGCCGGCGTCCTGGGTCGGCGGGTCCGGACGATCGGCGTGCCGCAGGTGCTCATGACCGGTGTGGCCAGCGTGCAGCAGATGCTGGCCCGAGCGACGGGTCGGCCTGCCATCCTCAGCGCCGGCAAGGTCCGCGAAATTTTCCATCGTGACTGGGTTGTGACCGACCATCGGTTGGCCCAGGCGCTCGACTGGCGGCCGCGTTTCGATCTTCGCGATGGCTTCGCCGATACGATCCTGTGGTATTTGAGCAACAGATGGCTGTAGCCTTGGCGTAATAGAAGGTAACAATTTGTTAATGGCCTGATTCCCCGGGGTTTTGTCCAATGCGGCTCCCTCTTGGTCGGGCCCCAAGCCATGCGCAGCGCAGCACACAAATTCAAAGTCTACGACTTCACCGACGCCGTTGTCGGCGACTCCGGCTCGCCCGCGCGTGAGCAAGTCATTGCCGAGATCGTTCAACGTCTGGAACCATTCCGGGTGGATTCGCGTCCGATCCTGGGAGCGACGGTCATCACCAAGGATCTCAACATCGACTCTCTGGCGGTGATGGACATGGTCATGGAGCTGGAGGATCGCTTCGACATTTCGATCCCGCTCAACGACGTTGCCGAGATTCACACGGTGGATGAACTCGCGGACGCCGTGCTGCGCAAAGTCGAGGGTCGCTGATCATGGGTATTTTCGACCGCCACCGGCAGCTTCTGGACACGTACCAGACGATGCGGGCCACGGGCGAGGATCCGCTGACCGTGACCATGGATCGGGTGCTGTCGCCAACCGAGGCCATCATCAACGGTCGCAAGACGCTGCTGGTCGGCACCAACAACTATTTCGGTCTGACCTTCGACCCGGAGTGCGTCGAGGCCGCCATCGCGGCGACGCGCGACGAGGGCACCGGCACGACCGGCTCGCGCATCGCCAACGGCAACTACGCCCAGCATGCCGCTCTGGAAGCTGAGCTGGCTGAGTTCTACGGCATGAAGCACTGCATGGTGACCACGACCGGTTATCAGGCAAACCTCGGCATCATCTCGACCCTGGTCGGCGAAGGTGACTACCTCGTCATCGATGCCGACAGCCATGCCTCGATCTACGATGCCTGCAAGCAGACGCAGGCGACGATCATCCGCTTCAAGCACAACGATCCGGCCAGCCTCGAGGCGCGCCTGCGCCGTCTGAAGGACGAGCCGGGCAACAAGGTGGTGGTGGTCGAGGGCATCTACTCGATGCTGGGCGACACCGCGCCGCTGAAGCGGTTCGTCGAGATCACCAAGCGCTATGGCGGCTACATCGTGGTCGACGAGGCGCATTCACTGGGCGCGCTGGGCGAGCATGGTCGCGGCCTGGTCGAGCAGGTGGGCGTCCTGGATCAGGTCGACTTCGTGGTCGGCACCTTCTCCAAGACCCTGGGCTCGATCGGCGGTTTCTGCGTCTCCAACCACGACGGCTTCGAGGTGCTGCGGATCGCCACCCGCGCCTACATGTTCACCGCCTCGCTGCCGCCGTCGATCATCGCCTCGGTGCGCGCCGCTCTGAAGATCGTGCGCCGCGACGGCGCCAAGCTGCGGACCCGGCTGTGGGACAATGTCGCCACGCTGTACGACGGCCTGGCGGCGGCCGGCTTCCAGCTGGGACCGGAGCACGGCCCGGTGGTGGCGGTCGTGATGCCCGACCAGATGACGACGGTCGGCGTCTGGCGCGCCCTGCTCGAGGCTGGCGTCTACGTTAACGTGGCGGTGCCGCCGGCAACGCCGGGCGGCCTGTGCCTGCTGCGCTGCTCGCTGTCCTCAGCCCACTCGCGCGGTCAGCTCCAGCACGTGGTCGAGACGCTGACCGGCATCGGCCGGCAGTTCGGGCTGCTGCCCACGGAGCGGGTGCGCGCCGTCGCCGCCCGCTGACAGCCGCTTGTCAATTCAAGAAAACGCGGGCCGGAAGGCCCGCGTTTTTCATGGGTGACTAGGGCGCGTCGAGCGCGACGTACCCGGGTTGCGCACGGACGCGCTCGAGCCAGGCGGCGATATGGCGGAAGCGCGACAGGTCGAACTCGCCATCGTGCGCGACGTGCGTGTAGGCGTAGAGCGCGATGTCGGCGATCGAATAGCGCTCGCCGACAAAGAAGGTCCGTGTCGCCAGGTGCGTCTCCATCACGTCCAGCGCCGCATACCCCTTGGCGCGGCGCTCGGCGAGCTGGGCGGTGCGCGCCGCATCGAGCAGCCTGTGCTTGATCCAGTGCCGGACCACGGCGATGTAGGGCTCGTGGCTGTACTGCTCGAAGAACATCCAGTGCAGCACGCGTGCCCGCTCCAGCCGGTCGGCCGGCAGCAGGGCCGTACCGTCGGCCAGGTACCACAGGATGGCGCCCGACTCGGCCAGGCATGTGCCGTCGTCGAGTTCCAGCACCGGGACGCGGCCGTTGGGGTTTTTCGCCAGGAAGGCCGGTGTCCGCGTCGCGCCATGGTCGGTGTCGTATTCGATGCGCGTGAACGGCTGCCCCAGCTGCGCCATCGCCAGGCGCACCTTGTAGCAATTGCCCGAGTCGGCGTTGTCGTGGAGCGTCGGCACGGTATGTCTCCCCGGGAGCGCGGGCGTCTCGCCCGCTCATGTGTCGGCGCGACGCGCCGATGCGGGCGGGACGCCCGCGCTCCCAGGCTCTAAGCGCGCGACAGCAGCGCTGCAAACGAATAGGCTGAGGCCTCAGGCCTAGCCAGACTGAGCCTCGGGACACACATGGCCAGACGCTTGCCGCCGCTGATCTCGCTGCGCGCCTTCGAGGCGGCGGCGCGTCATGGCAGCTTCGTCAAGGCCGGCGCCGAGCTGGCGTTGACGCCGGCGGCGATCAGTCACCACGTGAAGCTGCTCGAGGCCCATCTGCAGGTCGCTCTCTTCACGCGGCTGCCGCGCGGCCTGCGGTTGACGGAGGCCGGCCGCGCCTGCCTGCCGGGCCTGTCGTCCGGTTTCGACTCGCTCGAACAGGCCATCACCGGCATCCGCGCCGAACGCCTCGCCGGACCATTGGTCATCAGCGTGCTGCCGTCATTTGCCGGCGGCTGGCTGATCGAGCGCCTGCCGCGCTTTCGCGGGCGCTATCCCGAGATCGATCTGCATGTGCGCGCCGAAGTCGCGGTCGTCGACCTCGACCGCGAGGGTGTGGATCTCGCGGTTCGTTACGGCACGGGTCGCTTCCCCGGACTGCGCGCCACCGAGCTGCTGCACGAGGAGGTGTTCCCCGTCTGCGCGCCCGCGCTGGTCGGCGGTCTTCGTCTGCCGCGCCGCTTCGCTGAGCTGCGACGACACACTTTGCTGCATGATTCGGGTGCCCGCCGCAACGAACCATGGATCAACTGGGGACCCTGGCTGCGCGAGGCCGGACTGGCGGATATCGACCTGGCGCGCGGCCTGCACTTCACCGACAGCGGGATCCTCTATCAGGCGGCGATGGCCGGACACGGCATCGCCATCGGGCGCAGCGTGCTAGTCGGCAGCCATGTCGCGGCGGGGCGTCTGGTGCGGCCGTTGGGTGCGCCGCGGTCCGTGGCGCACGCCTATTATGCCGTCACCCGTGCGCGGACGACGGCGAAAGTCGATGCCTGCGTGCGCTGGTTGTTGGAGGAAGCGGTCCTCTAGATGTCGGCGCCCGTTCGTGCCGGCACGTTGGCCGTGCTACGATCACTGGAAGTCAGTCTGGTTGGATCACCCATGGATATCTCGCTTCTGTTTGCCGCCGCCATCGCCGGTTTCATCTACGGCATCTCGCCGGGCCCAGGGGTCCTCGCCGTGCTGGGCATTGGCGCCGGCCAGGGACGCCGCGCCGGCGCGGCGGTTCTCGTCGGCCACCTTGCCGGTGACGTGCTGTGGGCCAGCACCGCGCTGGTGGCGATCATCGGCGTCAACGCGATCGGCTCGCTGGTGTTCGACATTCTGGGCGCCATCAGCGGCGTATATCTCTTCTGGCTGGGCTTGCGTGCCGTGCGCACGCGTCGCGCCGCCGATGGTGGCTCGACCAGCGCGGTACGCAATCCGCTGCTGCACGGCGCAGTCTTCGGACTCACCAATCCCAAAGCCTATCCTGTCGCCGTCGCCACCTTCACGGCGCTGCTGTCGGCCAAGGCGAACCTTCTCACCTGGAGCATGCTGCCGGCGCTGGTGGCGGCGAGCTGCGTCGGCGGCCTTGCGGCCTACATGATGCTCGTCGCTGTGGTCGGCGCCGACGCCGTGCGCCGATCCTATCGGCGGCACGAGATCCTGATCACGCGCACATCCGGACTGCTGTTCATGGGCTTTGCCGTGCACGCGCTGCTGCATGCCGCCCCGGGACTGCTGCCGCGCCGCCCGACCTAGAGCGCGGCCCGTCATCCCGAGCGCAGCGAGGGATGACAGCCCGCTCTGCTAGCGGAACGCGCCTTTGCGCCAGTAGCGGATCGCCAGCACCGGCGAGGCGAGCAGCGGGTGACGGCGCTGCCAGTCGCTCATGTCGACGCGCACGCCGGAGTGTCGCTGGATCTTCCAGGCGACATAGTCGGCGCCGCCCTCGAAGGTGAACACGGCCTTCATCAGCCGCAGCACGTTGAGCGTCTTGCCCAGCCACCGCCGTCTCGCCCAGGCGCGCCGGGCACGGGCATCGCTGTCGGCGACCGGCGCGAAGCGACCGTCGGTGTCGGTCGCCGACGGGAAATCGGCGGCCGCCAGCGCAGCGGGAGTCAGTGCCGCATAACGCGCGTCGTGTGCGTCGTGAACATGCGCCGGCCGCTCGGCCGATTCGGGACGCAGTTCCGCGCCGTAGCTTTCGCTGAAGACCCGCACCCACAGGTCGCGGGCGCTGAAGGGGGCTGCGAAGAGCGGTGCCGTGGTCTTCACGGCGGTAATCACGGCGTCGGCCAGCGCCTCGGTGAGCGCATCGCGCATGCCGGTGCGGGCGAACGGTACGGCCGTCGGCTGGCAGAACCTGCCCCAGAAATAGTTCTGCAGCGTGTCCTCTTTTACCAGGCGCTGGAACTGCGCCAGCGTGACGATGGCGTATTTGCAGCGCACCCGCCCGCCATCGTATGGCACCTCGAGATAGAAGACGTTGGGCGGCAGCACCCGGTTGCCGAACGCCGCCAGCGTACCGCCGTTGGCGCGCCGCAGGTCATCGACGATGGCGTAGAAATCCATCAGCCGCTCCTCGGCGCGGCCGGGGCCGACGACGGCGTCGCCACCCTCGTCGGCCGGTCGCAGGCAGGAGCCGTAGAACAGCGTCGCCAGCAGGCAGTCTTTGTGGCGCGTCACGATCGCGTCGCTCATGGCGCGCGCCGCGGCGCTCACCGTCTGGTTGGCCTCGCGCGCCAGCAGCGTCCGCAGCATCGAGCGTGCATCGTCGCGCGCCATGATCGCCGTGGTCATGCGGTGGCGCCGGAGCCGGCGAGATACGAGGCCACCGGCCGGCCACGCCAGCGCTGGGTGAAGGCCTGCACGATCCGCACCGCGTGGAAACCGATGCAGAGCACCGTCCACACTGCGACGGCAGCCAGCCCGACATCCGGCCGACCCGCCAAGGTGAAGACCGAGAGGATGATCAGGTTGGGATTGCGCCGCGCCGTGACCAGTCGCGAGGCGGCATCGATCGGCCGCCAGGTGAACATCTCGAACTTGAAGGCCCACAAAAAAATGCCTTCCTCGACGCGGCCCAGCACGTAGCCGGCGATCACGATCAGCATCGCCGCCTGCATGCCGGGCAGCGACGCGAAGGGCAGGGTTCCCAGTCCCCAATACCAGGCGAACCACCAGAAGGGCGGGTGGACCAGGTCGGTGCCGTGGTCGAAGACGTTGCCCCAGCTCGACGAGGTCAGGGTGACGCGCGCCAGCTTGCCGTCGACCGTGTCGAGGAAACACATCGCCCAGGCAAACAGCAGCCCCGACACGAACCAGCCGAACCAGAACAGCAGCGTGGCGGCAACGACGCACAGGAAACTGACCAACGTGACCGCGTTGGGCGAGATGCCGCGCGCCGCGCACCAGCGCGTCACCACCAGGGCCGGCGCCGGCCAGACATACTTGGTCACGATGTCGGTCAGGCCCTTGTAGGAGGCCATGAACATGTGCCGCTCGATCGCTGCTGCCGGCAGGTCCTGCGTCGACAGCACATAGGGCGGCACGTTGTTGCGCAAATTCTTGCGATAGGACACGCCCAGCGACTCGGGCGAGACGGCGCGCAAACCCAGTGTTTCGGCGTCCGCCGCCGTGGCGGTGGCCGAGGACAGCAGGTCGCGGGCCGCGGCTGCCGTCGCCGCCGGTACGGTGGCCGCAACCGGCCGTCCGGAGCCGGGCGCCAGCAGCACCATATCGTGCCGCTCGACCAAGGGCCGTGCCAGCGCGTCATCGAATACATGGTCGGCGCGCAGCAGCACGACCTGCCCCTGTTCGGGCCAGCGCTCGCCGTCGTCGAGAATCGTCGCAACGCCGACGCGCCCGAACATCCGGCGCAGGCGTTCCAACGGCGGCTGCGAGAACGGTTGCGCGCTCGAGCGGCCGACGAGGCAGACGGTCGGCGGGCTGATCGAGGGTTCGGAGCGGGTGTCGGTCACGATGTCGTCAAAGGGGGGCGATCCCGGCCATCATCGGTCGTGGCCGTTGCTCCAGGTTTAGGCAAGATCGACCCCAGCCGCAAGACGGGGCAGGGCGCACATGTCGAGGCTCGATTGTCCCTGCCGATCGTGGCAAACTGGACGCATGCGTTATGAAACGGCGAAACCCGCCAGCCACCCGGCCGCCACGACCTCGGACTGCGTGGTCGATGGTCCGGTGCGCGAGGCCTGTGTCGAGGCCCCACCGGCCCCGCCGGTCAGCCTGTTGACCCTGCAGTTTCTCGCCTGGGTTGCCGCAGCGCCCCGCACCCACGCCGATGTCATGGATGCCTGGCGCAGCACATGCCCGCGCCAGTCCGTGTGGGAAGACACGGTGATCGACGGCTTGGTGGCATTCGAGGGCGGTACGCAGTCGGTGGTTCTGACATCGCGCGGCAGGGCTGTCCTGGACGCCAGCGCCCATCAAGACGCCGGCCATCACTGATCTGTCGCCAGCGATCGTCATCCGTGTTCACGTTCGCCCACCTGTCGGACCCTCACCTGCCGCTACCGCCTGTGCGGATGAGTGAACTGCTGTCCAAGCGCGCCACGGGCTGGTTGTCATGGACACGCCGTCGCCGGTTCATCCATCGGCCTGAGGCGCTGGCCGCCACCGTCGCCGACATCGACGCGGCCAGGCCCGATCACGTCGTCGTCACCGGCGATATCGCCAACATTTCGACCACGGCGGAGTTTCGCCAAGCCGCAACATGGCTGGCGAGCCTCGGGCCGCCCGACCACGTGACGGTCATTCCCGGCAACCACGATGCCTATGTCCGCACGCCGGACGGCGAGGGCTTCGAGTCGTGGGCGTCCTATATGGTGGGGGACGGCGCGCCGGCGTCGGCACGCCCCGACTTTCCGGCCGTGCGGCGGCGTGGGCCGGTCGCCTTCGTTTGCCTCAGTACGGCCGTGCCCATGCCAGTGCTCATCGCCGCCGGTACGCTGGGCACCGAACAGATCGCCCGCTTCGAGACGACGATGCGTGACCTCGCCGCCGCCGGTTTGTGCCGTGTCGTGCTGATTCACCATCCACCGCAGATCGGCGGCGCCAAGCCGCGCAAGGCGCTGACCGATGCTGCCGCGTTCCGCGCCGCTGTCGAACGCGTCGGCGCCGAATTGATCCTGCACGGCCACAACCATCGCAGCCAACTCGGCCGCATCGATACACCGGCGGGTGGCGTGCCGGTGCTGGGCGCGGCATCGGCCTCGGCGGCGCCGGGCACGCGCTACGGCGCCGGCGGTTACAACCTGATCCAGGTCGCGCCTCAGGACGGCGGCTGGGCGATCGATGTCGAGATCCGCGCCGTCGCCGACGACCTGGCCGGCTGTACGGCGACCCAGCGCTTCCGGCTGGTGGCGCCGCGACCCCCGGTCGCGCCGGCGCGGGCGGCGTGACGGCACGTTGTGTTTTAAGGGTATTTCGCCTACCACGCCTGCCTGACGGGCCCGGCGCGTCCGGCTGATCCGGCCGCCCGCCCCAACCAGAGCCCTGGAACCGTCGAAATGGCCACGCCCAACGCCACGATGACCAAATTCGGCTACCCCGCGACCCTGGTCGCCGAGATGCCGCGCTGGAGCGTGCAGGTGCGACCGGCACAGGCCACGCTGGGAGCGCTGGTGCTGGCCTGCAAGGAGCCGGTGACAGCATTTTCCGACATCAGCACCGAAGCCCACGCCGAGATGAAGCCCCTGGTCGAGCGGATCGAGCGCTGCCTCAAAAAAGCCTTCACCTACGACAAGATCAACTGGCTCATGTTGATGATGGTCGACCCCGACGTGCATTTTCACGTCCTGCCACGTTACGCCGCACCGCGTGCCTTCGGTGGTCTCGATTTCACTGATCCCGGCTGGCCGGCGGCGCCCAATATCGGCTTCAATCCGCCGCTGGGCCCCACGACGCTGACCGATCTGGTGACACACCTGAAGCGCGTGTGGGACGACGTCGGCTAAGGGTATCGGCCATGTCGCTCACGCTACGGCCCTCGATGTCGCAACGATTCGGGATCGCCCGGATCGACCGCTACATCCTGGAGCGGGCCCTGGTGCCGCTCTCGGCATCGGTCGGCATCGCGCTGGTCGCCCTGCTGCTGGAGCGCATGGTCCGGCTGATGGAACTGCTGGTGAACCAGGGCAGCCCGGTCCTGCTGGTGCTCAAGCTGCTTGCCAACCTGGTGCCGCATTATCTCGGACTGGCCCTGCCGCTGGCGCTGTTCCTCGGCATTACGCTCAGCGCCACGCGGCTGAGCGTCGATAGCGAACTCGATGCGCTGCAGTCGGCCGGAGTCGGCCTGACGCGACTGCTGCGGCCGGTGCTGTGGCTGACGGTGACGCTGACTCTCGTCATGGTGCTGCTGGTCGGCTGGCTGCAGCCGCTGACGCGCTACCAGTTCCGTGCCCTGATGTGGGCGGCGACCAATTCGGCCTGGGATCTGGCCGTCGAGAAGGGCTCGTTCTTCAACGGCATCGGCAACTACACGGTGCTGATCGAGGACATCGGCGATTCCGGCCGCACCCTGAAAGGCGTGTTCGTCCAGCAGCGCAAGACCGACGGCGGCGTGATCATGATGACGGCCGAGACCGGCGAGGCGGGACGGCTGCCGGACAACGGCCAGATCGTGCTGAAGCTGCGCAATGGCCGGCGGGTCGAGACCGAGCGCGCGTCAGACAAGGTGACGGTGCTGTCGTTCGAACGCTTCGATCTGCCGATGGAAGTCGCCGCCACCGATCCGTTCCGCGACCGCAGCGGCGAGCGCGAGCTGACCTTCTCCGAACTTGTCTGCCAGCTGCGCCTGCAGCCGGCCGCGCAGGCGCCGTCGCCGCGGCCCTGGCCGTGCAGCGAAGATGCGCAGCCATTGCAGTTCAAGGGCAATCGCCTGCAGTCGGAAACGCACGCCCGGATGGTGCGCATATTGTCCCTGCTGTTCCTGCCCTTCATGTCGATCCCGCTGGGCCTGGCGTCGCGCCGCAGCCAGAAGGCCGCCGGCCTCGTGGTCGGCGTCGTCCTGCTGACGTTCTTCAACTACTTCCTGCAGTTTGGCGAGAAAGCCGCCGACTACGGCAAGGTCTCACCATGGGTGGGCCTGTGGGGACCGCTGGTCGCGATGATGGCGCTCAGCTTCTTCCTGTTCTGGCTGGTCAAGGAACGGCCGCGCGACAATCCGGTGGAGACCATGTTCTCCGCCATGGAGCGGTGGCGCGCCGAGCTCATGGCCGCCATCCGCCGCGTCTTCGTGCGGACGTGAGGAACTGACGATGGGTGTTTCCGGTCGTTACCTCTCGCGCCTGTTCCTGCAGCGCCTGGCGTTGATCGTCTTCGGCTTCGCCTTGATGGCGCTGCTCTTCGACGTGCTCAACAACGCCGACAACATCGAGAAGCGCTATGGCGACGGCTTCATGGTCGTGCCGCGCTACATGCTCTTTCGCCTGCCCGAGATGGCGGCCCTGATCACGCCGTTTGCGACGCTGCTGGCGGCGCTGCTGACCCTGCTCGGCCTGGCGCAACAGAACGAGGTGCTGGCGTTCAAGGCGGCCGGCATGTCCTTCTACCGCATGCTGCTGCTGCTGATGCCGGCGACGCTTCTCGTCGCGGCGTTCCATCTCGCGGTCGCCGACCAGGTCACGCCGTGGGCGAAAAAACGGCTGGCGCGCTACGAGCTCGAGAAGCCGACCGACGATGAGACCAACCAGCGCGACCAGGCCAAGGGCGTCTGGCTGCGCGATCCCAATTATATCGTCAACGTCACCAGCGTGCAGCGCGAAGGCCGCTACCTGAGCGGTGTATCGCTGCTGCGCCGTGACGCGTCGCACAACATCGTCGAGCGCATCGTGGCCGGTGGCGCGCGCTACCAGCGCGGCGGCCAGTGGAAGTTCGAGAACGTCATCACACAGGTCATCGATCCGCTGGGACCGCGCACCGTTCGGTCGGAGGACTGGGTCTGGCAGACGCCGCTGCGCCCGGGTGATTTTTTCAATCTGGCCGCCATCTCGACCCAGTTCACAGCCCGTGAGCTGCTGGTGCTGCGCACCGGTGCCACGGTCGGTACAAGGCCGGGCTACACCTACGATGCCTGGCTGCAGCGGCGGCTGGCGCTGCCTGCTGTGGTGATCGTCATGCTGCTGCTGGCGGCGCCCGTGGCGCAGGCACGCGTGCGCATGTCGAGCCTCGGGGCGCGCCTGGCCGCCGGCGTGGCGCTGGGGTTCCTGTTCTTCATCACCGATGGCGTGTCGCAGGCGCTGGGCGAGTCCGGCGCCGTCGTGCCGCTGATTGCCGCCTGGGCGCCGCCGCTGATCTTCGCCAGCGTCGCGGGCAGCATCCTGCTGCGCATCGAAGGCTTGTAGCGGCGACCCGATCATGCAGGTCTGGATCGACGCCGCGGCTGCCACGCCGGGATTGACCGTTTTCGGCATGTCGCTCGTCGAGCGCCACATCAGGGCGGCGCTGAAGAATGGCGTGCCGGCAGCGAATATTGCCGTCGACTGCGGTGCGGCGCTGGCGCCGGTGCTGCCGGCGGACCTCGCCGCGCTGGGCCTGCGCGTGCTGCGCGACGGCGGTGACGCCGGTACGCGGCTTGCGGCGTTCAGCGCCGGCCTGGCCGACACGGTCTTTGCGGTGAGTGCTGACAGCGTCGTCGATCCGCGCCTGTTCGCGCATCTGGCCACCCGGCGCGACAGCCTGGTCGTCACCGGCGACACGACGGTGCCGCGCGCATTGGCGCGCGCCTGGTCCGCCGTCTTCGGCGGGTGGTCCGAGACCGGTACCATTGCCGATTGCGCGGTGCTGTTGGCGCCAGGCGTCGCCGTGCCGCCGGCCGCTGATGTGCATGCGCTGGCCGCCGGCCTGTTGGCGGGCGGTGCAGTGCGCAGGCTGACGGCCGAGGGCTTTGATGCGCATGTGGCGCTGCAGCGCCGCGACGTCTCGTTCTGGGTTCGCCGCATCAACGATGAGGCGGCGCGCGCTGCCGTCGAGCGGTTCCTGTTCGACGCCAGCTACAAGGGGTCGACCGACGTCTTTACCCGTTACGTCTATCCCTATCTGGTGTGGCCGCTGACCCGGCTGGCCACGCGCTGGCGCGTGCATCCGAACACCATCACCTGGGTCGGCATCGTGGCCACCTTCGCCGCCGTACCGGCTTTCGCGTTCGGCTGGTGGACCTGGGGCTTCGTGCTGGCCTATCTGATGAGCGTGCTGGACTCGGTCGACGGCAAGGTGGCACGGGTGACCTTTACCTCTTCGGCACTGGGCAACGTGCTCGATCACGGGCTGGACATCGTTCATCCGCCGTTCTGGTACGCCGCCTGGGCGATCGGGCTGATCGGCCTGCCGCTGCCGGCGCTGTGGCAGGCCGGCGTCGGGCGCGATCCGCTGGTCCTGGCGGCGATCCTGTTGCTGGCGCTGTACGTCGCCGACCGACTGGTGCTGGCTGTCTACAAGTGGCGCTACAAGGGTCGCGGCCTGCACGCGCATGCTCCGGTCGACGGCGCGGTCCGTGCGGTCATCGCGCGGCGCAACATCTTCCTGCCGCTGTTCCTCGTCGGCGTGATCCTGGGGCTGGGCCGCGAGACGTTCTGGCTGATCGTCGCCTGGCAGGCCGCGACGGTCGCCTGGCATGCCGGCCGCACGATCTGGATTCTGGCCCGCCACGAGGCGCCGCACCGCCAGTAAGCGGCTGCAGATCACCAACAATGACAATGTGTTACAGCATTTTCTGTCGCAGTGCGCTTGAGGCGCCGGCGCCCCCCGCCTAGATTGGCACTTTCGCGACACCCCTCCGGCGTGGCGCCTATGGCGCGCGCCGACGCGAACGGAGCAACGTGTGATTCGCATCGGCTTCTGGGCCGGCAGCAAGTACAACCTGTCGCGCATGACCATGCGCGATCTGGTGCGTGCCTATTTCACCCACTACGCGGTCGTCGCCTATTTCACGCTCGCTGCCGTCGGCCTGGCGCTTGCGGTCGCCTGGATGCCGGCGTGGACGGCGATGGACATCGCGCGCGTGCTTGCCGCCGGCGTCGCCGCGATGATCGTCTATCCGCTGGTCTGGTACGTACTGCACCGCTGGGTGTTGCACAGCCGCATTGCCTATCGCTCGCCGCTGACCGCCAAGGTGTGGAAGCGCACGCATTTCGACCATCACCAGGACCCGCACAATCTCGGGGTGCTGTTCGGCGCGCTCTACACGACCCTGCCCACCATCGCGATCGTGACCCTGCCGTTGGGCTGGCTGATCGGCGGGCCGGCAGGGGCGGCGGCATGTGTTGCCGGCGCGCTGCTGACGACATGCTTCTACGAGTTCTGCCACAGCGCCCAGCATCTCAACTACCGGCCCAAGCAGAAATGGATGCAGGAGATCAAGCGCCTGCACCTGCTGCACCATTTTCATAACGAAAACGGCAACTACGGCATCACCAACTTCGTCGTCGACCGTGTCCTGCGCACGGGCTACGACGCAGCCCGCGACCGGACCAAGAGCGCCACCGTGTTCAACCTCGGCTATGATGAGGCGATGGCGACGAAGTACCCGTGGGTGGCGGCGCTGTCGACCGACGGCATCCGTGTCGGCGCCGACGGCCGTCGCTGGAAACCGCACACGCCGCATGCCAGTGCCGACGCCATCGGTGCCGATCTTGGCTATGCCGACACGGCCAACGAGGCACAGACACAGCGCAACAAGGCGGCTTAGGGCGCATCGTCTGCGCATCCGGACCGGACAATCGCCATGAACACGGACGCGGCGGCGCTTCTCGTAACGCCTGTCGAGACAGCGCGCGACATGCAGGCGTTCATCGATCTGCCCAAGCGCCTTTACCGCGGCCATGCCGGCTACGTGCCGCATCTCGACATGGAGCGGCGCGACACGTTCAACGTCCGCAAGAACCCGTACTTCCAGCACGCCCAGGCGCGGTTCTGGCTGGCACGGCGGGCTGACCGCGTGGTCGGGCGCATCTCGGCCCAGGTCGACCAGGCCCATCTCGCCCGTTACGCCGATGCGACCGGCCTGTTCGGGTGCCTGGATGCCGAAGACGATCCGGCCGTCTACGCAGCGCTGCTGGCGGCTGCCGAGGCGTGGCTACGCGGCCAGGGCATGACGCGGATCCGGGGGCCGCTCTCGCTGTCGATCAACGAGGAGGTCGGCCTGCAGATCGACGGTTTCGACAGCCGCTCGATGCTGCTGATACCGTATCATCCGCCCTACGCCGCGGCGCGGGTCGAAGCGCAGGGCTACGCCAAGGCCAAGGACGTCGTCTCGTACGACTACGACGTGCAGAATGCCGAGCCCACCATCGGCCGCAAGCTGATCGAGCGCGGCGGGCTTGCCGGGCGGGTCAAGGTGCGCACCGTCGATATGAAGCGCTTCGATGCCGAGGTGCGCACGCTGCTCGACATCTTCAACGACGCCTGGGCCGACAATTGGGGGTACGTGCCCTTCACCGAGGCCGAGATCGCCGTCGCCGCCAAGACGCTGAAGCCGGTGGTGATCCGCGACCTGGCGATTTTTGTCGATGTCGACGGCGAGACCGTGGCTTTCATCGTGGCGTTGGCCAACCTGAACGAAGCGGTGCGCGATCTCGACGGCAAGTTGTTGCCGCTGGGCTGGGCCAAGCTCGCCTGGCGCCTGCTGGTCGACAAGCCCAAGAGCGCGCGCGTGCCCCTGATGGGCGTGCGCAAGAAATTCCGCAATCATCCGCTGCTGGGCGCCGGCCTTGCCATGATGGCCATCGATGCGTTGCGCGAGAACGGCAAGCGGATCGGCATGAAGACGGCCGAGCTGGGCTGGATCCTGGAAGACAACAAACCCACCAACAACATCATCCGTTCGGTCGGTGGCAAGGTCTACAAGAAGCACCGCATCTACGAAAAGGCCCTGTCGTGACCATCCTCCCCAGCTCTGCTGGGGAGGTGCCCCGATTCGACGTTTCGACGCGTCGCGTCGAAAACGTCGGTGGGCGGAGGGGAGCCGTGGTGATCTTGGTAACTGAGACCACGTCGGGTCCCCCTCCGGCCTTCGGCCACCTCCCCCAACTGCGTTGGGGGAGGATGTGTGCTCCATGACCACCCCTCGATTTACCGCGCTGGTGCTGGCCGGCAGCCGTGGTGCGGTCGATCCGGTCGCGCAGGTGGCCGGCGTGGCGCACAAGGCCCTGGCGGTGGTCGGTGGCCAGCCGATGCTGCAACGGGTGGTCGATGCGCTGCGGGCGAGCCCGGCGGTCGGCCGTATCGTGCTGGCGCTGCAGGACCGCGAGATCATCGACACACTGCCGGCGTTGGCTGCTGCCGTGGCACGCGATGAGATCACGGTGATGCCGACGCAAGCATCGCCGGCGCTGACGGTCGAGGCGGCAATCCGCACCTTGCCCGATGCGTTTCCGCTGCTGGTGACGACCAGCGATCATGCGCTGCTGACGCCAGACATCGTCGCCAGCTTCATCAGCGGCGTGACGCCGGACGCCGAGGTCGCCGTCGGGCTGGCGACACGCACATCGATCCTGGCGGCCTATCCCGACTCGGTGCGCACCTTCATTCGCCTGGGTGGCGAAGGGTATTCCGGCTGCAATCTCTTTGCCTTCATCCGGCCGGAGGCGGCCCAGGCCGTCGCCTTCTGGGTCAGGATGGAGCGCTATCGCAAGACGCCGTGGAAAATCGCCGCCAGCATCGGCTTGTGGCCGCTGCTGCGCTACGCGCTGGGATGGCTCGATCTGCGCGGCGCCTTCGGCGAGCTGTCGCGCCTGATCGGCGTGCGCGGTGTGCCGGTGGTGTTGCCGCAGCCCGAAGCGGCGATCGACGTCGACCAGCCCGCCGATCTCGTCCTGGTCGAACGCATCCTGACACGGCGGCCGTAAGACCAATGCCCGCAAGGCCGGGCTGGGTTGTGTGGCGGGCGGCTCGTGGCGGTTGCCGACCGCGCCGCCAGCCGGAACACTGGCGCCAACCGACAGCGGGAGGGATCGATGGTCGAGATGATCAATTCGGCGCGCGAGCGGTTGAAGAAGAACGAGGTCGCGCTGGGTATCGGGCTGCGCCAGGCGCGCACGGTCGACATCGCGCCGGCGATGAAGACGGCGGGCTTCGACTGGCTGTTCATCGACCTCGAGCATAATTCGATGGGTCTCGACATGGCGGTGCAGATTGCGGTCGCGGCCAACGGCGTCGGCATTGCACCGATCGTGCGCGTGCCGCACGGTCAGTACGACATGGCAACGCGCGTGCTCGATGGCGGCGCGATGGGCATCGTGATCCCGCACGTCGATACCGCCGAGGAAGCGCGTGTGGTGGCTGACCGACTGCGCTATCCGCCGGTCGGCCACCGCTCGGTGGCGGGTGCCATGCCGCAGCTTGCCTTCCAGGCGGTGCCGCCGGCCGAGGCGACCAAGGCGGTCAATGACGGGTTGCTGGTGGTGGTGATGCTGGAGACGCCGACGGCGATCGCCAATGCCGACGCCATCGCCGCCGTGCCTGGGATCGACGTGCTGCTGATCGGCACCAATGATCTGACCACGGAAATGGGGATCCCCGGCAAGCTCGATACGCCCGAGGTGGTGAAAGCCTACGAGGCGGTCATTAGCGCCTGCCGTAAGCACGGCAAATGGCCGGGCATGGGCGGCGTCTATGTTCCGCCGGTGATGGAAAAGTACATCGGCATGGGCATGCGCATGATCCTGTCGGGCAGCGATTTCAGCTTCCTGATGGAGGCTGCCCGCAACCGCGCGACGTTCCTGCGCGGCCTGAAATAGGACCGCCCGTCCAGACGACCATGCGCGCGCATCCGCATGAACGGTTCGGTACCGAGGTGCTGTTGACGCCGGTCGCGGTGTCGGCCTTTGCCGCAGCGGCCGGTGATCACAATCCGCTGCATCACGATGCCGCCTACGCCAGGTCGACCCGGTTCGGCGGCATCATCGCCAGCGGGCCGCAAACGACGTCGCTGCTGATGGGGCTGATCGCGACGCATTTCTCGCCGCGCGGCGCCATGGTCGGGCTGGAATTTTCCTTCTGCTTCCAGCGGCCGGTTCTCGCCGATCAGCGGGTCGCGCTCGAATGGCTGGTGGTGCGCGTGACGCCGGCTGGTCGTCGTCCGGGCGAGATCGTCGATTTGCGCGGCCGGCTGCGCACGCAGGACGGCCGGACGGCGGTCGGCGCCAAAGGTCGCGTCCTGGTAACCGATTCCCTGTAGTGCCCCTGCCTATGCCGCCGGAGGCGGTCTGCTATAGTTGCTGCGCCAACCAAAATATCAAAACGGGAGAACGCCATGTCCATCATGCGAAGCGGCGATTGCGTTGTATCCGGTGTCGGTCGGCGTCGTCTGGTGACGGGATCGCTGGCCGGCATGGCCGGCATTCTGGCGGCCGGCCGGGCGCCGGTCTTCGCCCAGAGACAGCCGGTGAAGCTGGTCATGGCGCACATCAATGCGGTGCCTGAATCGGCGGCCGTCGCCTTCACCTGGATGGCCGATGAGGTGAAGAAGCGGACCAACGGCGAACTGCAGATGGAGTTCCACGGCAGTACCCTGCTGAACAAGGAACTCGAGATCATGAACGCGGTGAAGGCCGGCAATATCGCCATCGGCAACCCGGCCGGCGCGGCGGCAACGGTGTTTCCCGAGATGGGCGTGTTCCTGGTGCCCTACCTCGTGAAGAACTACGACCACGCCTACGCGATGTTCAATGGCACCATCGGCGACAGGCTCGATCAGGCGTTCCAGGACAAGTACAAGCTCAAGGTCCTGTGCTTCTTCGACTACGGCTTCCGTCATTTCTGGACCACCAAGAAGGCGATCGTCGAGCCGCGTGACCTGCGCGGCGCCAAGATCCGCGTGCAGCAAGCCAAGGTGTTCGGCGATACGATCAACGGCCTGGGCGGCAACGCCGTGCCGATGGCGTGGGGCGAGGTGATCTCGGCGGCGAAGCAGGGTGTGATCGACGGCGGCGACCTGCCGATCGTCAACCAGTTCGCGCTCAAGATCTACGAGGTCTCGAAGTACTGCTCGATGACCTTCCACAACTACGGGCCGACCGTGAACGTCATGAACCTGGAGATCTGGAACGGGCTCGCCGACGGCCACAAGAAGCTGATGCTCGACATCAGCCGCGAGGCGCAGGCCAAGATCCGCGAGCTGACCGAGTCGGTCGATACGTTCGACAAGGCCAAGGAACTGCTCGGCGCCAAGGGCATGACTGTGGTGCAGGGCAATGTCGAGGCCTTCCGCAAGGTCGCGCAGGAGAAGATCTGGCCAGCCTACAAGGCGCAGTATGGCGCATTGTGGGATCAGATCGACACGATCAAGGCCTGAGCGACGCCGGGAGCGCGCCACTCCAGTGGCGCACCGGCGCGCAGCGCCGGATCATCATCGGCGTCAGAAAAAGAGCCGGTCCTTCGGACCGGTGCGCCACTGGAGTGGCGCGCTCCCGGCAGTCACTACAATGCTGAAAATCCTCCCCGCCATCCCGAAAGTCGTCATCGCGGTCCTGCTGTTGGGCGCCTGCGTCAACCTGCTGATCGGCGTTTTCCTGCGCTACGTCATGGTCGAAGTCACCGACTGGCTCGACCTGGACCCGATCCGCTTCACCTGGGTCGAAGAGGTCGGTGAGATGATGCTGGCGTGGCTGACGCTGCTGGGCGCTGCTGTCGGCGTACGCGAACGGGCGCATTTCACCTTGCACATCCTGACGCCGCGCCTGTCACCCGGCGCGCAGCGCTGGATCGATCGCGTCCATCACGTCCTGATCGCCGTCATCGGCGGGCTGGCGGCGTGGTAC
>Ga0187894_10001477_pt1 | contig 30128 bp, 35 predicted proteins | sample GBC1701081metaG_FD_136650 | JGI IMG/M metagenome (GOLD analysis project Ga0187894, IMG submission 136650) | White microbial mat communities from a lava cave in the Kipuka Kanohina Cave System on the Island of Hawaii, USA - GBC170108-1 metaG ...
CGTTGGTGAGGTAACGAGACCACTGCCCTTGCCACCGGACCGAGATCAAGCACAAGGGATGGCGGCAGGGATTGGACCGATACAGCCCCAGCGTGATGATCTCGTCGCGGTAATACGGCCCCTGACTCAGCACCTGCGTCGTCCGATAAGCTGTCTTCTGGCGCAGGCGGGTGACGAAGAATTTCTGCTGCGCCGTGAACTCATCAAACCACAGGAAACTAAAGAAGCCCAGGTCAAACACTAGCAGCCCGGCCTTTGGCAAGGCGGCCAGAATCTCGGCGGCAAAGCGTTTATCATTGGCCGCCGCGTCGGCGGTATAGAGCTGCCACAGGGGACGGTGCGTAAACGCCTCGACCATGACCATCATACGCCCGGCCAGCACCACGCCGCGCTGGCCCTGCAAGGTCTGAGTCTTTTTGCCCACGGCTTCCAGCGTAGAGCCATCGACCAGGGCCAGGCGGGCAAAGTGCGCGCGCACGGGGGCCCAGTCCTCTAGCCCCGGTACCGCCGGCGGCGGTTGGGCTTGCAGGCGGGCACTGATTTCCGCTCAACACCTGCGCCAGCGCACTGGCGGGCAGGGTGTCGAGCCGCTTGGCAATAGCTTGCTCACTGACCTCCAGGGGCGCCACCTCCACAATGGCCCCTACCCGCCGCCACACCAAACTCACCACCAACGCCACCATCACCGGCAGTGTCAGCAGCCGGGCCCGCATGCGGATCATCCGCTCGGGGTTGCGCAGGTCGTGCCGTTCCAACAGACGGGGCCAACAGCGCCTGCAGTGCGGCTTCCACGGCCGCCACTGGCGGTAGGGGCCCCGGCACGCGGTGGCGCAAATCAGGGTTGGGGTGAGAGTCCTGGCGCTTGCTTGCCATCAGCCGCCTCCTTGGTTGGGGAAAGCGGATGATAGCGCAGCCGTCGCCCCCAGGCAGCGGCCCAGACTCAGCAAACCTATGAACAAGTTTCATGCTGCACGATCAATTACTTACGGCTTAAGTTGGGACTGATGGGAGGACTCGCCCCGCAGGGCTTGCGGGGCAAGAAAGAGTGATTATCTTCGTAGCAGGAGAGGGGGGATTTTCATTTCTTCCAGAGCGGCTATGTCGTATAGTTGCTGAAGCGCTCGTTTACTTCCTGGTGGATGTAGAAAATCGCCTTCCCAATCTGATCTGCTGTCCAGGTAATGCAAGGGAAGTCTGGATAGGTTATATACCCACCTGAAAACACCTCGTTGCGATTTCCGTTGGGACCGAAGAAGTAGATCGTGGTTCCACGGGTGATGCCGTGGCGGGCTGGACCGAAGTCAATCTTGAGACCGTTCCTCCCAAGGATATCGCCAGCGCGCAAGATATCGTTCCAGCTATCGAGCCGAAAGGCAAAATGATGAAGCTTGCCGTTGGGGCCTTTCACAAAGGCAATATCATGCGCCTTATTCGAGCAGAACAAGAAGGCGCCGAGCATCTCTTCACTCTGAGGATCAGTAATAATGCGTTCGCTCATGCCGAAACCAAGCACTCGGATAAAGAAATCAGCGTTGATCTGCACATCTTCAGCTGTCACGAGGAGATGATCCAGCCGTGATGGGGCAATGCCAGCTTGCTCGCTTGGCCAAGGATCAGGATTGAGCGTCCCAACACTCGTTCCGCTCTGTTCGGCTTCAGCATAGAGTTCGAGCACGTGCTCCGAGGGTAGCGTACAACGAATCGCCTGGCCTAACCCTAGATTCTCACCACGGGAAACGCGCCGAACTGAGAGACCAAACGCTTCGATCGCCTTCTCTAGGGTTGTGAGGTTGTCTTGAGTCTCAACCTTGTAGCCCATTTTGATCAGGCCAAGACCGCCGTTTTCAATCGCCACACTATGGTGATCGTACTCATCCCAACATTTGAAGTAGTGTTTTCCGTCCTTGCGCGCGACCTCCTGGAGGCCGAGCACGTTCGTGTAGTAAGCAGTAGCCTTATCGATATCGGTTTCGCGCGCTTGAACAAATCCGAGCCGCATGACACTCATGAAAGGTCCCTCCTGCGTGACGTTGCTTTAGCTTTACCGCGCTCTGGAGGTTCTGTCTACCATCAAGAGCAAGCCCGCGTAGCAACGGTAGAGAGCCTGGTCTCTCTGGCAATAGCCCTACAAGGCCGTCTTATCGATGCAAAAATTTCCGTACGAGTTTCCTGCCGTAGAAGCGAGTTGTGGAGAGCGAGAACGAACGCCGCTTGAGAAGATCCAAACGGATCATTTTCCATTCGATTTCTTTAGTCAGCGCTTTTCGTTCACCATTGTCTTCAATATACTTGAGTAGGTCCTGAAAAGTATTTATCTCTTTCTGCAGTTCAGCTTCGGGAGGCAATACGTGAGCGTTTTTGAGGATATGGTATGACATCCGCAAATCTTCTGGGACCATACTGTGATCTTCGAATGCTAACGGCTTACCTTTCCCTGGCAGGTTATCAAAAGCTCCCGCTTGCTGAGCTTCACGAATGCGTTCCTCTACAATGCGAGCAAAATATGAGAGCGCCATGCGGCCTCCTGTTCTTCTGGCTACGATAGAGGTGCCGGGGTTTTTCTGTCAACACGGGTTGATTCTGTGGTCGATCCAGGGCTATGAGAAGGAACGAATGTCTAACGTTCATAGAGGAGGAAGCATGGGAAAGATCGAATTTGGCACTGCACTCCCTGCAGTCACTGGGGTCGCAGAGTTTGCCCGACGGGCGGAGGATTTAGAGTACGACTTCCTTGGCTGTGGCGAGCATGTCATGTTCTATGGACCGGTAGCGAATACGTTTATCTCGCTGTCAGTGGCAGCCGGCGCAACTCAGCGGATCAAGTTACTTAGCTCGGTGGTCCTACTCCCACTGTACCCGGCGGCACTTGCGGCAAAGTTGGGAGCAACGCTCGATGTTGTCTCAGGTGGACGTTATCATTTTGGAGTTGGCATTGGCGGCGAATTTCCCAAAGAATTCGAGGCCTGCGGCGTCCCCGTGAACCAGCGTGGGGCACGAACGAACGAGGCACTCGAAGTGATCACCAAATTGTGGACCGAGAAGAATGTCACGTTCAAGGGGAAGTTTACCACCCTGAATGAAGTCTCGATCGAACCGACACCGCTACAGAAACCGCGCCCACCTATTTGGGTAGCCGGGCGCAAAGAGCCAGCCATGAAACGTACAGCCAAATATGCGGACGGTTGGCTTCCTTATATGTACACTCCACAACAGCTCCACGAGAGCGTCGAGACGATCACGAAACTGAGAAAAGAATATGGTCGAGAATCACATACCTTCACTCCTGGGATTTTCGTTTTCGCAGCCGTACATGCAAGCGGCGATCAAGCGCGCCAGATGGCAGCAGAGAAACTCGGCAAACAATACAACCAAGATTTTTCGAAGTTAATCGGAAAATATGCGTTAGCCGGCACTCCAGAAGAATGCCAGAAACGACTTAAGGAGTATGTGGATGCAGGCGCTCAGATGATTATTTTGCCGTCTGCCTGTAGGCCTGATTACGTCGATGAAAACACCCGTCTGCTGGCCAAGGAAGTTATCTCGGCGTTCCGGTAGAAAAAACGATTAGTCATTAGCTATGAGCAGGACGGGAGAAGACATCTTCTAGCTAAGAGTTCACCGTCTGCTCAGAGAGGAGCACTGCGTGTCCACTCAACCTTTAGTGTTTCATAAGGATCCACCCCTGGCATGGCTCACTTTTAACCGGCCTGAACGGCGCAACGCTGTTAGCTTGGAGATGTGGCAGGCCTTACCCAATTTTGTTGCTCAGGTAGCAGAAGATAAAGATTTGCGGGTTCTCTTGATTCGCGGTGCTGGCGAAGAAGCGTTTATCTCTGGTGCTGACATCTCTCAGTTCGGGAGCGTACGCTCTAACGCCGCCACAACCATTGAGTACGACCGAGCAACCGGAAATGCGCTAGCATCGCTCGCAACTTTGGAAAAGCCAGTTATCGCGATGATCCATGGTATCTGTTTTGGTGGCGGATGCTCGGTAGCGGTGATGTGCGACCTGCGCCTGTGTGCCGATGATGCACGTTTCTGCATTCCTGCGGCTCGCCTAGGCATTGCGTACCCGATTGAGCGCGGAGTCGAACGGCTTGTCCATATAGTTGGCGCAGCCAATACAACCGAAATTCTCATCACAGCACGGGTCTACAATGCGGAAGAAGCTTACCATATAGGGCTTGTAAATCGGATTCTACCTAAAGCTGAACTCGCAGCTTACACTCGAGACTATGCGCTAAAGATCGCAGACAATGCTCCACTGAGTGTGGCTGCTCACAAATTTTTCGTCCGCGAGAGCACGAAGGCTATCACAGTGCGTGATATGGAGAAAGCTCGTACTTTGTCTGCCGGTTGTTTCAATAGTAATGATTACAAAGAAGGAGTCGCAGCGTTCATGGAAAAGCGGCGCCCACGATTTCAGGGCAAGTAATGAAGCACGAGCAATAAGGGCTGGAAAAGCCGCACTCCAAGAGACATCTTCAACTTCCAGCTCTTTTTTCGGAAGAAGTACCTATATTGAGTAGCGCCTTCATAGATCATTTACTGAGCGAAGTAGAAAATTTCACTTCTTGTGAAACAAAAAAGATTGTTCACTCTACCATGACCTGTTTTCGGAACTTCGAGAAGGTGGTGACAAATTGAATCACTTCTTGTGCTGCCTCCTCGGCTTTTCGATCATACACTAGGTCCCGCCCCCATCTTTGACTTGTACAACTTGGCTGTGCGGACAGGGTTTGAAATAACTTTATTGCTTCAGCCGTAGATGTCATTTTGTCGTCCAATTTTCTTGACTCGCCGAGCAAAGGGAGTATTGGAATTCTGATTTTTCAAAGTGTTATCAGGTTCATATTAACAGTTGATGAATATTTTATGTCACTGTTATTCGAATGAGATGCAGAATCAACCTCGACCCCATAGTTAGAGCGATTGTTTCTCACACGTGCTCAGACATCGCCCGGGCAGAAGGGAAGGCAATCATTACCCTTTAGACTTCTAGTAAAAGTGGGACAGACGCTGTAACGAAGAGCCTGGTAACATCGGCAAGCATGCCGCTTTGTAGTCGTATATTGGCTTGGTGACCAACTCTTCTTCGGGAAACCCTGGCAGAAATAACAAGCTTTTCTTCTGTCTCCAAATTCTCAAGGATAGTTAAATAATTGCTTTAGCTTAATTTTTTTTGACATTCGAATATACAAATCAAATCTGCCAGAATTTATTGACGAGGCCTGGATAACTAAAGTTTTTTCCCCCATACCCGATATCCCTCCGTAAGGAATACTGTATGCTTCTATGGATTGGAGAATAGCTATGTGCCGCTACACATCTCTCCATATTATCCTGGCTTTGAGCGCATTGCTTTTCCTGATCCCAGTCACCGCCCATGCGAAATTTATCATTGAATTCGCGGATGGCCACCGAATGACTGTCTCGAATTATGAGCAAACAGAGCAGGAAGTGAAAGTCTACACCTCGCTCGGTTCATTTGCTTTTCGAAGAGAAGACGTGGTGCAGATTATAGACATGAATCCAGGTAAAAAAGCGAAAAGTATAGAGCCTCTTTCGGGTCCTGGCACATCTTCCTTCCTGAGAGAAGAAGAGCGAGCAACTCGCCCGCAGGGAGAAGAAGCCAAAGCAAAAACCGAGAAACATCCTGACCTGACACAGGTTAGGGAGGTCCTCAGTAACTCTACTGAAGTGCAGGACTTCATTACCCAAGTCGAGGATGGTTTGTTTCGCATGCGCTATGTGTTTGCGCTGATCATTGGTCTAAAGGCCGTGAAACTTTTCTTCGCAGCCAGTGTTCGGTGAGTCGTCGGAAATCATTGATAGCACCTCGGCTCCTTCACCCTCCGCTTCGACGGCTTATTGCCGAACGTCCTCGCGTCAGAGAAAAAGGGCGCGCAAATTCAACAAGCCCTTCATTGGTTAACAGCTTGACTCGACCCTAAACATCCGCTGATCACTTCCAACTCCGTGCCGGCACTATGAGAAATCGACCCTTTACTATTACTGCGAACGCGATTCCCGGTGAAATGCGCTAGACAATCAAGGATTTATATACAGGGAATAGGCCAGTAAATAGCACAGCAAGTAAATAGGTAGCGCCTGCGCCGCGCGATGCGTCGTACGAAACATTGGACGTGGAGCTTGAAGCCGTACCACCAGCCCATCCCGTTCTTCGATTTGCGTGCCCAGTCACGAAAGGTCCGGTGCTGGCGCGCCCGCGCAACGTGACAGACGGCAATGGCTGTCGCGTCTTGGAGCACGATGGGATAGGCACTTTGGGTTTGCCGGTTGCGGTGGAGCATCAGCGCCAGTACCGTGCGCAGTTCGCCACTATACCGATTCGTCACCTCCACAAACTTGCTGTAGGCGCCCAGCGCGGGGAACTCCTGCCGATGATACGTTTGCACGTGAAAGTACACTGTGGCCTTGTCTTTCAACCCGCGCCCCAAACCACGATGGGCAGCACTTCGGCCGCACTCAAGGTCGGCGTGCCCCCGCGCGGATCGCGCGGCAAGTGCTTGGCCTGGAGCCGCGGCTGCAGCGCTTTGAGATCTTCATCAATCGCGACATACAACTTGAGTAAGGTCTCCGCACCGCTTATCTTCTCGTGGATGCGCATCGGACTCTCCGGGGTATGAGTCGTTCTCGCACAACTGCTCATAGACGGTCGGACCGGTGCTCTTCAATCTTTGTCGGGAATCGCGTTGCGAGAAATATCAACTTCGAAGAGAGTCAAGGTATTGATGGCAGTGAGGTTCTTTCCACACCGACCGTGTGCTCGTGGAAGCAGAGGCCAACAGAAATGAGGTTGTTGTTTCTCTCAATGAATTGGGTGAATTTTCTTTCTCAGAAAGCGATAAACTTCCTCGCCTCTCATCAACACGAAGCATACCAGACACTTGTTTGCAGTAAGGCGCGAGAATAGAAAGTTAAGAAAAAATTCGCTATTTTTTTCCTTATTCCTGGATATTTCTCTACATTGACCACTCTTCCCGTTGATATGCTTGCTCCCAAAAAAGATATTCGTAACAACTGCTCTGCATAAAATGTTTCTCACCTCGTCGCCGTTCGCATACAGAGGCTGCTCTCAAAAGTCTATCAACAAGGCTGAGCTGTTGTTGGACGTGCATTTCAAAATCCTCGCCGTTATAGGCTTGAATCCACTCAGCATATAAAGGGTCGGCAGGTAACGTGGGACTGAGACGTTTTCCTACCTCCCAATAGATCCAGTAGCATAGGAGTATTGCGGCAACCGTCTCAGTTAACGTGCCGGACTGTGCAACAGCAAGCAGGTGGCGTGTGTATACTTGGGTCACTGGTGCTCGGATAGTTTGGGCGAGTGTAGGGGTAATCCTAACTTTCCACTCCAATTACTATGAAGATTACGCTCGACACGTACCACTGTAGCAGCATGGTCGGAAACATATTGAGGGTGTCTAACGAGTCTGCCTTCGCCCCGACGAGACAGAGAACACGCGCAAAATCTTGCAAGTAAAGATAGTCCTGCCGGACAAAAAATAGAAACCGGTCACGTGCCAGCGTTCCAGTCCCAAGCTCAGTTACAAACGGATGTGCGAAGATTGCCTCCCAAACTGATCGTGCAATTTCGCGTAAGTATTGATAGAGAGGAACGTCCATACTGTTCTTCTTTTACATTTTTCACGTGCCATTCGACAATGGTTCTTTCCCATGACTCCGTAAGCAAAGAGAGAAAGCGTCTCTCGACTAAACAAAGAGTTATGAAATGTGAATGAAACAGTTGACACCTACTTCTTGACACCATCAGATACATTGTAGAACAGTTTCCAGGCTGATGATGGGGTGACTCGGCAATCCTTCGGTGGTGTCCGCATGTTATGCGCTCCGCTAGCTTAACCAATCGTCATTGCTAAGCAACCATCCATAGAAATCTCAATCTCTTCTTACCTCTCTATATCGTTGGTCAGCTGGAAGACCGTCAACCTCCGACCTATCAGCCAATCGTATCGGCTTTAATGAGTGATGCTCTCGGGTTGATTGGTAAAGTACCTTGTCGCCCCTTTTAGCTTTTTAGCGAGACATAATAGGGCGAAGCCCGTCGATACCCGCGCACGTGTCGGAGCGAGAGTTACCTCCTCCGTATACTAACAAAATGGCTTAAGTTCCCTTTCATTTGACCGATGCCCTTACGGTAAAGAAATTGTTTGAAACAAAAGTACTCTCGGAGAGAAATCTATGGCCAAACCATTGTTAAGCAACGCACTCTGGGAAGAAATCGCGCCGTTACTTCCTTCACCTAAGCCCCGGAGGTTTAACTTTCCCGGCCGTAAACCGGTAGATAATCGCAAGGTGTTGACCGGAATTCTATTTGTTTTGAGGACAGGTATTCCCTGGGAATTATTGCCGCGAGAGATGGGGTGTGGTTCCGGGATGACATGCTGGCGACGGTTGTATGAATGGCAAAAATCTGGCGTGTGGGGAGAAGTCTATAGGGTCTTATCGGAGAAGCTTCCAGAAGCAGAAAAGATTGATTGGCCACGAGCAAGAGTCAGGCGTATGTCGGAGCGCATCGCCAAAGAAAAGCCTTCGTCTCTTCCCTTTTTCTCAGAAGAAATTCAGCCGCAGCCTTACCCTCGATATGCTCATGAGGTTGCCAGCTATCCCTCTGACCAGCGCCAATTTGTGTGATCTACTCGTTGCATTCAGGGGACATCTAATCGGGGGAAATAAAGAAAATGATGGCCGAAGCACGCGTAACTCTCAAGAATCAAGGTGCGGCGTCCCAGACCGAGATCAATAGGCTAAGCAAATATCACGAACAGATGAAACCTGGTTCTGTGCAATTTTCGAGTAGGTCGCTAACACTGACCGAAGGGTTCGTCTGATCGATGACATTCTCGATATCGAATGTATGCGATCTGGCAAAGTGACTATAGCTAAAGAGGATTGCGACACTGCTGATTTAAGAGCGGAAACCGCAGAGGTGATGCGTGCACTGGCAGAGCAAGCGGGGGTTACATTGTCCATCCATTCTCAGCCAATCCAACTCTCAGAAACTAACCAATTTGTCTTCAAATGCCATCAAATTTTTTCTCCTGGCACCACCACCATCATTTGGCCAATAGCCACCTTTCAAGATAATTACGTTTTGTTTTAAACCCATGACCAGAGGCGAGGGATTCTTCTTGAGAAAACCGAGAAAATGTTTGAGTGCTTTCGACAAGTTGACGCTTTGGATTCGCGAGAAAAAGGAAACACAAGCTTAAGCCTCATAATTTATCGCAGTATCGTGTAGCACAGCGAAGAGCGCATCGAGGGAGAAAGTACTCTGGGAAAGGGGAATATCTTTCCTTTATATCCCCCCACTCAAAAAGAACTCGATAGGTGCGCTGCAGAAGCGGGAAAGTCATAAGTATGGAGCTGGCGAAGCATGTTCTCATCGTTGATGACGAAGATCACATTCGAGAAATTGTCCAAGTTAGCCTAGACATCGTTGGGAAGCTGAGGGTATCGACTGCCTGCTCGGGGAAGGAAGGGCTGGCAAAGGCCGAAGCCGAACAGCCAGATGCTATTTTGCTAGACGTCATGATGCCGGATATAGGTGGACTGGCAATCTTTCAGCAGCTCCAGGACAACCCTCTTACCCGACATATCCCAGTGCTTTTCCTGACGGCGAAAGTACAGTTGGCTGACCGCCATGCATTTTTAACCCTCGGAGTAAAAGGGGTAATCGCAAAACCTTTTGATCCTCTGCAATTGGCGAATCAAGTCTCAGCAGCATTAGGTTGGTGAGGTTAGAGGTGGAAGAGGGAAAATGTGAGGTAAGATCTCATGTTCCATATTCTGGCAACCGGCTTACCCGACGAAGTAGTCTTTTGGCTTGAGCAACGACTCGGGAACGTCTCCGTACAGACAACTCAGCATGGAAAAGGAGCATTGGAGACGCTTGCTCGACAAGAATGGTCTCTCCTCGTTCTCGGCCCCAACCTTGACCACTCTTCCGCACTAGGGGTACTGAACAGTATCAGTAGGGAAGTAAAGTTTGCGCGTCTTCCAGTAGTATGCTGTCTGGACAAAAGCCAGCAGCGTAGCCTAACGGAACAGCTAGTGCGTCAATTTGGTGCGACGCACGCATTGACTCTCCCATTCAACCAAGAAGAACTTGCACAGAAGATTGCTTCAATTCTGGGGTTTCCTGCACCAGTGAGAGAAACGCCTGGACAGCAAGAACATCGAGCTACGACAACAGCTGTAGGCGAGGTCTGGCAGCGATTTAAGGCGACGATCCAAAACCGGATTGCAATCCTTGAACAAGCGACAGTGGCTCTCCTGGACGGGAGATTGGACGAGAACCTGCGGCAGAATGCAGAACGAGAGGCTCACAAGCTCGCAGGATCGATTGGAGTCTTTGGTTTTCCCGAAGGCTCACGACTGGCACGAGAGATAGAGCGACTCTTTGAAACCGGAACGCCATTGGACCAAGCAAGAACCCTCCGTCTCTCAGAACTCGTCATGTCCTTACATGAAGAGCTAGAACGAGAGCCTTTCCCACGGGAATTCGTCTCTTCCTCAGGACAGGAGGCTCCCTTTATAGTCGTTATTGATAATGATCGAGGATTATATGAATGGTTGCCGCTTGACGCCGCGGCTCGAGGATTCCGTGCAGAAGTTGCTCCAAGCGCAGCTGCGGCAAAAGTTATTTTTTCTCATCAACGTCCTGATGTCCTCTTCGTCAGCCTCACTTGTCTCGGAAACCCAGAAGAGCGCCTTGCATTGTTAGTCGAGCTGAATAGCCATTCCCGCCCTGTACCCATCGTCGTACTTGCCGAAGATGATACACTCGTCGCCCGCCTAGAGGCTACGAAACTGGGAGGACAACGCTTTCTCCTCAAGCCGCTTTCGCTAGCACAACTATTGGAGACGGCTTCTCTCATCCTGCGGAGACTTCGTGTTTCAGAGATGAAAGTATTAGCAGTAGAAGACGATCCTCAGACCTCAGCTATGTTGCGTGCCACACTCGAAGCGCAGGGTTTCCGGCTGACGATTCTTGATAACGCCTCTGCATTCTGGGAAGTACTTGAACAAGTAATTCCAGATTTCTTGATTCTTGACATCGACATGTCCAGCTTTAGCGGGGTCGACCTGTGCAAAGTTGTCCGGAGTGACGCTCGCTGGGCCGGGTTACCTGTGCTTTTTCTCGCCACTCATGTGGATACCGACTCTGCTCATCGTATATTCGCCGCAGGCGGGGATGATTTTTTGAAAAAGCCTATTACCACGCCGGACCTGATCGCACGTATTGTTGATCGCATCGAACGCGTGCGGGTTCTTCTCGATACGGCAGATACAGACTCATTAACCGGAGGAATCACTCGACAAAAAGCTGATCAGATTCTCAATCGCCTTTTTCCTCTCGCGAAACGCTATCAGCAACCATTTTCCCTCGCTCTCCTCGCCCTCGACCATTACCAACAACAGAAAGACCAGTATGGCTCGACTGTGGCAAAGAAAGTGTTACGTCGGCTGGGGGAACTTCTGCTGCGGACCTTCCGAGCAGAAGATGTCGTGATCCGGTGGGGTGAGAATCAATTCTTGATAGGAGCGTACGGGATGGCGCGAGAAGATGGCGTTCAGCGCGTAGCCGAAACGCTCGAGAGCTTACGGCAAGAGAAATTCATTGCGAGTCATGAAATCTATTTTCAAGCGACTTTTAGTGCTGGAGTTGCCCAATATCCCGGAGACGGTATCGATTTGCTCACCCTGAGTCAAACCGCCGAAGAGGTTCTCACCCAAGCGCAGAAGGCAGGATGCAACCGGGTTCTCCCGGCTGGTTGGCAACAACAACCTATTCAAAACGCCGACGTTGTCCTCGTAGACGACGATGAATCCTTGGCTGGCCTACTACTTCACGCTTTAGATACTCGGGGATATCACACCCAATGGCTGAGAGATGGCCAAGCAGCGGTAGAAGCACTGGCGGGAAATCGACCTCAACTTAAGGCGCGTGTCGTGCTCCTCGATGTTGGTCTCCCGAGTCTTGATGGACTGTCGGTCTTGCGGCAATTAGCACAACCTGGGATGCCTCAACAGGCTCGAGTCATTGTGTTGACTGCCCGCTCCACCGAAGAAGAGATGCTTGAAGCGCTAGAATTGGGCGCGGTTGATTATGTAACGAAACCCTTTAGCATGCCAGTGTTGATGCGACGTATTCGACGCGAGCTGCGTAAGTGAGGCTATGCTTCCAGAAGAACTAGCTACCTGGGTCTTGTGCGTGGAATGCGCCATCTTAGCGAGTATTGTAATAGTGTTCCTCGGCCATGGCCTCTGGCTTCAACGATACAAGAAGTGGAGCCACCCACTCCTCACCCAGGCCCGGGAAGCCCTGACTCTTGCGTTAGAAGATCCTACGCGTGGACGCCAACTTCTCGAAACATTTCGAACACTCCCGGTAAGATTGCAAGTCAGGCTTTTTGCTGAACTAGCTCCCACCCTTAGTGGAGCGCAGAAGCAGTGGCTGGCCGATCTTGCACGAGAGATGTGCTTGACCACTCGTGCTGAGAGTCGCTGCCGTAGTCGACTCTGGTGGCGACGCCTGCAAGGAGCTCGCCTTGTCACTTTGTTGGGCGGCCGCAATGCAGTGATGCTGCCCCTACTTCTGGACCGTCATCCCTATGTACGGGCTCAAGCCGCTGAGTGGGCGGTGAGTCGCCAAGATTCAGCTGTGATTGACATCTTGCTCGCCCTTCTTGGGGACCCCGACGGCCTGTGTCGTTTCGCGGTGCAAGACTCGCTCTTACGTATGGGCGGAACGGTCATCGAGCGATTGACTTCCTACCTTTCTGCACATTCTGGATCTGAAGTGAAAGCAGCCCTAGAGGTTGCCATCTGTCTCGCGGATCCGCGGTTTCTTGACCCTGCGTTGACTTTATCTCAAGATCACCTGCCGCAAATCAGATCTCTCGCCGCCACGCTTCTGAGCACGCTCGGGGGTCAGCAAGCGGTCAACACACTGACGACTCTCTTAGATGACCCAGCTCCATCGGTACGGGCTGCAGCAGCTCAGGCCTTGGGAAAACTGTCCCACTGGCCTGCCGCTCCGATGTTAGTGCCTTTATTACGCGATCAAGTCTGGGAGGTCCGTCGAGAGGCCGGGTTAGCACTTCGTGCTCTTGGCGCCCCCGGCTTTCTCTTCCTCCGCCGAGCACTGAACGATACTAATCAATTCGCTGCAGACATGGCACGGCATATCCTCGACCTTCCTCATCAGGTTTGATTAGAAAAGCTCTCATGCCAGAGACCTGGGCAGATACCATCAGGCACCTTCTCGTTTTCCTAGACGAGGCGATTCTTGTCTATTTCCTCATGGTGAACAGCTTCTACGCGCTCATACTGATCGCTGCTGCTTGGGAAATGTGGCGGCAAGCGCGCCAGATCCGGGGAGCTAGCCGCCATGTCATCTTGGGCTCGAAAGTTACTCCTACTATTAGCATTCTCGCGCCAGCTTATAATGAAGCCACAACTATCACAGAAAGTGTGCGATCTCTGCTCACGCTGTATTATCCTAATCTCGAGGTGATAGTCATCAACGACGGCTCCAAAGACCAAACTGTTGCTGTTTTGATGGAACAATTCGATTTGATCCCTGTGCATCCGATTTACTCGCAAAAGATCAAAACCAAAGCTGTCCAGACACTCTACCGTTCTCGTAGCCACAGTAATCTGGTGGTCGTCGACAAAGAGAACGGCGGCAAGGCCGATGCGCTCAATGTTGGTCTTAATTTCTCTTCTGGGCAACTTGTCTGCGCCATTGATGCTGACACTTTGATTGAACCAGATGCATTACTGCGTATGGTACGCCCCTTTTTATTGAGGGATGACATTGTTGCGGCAGGAGGCACTATCCGTGCCGTCAATGACTCCGTTGCTAGAGGTGGACGTGTGGTGGAAGTCCGGGCACCGCAAAATATCTTCGCTGGTATTCAGGTCGTCGAGTACTTGCGCGCATTTTTGTTCGGCCGGCTCGGCTTAAATCGGCTCGGCGGCAACCTTATTATTTCTGGAGCTTTCGGCATTTTTCGCCGCGATGCGGTGCTTGCCGCTGGTGGCTATGCACGCGACACCGTCGGAGAAGACATGGAGCTTGTTGTGAGGCTTCGACGAGAAGGATTTGAGCAGCGCGGGCCGCACCGAGTAGAGTTCGTCCCTGACCCAGCAGCGTGGACTGAAGTACCAGAATCACGACAAGTACTGAGTCGGCAACGCGACCGTTGGCACCGTGGTCTTGTTGATGTCATGTGGCGTCATCGTCGACTGTTTTTCAATCCTCGCTACAAGGGGATGGGATTATTGATTTACCCATACTTCTTTTTTGTCGAACTACTTGCACCAGTGATGGAATCCCTTGGGCTAATCGGTTTGGTCGTTGGCTTACTCGCCGGTCTTATTAATCTACCTTTTGCTATTCTCTTTTTTCTTGTCGCGTATGGTTATGGTCTCCTCCTCAGTGCTTTTACTTTACTGCTCGAAGAGCTGAGCTTTCACCGTCACGAGAGCATAAAGGACCGTTTGACTCTGTTAGGATGGGCATTACTTGAAAACCTCGGCTACCGTCACCTTTCTGTCATCTGGCGCCTTCGCAGTATGATCAAGTACTTGCGAGGACGTACAGAGTGGGGAGCTATGACGCGGCGAGGCTTTAGCAACCCGACTCCAACTCCGAAGAGTTAGGGTGAGACAAGCTCGCTCCCTTTATGAGAATCTATGGAACCATTCGTCAATGTCCTCTTTCTTCCTGTTTCATAAGCAGATGGAAGCGATTCTCTACTATCCACTTACCTATATGGGGAGAGATTATCCTTTTTTTCTTCACGTTTTACAGGCTCCAGCCGAACGATATCTTTGCTGCACCGGATGAAATCGCTCTGCAGGGAGCAATCCCTATGGCAATCCAAGAAATCGAAATTACCTATCCAAAGGGGCGCCTGCCCTCAATTTCCCTAAAAGGAGTGAGGCCTCCTCTTCCCTACACATTTCGTCCTTCTAGAGAGAATGTGAACCTGCTTGCGTCGCCAAAAGAAATTGTTTCCTTCGGTGGGAGTGAACACAAAGCCGATTGGGAAAAGGAAAGACTCGTGGTCCGGATGCAAACAGAAACTCGGCGTCCATATGGTCAAGAACTTTTCCTCCACCGCCAAGATTCTTCACTAGATGCACTTTCGTACGACGTGCTTCATATCCGCGGTGAGGTATCAAGTCCACTGACATTTGCTGTTGCTGATGCCGCCGCTCGGCAGCACGAGAATAACGTGCCGCTGCTCAGTGTGATTGGCTCTTTTGACGTCCGCGTGCCACTCTACTCATTAGCCCGGCGTGTCGATCTCCGTTACCTCACTTCGCTTGTTCTCCTTCCACAAGAGAAGACGAATACGGTTACCCTGAAAACTCTTGCCCTAGAACAGTCCGGACACCGGCGTGAGTATAAGCCCAGGTTGGGATTTTGGTGGTGGGAATATCGAGACTTGCCAGACCGGGGTGACGCTGTCCTAGACGAATGTCAGCGCTTTGCTTGCACTCGCCTCTTTGTGCAGATGCCAGCCACTGAAGACCCCCCAACTCTTTGGACTGCTTACGTACAGTTTCTCCGTTCAGCACGAGGCAGGGGAATTGAAGCTTTCGCCCTCGATGGCTATCCAGAAGCAATTCACGATCCGACACCGTTAGTCAAGAAGATTGAGCATCTCCTCGCCCTTGTGGGTGACGAGAGCCTCGCTGGAGTGCAGCTCGATATCGAACCGTATCTTCTCGAAGATTTCTTCGTGGGAGAGTCAGGGTTCGCGCGCTACCTCGCAGCCATTAGTCGGTTCAAAGAAGCTCTTGGACCCCACATTCGATTATCAGTCGCCATACCGTTTTGGTTTACTTCACAAGTAGTTAATAATCGACCAGTCGCTTTCTCTGTTATGGATCGAGTCGATGAAGTGACGGTAATGAGCTACCGTACGAACATCGAAGAAGTGAGGACCTTCTCTGAAGACACCCTCCGTTACGGAGACATAGCGAATGTCCCTGTTTGGCTCGCGCTTGAAACGCGAGCCTTGCCTCTAGAGCACCATATTATCCTCAAGCTGGAACCTCACCGAGAATTGGCTGATGCCTATCTCGACCGAGCTACTCGTCGCGTGGTCTTTGCCTCTCCTCCAGCAAGAGATGGAGTTGAGGGGTTGCGGATCTCCTCCCGGTTTATCGTTCGACCCGAGCAGTTAACGTTTGCCGGCCGCAGTCGTCAGGCAGTGCAAACAGCGATTTCTTCCGTCATGAGTATAACGCCAAACCGTAGCCTTGTAGGTATGGTGATTCACGATTTGGATGGATTCTGTGCTCTCCAAGAGAAGGAAGCAGAAAGTACGGTACGGCAACATCTTATTGAAGAATAAGACAAAGATGATGGTCTCTCGAAAATAGACCTGCTGGTTGCTGTTTACCCCTCTCTCTACTTTTATGTTTTCAAATATTCACTCATAGTGATTAAAACAAAACCTTCGTTTAGGCAAGAGAAAGAAAGCGGCCTCATAAGAACTGAACAATCTTTTTTCGCCAAATCTTTACTCAAAGCCATGCCTTGAACGCGGGAAATGCACGGAGAGGTTTCTTCAGAAGAGACCGAAAGATATTGAAGCGAAGTAAGAATGAGCCGATATCGCTTGCTAGAGGGGAAATCCATGTGGGCGGTACATAGTATGCAGCAGCCTTGCGGAAAATTTGAGATCCAGAAGCTGATGAGAAGTTAACGTCAGCCTTGATCAAATGAAGAAGCTGGGCTGCTCACTTCTCCTCGTCGTTATTTTCTCTTATATCGGAGCTCGACAGGTATCGGCTCAAGGTGAAAAAGCATTCGCTTCTTCGCCCGAGGAACTTTTGACGCAGGCGCGCACCGCCGAAGCTGATAAGCAGTATGTGCAAGCCAGTGTCGCCTACCGTCAGTATCTCACGGTCAAGCCGGAAGATGACGAAGTACGCGCGGCTTTAGCACGAGTATTGTCCTGGCAAAGTCAGTTTGATGACGCGGTTGAGCTATATGAGGAAATTCTCCGCCGATATCCAGAGGACCTCGATATCCGCGTGGCACTCGCCCGGGTGAAATCGTGGCAGCATGACTTTGCCGAGGCGCAAGCACTCTATGAAGAGATACTACACCGAGACCCGACGTGTCTCGATGCGAAGCGAGGGCTTGCAGACACTTTGTACTGGAACGGAGAAGATGAACTCGCGTTACGCCTGTATGAAGAAGTTCTTGCCGCCATTCCAGACCCCGAGCTTGCTCAACGTATCGAAATGATCAAAGCGAGACTTTCTCTCTCTCTCCAAACCTTAGCGAACGATATCGATGCCGCAGCTGGCTTATACTCTCGTGATAACGTGCGCATCGGCTACAGTCACTTCACCTACACAAAAGGTATTCCGGATGAGCAAATCTGGCAGCTTGAAGGAGTCAAACACCTCGGCAAGCAAACATTCGTCGGCCGGGTTGAAGCCTGGGATCGTTTTGGCCTGCACGATACCTTGGTCTCTGCTGAGATATACAGTTCACTATGGAAGAAGGCTTGGGGAGATATCAGCGTTGCTTTCGGTATAGATCCACAGTTCACTCCGCGGTGGGTGCTCGGAGGAGAAATTTTTCAGAGCCTTGGACTGTTCCATCCGAGGCTGACATTCTTCGAACTCTCTGGTGGTTATCGACATATGAGTTTTCAGAAAACCGATGTCGATCTTTTTTTTCCGGGCCTTACTATTTATCTCCCGCGAGACGTGTGGTTGACAGAAAAGGTCTATCTTTTCCCTCGGGCAGGCTCTCTGACGCTCTCCTCTCGGCTCGACTGGCGGGTGAATGATCGGTTGCAACTGTTCGCTTCTGGTGCATTCGGAGATTCCGGAGAACGCTTGGCCACAGCAGCAGACTTTGTCTCTATAAACACCCGTACCCTCTCTGCTGGTATAGAATTTCCTTTGACACGACATCTCTCAGTTGAAACCTGGGTCTATCACGAGGACCGAGAAAAACGCTACACTCGTCGTGGCGGAGTTTTCAATTTGATTTTCTACTGGTAGTCGTCAACTCCGTCAGTCGCCCATCTTCACACTGCAATACCCGCGAGGCGACAGATCTGATGCGCTGATCATGGCTCGCAATGAGAACAGTTCGTTGCTCCTCATCAATCAGTTGACGTAAAAGACAAATAACCTCTTCCCCGTTGTGTGAGTCTAAACTGCCGGTCGGCTCATCAGCGATCAGTAGTGGCGGCTGGAGAGCAAGTGCGCGCGCCACAGCAACCCGTTGTTTCTCGCCTCCAGATAGGGCACTCGGAAGGTGATCCAGGCGTTTAGCTAAGCCAAAGTGAATAAGTAATTTCTTAGCGCGCTGCCGTGCCTCTTTTGCCGTATACCCTCCGAGGCGGAGCGTCACTTCAACATTTTCACTTGCAGTGAGTGCAGTAATGAGCTGAAAAAATTGGAAGACAAATCCAACCTGTCGCAAACGAAAGCGGGAGAGGGCTGTGGAGGAAAGCATAGTCAATTCCGTGTTGGCTATAGAGATGGTTCCGCTGGTTGGCTGGAGGAGTCCACCAATAAGCGAGAGCAACGTCGTTTTCCCTGCCCCGGACGGGCCCAGAATCAACACCAGCTCCCCAGGCTGTACCCTAAGGTTTACACAATCAACTGCTCGCACGGTTGTCTCTCCTCGGCCATAGATCTTGGTTACTTCCTGGAGATGAATCAGGTCGGCAGGAGCTTGCGTCTGGCATTCTCGGTCTGGAGTCATCCGTTTATCTTCTCTGTACCCTCACTGCTTCTTTGCAATCATCCTTTGAATGCAAGCAGCGGATCGATACGAGCAATCCGTCGAATAGGAATAATCGCGGCGATGAGGCTCATACCAACTGTATACCCCAGCATCCATACCGCGTGGTGCAGAGATGTCGTAGCAGGAAACTGCGGTACGAAATACTGCGCGGCAAAAACGACTCCCCAGCTTATTGGTACTCCCAAGAGCCAACCACAAAGTCCACAAGTCAATGCTTGCTGGACTGCCGTCCAATACAACGTTCGGTTTGATGCACCTACAGCTTTGAGAACTCCATACTCTGTACTGCGCTCAGTAGTAAGGGTCGAGACCGTTAATCCAATAACAACAATCCCCACAAGGAGCCCAATGATCTCGAGGACTCGTAAAATCGGCAAGAAGTTATCGCCAGTGAGGGATAATGAATTGGCAGTGAATTGTTCTTTCGAGAAAACTGAGACAAGGGGTGAGGCCTGTTCAATCCGCGTAGCAACGTCATCGGCGCGCACACCGGGCGACAATCGTACCAAAAAATAATTGACTATGCCGTCTAAGCCAAACAATTGCTTCGCTTGAACCAATGAGACAAAGGCGTACTGGTAAAGAAAACAGTTGCCTCCACGAGCGATGCCGACGATGCGTAATGTCTCTCCGTTGACCATGATCGTGTCATTCACTCGAAGATTCTCTTTCCGAGCGAAGACTTGGTCAATGACGATTTCCCCATCATGCAATTCGTTCCTGCCGATCACAATCTCTACTGGCCCATTGGCCGTGCCATCTACGCCAACAATGAAGGTATGACGCTGCTGTCCCCGCACTTCTACCGTCATCAGACGACCAACAAAAGATGAGACCTGTTCGACTCCGGCAATATTCCGCAAACCTTGCTCACCAATAGTTGGCAGCAAGGACAAAGTCTGAAAGAGATCATAAGCTCCCCTCTGGCCAACCCATAAATCCACATGGATATGGCGCAAGTAAGCGGCCATATTCTCGCGCCAACCAGCATACAGTCCCATAAGAAGGAGGACTAACACGACCGAACAACTAATGCCGACAATCGCCAGGAAGAATCGGCTCTTATGAACGATTAGGTTCTTACGAGCCAGAAGCAGCATTAACGATCTCGAGCCAGAATCGGAAGAAAATTGGGAAGAAACCGCGGCTTTGTGCCCATCCTGGTTGCATACTCAGGGCGAGCGAAAAGCGCAGCCTCTTCCTGGTGAATCCGCCTCCACAAAACAACAGCATTTAGCGTGGAACAGATTGAGGCAGTCACGTATGCACTATGCACGAGCGGAAGCGCAAACATCTCAATGATGACGATAGTGTAGTTGGGATGGCGTACATAGCGATAAGGTCCGGTATCGATGATTGGGCGCGTCGAAGTCACAATGTGTGTATTCCACTGCTCCCCGAGACTCCACCATACCCACATTCGCCCAGCGAGACAGCAGCCAAGTAATAGTAACATTGACCATCCCAGTACCGGGACAAACGGTCGTTTCCCCAACCATATCTCCAAAGCGCTGCCAAAAAGCAGACAGATGTGCACAGCTACCATCAGTGGATACAGCGGTTCTTGTATCTGTCGCCCATTTTCAGCGAGCAAACGGGCCTGATGGTTCGCAGAAACTCCGAGTTCAATCGCGCGTAAGAAGGCCACAACGGCTAACAGCGCCAAATACCCAGGAGCAACGAAGGTCCCGAGGGACATGCTGATGATCGAGAAGTCCATCCACCATTGGCCGGCAACATGAGCAGGGTAAGGCCAAAAATCCAATAACGAGGCTTGGGGCATTACGTCTTCTCTTGTACGAGGCTGCGGCTATTTACTCCCACCCTAACAACAAGGCCTCTGCACTGAAGCCTGGACCGAAGGCGAGGAGCAAGCCAAGTTCTCCTGGTTGTGTGTGCTCCGTCAATAAAAACCGGTCAAGAATAAATAACACGGAAGCAGAGGAAAGATTACCGTAATTACGCAAAATGTCCCTACTTACCTGTGTTTCCTCCATGGCAATCCCTAAACATTGCACCAATCCATCAAGGACTCGCCGTCCGCCGGGGTGGAGAAGGAAGTGAGCGATGTCTTCCACAGAATTCCCTTGACGTCCAAGAAAACGTTTAACCAGGCTCGGTACCTCCGCTCGCACAAGTTCCGGAATCTCGGAAGAGAGAACAATATGAAAACCAGAATCCCTAAGATCAAAGCCCATGATCCCCATAGTCTGAGAGAATAGGGTGCTCTCAGTGGCAAGAACTCGTGGTTTCCCTGGCAATCTTCCACCCTGGAGAACTACGGCTGCAGCCCCGTCCCCGAAGAGTGCACTCGATACAACGTTCGCTACAGAAAGATCCTGGAGTTGAAAGGTGAGCGAAGGCAATTCCACAGCAATAACGAGGACAGTATGATGAGGAAATGCACTGAGGTACTCAAATGATCGAGACAAGGCAACTGCCCCAGCAGCACAGCCAAGCTCAGTCACTGGTAGGCGTTTCACATGGGGAGAAAACCCTAAGGCGTTCACAAGATAGGCGTCAAGTGAGGGAATCATGAAGCCGGTGCAAGAGGTGGTGATAATCAGGTCGACTTCATCTGGAACAACCTCAGCCCGTGTCAAGCAGTCTCGTACTACTTGCTCACCCAAGCCGCAAGCATATCGCTGATAGAGGCGATTTGTCTCTGTCACAGAAAGTTGCTGAGCCAATTCAAGCAGCGGACGGCAGCCATAGCGCGTCCGCACGGCAGCGTTCTCGAACACCCGCTGTGCGAGCAAAAGTAACTTTCGGTCTTGATCCAACCACAAAGGTAACGCGTGGATAATTTCTTCCTGATCATAACAATATGGAGGGTGAGCGATCGCACTGGCACGAAGAGTCGCCATGATTTCTCCCAAGGTTCCTGAAAGTTCGCTAGGATGCGAACTTTAATTCTGCGTCTAGTTTACCATCTTCGTACTGCGCAACGATGTACCCGCCGGCTGAAAACGGGCCAGCGTTAAGAACTTTTGTCCGACCGATGAGATCAACACCAGGAGATTCATGGATGTGACCGGTGATACACATGTGAGGCCCGTACATTTCAATGAACTGCCGTACCGCGAGACTTCCTACCGGAGTTCCGTTGATGAGACGGTCGAGTTTGGTAGCATACGGAGGCGTGTGGCAAACCATGAGGTGGACTGGGGCATCAGCCACATCTACATATGCCCGGGCAAGTATCATTCCCAATTCTTCGTCCTGATATTCCAACGGAGTATGAAAAGGCGTGATATTTGAACCACCACAACCGAATAAGCCAATGCACTCTATTCGTCGGCTCTCACCATGAAGACTAATTTTCTCAGCACGCAAGAAGTCGATGACCTCAGATTGGTCAAGGTTTCCTGGGAGTGCTAGTACAGTCGAGCAATAACTTCTCGCCGCATTTATTACTCGCGCAGCCTCGGCACGACCCCCAAAATTTGTGAGATCTCCTGAGAGAAGAACGAGGTCGGCACTGGCTAATTCTACGGCGATTTTGCTCATCTGAGCAATCGCCATATGTACGTCCCCAAACGACACGATTTTCATAGTGTTCTTCGCTTCTTCTTCTGTCGTTGTAGTGGATGAAGATGGCAGGGTCAACGGAGAACGGGTGGAAGGCTGAGAGGGCCCCCCTGGTCTTGAAAAGCTGACGGAATAAGGAAATACTACGTTCGCTCGTGCAGCGTGGAAAAAGCATGGAGAAAAACATTCGTTCGAAGGTCCTCGCTATTGGACGGCCTTTACGTGTCGAGCTTCAACTCGATGGCGAGTGGCTCGACCGCCTGCGCGCCCTGCTTCAGGAGATGGGAGAAGACGGTGGAGCATATCCTCTTCATCGCTACTTAGAAGAATTACTCGAAGCGGACATCGTGTATCGGGAGAGTCACCACACCCGTCGTCGCGGTCCGTTCGTGCAAAGAGAAGCGATCATTCACTGGCTGCGAGAGCAACGTGGTGCGGGAAATGCTCCAAGCGCTGCGGCTAGTAAGCGATAATATCGAGTGATGTGGCTGTTCGTCGTGCGGCTTTCCTCCGACGGGCAGTTGTCACTTGTCCTTGATCATTTCTGTTTTTGAGGGAAATGCCCAGAGCACGTGTATGAAGCTGACGAACCTGCGGATCGTCCTCGTGCGGCCGCATTATTCGGGGAACATTGGTGCTGTCGCTCGGGCAATGCGAAATTTCGCAGTCAGTGACCTTGCCCTTGTCGATCCTGCCCCGCTGACTCGCGAACAAGCCGATATGATGGCAGTCCATGCGCGTGATGTTCTTGATAATATGCAAGTTCACACCTCTCTCCGAACTGCGGTTGCGGACTGTGGTCTGATCGTCGGCACAACCTGCCGATCAGGGCTCTACCGTGAGAGTGCTCTCACACCACGTACTCTGGCCCCCCACATCGTAGCTGCGGCAGCAAGAAATCGAGTGGCCCTGGTCTTTGGACCTGAAGATAGTGGGCTTTCCAATGACGACCTACGCTGTTGCCAGTGGCTTGTGACAATTCCGACTGATTCGGCTTATACTTCTCTCAATATTGCTCAAGCGGTATTGCTGTGCTGCTATGAAGTATTCCTCGCCGCCCAAGAACAAACAGATATCACTCCACGGCTCTTGGCGGTTGCGGAGCGCCAAGAGCTGATGTACGAGAAGCTCAAACGGGCCTTGCTCAAGATCGGCTTTCTCCACCGAGATAATCCTGAACACATTATGTTTGCCCTCCGCCGTATCCTCGGCCGCGCAGGACTCGAAGAGCGAGACGTTCGTATCATGCTTGGCATGGCACGCCAGATCAACTGGTGCGGGGGAATAGCTGATGCTTGCAGGAATCAAATTCGAGGACAAGAGTATAACGGCTGAAGGACAAGAAAACCACGTCGTGTGTCATGGCTGAGATTATTCACCTCCACAACATTCTTCAGGCACGACGGCGGCAGCGCGAACAAGAATACTGGCACTTTTGTATCGAGGCTATCGAGAAGAGTTTGAAGAACCAGATTGAAGAATTCATTCATGCCCCAGCAGAGGAGTGGACCGTGCGGGCAAGCAAAATTCGCAAACTGGGAGAGTTACTTGAATACGCAACCAGCCTCTTATGACTAGCATTTAGATAGTTGCCCCAGTCACATTGCCAAAAGGATACTCATCAGGGCTTGCCCTGAGAAAGGACGTTCATGACAAAATCGGGCTCGTCATCATCTACCAAGCGGATAGCAACGGCAAAGAGTCCGTCTCCTTCCGTTAAGCCTCGTATACGCGCAACAAAGAATGCCGCCCCCTCCCTTTCTGCCCCCCTAGACCCCACAGACCCCCTCATAGCGTTAACCGATCGGATCAATGCCCTAGAGGAAAGAATTACTACAGATTTTTCCTCCCTTATTGCCGAGGTGCGAACGCTTAAGACGACGCCATCACCAGCACCTCTCGACGGCACTGCCTCACCTGAGACTTTCTTGCCTATCGTCGCTGACCTCATCCGGCACAATTTACTCGAACAGGTGACCCCTATCGTCGCTGCACTGAAGCGGATTGAAGAACGCGTCGGATTTATTGGTAATCGTTTGAAACATCCGCCAACTGGGCAGGAACAACGACAAAAGCCGTGGCGCCATGACCAACAGCAGCGACACACACGCCTCCGAGGACATAATGGGCCACGACCCGGACAAGGACAGAATTGGACTCCACCCTCTGCCGCTTCGGTTCAGGGCCATTTTGCGCCGCGTCCTCTACGCGGTGGAGACACCAAAGTGCCTACAGAAGAAGAAGAATAGAGACACCTTGGGGCGAGATCGGTCTATCCTGACCTTAGCTTACTTTTCCGGTTCTAAGTGGCTCGGGCCGCTATGATTCTCCTCAATTTTACTTGAATCAGAAGATGTTGTTCGTTCCATTCCAAGTAAAGAAAAGCCCGAGGACTTGCTGTCCAAATCCCACAACACATCCCGAGATCGCAAACAAATTTGTCCCTGTGGTTGTCAAGACCCTGAGATTCCTTTACTTTTCTCTTTTCGCTATTACTTTGTCATTTCTGAGGAGGAAAAGCGTGGCTCGAATCACTGTTGAAGACTGTCTAGCCAGGATTCCCAATCGCTTTGAACTTATCGTGGTGGCCGCGCGTCGGGCGAAGGAGCTGCTGAAAGGGGCTCGTCCTCTCGTCAGCTCAGACAATAAGGAAGTCGTTACTGCTCTCCGCGAGATTGCTGCCGGTAAAGTCTGGCCTGTGGAGTCAAAAGAGACTAAATAGGTGGCACAGAAAGATTTGTATGCAGTGCTCAGGGTGAGTCGCACTGCGTCTACTGAAGAAATTAAGAAAGCTTATCGCCAGCTCGCTCGTAAGTATCATCCGGACGTCAATCCAGGAAACAAAGGCGCAGAAGAGCGATTCAAAGAGGTTTCTCTTGCTCATGATGTATTAAGTGACGAGCAGAAGCGCAAACTCTATGACGAATTTGGCGAGGAAGGGTTGCAGCCTGGATTCGACCCAGAAAAGGCGCGAAACTATAAACAATGGAGTCGTGGCGGCGGATTCGCCTTTGGGCAGCGCGGTAGTCATTCTTCTTCCGGCTTTGGCTTCGAAGATCTCTTTGGCGATCTCTTTGGCGGATCAGCGAAGGGCAAGAAAAAGGCTCCTGACGTCGAATCAGGAGAGGATCTGGAGTATGTTCTCGATCTTGATCTCCTTGATGCAATCCGTGGTACAAATAAAACTATTGCCATCCAACGACCAAGTCTATGCCCGGTTTGTCATGGCACTGGAGGCCAGTCGGGAAGACAAAGTGTCGCATGCCCAGAATGCGGCGGCCAGGGACAGGTTAGGGTAGGAACCGGTACTGTCTCCTTCTTTCGCACCTGTGCTCAATGTGGAGGTTCTGGCAGGCTCAGCACCGGGAGCTGTTCCAACTGCCGTGGCAGTGGCCGGGTCACGACCCCTGAACGCTTGACTGTTAAAATTCCCCCGGGGGTCGATGAGGGATCGCGCATTCGCCTTGCGGGAAAAGGAGCCTCGCATGCTCTAGGCGGCCCGGTTGGGGATCTGTACCTTGTCATTCGTGTCCATCCCCATCCGACTCTGACACGAAAGGGACTTGATCTGTACCTTGATATCCCAGTTACTGTTGGCGAGGCGATCCGTGGCGCGACAATCACAGTTCCAACCCCAAACGGCGAGGTTAAGCTCAAGATCCCTCCGGGAAGTCAGAGTGGTCAAGTGCTCCGCTTGAGAGGAAAAGGGGTGGCCGATACAAAGAACAACACCCCTGGCGATCTCTACGTCAAATTGATGATTCAGGTCCCAGGCGATGGTGGGGATAGTGTGCGCCAAGCAGCAGACCTTCTCGAACGGTGTTACAAAGAAAACCCGCGTAAAGACCTTCACTTGTAGGGGGTATTCGCGTTGGGCGAATCATTCCCGTATACTGTCCAGGCTATGCCAAGTGTCGAGAGAGACGAAAATGAGAAGGACGTCGTCCTCGCCGCTGACGTCTCAGATTCCCCCTCAGAAGACTCCTCACTCGCGGAGGTAGAAGCTAACGAGGAGACAGATGAATCCATTGAAGGACTCGAGCCCCTTTCCGATGAGGTAGCATCACAAGAAGAGAAAGACACAGGGGCAAGCACCGCGCTGGCACCTTACGATCCTCTGCAACGCTACCTTACAGAGATTCGCCGCTATCCTCTTCTCTCTCCTGAAGAGGAGCATGAACTCGCAGTTCGCTACAAAGAGCATGGGGATATTGAGGCCGCGTATCGGTTGGTTACCGCGAATCTTCGTTTAGTCGTCATGTTTGCCCGCAAGTATGAGCGTGCGGTACATAATCTTCTCGACCTGATTCAAGAAGGAAGTATTGGGCTCATGGAAGGGGTGCGGAATTTTGACCCCTACAGAGGCGTGCGTTTTCCGTCGTATGCAGTGTGGTGGGTCCGGGCATATATTATTCGCTATTTGATGAACAACTGGCGCATGGTGAAGCTAGGGACCACCCAAGCGCAGCGCAAACTCTTTTTTAACCTCCAGCGAGAAAAAGAGCGGCTCGAAGCCGAAGGATTCTCTCCTGCCCCAAAGCTCATTGCCCAGCATCTTGGAGTCAAAGAAGAAGAAGTGGTCGAAATGGAGCAGCGTATGGCTGCCCGTGACCTCTCACTTGATACCCCGATTGATACCGGTGAAGAAGAAAGTGGGAGTCTTCTCGATTTCATTGCTGACAAACAGGAAACGGCTGAGGAGGCGGTTGCGGCAACCGAATATCGGAATCTCATGGGCCAAAAGATGGCCGAATTCGCCCGCACGCTGAAAGGGAAAGAGGAAGTAATTTTCCGTACACGGTTGTTGGCCGAGGAGCCAGTAACTCTACAAGAAATCGGGGATCAGTATGGTATCAGCCGCGAACGGGTTCGACAGCTCGAAAGCCGACTCAAGAAAAAGCTCAAGGAGTTTCTCTTGCGGGAACTTAAAGACGCCAAAGATCTCGACATCGGCTTCATTGACGAACGACGATAGCGTTTACAGAAATCTTGCCTTATTCCCTTCAAGCGGTTTATAGTGCAGATATGCGTGAGTTGGGGGCGGGAATCGTTGTTATCGGCAATGAAATTCTCTCCGGGAAGACCGTCGATTCAAACTCGTCTTTCTTGGCCCGCGAGTTGCGCCAGCTGGGCGTGACGTTGAAGTGCATCACGGTTATTCCCGACGAGTTGGATATCATTGCCGAAACAGTAAGGAATTTTCATCAGCTCTTCGACCTCGTCTTTACCTCGGGGGGAGTTGGGCCAACCCATGATGACATCACCATAGAGGGCGTAGCCAAAGCTCTTGGTCGTCAGGTCATTGTTCATCCGCTTCTCGAGGGCAAAATTCGCGAATATCTCAACGGTAAAATACCAAATGCGGCTCATCTCAAAATGGCAGAGGTACCAGAGGGAGCCGAATTGTTGCTAGATGATCGCCTACGTTTCCCGACGATCAAAGTCGAAAATATTTATGTTCTGCCCGGCATCCCAGAAATTCTCCAACAAAAATTTCTCGCATTGAAAGACCGCTTTGCCGTCGATCCTTACTACCTCAAGGTTATCTATACCAATGAGATCGAAAGCGCGATCGCAACCTACCTGAACGAAACTCTGAGAGCATACCCGGAGATCCTCTTAGGATCATACCCAAAGATTGGCAACAGCGAATATCGCGTAAAACTCACGATCGAATCTAAAGACAAAGACTATGTCGAGCGTGCGTTTACCTATTTGATGAAACTTTTGCCCACCGGCTGTGTTGTGAAGACTGAAGGTTGAGAGGAGGAAGCCATGGGGAAAAAAAGGAAACCTGTCGTAATCAGCGGTCTATTATTGCTTCTACTGTCGGCTCCGGTATGGGCCCGAGCTGGCTTCGCCGAAGACGCAGGTATCGGTACGGCCACGGTGTTAGCGAATGTCGTTTACATGCCGGTAAAGGTAGTATACGCGACGCTCGGCGGCATTACTGGCAGCTTTGCCTTCGTGCTTACTGGCGGCAATTATAACGCCGCGGAAAAAGTATGGGTTCCGTCAATGAGCGGGAATTACGTGCTGAACCCTGATCAGTTAAAAGGCCAACAACCTATTTACTTTAGCGGTCCAGCTACTCCGTAAGTTTGACCACGTATTTAACTATCTGTGAAAAAAGCACTCTGGAGCGTTCTCACCCTCCTAGCGGTTGGCTTTGTCGCCTTCGGCATATGGTATGTGCGCTTGCAATCTGCAGCCCGTCAATGGGAAGGGCCGGTCCCAGAAATTCTCAGTGAAAAGCTGGAGAAGAACGCCGACACCATGGAGATCGAGTTCACTTCTCGGGTCGAGGCGCCGGAGGCCTCGGTCTTCCGTGCGCTTACCGAGCCCGAACGCACGCAGGAATTCAGCGAGACCGTACGGTATTCCAAACTTCTACAGAATGAGGCAAATCGGAAAGTCGTCGAGTTTGAAATGGTAATTCTGGGTCAGCCTCAACACCTCACTCTTGAGTTCACTTTCCTTCCAGAAGAAAAACGAGTGGCGATCAAAACGATTGAGAGTCAGTTCTCTGATCTGAGCGGTGAGTATCGCTTGGTCCCCTCTCCAGACGGAACCAAGACGCTCCTCACCTACACGGGTATAGCAAAAGATAAGGTAAAGCTTCCTATTCCTCTTGCCCTACAAAAAAGTGCCTTGCGCGAAACATTCGTGTCTACCATTCGCGCGTTGAAAAAAGGACTGGCTACGCAGAGACCGGAAAACCACGGAGCGTAACGCGTTGAGCGTAGGGCGCCGAACAACTCCTAGTCTTTGTTTTCTTCGCTCTCGGCTCTTCGTTCTTCGCTCCCTAAACTCTGTTCTGTGTCTTCTTTCTTCTCTTCCTTGTCCAGTTTTGCCCCGGTTGCAATGATTTCGTTTTTTCGCTCACGGAGAAAGCGGGCAACGTCCGTCGTTGCCCGAAGCAACATCTCGGTATAGGCGACTTCATCAGTCGTGAATGCTGCCAGCGCATGGTGATAGTTTCCGAGGGCAGTGAGTAATTCGGCATCCTTTTCCGGAATCACCTCAAATCGTTCACTCAAGCAAGCATTGACTCGTTCGATCATATTTTCAATTGTCTTGTTGTGGTCTTCATTGATACTTTTCGAGAGCAGATCTTGCCATAAGACTTCGACCGCATAACGCGCAGGGTGTTCTCGGCGCAAACCAGCACTGAGCTGATAGAGTTGCCCGGCAAGGGCTTGAACACTCGGCGGACGCTTTCGCGAAACTATCGCGTTCGCCTTCAGTAAACGTTCATGCAAGCGGTTGAAACCAAGATGATCTACTAATGTGGCAATGAGGTCATCAAATTCTTTTGCGGTTACTTGAGCCATCGTCCATTCTCCTTCCCTCTCTCTCCCTCAATATTTTCCAGTCCGGTCGATGATGACAAAAACCGGCGACGACCGCAATGAACCGCTTGCTTGCACCAGGGGGCGCGTTGGTTTAAGAGACCAGAAACACAGCAAACACAAAGGGGGATCGTATGAAGCTGAAAGATAAAGTTGCCCTCGTAACAGGTGGGGGATCAGGGATCGGACGAGAAATCTGTCTCACCTTTGCCCGAGAAGGAGCAAATGTGGCAGTCAATGATATCAACGACGACGCCATGAAAGAGACCATTCGCCTCATGGACGAAGCCGGTGCACGCGCATTAGCAGTCAAGGCGGATGTATCGGATAGTACTCAGGTCAAGCAGATGTTCGCGCACATTCTTCAGCGCTACGGGACCCTCGACATTCTGGTC
>Ga0187894_10001478_pt1 | contig 30108 bp, 23 predicted proteins | sample GBC1701081metaG_FD_136650 | JGI IMG/M metagenome (GOLD analysis project Ga0187894, IMG submission 136650) | White microbial mat communities from a lava cave in the Kipuka Kanohina Cave System on the Island of Hawaii, USA - GBC170108-1 metaG ...
CGGATCTCCGGCACGAGCATCCGCACTATCCCGACGTCCACCACCGACACGAGCACCGTGGGAGGCAAGCTGGGAGCTGACCCCCTCGTGACGGCAGGAGACGAGACCAAGCTCAACCTCGGCCTGACCCTGCCAACGCTCCAGGACATGGCCGTGCACGCGGACCTCCTCAGGAACCGCTCCCTCGTCGAATCGGTGGTCGGGAGGCTCGGGCTGGACCGGGCGAAGCCGGGCATGCCGACGCGCGGGACGGACGCCTTCGCTCGCGCCACCGACGCCATCCTCGGCGGGCTCACCATTCAGGTCGTCCCCAACTCCAATCTCATCCTCGTCCGCTACCGGAGCACAGACCCGGCCACCGGCGCCGCGATCGTCAACGCGCTGCTCGAGCAGTACCGAGATGCCTACCTGCGAATTCGCGCCGCGCCCGGCGTCGCGCGGTTCTTCGCCGCAGAGCGCGACGAGCTGGCCGGCCGCGTCCACGAGTCCGAGAAGGCGCTGACCGCGTTCGAGCGCGAGACAGCGCTCCTGGCCGGCACCGAGCAGGTGAACGCGTACGCCCGGCGCCTCGCCGAGGCCGAGTCCGACGCCATCGACGCGCAGTACGACGCGGAGGAGGCCGAGGGGCGCGCGCAGATCCTGAAGGATCTCCTCGATCGAGAGCCCACGGAGGTGCCGACCTCGTGGACGACGAGGTCCAACCCGGCGATCCGGATGAACGAGGAGCGGCTGCTCGCCCTCGAGATGGACAAGGAACACCTGCTCACGCTCTACACGACCGACGATCCTCACGTCCATGACAAGCAGATCGAGATCGACGCGGAGCGGCAGCGGCTCGGCGAGGCCCGGGCGTCCGAGCGCGTGCCCGGCACCGAGGTGACTCGGATCAACGGCCGGCGTCGCGACCTCGAGGCCCAGTACGTCGCGTCGACCATCGCGGCCCAGAAGCACCGGATCCGGGCCGAGGGCGCACGAGCCGTCGCAACCGAGATGCGGGACCGCGTGCGAGCGCTGGCGATCGCCGATGTCAGCCGGCAGGCGCTGCTGCGGGAGGTCCAGGCGAGCGCCGACGCCTATGGGCTCTACCGCAAGAAGGCCGAGGAAGGTCGCGTCACGGCTGCCCTCGACGACGAGGAGATCGGCAACGTCGTCATCGGCGAGCGGGCCTCCGCGCAGGGCAATCCCGTGGACCTGCCGCGCAACGTCGCGCTCGCCTTCGCGGTCGTGGTGGGGCTCGTCTCGGGCATCGGCGGCGCGTTCCTGTTCGAGTATGTCGACGGCGCGAGACGCTGAGCGCCGCCAGAAGGCGTTCGGGTGCCGCGGAGACGTCGGCGCGCTACGAGGTGGGCTCCGACTCGCCGAGCGCGGTTCGCACGAAGCGCTTGGCGTCGAACTCCTCGGCCACGCGGTTGTCGTTGTCGAGGAGCGCCTGGGCGTCGACCGTGGCGAACTCCATCACGCCCATGTCCTCGTAGGCCTTGCGCACGCGCGGGCCCCAGAGCCCGATGTCCTTCACGGTGGGGACGATGCGGGAGAACAGCCGCGTGCGGAAGAGACGCATGTACTGCGAGGTTTCCACCGCCTCGACGCACTCCTTGACCGGCAGGCCCAGGTTCTCCCACACCTCGGGCTGATTGAAGCGGTCCCGCATGTGATAGCAGGCCTCGACGACGAACTCCTCGCGCTCGTCGCGCTCGGCGTCGGAGAGCCGGGGATAGTAGTCCCGCAGCGCGAGGCGCCCGAACGCGACGTGGCGCGCCTCGTCCTGCATCACGTAGGCGTTGACGGCGGCCGCGAGCGGATTGGACTAGGTGTCGCGGATGCGCTGGAAGGCCGCGAGCGCCAGGCCCTCGATCAGGACCTGCATGCCGAGATAGGTCATGTCCCAGCGGCGGTCGGTGATGGTGCTCTCGAGCAGCAGCGCGAGCGTCCGCGTGATCGGGTACGCGAGCTTCACCTTCTCGTGCAGCAGGCGCGCGTAGGCCTCGACGTGGCGCGCCTCGTCCATCACCTGGGTGGCGGCGTAGAACTTCGCCTCGATGCCGGGCACCGTCTGCACGATCTTCGACGTGGCGATGAGCGCGCCCTGCTCGCCGTGCATGAACTGCGAGAGCGTGTGCGCCTGCAGGTTCCGGCGGACGTGGGCGCGCTCCTTGTCGGTGAGCCGGTTCCACGTGTCCGTGCCGTAGATGGCGATCGTCCGGTCGTCGAGCCCCATCGGGTTGTCGGGATCGGTGTCGAGCGACCAGTCGATGCGCTCGGCGGCATCCCATTGCTGCTTCTTGCCCTTGGCATAGAGCCGCAGGAGATCGGCGCTGCCGTCCTCGTACTCCCACGTGAACGAGGTGGTCGTCTGCCCGTCGATCTTCCACTGGGTTTCCTCGACGGGCAGGCGATAGAGGAACGTGCTCGACATCGGCGTTGTCTCCCTTCGCTTCGATCGCGGGACCCGGCGCCGTCGAGGGCGTTGCTCAGTCCCGCCGAATGGACGTTCAGTCAGCCGAGGATAGCATCACGGTGGCCATGAAGACCATCGCCATGAAACCCGTGTGTATCGCGCACTTGACAGCTCGACGCGCCGCGCCTAGGCTCTCGGTCGTGGAGGCCAGGACGGAAGGCGTTCTCGGGGCCCCGCCGGCGATTCCGGCGCGGATCCGGTGGGCTCGGCCGTTCCGGCGAGTGTTGCACAGCGCCGTGGTGCTCGTCGGCGGCGCGTGCGCCATCGGCGTCATTCTCGTCGCGCTCCTCGCGGGCCGCATCGCTCCCCAGCCACCGGACGAGCAGAACTTCGATCTCATCGAGGCGCCGCCGAGCCGGCAGGCGCTGTTCGGCACCGATCGCTTCGGCCGCGACATCCTGAGTCGCGTCATCTACGGCTCGCGCATTTCCCTCTACGTCGCCGGGGCGTCGATCAGCGTGGCGATGCTGTTCGGCGGCCTGCTGGGCCTGGTGGCCGGATATCTCGGCGGCGCCTGGGACAACGTGATCAATCGCGTGATGGACGTGTTCTTCAGCATTCCGGGGCTGCTGCTCGCCGTGGGCGTCGCGGCCATGCGCGGCCCCGGCGTGAACAGCGCGGTCGTCGCGATCGCCATCGTCTACACGCCGCTCTTCGCGCGCGTGATGCGCGGCCCCGTGCTCGCCGAGCGCGAGAAGGAGTACGTCGAGGCCATCCGCGCCCTCGGCGCTCCCCGCTGGATCGTGGCGCTGAAGCACGTGCTGCCGAACGTGATCTCGCCGTTCGTCGTGCAGGGCACCGTCGCGCTGTCCCAGGCCATCCTCATCGAGGCCTCGCTCTCCTATCTCGGCCTGTCCGCCCAGCCGCCCACGCCGTCGTGGGGCAACATGTTGAACGAGGGACGCACCTATCTCGAAACCGCGCCGTGGATCTCCGTGTTCCCCGGCATCGCGATCATGGTCACCGTGCTCGCGTTCAACCTGATGGGCGACGGTCTCCGCGACATCCTCGACCCCAGTGCGTAGTCGACCGCCACAGGAGGACATCATGACGAGCCACTCCGGACCCGCAGACTCGCATCGACTGACCCGCCGCGCGCTCCTCCAGACCGCCGGCCTCGCTGCCGGCGCATGGAGTCTCGCGCGACCCGCCTGGGGGCAATCCCCCAAGCCCGGCGGCGTCTTCATCTCGGCGCAGAACAACGAAGCGACTGGACTCGATCCGCAGCTGGTGCCGGCGTTCTCGCGCAGCCGCCGCTCGCCGATGATGTACAACCAGCTCGTCCGCTACGACGCCGAGATGAATCCCGTGCCGGAGCTGGCCGAGTCGTGGGAGGTCAGCAAGGACGGCCTCGTCTGGACCTTCAAGCTCCGCCAGGGCGTGAAGTTCCACGACGGCCAGGAGATGACGTCGGCCGACGTCAAGTTCACGTTCGACCGCCTCTTCGAGAAGTCGCCGGGCAAGTCCGACTTCATCGCCGTCGACAAGGTCGAGCCCGCGGGGAAATACGGGATCAAGTTCGCGACGAAGGAGCCGTTCGCCGGATTGCTCGCCGCCCTCGGCGGCTTCTGGGGGTTCATCATCAGCGAGGCCGGCATCAAGAAGCACGGCGATCTGAACAAGGCGGCGCTCGGCACCGGCCCCTTCATGCTGGCCGACTGGAAGGTCGAGCAGCAGATGGTCCTGAAGAAGAATCCCAACTATTTCAAGAAGGGCCTGCCGTACGTCGACGAGATCAACCTCCGCATCATCCCGGACGAGGCCAACATCGTCGCGGCCCTGCGGACCGGTCAGATCCACCACGCGTTCATCGAGGACAACAAGAACTACAGCTTGCTGAAGGACGAGAAGGCGCTCACGGGCTACCGCAGCTCCCGGCTCGGCTACGACTTCCTCAACATCAACGCGAGCCGCGGACCGCTCAAGGACGTGCGCGTGCGCCAGGCGATCAGCTACGCCGTGGACCGCGCCCAGATCATGCGCGTCGCGGCCTCCGGGTTCGGCCGCCTCACCCCGCCGGCCACCGCGCCGATGAAGCAGTGGCAGCTTCCGGAGGAGCAATGGATGCGCTTCTACAAGCCCGACGTCGACAAGGCCAAGAAGCTCATGGCCGACGCGGGGCAGGCGGCGGGCTTCACGGTGAAGCTCGGCGTGATCCCGACGTTCCCCACGATGGTGTCGGGCGCGCCGGTCGTCGCCGCGCAGCTGAAGCGTATCGGCATCACCGCGGAGATCGAGAACGTGGAGTACGCGGTGTGGATCAAGCGCTGGCTGGCGAAGGACTTCGACATGACCATGAACACGACGCCGGGCTACGCCGATCCCGACACGGCGTTCTTCCGCGCGCTGCACTCGACGAAGGGGCAGAACTGGAACAGCTGGAGCGTGCCCGACCTCGACGCCCTCCTCGAAGAGGGGCGCCGGACGATGGACCAGAAGAAGCGCAAGGAGATCTACGACCGCGCCCAGATCATGATTCTCGAGAACGTGCCGCACCTCTGGCTGTTCTCGGCCGACACCATCGACTTCACGCAGACCGCCGTGAAGGGTTTCAAGCAGCACCCCACCACGCTGCTCTACGGTTTCGAGGGCGTCTGGCTCGACAAGGCCTGATCCGTTGATGATGGGACGCTCCGAGCGCCGGCTCCGCTGGCGCAATCCACCGTCGGGGGAGGCATCGGAGGGGGCCGTCGAGGCCCCCTCCGAATAGCGTGTCGCGCTACGTCCTCGTGCGCCTGTATTCGATGGCGCTCACCATGCTCGGATTGACCGTGCTGATCTTCCTCATGCTCCGGCTCATTCCCGGCACGGTGGTCGAGCAGATGATCGGCGCGGACGCCGTGGTGAGCCCGGCCATGGTGGCCGAGTTGAAGCGCTTCTTCGGGCTCGATCAGCCCTGGTGGGTGCAGTACGGGCGCTGGCTCGGCCAGCTCGTCCAGGGCGATCTCGGCACGTCGTGGCGCACGGGCAAGCCGGTCGTGCATCTCATCATGGAGCGCCTGCCCGTCACCATCGAGCTGACCGGGCTCGCCGTCGCCTTCTCGCTCGTGCTCGGCGTCGCCGCCGGGATCGTCTCGGCCGTACGGCGCGACCAGGCCATCGACAACGTCACGCGGATCGGCACGCTGCTCGGCCTCTCGGTGCCCGTCTTCTGGCAAGGGACGATGCTGATCCTGCTGTTCTCGCTGACGCTCCGATGGATGCCCCCGGTGGTCTGGGTGGATTTCCTCACCGACCCGCGGCGGAACCTGACGATCATGTTCTTGCCCGCGCTCTGTCTCGGCACGGCGAGCGCGGCCAACATCGCGCGCACCACCCGCGCCTCCATGCTCGACGTCCTCCGGTCGGAATACGTGCGGACGGCCTCGGCCAAGGGCCTCGCTGGCCGGGCGATCATCCTGAAGCACGCGCTCAAGAACGCGCTGATTCCGGTGGTGACCGTGGCCGGGCTGCAGGTCGGCATCCTGCTCGGCGGGGCCGTGGTGATCGAGGAGGTGTTCACGCTGCCTGGCATCGGGCGCCTCGTGCTCTGGTCCATCTATCAGCGCGACTATCCGCTCACGCAGAGCACGATCCTGTTCATCGCGGTGATGTTCATGACGATCAACCTGCTCGTGGATCTGCTGTACGGGTATCTCGATCCGCGAATCCGCTACAGCAGCTGAGGGGGGGCGCGCGTGCGGGAGATGGTCTTCGCGCTCACGTTCAGAGGGCAAGCCGGCCCCGTGGCCGGCTCGACGACGATGCGCCAGGCGACATCGTCGGCGCCGAGCCAGGCGCTGTCCGCCGTCCTCGGACCGGGGGGCGTGGAGAGTCGTCTCGAATCGTTGACGGGGGAGAGCGCCGGACTCGAATCCCGCGTCGAGCGCTTCGGCGATGGCACGTTCGTCGAGGACGGGACGATCGCCTACGGGAGCGCCGGTCGCGTCTCGTTCGTGACCGTGGGGCGGGGCCACGTGGGTCCCAGCCCGGTTCCTGGCTGGGTGCACGGCGGCGTCGTGTGGGCGATCACTGGCGGCGACGGTCTCTTCGCAGGCGCGAGCGGGCTCATCACGTCGAACTTCGTGGTGAGCGCCGACGGCGAGGTCGTGGACAACCACTTCGCTCGCGTCTACCTGCCGCCGTGACAGAGGCGCCTCGCGCGGCATCCGGGCCGGGTTCGAGTGGCACGGCTCGCCTGCGGCTCGGGGTGCTGGCTTCGCACGAGGGCACGACGCTCCAGGCCGTGCTCGATGCGTGCGCGCGCGGCGCGCTCCAGGCCCAGGTCGCCGTCGTCATCAGCAACAACTCCGGGGCGGGCGCGCTCGAGCGCGCGCGGGCCGCCGGCGTGCCGGCGAGGCATCTCTCGGGCCAGACGCATCCGGACCCCGACGCGCTCGATGGCGCCGTGCGCGGCGCGCTCACCGAGCACGCGGTCGACCTGGTGCTGCTCGCCGGGTACATGAGGAAGCTCGGTCCGCGAACGCTCGAAGAGTTCCGCGGCCGGGTCGTCAACACGCATCCGGCGCTGCTCCCGAAGTTCGGCGGGCAGGGGATGTACGGCGCGCGCGTTCACGCGGCCGTCCTCGCGGCGGGCGAGAAGGTCAGCGGCGTGTCCGTCCACCTCGTGGACGCGGAGTACGATACGGGCCCGGTCATCGCGCAGGCCGAGGTGCCCGTCGTGCCCGGCGACACGGCGGACTCGCTCGCGATGCGCGTCCGGGAACGCGAGCGCGAGTTCCTGGTGGAGGTGCTGGCCGAGATCGCCGCATCGGACCTGCCGATCCGCGTGACCGACGCCGTCGTCCTGTGGCGTCGGCTCGACGAGCCGGGACACGAGTCGTGCCGGCTCTCGCGACGTGGTCCGCGCGTGCAGCTGGCCGGGACGGCCGTGTTCGCATACGAGGGCCGCCCGTGCCGCATGGACTACACCGTGCGATGCGACGCCGCGTGGCGCACGGTGTCGGCGAGGGTCTCGGGCTGGGTCGGCACGGCGCCGGTCGAGATCGACATCACCGTCGACGCCGCGCAGCGCTGGCGGCTGAACGGCGCCGACTGCCCGGACGTCGCCGGCTGCGTCGACGTCGACCTGAACTTCAGCCCCTCGACGAACCTGCTGCCGATCCAGCGCCTCGGCCTCGACGTCGGCGCAGAGTCGCCGGCGCCCGCGGCCTGGCTTCGCTTTCCGGACCTCGCCCTCGAGCGCCTCGACCAGGTGTACCGCCGCACCGGCCCATCGACGTATCGGTACTGGCTCGTGGACGGCAGCTTCACGGCCGACCTGGAAGTGGGCCCCTCAGGCCTGCTGAGCCGCTACGGAGACCTCTGGATCGCAGAGGCCGCCGGCTAGCGTCGGAGTTCTGAGAGTCTCAGGGATTCTCGAGAATCCCTGGGGGTCAGCAGCCATCGGACGCGCGGCGCCGGGTGGGGCGGGGGCCCTCCCCGCGGGACCGTTGCTTCTGCGGATGACCGAAGGCGGCAACCATCGATCTCGTGGCCCCGCTGAGTGCCGAACAACGCGTCTGCAACAGAGCGTGTCCCGCGGGGAGGGCCCCCGCCCCGCCCGGCGCATTGCCGGCACGTCGCCAGCGAATCACTGGTGGCATTGCCGGCACGTCGCCCGGCGCATTGCCGGCACATCGCCGGACGACGCGACGCTATCGCGCGACGCCGAGCGCGGCGCGCAGCTTCTTCACCTGCGTCCGATGGTCGAGCAGGTGCAGGCGCTGCACGAGCGCGTACTCGCGCCAGTCGAGATCGGCCACGAACGTCTCCTGGACCACCCGCCCGTCGGACTCCGACGTGTTCGCCAGCAGGATGGTCCGCACCGTCGCTCCGCTCGCCGGCGCGCCGTCGCGAATGCCCGCGGCGAGCACGGCGTTCATCTCCTCGTTGGCCGAGCGGAGCCCGTCGAGCAGTTCCGCCCAGGGCGCCCACATCGCCGCGCCCGACGTGAGCGCCTCGTAGACGGGCGGGGCCGGAGGCCGCCGGCCCGCCAGCACGTGGCGCAGCTCGTCGGCGGCGCGGATCTGCGTCTGGGCCATGTGGTCGACGACCTGGGCGATGTCCCATTCGCCCGCGATCGGGCGCTCGCGCGAGGCTCTCTCGTCGACGCCGTCGAGCGCGGCGTCCAGCTCGCCCATCGCGGCGCGGACGCGGCCCGCGATCTCGGCGGGACTCAACGCCCGAGCGCGCTCCCGGAGGTACGCGAGCATTCGCACGCTCTCGGGGGCGGCGGGCTCGCCGTGCACGTTGAGCAACCGAGTGTCGTTCGCGACGGTCCCTGTGTGGCTCATGGCGGGGCACCTCTCGATAATTGGTCGGTCAACCAATAATAATTCTCGGCTCGCCGCGGCGTCAACCGCCAATCGTTGCGGCGCGGCCGCCGGGTCGGCCAGAGTCGCTGTGCTAGACTCGGGAGCATCACGAGACGGCCGACGAGCGAGGAGACATCATGGCGCATCGCGGAATGACCTTCGGCATCTTCCTGGCCCCGTTTCACCGGGTCGGCGAGAATCCCACGCTCGCCCTCGCGCGTGACATCGAGCTGATCGAGTGGCTCGATCACCTGGGCTACGACGAGGCGTGGATCGGCGAGCATCACTCCGCAGGCTGGGAGCTGATCGCCTCCCCGGAGATCATGATCGGCGCCGTCGCCGAGCGGACCCGCCACATCATGCTCGGGTCCGGCGTGACGAGTCTCCCGTATCACCATCCGCTGATGGTCGCGAATCGCTTCGTCCAGCTCGATCACATGACGCGCGGCCGCGCCATGCTGGGCTGCGGCCCGGGCGCCCTCGTCTCCGACGCCTACATGATGGGCATCGAGCCGAGCGTCCAGCGCCAGCGGATGGACGAGTCGCTCGACGCGATCATGGCCTTGCTCCGCTGCGACGGCCCGGTCACGATGAAGACCGACTGGTTCGAGCTGCGGGACGCGCGTCTCCATCTCGCGCCCTACACGGACCCGCACTTTCCCATCGCCGTCGCCAGCGTGCTCACGCCGTCCGGTGTGTCGGCGGCGGGTCGTCATGGGCTCGGCGTGCTCTCGCTCGGCGCCGGCCTGCCGGGCGGCCCCGAGGCGATCGCCGAGCACTGGAAGATCGGCGAGGACGTCGCGGCCAAGCACGGCAAGACGCTCGACCGCGCCAAGTGGCGGCTGGTCGTGAACGTGCACATCGCCGAGGACGACGAGCTGGCGATTCGCCAGGTCCACAAGAGCGAGCGCCACGAGACCATCACGTACTTCGAGGAGACATTGGGGCGCCCGCCCGGACGCGCCGACGACCCGCTGCGCGAGGGCGTGAAGATGGGCACCACGCTCGTCGGCTCGCCGGAGACCGCGATCAAGGGCATCGAGCGGTTGCTCGAGCTGTCGCGCGGCGGCTTCGGCGGCCTGCTCTTCCGCGCCCACGAATGGGCCAACCGCGCGGACACGCTCAAGAGCTACGAGCTGTTCGCCCGCTACGTGATGCCGCGCTTCCAGGGCTCGCTCGCCACCGTGACGGATTCGAACGAGTGGTGCCGCGAGAACCGGAAGACGATCTTCGGGCCCAACGTGGCGGCCATCCGCAAGGCGTTCACCGACGCCGGGCGTGAGGTGCCGGAAGAGTTCATCAAGGTGCGGACGTCCGGCGCGCGGGACATGGAATCCACGGTCCCGGGCGGCGGCGTCTGAGCCCGACGCTCGCGACCCCGCCCTGGGGAGGCTCCTGATGCCCGTCATCCGCACTGCGTGCGCGCACGACTGCCCGGATCAGTGCTCGCTGCTCGCCCACGTCGAGGACGGGCGGCTCGCGAAGCTCACCGGCGACCCCGATCATCCGATGACCGCCGGGTTCGCGTGCGCGAAGGTCAACCGCGAGCACGAGTCGGTGTACTCGCCCGACCGCGTGCTGACGCCGCTCCGGCGGACCGGACCGAAAGGCGAGGGGCGGTTCGCGCCGATCTCGTGGGACGAGGCGCTCGACGAGATCGTCGGGCGCTGGCAGGCCATCGTGCGCGAGGACGGTCCGCTGGCGCTGCTGGGCTACGCCTACAGCGCGCATCAGGGGCAGATCAATCGCGGGCTGCTCCTCGGGCTCTTCCACGCGCTCGGCAGCACCCGGCTCCAGGCGGGCACCGTCTGCGACTCCTGCGCCGAGGCGGGATGGGACGCGGCCTGCGGCAGCGTGGGTGGCGCCGACCCGGAAACCGTGACGCAATCGGACCTGATCGTCGCCTGGGGCGCCGACCTCATGACGACCAATCTGCACATCTGGCCCCTGGTCGAGCGCGCGCGGAAGAACGGCGCCACCGTCGTCGTCGTCGAGCCGCGGCGGAGCCTCACCGCCGCGCGGGCGGACTGGCACGTGCGCGTGCGTGTCGGCACCGACGCTGCGCTGGCGCTCGGGGTCATGCACGTGCTCGCGCGCGACGGCCTGTGCGATCGCGACTATCTCGCGCGGCAGACGATCGGCTTCGACCGCCTGGAGCGCGAGGTGTTGCCTCGGTTCTCGCCCGACCGCGTCGCCCGGATCACCGGCGTGTCGGCGCCGGACGTCGAGCGGCTTGCGCACCTGTACGGGCGCGCTCGGGCGCCGTTCATCCGCCTCGGGGAGGGGATGTCGCGCTCGCACCAGGGCGGGCAGGCCGTTCGCGCGGTGGCGTTGCTGCCGGGGGTCGTCGGCGCCTACGAAAAGCCGGGCGGTGGCGCGCTGCTCATGACCGCGGCGGCGTTCGGCCTCGACACGAGCCCGCTGCGCAAGCCGTCAGGCCCGGCAGAGACGCGCACCGTGAACCACTCGCGGCTCGGCGATGCGCTGCTTCACCTCGACGGGCCCCGCCTCCGCGCGCTGTTCGTCGCGGCGAACAATCCCGCGGTGACCTGTCCCGACTCGCGCGCCGTGCGGCGGGGCCTCGCCCGGGAGGACCTCTTCACCGTCGTCCACGATCCCTTCCTGTCGGACACCGCGCGCTACGCCGACATCGTGTTGCCGGCCGCGACCTATCTCGAGAGCGAGGACGTCGTGCGCTCGTACGGGACGTACTACACGCAGTTCGTGCATCAGGTCGTGGCGCCGCATGGGCAGGCCTGGTCAAATCGCCGCCTGGCCCAGGAGCTGGCGAGACGGCTCGGCGTCACCGATCCCGTGTTCTCGATGGACACGGACGCGCTGATGCGCGTGATGTTCGCCGGCGCCACCGGCACCGCAGCCGGCGTCGATCCCGTGGCGTTGCGGACGGCGGGGCCGGTGAAGCTGGCGCCCGCGGGCCAGCGATTCGCCACACCGTCGGGCAAGCTCGAGTTCTACTCCGACGCCCTCGCCGCCCAGGGGTTGCCCGCGATGCCGGACTGGGTGGCCGATCCCGTCGGCGAGGCCGAGGACCGCCGCTGGCCCCTCCGGCTGCTGACCGCGCCCGGCTACTACCAGAGCCACACGGCGTTCTCCGGCGTCGCGGCGCTGCGCCGCCGGCAAGGGCCGCCCGCCTGCGTGCTACATCCGGACGAGGCGCGGGCGCGAGGGCTTCGCGATGGCGATGCCATCGATCTCGCGAACGACCGCGGCTCGGTCACGTTCGTGCTGCGCGTGAGCGACGAGGCGCCGCCGGGCGTGGCGTTCGTGCCGGGGCAGCGGCCGGCCGGCGAGGCGCTGTCGGGCACGATCAACGTGCTGTGCTCCGACCGCTACAGCGATCTCGGCGAGGGCGCGACGTATCAGGACACGCGCCTCGACGTCCGCGCGGCGGCAACCCCCGCCCGACGCGGCGATCGGCGCGCGGGCGGGTGACGGGGCGATGACCGCGGCGACGGTCTCGACCAGGCGGTGACCGCGGCACGAGGCGCGGGCCGGCCATGAGCACCCCGAATCACCTCGACACGATCGTCGATCAGTTCACGCGGCAGGCGATTCCGTTCTCGACCTCACCCACGATCACCGACGAGCGCGCCTTGCGGCTCCTCGTCGAGATGGCGGCGGCCGGGGCCGACGACACCGTCCTCGACGTGGCGTGCGGCGGCGGCGTGGTCGTGTGCGCGTTCGCTCGCGTGGTCCGCCACGCGACCGGCGTCGACCTCACGCCGGCGATGATCGATCGGGCTCGAACACTCCAGCGCGAACGCGGCCTCGACAACGTCGCGTGGCACGTCGGCGACGTCCTGCCGCTGCCGTTCCCGGGCGGCACGTTCACGATCGTGACGTCGCGGTTCGCGTTCCACCACTTCCTCGACCCGCGTGCGGTGCTCGCCGAGATGAAGCGTGTGTGCGCACCCGGGGGCCGCGTGCTGGTCGCCGATGCCGACGCCTCCGCCGATCCCGCCAAGGCCGCCGAGTTCAACCGGATGGAAAAGCTCCGAGATCCCTCGCACGCGCGCGCCATGCCGCGCGCCGAATTGGTCGAGATGTTCCGTGCCGTGGGCCTGCCGACGCCGCGGCAGGCGAGCTACCTGCTCGAGGGCGACCTCGACGGCCTGCTGTCTCGATCGTTCCCGAATCCCGGCGACGGCGAGCACATCCGCGCGCTGTTTGCCGCGGCGGTGGACGACGACCGGCTCGGCATGCCCGTGCGCCGCGACGGCGAGACGATCCGCCTCGCCTATCCGATCGCCGTCCTCGTGGCCGACAACCCGGCCGAGCCCGCCGGCTTGGTCACGTCACTCCGCTGTGGCAAGGTCTACGTTGCCGAGCGTGCCTCATTTGCCATGCTCGCCGCTCCTGCTCGATGACTGGCCGCCACGCGCTCACAGGGGCGTGACCACGATGTTCCTGAAGAACACCACGTCCTTGGGCAGGTGGTTCTGAAGGCCGATGAACCCGCGCGCCGACCGGTTGCCCTGAACATCGACGATGATCGGTTGGCCGTTGAGCGTGACGTTGTACGTCTGGCGCGCCACGCGAATGACGTACGTGTTCCACTGGCCCGGAGGGTTGGAGGCGAGGACCAGAGGCGCCTGGACGTCGTAGATCGCCCCGGTCTTATGCACCAGCGCTCCGTCCGGAGCGCCCAGATCGTCGATCTGCACTTCGTATCCCTCGCGGACGGCGTTGAACGGATCGTCGCCCGGATCGGGGAAGCGGACGAAGATGCCGGAGTTGTCGCCGACCTGGGTGATCCTCCAGTCCACCGTCAACTCGAAATTGCGGAACTGCGCTGCGGAGTACCAGAGCAAGCCCAGGCCGCCCTGGGACTTCAGCGTGCCGTTTTCGACCACGAAGCCTCCCGGACCCACGTGCGTCCAGCCGTTGAGGGTCGCGCCGTCGAAGAGCGACACCGGCCCGCTGGGGGCCGTGATGATCGGTTTCTCGAACATCCGCTCGGCGGCCCGCCGGGCGAGCGCCACGCCAGTGAGCATCGGGTTCGGTGAGCCGACCGACGGAAACAGCGCGGGCCCGGCGACCCAGGCGTTTGGCACGTCATGGACGCGCCCCCACAGGTCGGTGACGCCCTTGGCCGCGTCGGTGTCCATCCAGAGCGTGCCCGCTTCGTGGTGCGTGCTTCCGAGGTTGTCGTGGCGGTTGGCGCGCGGGAACACGTCGCGAGCCTCCTGGCCCGGTTGACCCGGCACGACCGCCTTGAATCCGTTGAAGTTCACTTCGTAAGGTTGCCCCCCGGCCAGCGCGGTGGCCACTTCATCCGTCATGGCGTCGAGGTCCTTCCAGAGCAGTTCGTCGATCGCTGACGCCACCAGGCTCACTTGTGCCTTGGCCGTCGGCGCCGCCTGGGTCCCACTGGGCGCGACCACGAGATCGACGCGGCTCTTCGACGCGATCGTCTTGTCGGGCGTCATCTCGCCGATGCCGCGGATCGTGATCACCACGAACTCATCGTTCAGGTCGAAGCTGTCGAGCGTGTCGATGTCCGGCACTTTGCGGAACAGCTCCGCCTCGGAGTTCGTCTCGTTCGGGCCCGCCGCGCTGGCGGTGATCTGCAGGTGGAAATGTCCGTTGGGGCTCTTGCCCTTCACGAACAGGGTGGAGGCGTAGAGGCGGTCGGACGGCACGCCGAGCGAGCGGCGCGGGATGCGCATCGTGAAATTGCTGCGCACGTGCGCCATGAGATTCTTGCCGATCAGCTGATTCGCGTTCGCGAACGAGGCCAAGGCCAGGCGCGTCGACTCGATGGTGCCGAGCGCGATCACCACCGCGCCGCCTGCCGGCACGGTCAAATCTCCGAGCGTTGTCTTCACGAGCGTGACCTGATTGCCCGTGACGCCGAGCTGCTGCACGAGGCAGTTGGCCACGACCATCAACCGCTTCTTCCGGTCGTCTCCGCCGGACTCGACCCAGGACTTGCGAGCGGCGTCCATCAAGAGCGGCATGGCGCTGAACTTGTTGATGGGGAAGGTCCCCGCGCGGACCGACGCCGACACGACGGCGAGCGGCGCTTCGAGGTCCGCCGCCGAGTTGATGCCGAACCGATGGGTGATCGTGCCGATCCCGTTGAACAGGCGCTGCCGCAGGACGTCGTGAAGCGGGCCGAAGATGAACTCGTTCGGCGTGTCGGTCCCGATCTGGCGCATGGCTTCGCCGAAGAATGCATCCTTGAGATCCTTCACCACGGGCGCCGGCCAGCCCACCAGCTCGCTGTCCGTGAGCTGCGGCGACCAGCCTCCCCAGAACAGCGAGCGGCCGGCCAGGCAGAACGCGAGTCCGGGGAACGCCAGATTCGGAGACGTCGGGCTCGGCTGCCACGGCACGCGCTTCACCTCGCCGAAGACGTCGCCGATCGTCGGAAGGTTCTGCACGTGCTCCGGGACGAGGAACGGCCCGCCGTCCAGCACGAGGATGCGGTGCTTTCGCAGCCGGGAATCGAGCTGGAACAGACGATGCGCGAACACACCGCCGAACGACCCGCCGCCGATGACGATGACGTCGAAGGGCTTCCCGCCGCCGGTCGTGCTGTCGAGCGCTTCCTGCAGCGTGTTGCAGACGTAGCGTCCGAACACATCGCGCGTGAACGTGGTGTTCTCAGTTCCAAGAGGCATACGCGTCCTCCCGTCTCTGTCCGTGGTGTGCGGTGGTCCAGTGCCAGGCGAGCTCCGAGGGCTGCGAAGACGGCGAACAGTCGGTTCGTGAGCGGCGGGACGTGATCTCGTCAGCGTACCGTGCGACCGTGGCCTTCGGCTGGGGTATTTCTCGCTCGTCGTGCACCAACATCCCCGCTCATCACGACCGCCGAGTTCACAACGGTCGCATGAGCAGCCATACCGCGGGCTCCGAGATCAGGTCAAGCGCAAACTGCCCTTCCTGGACGTCGACGGCGGAACGGGCCGCACGGACGACGCGCGCCACCCGCGTCCGTGGTTAGACCGCGGTCCAGACTCGACCGTAGTGAGACGGAATGACGATCGGCGTCTCCTGGAGCGGCACGATCGCGTTCAGACCGAGATCGCCGCCGTGGAGCTCCTCGGTGTAGTTGCCGCCGATGGGAAACCAGAAAGGGACGGTGTGCTCCGCGTCGCTCGTGTTCACGGCGACCAGCGTGTACTGGGTTCCGCTGTAACGCGCGAACACGAGCACGCCGTGCCGCTGGTACCGCTCCCAGTCGTTGAAGAAGAAGTAGGCGCCACGGCGGATGTGGGGCCGACTCGATCGGACGCGGAGCAGCTTCCGGACCAGCCTGATCAACTGCTGGCCGTACACGTCGTAGAAGAAGTCCCATCGGACCGACCGCAGCAGCGAGACACGTCCGACGCCGAAGTCGGGAAGGAAGTAGTTCTCCGCGAACTCCTCTCCCTGCCACAGCATCGGGATCCCCTTGCTGAGGAGCGTGGCGATCAGGTAGGGCTGCAGCATGTACCAGCGTCCGCGATCGCCCTCGAGGAACAGAGGATTCCCTGCCTCATCCGGGTTGGTGAGGCCGAAATTGCAGATGAACCGCTCGTGATCGTGGTTTTCGAGATACTGCAGCGCGGTTTTGGGGATGGTGTCTCCGCTCGTGTGCTCCACTTCGGGATACCCGAACAACCCGAGCGACAGCCCCAAGTCGGCCAGCCGACCGCGATCGCCCCGGGCGACGGTTTTGGCGGCGTCGAAGGTGCGATTCTGCCAGGTGCAGTTCGAATAGGTCGAGCGCAGGACCTCCTCGGGCCCTTCGAGCTGCTCGGCGCACTGGATGAGCCGGAGCGGCACCCCCGCCCCGCCGTCGAAGCGGCTCCAGAACGGCTGTCTCTGCGCGATCTTGTCCTTGGCGAGCTGATACGTATCGTAGACGAGGCCCGCATAGCCGACGCCGACCGGCCCATCCCAATAGTTCGGCACGCAGTCGTACCGGAAGCCGTCGACGTGATAGACCTCAAGCCAGTGATGGTTCACCGTGAAGAAATAGTCGCGGGTCAGCGGGCGCCCGAAGTCGGTGCTCTTGCCGAAGCTGCTGAAGTAGTCCTTCGCGAATGGCCCCATGAACGGGTTCTCGCGATAGGCCAGGCGCGTGTACGCATCGAAATACGGGAAGTCGACCCCGGTGTGTCCGTAGACGACGTCGACGATGACAGCGATGCCGTGCTGATGGGCGACATCGACCATCTGCTGGAAGTCGGACCGCTTCCCGAACCGCTCGTCCACGCCGAAGTACCCGATGGGTAGATACCCCCAATCGACGGAGGCGGCCACGTTCGACAGGGGCATCACCTCGATGGCGTTGACGCCGAGGTCGCCGAGGTACGCCATCAGCTCCCGCGTGCGATCGAGATCGCCGCCGAGTTCCGCGATGTTGACCTCGTAGAGGACCAGATCGGCGAGCGCTGGCGTTCGCCAGTTCGCTTCGCCCGGGTCCCAGACGTAGTGCTCGTAGCCGAGCGTGAACGCGGACAGCTTCCCGACCCCGAACTCGCGGGCGCAGGGATCGATGATCCAGTCGAGGCGACCGACGTTCGGGTTATCGATCCGATAGCGGTACACGTAGCGTCCCGGCGTGCCCCAGGCCGAGCCGACGACCGCCGGTGCCGTCCCGGCAATGGGCACGGTCACTGACCAGAAGTCGCCGTGCGGCGCCCGCACGCTGTGTGTCATCGGAAATTCACGAGGCGGGATTCCCTGCAGAAACTGGTCCCGCTCGTGGATGATCTTCACGGTGACCGCATTACCGTCACCGGCGGACACCCATGGCAGCCACACGCCGAACGTGACCGTCCCGTTGGTCTCGACCGCGCCCAAGGTCCCGAGCGGCAGCAGGCTCGCTGTCATCAGAGCCCCAGGATACGTCCGGGGTTGGAGCGGCAACAAGACCCGATCGGGACACCTCCTGGCTGGTGACCCTAGACGCTGCCGCGCCAGTCCCAGCCCGCCGCCTCGAGCTCGAGCCATGCCGCGAAGCGGCCATTGCTCGCGATGAGCGCGGCCGGTGGTCCCGCCTCGAGGACCCGGCCGTGCTCGAGCACGATCACGCGATCGGCGTCGAGCGCCGTGGCGAGCCGGTGCGCCACCGTGAGCACCGCGACGCCGCGCGTGAGCACGCGCTCACGCAGTGCCGCGCGGAACGCGGCATCGCTCGCGTTGTCGATTGCCGAGGTGGCCTCGTCGAGCAGCAGCACCGCTGGCCGACGGACGAGGGCGCGCGCCAGGGCCAGCAGCTGTCGCTGCCCGGCGGATAGCCGTGTCCCCGCGCCGCTCGAGGTTCCGCTGAGCCACGTGCGGTAGCCCTGGGGCAGGGCTCGGATGAACGAGTGGGCTCCGGCGATGGTCGCCGCTTCGCAGACGTCCTCATCGGCGAGGGCGGCGTCGCCCAGGGTCACGTTGTCGAACACCGTCCCCGAGAACACCTGAACGACCTGAGGGACCACGCCGAGCAACCGGCTCTGCTCCGCCTCGCTGAGGCTCGCTGGATCTCGTCCTGCCACGAGGACACGGCCGGTCCACGGTCGGTAGAGGCCGCTCGCCAGGTGCAGCGCGGTGCTCTTCCCGGCACCCGTACGCCCCACCAGCGCGACATGCTCGCCCGGCGCAATGTGCAGCGACACGCCATGCAGGACGGGCCGACCCTCGGCGTACCCAAAGTGCACGTCGCCGAGCACCAGCGACGACGAGGGCCGCCCCTCGTGGGCGTGGCCGCGCTGCGGAGCGCACACCTCATCCGGCGCGACAGTCAGCGTGTCGAAGATGCGTTCCGCGCCCGCCATGGCGCCCTGGACCGTTTGCCATTCCTCACCCAGCGCCGTGATGGGCTGGAAGAACCGCTGCAAGAGCAGCAGGAACGCTGTGAGCGTGCCAAGCGAGATGCCGGCCACGCCCAATGTCGGCTGCGTGCCGACGGCGAGCAACACCACCAAGGCCGCCGCACTGACGATCGCCGTCATCGGGGTGTAGAGCGCCGAGTAGAAGAAGGAGCGATTCGAGGCGGCCAGTCCGCGGCGGAGCACCTGGCGAAAGCCCGCGACGAACTCTGGTTCGCGGCCGAACGCGCGGATCACCTCGATGGATCTCAGATCCTCCTGGAGGCGCGTGTTGACCGCGGCCACCGCCAGGCGGCTCTCCCGTTCCGCCTGTCGCACGCGCACCTGCACGACTCGCGTGAGGATCACGAGTGGAACGGCGATGACCGCGGCGAGGGCGCTCAGCATCGGGCTGAGGATCACCATGGCGGTCGCGATCGTCACGAGTCGCACCAGGTTCGCGAGCAGCACGGCGACACCCGACGAGAACACGGTGTCGAGCGTGTCCACGTCGGCGGTGCACCGGCTGATGACGTCGCCGATGGGCACGCGATCGAAATAGCTCGTGGGCAATCGTTGCACGTGCGCGAACAGCCGCGTCCGCAACTCGCTGAGCCGTTGCTGGGCGACGCCCGCGGCGAGATAGCCGTACAGGAACGTCAAGAACTGCACTGCCGCAACGCCCAGCAGGTAGAGCAGCGCCAGCCGTCGCAGTCCCTCGGCGTTGCCGATGGTGAGGTGCCGATCGACGATGTTGCGGAGCACCAGCGGCGGGATCAGCTCGAACGCGGCTGCCGCGAGCACCAGGACTCCGACCAGGGCGAGTGATCCGGGCCGCTGCGCCAGCAGCTGCCCGACGCTCCGGAGTACTGGTGCGCGGGTCTGCGCCCTCGCTGGGCCCGCGCCGACGAGGGCACTCATCGGTCGGCCGTCTGCGGCGCTTCCGCGGCTCGCTGCGCTCGGCAGATTCGAGCGTACAGGCCGCCAGCCAGGAGCAACTGATCGTGGGTACCGGTTTCGACGACCGTGCCGCGCGCGACGACCAGGATCGTGTCCGCGTGCGGGAAGCCCGCCAGGCGGTGCGAGCAGAGGACGATGGTCGCCCGTCGTTCCGGTGGCGCGTCGGGTCCGAACGCCTGGCGCAGCGAGGCGACGATGGCCGCCTCGGTCGCGACGTCCACGGCGGAGAACGGGTCGTCGAGCACCAGCAGACCCGGAACGCGGGGCGCGGCGGCCGCGATCGCGCGGGCCAGACCGATGCGCTGGCGTTGCCCGCCGGAGATCCGGATGCCGGCCTCGCCGACCTGCGTGTCCAGGCCGTGCGGGAAGCCGGCCACATCGTCGTCGATCGCGGCCAGCTGGATGGCCCGCCGGAGCGCGGCGTCGTCTCGTCGGCCGTCAGCGGGGTCGAAGGCGACGTTCTGTCCGAGCGAGCCCGAGAACAACAAGGCATCCTGCGGGAGATAGCCGACCAGCGCGCGGCGCTCGGCGTGTGACAGCTCGCCGATCGGCTTGCCGTCGACGAGGATCGAACCCGACTCGGGCGGATGCACGCCGACGATCGCCCGCGCCAGCGCGCTCTTGCCTGATCCGACGGGACCAGTGACCGCCACGAGAGCGCCGGCGGGAATGTCGAGGCTGAGACCCCGCAATGCGGGCTCTGCGGCGCCGGGGTACCGAAATGTCACGTCGCGCAGGCTTACCGAGAGCGGTCCCGATCTGTCGCCAGTCGTCGCCACATCCTGGCGGCTGCTGCCCGTCACGTGGCCTGCCCGGAACGACGCGAGGCGGGGCTCGCCGGCCGGCGAGAGCGCCGGCGCCATCAGCGGGCGCAGACGGGCGTAGGCCGCCGCGCCGCTCTGCAGCGAGTTGACGAGCTGGGGAATGCGATGGCCACGGTTCACGAACCGCAGGAACAGCTCGAGGTAGGCGACGAAGCCACCGACCGTCATCGCGCCGGCGATCACACGCTCGCTGCCCTGCCACACGATCAGCACGACGCCGCTGGTCATGATGGTGGCGTACAGCGGCTGCAGGCCGGTCTTCAGACGGACGATCTCCAGATTGCGCCGGGCAAACTCGCCAGACAGCCGTGCGATGAGCTCGACGGACCCACCCGAGCGGCCGAACAAGCGCAACAGCCGGGCGCCGCCCAGTTGCTCGTGCAGCGCCGTCGTCAGTTCCGCGCTCGCCTCGCGTGCCCGGGTGGTGCGGCTGGCGACCCACCGCCCGGTGGCATGGGCGAGCAGCATGGCGAGCGGCACGGGGACGAGCGACCACAGCGTGAGCGGCGCGTCGATCAGCAACATCGCCGCGATGAGCGATACCGAGAACAGCACCGTGTCCCACGTCTCGATCGTGAACTCGCGCACGCCGACGCCCAGCACCTCGACGTCGCCCACGATGCGGGCCATGAGGTCGCCCACGGGCGTCCGGTGCAGGTCCGACATCGGCCACGCAAGCACGCCGCGAAAAGCATCGGCCCGCACGTTGGCCCGGATCCTCGCGTTGGCCGTCATGAGCCACCATCGCTTGCCGATCCGGGGCAACTCGGTGAGGAGTGTCCCACCCAGGAACGCCAACGCCGTCACACCGACATCCGTTGCGCTCGCGTGCCCGCGCTCGAACGCCAGCGCCTGGTCGATCGCACGGCCCAGCAAGATCGCGGGCAGCACGACGGCCGTGTTCATGACGATCCCTGCGACGGACCCGAGCGCGAGCTGCCCGCTCACCTGGCGAAAGTACGGGCGCATCGCCGAGAGGAAACCGATCACCGGGAACGCCGCCGATCGCGAGCCGTGCGCGCGATGTCCCTCCCAGGGGGGAACGTCGACTTCAGAACCGGGTGCCGACACCGGCCGACAGCGTGGACCTCACAGCATGAAGGGGCCACCACCGGCTACGGACCACACCCAGCACGGCGCCGACGAGCATGACCTTCATCGCGGCGACCCGCCAGTACAGCACCGCGACGATCGTGCCGGCGAACACGACGGCTGCGAATGCGTCCGGCATCGCGTGCGGGGCCAGCCGCAGCAGCGAGACCGCCAGGATGCCGATCACCGCTGGCCCGATGCCGCGCATGGCCGCTCGCATCCACACGAGCCTGCGGACGCGGTCGAAGACGGGAAGGAGCGCGATCATCAGGACGAATGACGGCAGGAACGCCGCGGCGGCGCCCACGATCGCCCCGGCGATGCCGGCGGCCTTGTAGCCGACGTAGGCCGCGACGACGAGGACAGGTCCTGGCGTGAACTGGCCGAGGGCCAGCCCGTCGATGAACTCCTGGGCGGTGAGCCAGTGGAACTCGTTGACGACCTGGTCCTGGATGAACGCGATCATCGACAGCCCGCCGCCGAACGTGAATGCGCCGACCTTGAGCAGGAATGCGCCGATCCGAGGAAGGCTCGCGGCGTGCGCCGCATCGCTCGCGCTTGCCGGCGATCCCGCGGAGATGGCGCGAACGACGTGGGGCAACACGGCCAGCGTCGCGACGAGTCCAGCGATCACGACGGTGCCGATCCTTCGAGAATGAAACAGCCAGAGCCCCGCGCCACCTGCGAGCAAGAGGATCGCGGCGATCCCGACCGGGCTCCACACGGCGGCGGCTGCGGCGGCCACCGCCAGGCAGAGCTGGGGCGTCGTGGCCACGGCCGTCCGACCCAGTCGATAGACCGCGACCAGATAGATGCCCAACACCACCGGTCCGAGGCCGTACAGCGCGCCTCGCATGAGCGGTGAGACGCCGAGCGCGGCATAGGCGATCGTGAGCGCGAGCATGATCGCGAATCCGGGCAGCACGAAGCACAGGCCGGCCAGCAGCCCGCCCGCCATACCGCCCCGGGCATGTCCGAGGAAGATCGCGAGCTGCGTCGCGGTGGCGCCCGGGATCATGTTGACCAGCGACAAGCCTTCGAGGAAACGCTCCTTCGACACCCACTGGCGCTTCTGTTGGAGCTCGGCCTGCATGACGCCCATGATGGCCGGGCCGCCATACGCGGTCGCGCCGATCTTCAGCAAGCTGGCGGCGATGTCGCCGCGGGTCCCCGTGAATGGTCCGTCGCGCATGGAGTGATCACCTCCCGAGGATGCGAGTGCGACGACAGCGCGCGCTCATGCCATTGTCCGCAGCATGAAGATCGCCAACCCGATCGCGCCCGCCACGACCACCACGATGGGCTCGGGGATCTTGAACCGCCACAGGATCGCGAGGCTCGCCGCAGCCATCAGGGTCGTCGGCAGGTCGTAGATCGCCCGCTGCGCGATCAGGACGACCGCTCCGCTGATGGCCCCAGTGGCGGCCGCGGTCGCGCCCTGCACGAACGCCTTCAGCTGCGGGTTGTCGCGATTGCGGCCGAACCACGGCGCCGGGACGATCGTGAAGACGTACACGGGCAGGAAGATGCCGATCGCGGCAGCGATGGCACCCGCCAGCCGCGCGACGAGGAAGCCGATGAACGCAACGGTGATGACCACGGGTCCCGGCGTGATCATCGCGACGGCGACGGCGTCCACGAACTGCTGCTCGTTCAGCCAGCCGAACTGCTGCACGACGCCCTGATGCAGGAACGGCACGATCGCGAGCCCGCTGCCGAACACGAACGCGCCGGCCTTCGTGAAGAACACGAGCAGGCTGACCAGGACGCTCTCACTGCCCGCGCCGAGGTGGGTGACCCACCGCTCCATCAGCCAGATGAGCCCGATCACGGCGAGACCGACAACGACCATGGCCACCGCCGCTCGGCGCGGCGGCCGCGCCCGTGCGAAGAGCGCCACGAAGCCGGCGAGCACGAAGCACTCGGCCAGTTCCGCCTCGGCCCAGATGGTCAGGGCGGCCAGCGCGACGAAGATGCCCCACAGGAGCGGGTCGCGCTTGTTGGTCGACCGCGAGAGCTTGTACGCCGCGATGGCGATGATGCCGATGACCGCGGCGCCGATCCCGTAGAACAGCGCCTGCATCCACCACAGCCCGCCGTAGCGCAGATACGCCATCGAGATCGCGATCACCATCAAGAACGACGGCACGATGAACGCGGCGCCCACCAGCGTCGCGCCCAGCACGCCGTGCTGGAAATAGCCGAGCGCGATGGCGAGTTGCGCCGCGAGGGGGCCGGGCATGATCTGGGCGAGCGCGATCCCGAGTCGATATTCGTCTTCGTCGATCCAGCGCCGCCGCTCCACCAGGTCGCGGTGCATGAAGCCCACCAGCGCGACGGGGCCCCCGAAGCCGAAGGTGCCGAGGTAGAGGAAGTAGCGCACGAGCGCGGTGAGACTCGCACGCGCCGCCGTCGGTGCGGCCGTGGCAGGGACCGAGGTGGCCATCAACGCCTCCGGGCTGTAACGTTTGACGGCCAGTGTATCAGGAGTTACGCTCAGTGCAACCATGAACTGGCTGACGCTGCTGACCACCTTGCCGCCCACCCCCACGCGGCATCGCGTCGGCGTGTGGCGCAAGCTACAGCGCATGGGAGCGGTCCGGCTCCGCGGCTCCGCGTGGCTCCTTCCGGAGACGCCGGAGACGACGGAGCGGTTCCAGTGGCTGGTCCAGGAGATCGAGTCGTTCCGCGGCGAGGCGACCCTGCTCCATGTCGAGCGCGTCGGCAACATGACCGAGGAGCAGGTGACGGCACTGTTTCACAAGGCCCGAGCGGCCGAGTACCAGGGGATCGTGCAGGGATGCCGCGAGATCCTGTCGTCCGTGGATCGCCGCAAGGCCACCCATGGCAGCGCCGCCCTGGCGCAGCTGCGCGGGAAGCTGGACGGCCTCAAACGAGAGCTGGACCGGATCCAGGCGATCGACTACCTGGACGCGCCGGCCGGCACGCGCGCTCGAAGTCTCTGGGAAACGACAGCCAAGCGGTTGCGCGCAGTGGAATCGAGCCCGCAGCCAGCGGGTGGCCGGCACCGCGCGGCGCTGCCCCCGCGGGGCAGCACCTGGGTCACGCGGCCGCGGCCGCACATCGACCGCATCGCGTCCGCCTGGCTCATCAAGCGCTTCTGCGATCCCGACGCCCGGTTCGCGTTCGCGGACGCCGCCGACGCCGCCCGGAAGGGCATCCCGTTCGACGTGCTCGGCGCCGACTTCGGCCACCACGGCGAGGACTGCACCTTCGAGACGCTCGTCAAGCGCTTCGGGATCAAGGATCGCCGCGTGAAGCTCATCGCGGAGATCGTGCACGAGGCGGATCTGCACGACGGCAAGTTCACGCGCGATGAATCGTCGGGCGTCGACTTGGCCATCAGCGCGCTGGCGGCGAGCACGCCGGACGACCACGAACTGCTCGAGCGCGGGATGGCGATCTTCGACGGCCTTCATGCGGTGCTGAAGAAGAAGACGTGACGCATCCGGGCGGGAAGATCCATTCACCGGCATCGAACGAGCGGCTCGCGTCCGCTTCGGCGGGCGCGTCAGCCTGGCAGGAGGCTGTGAGATGAGCACGTTTCTGAAGCGGGTGTTGAGCGTCACACTCTTCGTCGTCATCGGACCGCTCGGCCTGGCGCACGGAGCCGAGCCCGACTGGAAGGCGGTCGAGCAGGCGCTCGGCAAGTCCGGCCAGCTGCAGCCTGGAGACGTCTTCCGGGTCGGGATGCCGCGAACCGATCTCTCCGTCACCGTGAAAGGCGTGCCCGTGAAGGCCGGCTTCGCCCTCGGCTCGTACGCGGCCTTCAAGCAGGTCGGCGACCACGTGATGGTGATGGGAGACCTGGTGCTGCTCGACCAGGAAGTGCCCGGCGTGATGTCGGGGCTCTTCAACGGCGGTCTGGACGTCACGGCGGTCCACAACCACCTCAACGAGATGTCGCCCCACGTGATGTACATGCACTACCAGGGCCACGGGGACGCCGTCCACCTCGCCAAGACGCTGCGCCAGGCGCTCTCTGCCAGCGGGACGCCCTTTGGCGCCAGCACCCCGGCTCCAGCCGCCACCGCTCCTGGACTGGACACCAAGCAGATCGAACAGGCGCTCGGCCGATCCGGCCGCGACGTCGGCGCGGGCGTGTTCCAGGTGACGGTGCCACGCGCCGAGCCGATCACGGAGATGGGGATGCCGCTCCTCCCGGCCATGGGCGTGACGACCGTCATGAACTTCCAGCCGACAACAGAGAGGAAGGCGGCGATCACCGGGGACTTCGTGCTCGTTGACCGCGAAGTGAATCCCGTGGCCCGCGCGCTGCGCCAGCACGGCATCGACGTGACGGCGATTCACAACCACGGCCTGCAAGATTCGCCGCGCCTGTTCTACATGCACTTCTGGGCGAACGACGACCCGCTGAAGCTCGCGCAGGGGCTGAAGGCCGCGCTCGCGCTGACGAACAGCGCGGCGCCAGCCGCATCGAGGTAGTCCGACCTCCCCCGGCGGAGCGGAGCCGCCATGGGGAGGAGACCGTCCCGGCCGTCGATGCCGAGCCCGCGGCCGCCACCCTCGTAGGAATGCCTACGGAGCGAGGCGCACCGTCGGATCCTCCCGACGAGCGACATCCGTCGCGTCGGCCGACTCCGTAGGCAGACGCGAAGGAGGGCCTCGCCATGAACCGTGCGGCGATTTCGATGACAGCGGGAGCGATCGTCACGGCCGCGGTTCTCGCCAGCGGAGCATTCCAGTGGCTGGGGGCCGAGAGTGACGCCGCGCTGCTCGCGCAAGCGCGAGCGCTCTTCACGCCGTTGCCGCGTGACATGGGGAGCCCCGAGTTCCCGACGACACCGGCGCGCGTGGCGCTCGGTCATGCGCTGTTCTTCGACCCGCGCTGGACGGTGCAGGGCAACGTCAGCTGTGCGACGTGCCACCAGCCCGCGCTCTACGGTACGGACGCGCTGCCCAGGTCCATCGGCGTCCAGCATCGGACGCATCCGCGCCACGCGCTCACGGTCTTGAACTCGGCGCTCAGCTCCACCCAGCACTGGTCGGGCGACCGCAAGAACGTCGAGGACCAGGCCATGCAGGCCTTCGTGGGGATGATCAGCTCCGGGCATCGAGACCATGCCTCGGTCGTCGCGAGGATCAAGGCCATCGGCGGCTACACGCCGCTCTTCCAGCAAGCCTTCCCCGGCGAAGCCGAGCCCGTCACGGCCGGGAACATGGCGAAGGCGATCGGCGCATACGAGCGGACGTTGACGACGCCTGCGCCGTTCGACGCGTTCCTGCAGGGCGACGCCGCGGCGCTGTCTCCCGCCGCTCGCGCGGGACTTCGGCGGTTCATCACGCGAGGCTGCGCCGCCTGCCACAACGGGGTCGGGATCGGGGGCCAGATGTTCCAGAAGTTTGGCCTGGTGGAGGAGTACTGGAAGGCGACCGGGAGCCCCGAGATCGACAAGGGACGATTCGGGGTGACCAAGGACCCGGCGGATCTCTACGTGTTCAGGGTGCCGAGCCTTCGCAACGTGGCGATGACGCCGCCGTATTTCCACGATGGATCGGTAGCCACGCTGGACGGGGCGGTGAAGGTCATGGCGCGGGTTCAGCTCGGCGCGACTCTCGCCGATGATGAGACTCGAGAGATCGTCACCTTCCTCGGCGCTCTCACCGGCCCCCTGCCACCGAACTTCACGGCCGCGCCGGTGCTTCCTCCTGGAACGCTTCCGAGAGAAGGTCCGAAACCGTGACGCCAGCGAACTCCCACGGCGACATCGGGCCGAGGCTCGGAGCCTTCATCGCCGTCCGACTAGGCCCCGGTCACGCCACGGATGGAGAGGTCGTCAAAGGCCGTGATCGAATCGGCCTTCGTCCACAGGCCCACGCGACCCGCCTTGAGCCGTGAGTCGCGGTGGTCGAGGTAGAGCGTGCCGTCGAGCCACGCCTGCACGTGATTGCCGACGGCCACGACGCGCACCGTGTGCCACTGGCCGAGCGCGGGCGCCTTCACGCTCGCGCTCGCCAGCTGCCGCCGGCCCCGATCGTAGTTGTACAGGCGGAAGTTGCTCTCGAGGGCGTTCGCGCGCACGACGTAATACCGGCCGCCGTCGAAGCGGAAGACGATTCCGCCCGACGCGTCCTCGCGCCCGGAGATCGGCTTGAACTTCATGGACACGTCGACGTCGGTGTACGGCCCCGGCGGCGTCACGATCACGTTGAACTCGTTCCTGGTCGCGCGCTGCACCAGGACCTTCCGGCCGCTCGGCGCTCCCGCCATCTCCTCGACCGCCCACTGGCCATCGACCGTGGTCCAGCCCTCGATGCCCTTGCTCTCGAAATCGAACGTCTCGACGGGGAGCGTGTCCGGCAGCTTGATCTCCGCGGGCGCCGCGAGGGCTTCGCGATGCCGACCGAACTGGAGAACACCGAGCGTGGTCATCACGGTTCCCAACCATCGGCGTCGGGACATCGCGGCATCGTCCATCGTGCGCCTCCTAGTCCAGCTTCTCGGTCACGGTCTTCCACTCGCTGCCCTTCAGCAGCATGACCTCGGCGATGGGATGATCGTCCTTCATCTCCGGCATGACGCTCACCGCACGAAATCCCTGGTTCGCCTTCACGGCATCGGCCGCCGCGGCACTCAGCGATCGCTTCGCCTTTGCCATCGTCGCACGCTGCGCCGCGGCGGCTTTCAGGTCATCCTTCTTGGTGATCGGTTCGGCCTTGGCGATCTTTCCGGTCGTGTGGTCGACGATCACTTCCGACAACGTGTCGCCCTTGATCGTGTAGACGGAGAGCTGGAGCGTTCCCTCCTCGACCTCGTACTTCGCGGAGATCGGCTTGCCTTCCCTCGCGCTCGCCGTGACACCCCGCTGGAGTGGGAGCGTCGTGCCCGTGAGCGCCCGCGCGAGCTCCGCGCGCTCCTTGTCGTCATGGGGCTGCGCGGCGCCAAGCGAGACGGCAACACACGACAGCACGAGGAACAGAGCTGTGGTCACACGTAGTGGTTTCATCATTGGCCCTCCGGTCGCGAGCTGATGTGGATGCTGATGCCTCTCGTCGCGCTCGCATGAGCGAACTCTAGGGTCGGCATCACGCCGGCGCCACTGAAGAGTTCCTGACATTCCCGTCAGGGAAGTCCCGACGCGGCTGCCGCGCCTTCCCGGAGCCGCCGGACGCGGGCTGCCGCTACAGCCGGGTCCGGAGCGACGCCGGAGCCGAGGCTGATCCTGACGGCGATGTCAGAGAGTTGTCAGTGGAACGGTGTGACCGGCGGTCGTAGATTACCGGTGCGAGGCCCGATATGCGGATCCTGGTCGTCGAGGACGAAATCAAGGTCGCCCGGGCCCTCAAGGAAGGTCTGGAGAGCGAGCGCTATCAGGTCGTCGTCGCGCACACCGGCGAAGAGGGGTTCTTCCTGGCCAATGCGGAGACGTTCGACCTGGTCGTCCTCGACCTGATGCTCCCTGGGCGGGCCGGGCTCGAGATCCTCGGGACGTGCCGTCGCCGCGGTCTGCAGACGCCGGTGGTGATCCTGACGGCGAAGGACGCCGTCGAGGACCGGGTGCTCGGACTCGACAGCGGCGCGGATGACTACATGGTCAAGCCGTTCGCGTTCGCCGAGCTGCTCGCTCGGATCCGGGCCTTGCTCCGCCGCGGGCGGACGGACCAGGTCCTGCGGCTGAAGGCGCTGGACCTCGAGATGGACCTCGTGACCCACACGGTGACGCGCGGACGCCAGCCCGTCGATCTCACAGCCCGGGAGTTCGAGCTGCTCGAGTATCTGCTCCGGCACCAGAACCAGCTCGTGTCGCGGGAGATGCTCGCCCGCGACGTGTGGAAGGAGACGTCGCGCGCCACGCCCATCGACAACGTCATCGATGTCCACATCGCCCGGCTCCGACGGAAGCTGGATCGCGAGTTCGCCACCAAGCTGATCCACACCGTCCGCGGGGTCGGCTTCACGCTGCGTCCGGGAGAGCCGTGAGCCGGCGGTGGTGGCCGCGAAGTGTCCGAGCGCGCCTCACGCTCTGGTATGCGGGGACACTCGCGGTCGTGCTCGGCGTCTACGCGGTCGGCGTCTTCGCGTTCCTGAGGCACAGCCTGTTCACGTCGCTCGACCGGCAGCTTCGGGACGACTTCGAGCTCGCCGAGCAGATGCTTGACCGTGACGAAGCAGGCGGGATCCGCTGGCGCATGGATCCCGCGCACGAGGAGCCTGACGCGGCGGAGAGCGGCCGATCGGTCGAGGTATGGAGTCCGGCCGGACAGCTGCTCTATCGCACGTCCGGGTTGGACCTCGGTGCGCTCGGACCGCCTCGGTCTGCAGGCCGGACGGACGACGCGCGTCCCTGGTCCGCGACGCTGGTGGAGCAGGGACACGTCCGCGTCTTCTCCGCCCCGTATACCGTCGGCGCCGTGCCGGTCCTCCTGCGCGTGGCTCGGTCCGAGGAGCCGCTGCGTCACGAGTTGCGGGAGCTGCTCGTGGTCCTCGGGCTCGGGCTTCCGCTGATGCTCGGGTTATCGTCGGCGGGTGGCTACTGGCTCGCGCGTCGCGCGCTGGCGCCCGTCGGCCACATGGCGGACCGTGCCCACACGATCACCGCCGATCGCCTCGGCGAGCGGTTGCCCGTGGACGACCCGGAGGACGAGTTCGGCCAGTTGGCCACGGTGTTCAACGAGACGCTCGC